>Ga0209415_10009472_pt1 | contig 16728 bp, 18 predicted proteins | sample PeaSoiSIISIP2007_FD_187696 | JGI IMG/M metagenome (GOLD analysis project Ga0209415, IMG submission 187696) | Peat soil microbial communities from Weissenstadt, Germany - SII-SIP-2007 (SPAdes) (version 2) | ecosystem: Environmental > Terrestrial > Soil > Wetlands > Peat | place: Germany... | reverse complement strand
GACATGTGGCTCGAGGTGTCCTCGGTCTCCTGGTTCCGCGACTACCAGGCCCGCCGGGCCAACATCCGCTACCGGCCCGCCGCCGGCGGCGCGCCCGTCTTCGTCCACACCCTGAACGGCTCCGCCCTGGCCTGGGCGCGCATCTGGGCCGCGCTGATCGAGACGGGCCGGTCTCCCGACGGATCGGTGGTCCTCCCCGACGCCCTCTCCCCCTACGTCGGCGGCGCCGCCGTCCTCACCTCGGCGGGGACCTCGAAGCGGTAGCCCACGCCGCGCACGGTGGTGATGATGGAGGGGGTCGAGGGGTCGCGCTCCACATGGGACCGGAGCCGCTTGATGTGGACGTCGAGGGTCTTCGTGTCCCCCACGTAGTCGGTCCCCCAGATGCGGTCGATCAGCGTGTCGCGCGTGAGGACCCGACCCGGGTTCTCGATCAGCAGGGCCAGCAGCTCGAATTCCTTGCGCCGCAGGTGGACCTCCTGGCCGCGGACGAAGACGCGGTGACGGTCGGAGTCCACCCGGACCTCGCCGACGTCGCGGGCGCCGGTGTCCATTCCGTCGGCACCCGCGCCGGCGCCCGGTCCCGGACGAGGGGCCCGGCGCAGGACGGCGTGCATCCGGGCCACCAGCTCGCGCAGCCGGTAGGGCTTCGTGACGTAGTCGTCGGCCCCCATCTCGAGACCCACCACCGTGTCGATCTCGGTGCCCTTGGCTGTCACCATGATGATGGGCACCGAGGACCGCGACCGGATGGACCGGCAGACGTCGATGCCCGACAGCTTGGGCAGCATGATGTCGAGCAGGACGAGATCCGGCTCGATCCGGTCGAACATCTCCAGGGCCTCGTTGCCGTCGCGCGCGATGCTGACGTCGAATCCCTCGCGCGACAGCCCCACGGCCAAGGCATCGACGAAGGACTCCTCGTCCTCGGCCAGCAGGACCGTCACCCGCGCCCCGTCGGTCGTGTCCGTCACCTCAGCCCACCTCGGACTGGGTGGGCAGGATGAGGCGGAAGACGGACCCCTCACCTTCGCGTGATTCGACCTCGACGCGGCCCTGGTGGTTGGCGGCCACGTGCCGCACGATAGACAGTCCGAGCCCGGTCCCACCCGTCGTCCGGCTCCGGCCCTGGTCCACGCGGTAGAAGCGCTCGAAGATCCGGTCGAGGTCGCGCGCCGGTATGCCCACCCCATGGTCCTCCACCTCCAGGCGCACCTCCCCACCTCCGACGGTCCCGGTGAAGCTGACCGTGTTGCCGTCGTAGGAGAACTTCACGGCGTTCTCGAGGAGGTTGTACAGGGCCGAGACGAGCTGGCGCCGGTCGCCGAGGACAGCCACCGGCGGGGTCGGCTCCGCCATCTCGATCTTCACGTCCCTCTGTTCGGCCGCCGCCCTCATCCTTTCGACGGCTTCGGCCATCAGCAGGTTGACGAGGACGGGCTCACGCGGGGGTGCCTCCTCGGACTCGATCCGCGACAGGTCGAGGAGGTCGTCGATGATCCGGCTGACCCGGAACGCCTCGGTGTGGATCCGGCTGGCCAGCCGCTGGGCCACGGTCGGATCGGTCTCCGCCACCAGGGTCTCGGCCAGGAGCCCGAGGGCGCCCATCGGCGTCTTCAGCTCGTGGCTCACGTTGGCCACGAAGTCGCGGCGGATCTCCTCCAGGCGCCGACGTTCGGAGATGTCGTCGATGACCGCGATCACCCCCAGGGTGCGCCGACCGTCGTCAATCAGTTGGGTCCGCACCGCCAGCGTCCGGCGCGGCGGTCCGTAGAGGTCGAGGGTCTTGTCGGCCGCCCCCGTCTTCCACGCGTCGGCCAGGAGCTCGACCACGGCCGTGGCCGCCAGGGCGTCGCCGTGGCGGCCGCCCATGAGGGCGACGGCCCGGGTGTTGCGGAAGACCACCTCACCGTTCTCCTCGCAGACGATGACGCCCTGGGGGAGGGTGTCCAGCGCGTGGCGCAGCCGGATGGCGTCGGCCGAGGACTCGGCCACGGCCTCGGCGGCCCGGTCGGTGACCTGTTCGAGGTGGTGGAGAGCGGGCTCGATCCCGGCCGGATCCTCCCGCGGAGTGTCGACGCCCAGGCGGGTGGCCAGGGCCGACAGGCGTTGCTCGAGTGAGCTGCGCCCTGACCGCCGGCCGAGGATCGTGGCCAGGACGATCCCCACCAGGGCCAGCGCACCGAGAGCGGCGACGCCGGCGATGGCGACGGAGTTGGAGATCCCCCCGGTCGCACCGACCATCGTTCTCCAGGCCATCGCTCCACAGCATGGCAGGCCCGGGCATCCTTCCCACACCTCGGTCCGCTTCGACGCACCGGACGCCCCGGCGCCCGGAGCACGACGGCCGGGGCCGCCGGGCGCGGTGGCCATCACCATGAAAAATCATGAAAGATCTTGAAACAGCCTGAAGGACTCCCTAGGGTTGCCGGCCATGGCGATCTTGACCGATGTGACCTTGAACCCCGATCCGGCCAACCTGCCCGGTGGTCAGGTGCTCCAGCACCTCACCAACGGCCTCGGGGGCTGGGCGTTGATCGGTGCTCTGGTGGCGCTCGTCATCGGCGCAGCGGCGTGGGCCCTCGGGTCGCACGCGCAGAACTACCAGCAGTCGATCACCGGTCGCCGCACGGTCCTCGTGGCCGGGCTCGCCGCGCTCCTGATCGGCGCGGCGCCGGCCATCGTCAACTTCTTCTTCCACGCCGGACAGGGCGTGCACTGACATGCCGGTCGCGGGCGCCGTCGGCAGCGCCGTGGCCGGCGTCGCCGGTCATGTCGCGTCGAGCGTTGTGGGTGTCGGGTTCACCGCCGTCTTCAGCGCCGCGGGTGCATGGGTGGCGTCGGGCGCGGTCTGGCTGCTCGGCCAGGTCGGCCGGGCCATGTCGTCCACCACCTCCGTCGACCTGTCGTCACGGTGGTTCGCCGCGCACGAGTCGGTGATGGCCACCATGGCGGCCGCCGTCGTCCTCCCCATGATCTGCTGTACCGCCCTCCAGGCGCTCTACCGCCAGAGTCCGTCGATGCTGGTGCGTGCCTTTCTCGTCCAACTCCCCCTGGCCCTGCTCCTCACCGGTGTCGCCGTCGAATTGGTCCAGATGGCGCTGGCCGTCACCGACGCGCTCTCCGCGCAGCTCATGGCCGGCGCCGGCGTGGACACCGCCGACATCCTCGGCCCCGTCTCGGCCTTCCTGATCGGGGTGGGCCTGATCGCCCCACCGGTTCCGGCCTTCGTGGTATTCGTCGGCGGGCTTCTCGTCGCCGTCGCCGCCCTCGGCCTCTGGCTCGAGCTCGTCGTGCGCGCCGCCGCGGTCTCGGTGGCCGTCCTCTTCTTCCCCCTGGCCCTGGCCGCTCTCGTGTGGCCGGCCGTCGCCCACTGGTGCCGGCGGCTGACCGAGACCCTGGCGGCGCTCGTTCTCTCCAAGCTCGTCATCGCCGCCGTCCTGGCTCTGGCCGCCGGCGCGCTGGCCGGGGGTCTCGGCGTCGGCCCGGCCGGTGCCGGTGGAGGCGGTGGATTTGCCGCCGTCATCACCGGCATCGCGTTGCTCCTGATCGCCACGGTGGCGCCGTTCACCCTCCTCCGGCTCATCCCGGCCGTCGAAGCCGGGGCGGTGTCCCATCTCGAGTCGTCCCGCCACCGTCTGGGCTCGACGGCGCGGGCACCACTGCGCGCCGGCAACCTGGCCGTGGACATCGCCCGCGACGCCACGTCTCGCCGCGACGGCGCCGCCGGCGCCAACGGGTCCGGTGTCGGGAGCTCCGCCCCCACTCTGGCCATGGTGGCGGGGACGGCCCTGCCACCGGGTCTCGCCGCCTACTTCGGCGCCGCCGCTGTGTCCGGCACCGCCGGATCGCACGTGGCCGGATCGCATCCCGACCCATCGCCGCCGAGCCCGTCGCACGCGGATGCATCGCACGCGGATGCATCGCACGCGGATGCATCGCACGCGGCCGGATCGCAGGCCGTGGCGCCGCCCGCCACGATGCCCACACGGGGCCGACCGTCGCCAGCGCCCACGGGGTCGTCGGACGCGGTCGCCGATGACGCCCGTGGCTGACGACGAGTCACCGACGCGTTACCGGTTCGGACCGCTCGAACGTCGCGGACTGGTGGCCGGATGGCGCGGTGGGCAGATCGCGGCGGTGGCCACCGGTCTGGTGGTGGCCGTCGGCATCCTGCGCCTGCGGCCGTCGCCTCTCGGTGCCGTCGTCGCCTTCACGGCGGTGGCGGCAGGGGTGGCGACGGCGACATGGCCGCTCCGTGGGCGCACGGCGGAGCAGTGGGCGCCCGACGCGGCGCGTCATGTGGACGTCATCCGGGCGCAGCGCAAGCAACAGCGGCGCCAACCCTTCGCCACGATGGTGCTGCTGCCGGTCGATCTGGGTGCGACGGGGGTGGTCGGGGCCCGGCTGGGCACGGCTACGAGACAGCGGGGGCCATCCGACAATGGTCAGAGCGCGGGGGTGATCCACGATGTCGCCGGACGGACCTACACGGCCGTGCTCCGTGTGTCGGGCCCGGGTTTCGTGCTCCTCGGGGCGGCGGACAAAGCCCGTCGCGTGGACGCATGGGCGGGTGTCCTGGCGTCGCTGGCACGCGAAGGCACCGCCGTCCACCGGGTCCAGTGGATCGAGCGGAGTCTGCCCGACGACGGCGCCGAGGTCCGCCGTCACATCCTGGAACGGGCCGTTGTCGCCGCCGACAGCGTCGCCCACCGGTCGTATGCCGAACTCGTCGACGGTGAGGTCGCCGCCGTGCACCGCCACGAGGTGATGCTGGCCGTGACCGTCCACGCCGGTCACTCGGCACGGGCGGTCCGTGCCGCCGGTGGAGGTCAGCGTGGCGCCTGCGCACTGCTGCTGCGAGAGACGGCCTCCCTCGCCCGCCGACTGGGGGAAGCGGGCCTCGACGTCGCCGGGACCCTGGCGCCTGGCGCGTTGGCCGACGCCGTCCGTCGGGGCTTCGACGCCGACACGGCGGCGCGTGAGAGATCTGATGGCCAGGATCGGATGGCGCGGTCGGCGCCTCTGCGCTCGCCGTGGCCCGGGCCGATGGGGATGCTCCCCGAATGGGGCCGCCTCCGGACGGACGCCACCTGGCACACCACCTACTGGATCGCCGAGTGGCCGCGTACCGACGTCGGGGCCGACTTTCTCGGACCCCTCCTGCTCGTCTCGGACATCCGGCGATCGGTGTCGGTCGTCATGGAGCCGGTGGGTCCCCTGCGCGCCGCCCGCCGGATCGAACAGGCGCGTACGGCGGACATCGCCGACGCCGAGCTACGACGACGGGGCGGGTTCCTGGCCACGGCACGCCGTCGGCGTGAGGAGGACGTCCTCGTCCAGCGTGAAGGCGAGCTGGCCGATGGGCACGCGTCGTTCCGGTTCTCGGGATACGTCACCGTGAGCGCCTCCGACACCGACGCACTGGAGGAGGCCTGCGGACGGGTGGAACAGGTCGCCGGCCAGGCCGGCCTCGAACTGCGCCGCTGTTACGGCGACCAAGCCCTCGCCTTCACGTGCACGCTCCCCTTCGGGCGCGGGCTGGCGTGAGATCGCCGGACCCGTGAGCGTTCCCGCCCATCAGGCCACCACCCGCCATCTCGGCGCCGCCTATCCGTTCGCGTCCGAAGCCGGACTCGGAGGGCGCGGCGTGCTCATCGGACGTGACCTTCTCGGTGGCGCATTCGTCTACGACCCTTTCGAGCTCTACCGCCGCGGACTGCTGACCAACCCGAACATGATCGTCTTCGGCCAGATCGGACGGGGCAAGAGCGCATTCGTGAAGACGTATCTCTGGCGCCAGGCGGTGTTCGGCCGTCGTGCCTGGGTGGTGGACCCGAAGGGGGAGTACGCGTCGTTGGCCCGGGCCTGGGGGGTCGAACCGGTGGCGTTGCGACCGGGGTCCGCCGTGCGGCTCAATCCCCTGGATGCGCCGGCCGCGGGACCGGGGTCCCCGGTCGACGACGTCATCCGTCGACGGTCGGAGCTTCTCACCTCCCTGGCCGCCGCCAGCCTGGGTCGGTCGTTGGCGCCCACCGAACGCACGGCCATCGAGCTGGCGGTGGCAGAGGTGTCCGGAGCCGACGGACGCCGGTCCGGAGGTCGGCAGGCGCCGACCTTGCCCGAGGTCGTCGACGCGCTGCTGGCGCCGACGGCGCGCTCCGCCCAGGCCGTGCGCACGTCCGCGGACGCCCTGGCCGCCGACGGGCGCCAGGTGGCGCTCGAGTTGCGGCGCCTGGTGGCGGGGGATCTCCAGGGCATGTTCGACAAGACGACGTCCCCCGGCATCAGTCTGAACGGACCCCTCGTGGTGCTCGACCTGTCCGCCGTCTACCACTCGGCCGCTCTCGGAGTGCTGATGACGTGTGCCGCCGCCTGGTTCCAGGCGGCGGTGTCGGGACTGGTGTCGGACGGCGACGATCAGTCGGGCGTGGTGGTGGTCGTCGACGAGGCGTGGGCCATTCTCGCCAACCTCGGCGTGGCTCGGTGGCTCCGGTCGAGTTGGAAGCTGTCGCGTGCATGGGGAGTGTCGAACATCGCCGTGCTCCACCGACTCTCGGACCTCACATCGGCGGGGGCGTCGGGATCCGAACAGGTCGGCTTGGCCCAGGGCCTGCTGGCGGATTCCGAGACCCGGGTGATCTACGCGCAGTCCCCGGGGGAGGTCGACGGCGCCGGTGACCTGCTCGGCCTGTCCTCGACAGAGTCGGAGCTCGTTCCCCAACTGCAGCGGGGTGTGGCGCTGTGGAAGGTGGGGGGACGGTCGTTTCTCGTCCAGCACCGGCTGTCGGCGCTCGAGGTGGCCATGGTCGACACCGACGCGCGCATGAGCCGGCCGGGGCCGGCCGGCGTGCACTGAGAACCGGCGTCGATGTCTGTCATCGTGCTGTGCGTCCTGGCCACCCTGGCGTCGCTTCTCCTGGTCACCGGGACGTCGGGTCGGTCCGGACCACGCCGCCGAGGACGATCGCAACGGCCGCGCCACACACAGATCCACCGGTCGTGGCGCGCCGGGGACGACGACGCCCGCTGGGCCCGCCGCCGGGACCTGCGGTCGTTGCAGGTGCCTGTGCCGCAGGCCGGCCGACTCACGCTCGGCGTCTCCAGCCGACGTCTGGTGGCGCTCGACGCCGGCCATTCGTTGCTGGTGGTGGGGCCGACGCAGAGCGGCAAGACCACCGGGCTGGCCGTGCCCGCCCTGCTCGAATGGCAGGGTCCGGTGGTGGCCGCATCGGTGAAGACGGACCTCGTCCGCGACACCGTGGCCTGGCGCCGGGGCCAGGGGACGGTGTGGATCTACGACCCCACGGCGTCGACCGATCTGGAGACGTCGCGGTGGTCGCCCCTCGACGCCGTCTCGACATGGTCCGGAGCGCGCCGCGTGGCCGCCGGCCTCGTCGACGCCGGCCGGACGTCACCAGGGGCGCTCACCGACGGGGACTTCTGGTACGCCACCGCGGCCAAGCTCCTCGCTCCTCTGCTCCTGGCCGCCGCCACCTCGGGGCGCACCATGGCCGACGTCGTGCGCTGGATCGACGAACAGGAGACAGACGAGGTCCTCGATGCCCTCGACACCGCGGGGCAGTCGCAGGCCCTCCAAGCGCTGCGGGCCACGTGGGGGCGCGACGAGCGCCAGCGCAGCGCCGTCTACTCCACGGCCGAGACGGTGGTCGAGGTCTTCGCCGACCCCGACGTGTCCGCCTCGGCCGGGCCCGGGAGGGGCCGTATCGATCCGGCCGCGCTCCTCGACGCGCACCACAGCCTGTACCTCTGCGCTCCCGCCCACGAGCAGCGCCGGCTCCGGCCTCTGTTCACGGGACTCGTCTCCAGGGTCATCGAAGCGGCGTACGACCGGGCCTCCCGGCAGGGTCGTCCCCTCGACCCGCCGTTGCTCGTGGTTCTCGACGAGGCGGCCAACGTGGCGCCGTTGGCCGAGCTCGACGTGCTGGCGTCGACGGCGGCCGGACACGGGATCCACCTGGTCACCGTGTGGCAGGACCTGGCCCAGCTCACCGCCCGCTACGGCCCGCGGGCCGGTTCGGTGGTGAACAACCACCGGGCCAAGCTGTTCCTGTCCGGCATCGCCGACCCGACCACCCTCGACCACGCCAGCGCCCTCATCGGTGAGGCCCCGCACCCAGTGTCGTCCACCACCGTGGACCGCGGCCGCTCGTCGTCCACCACCACGACGCCCACCTACCGTCGCCTCGTCCCCGCCGACGCGCTGCGTCGTCTGGCCCCGGGGACGGGCATCTTGATCTCGGGGCACCTGCCGCCCGCCCGGCTCACCCTGCGGCCCTGGTACCGCGACCGCGAGCTCCGCCGCCGGGCCGGGAGTCCGGGCGACCGTTGACGCGCGCCCAGGCCGTCGTTGGTAAAAGGTAACTAATATGTTACGGTAACCGCTACGTTACCGAGGGGGGCCCATGAGCGTGACCGTCGTGCGGTACCGGACCAAGCCGGACAGAGCCGAGGAGAACCAGGCGCTCATCGAGAAGGTCTTCGGCCAGCTCGACGCCGATCGTCCCGCCGGACTGCGGTACGCCAGTTTCCGATTGGCCGACGGCGTGAGCTTCGTCCATGTCGCCTCCATCGAGACGGACGACGGGACGAACCCACTGGTGGCCACGTCCGCCTTCTCGGAATTCGTCCGGGAGATCGGCGACCGTCTGGACGACGGGCCCCTCACATCGGACGCGACGGTCGTCGGTTCGTACCGATTCTGGCCCCCGGACCATGGCTGACGGCGACGGCACCCCCGGAAGTCCGTGGGTGCTCACCACGCCGAGCGGCGGTTCGCAGTACACCGCCTACCGCGACGAGTCGCTCGAACCGCCCGCACTTGTCGTGCAGGTCGGCAGTACCGAGCTCCGCTACCACCTCCGTTGCATCGACGATCTGCACGAGATGCTGATCGGGCGCGGGGACTGGGTACCGTTGGGGAACGCGGACGAACAGAAGCCCGCCGCCGAGGGGACCGTCGAGGCGTGGGGTCGGGCCCAGGACAATCCGGTGGGTGGATGGTACGGGCTGAAGAAGGGACTGCGCGGTCGTTTCGCCAACTACGTCCCGCCGGTCCTGGAGAGGCTCGGACTGGCCGAGGTCGAGCACAACGCCCGCAACAACCGCATGCGCGGCGTCGGCTCCGCGTGAACGTGGCGTGACCGGGCGCGCACCGGCGGGCGATCCGTTCGGAGCCCTCGGCGATCCGAACCGACGGGCCATCGTCGAGCTGCTCGGCTCCGGAGGGCGGTCCGTCGGTGAGGTCGCGAACGCCCTGCCCATCAGCCGGCCGGCCGTGTCGCGCCATCTCCGCTTGCTGAAGGAGGCGGGTCTGGTCGTCGAGGAGGCGCAGGGGACCCGCCGGCTCTACCGCCTGGACGTTCAGGGCGTGGAGGCCGTCCAGGCCTACCTCACCCAGGTCTGGGGAGACGCCGCCACGCGTTTTCGGTTGATGGCCGAGAACACGGGACCGACCACGAAGGACCCGGGCCGCCGGTGACCGAGCCCACGAAACACCCGGTGCCGGTGACCGAGCCGCTGCGACTGAGCTTCGAGATCCGGTGCCCGGCCGACCACGCGTTCGAGGTCTGGACGACGCGACTCGCGTCGTGGTGGCCGAAGGGACATTCGGCATCGGGGGACCCCGACACCCTCGTCGTGCTCGAGCCGCGGCTCCGGGGTCGTATCTTCGAACGGACGCCGGACGGCACCGAGATCGACTGGGGGGAGATCACCCACTGGAGTCCACCGCGGCGTCTCGGGTATCTCTGGCACATCAGTCGTGACCGCGGCGATGCCACCAACGTGGAGGTCACGTTCGTGGATCTGGGAGACGGGACGACACGACTCGAGATCGTGCACTCCGGATGGGAACGCCTGGGCGCCGAGGGACCGGTGTGGCGAGAGGCCAACACCTCCGGATGGAACGCCCTCGTCCCCCGTTTCGTGGAGGCGGCCGAAGCGTAGGATGCGCCGTGACCCGACCGCACGACCGGCGCCCGCGTCTGATCGAGGGACCGGTGGTCCCGGTCGTAGTGGCCCTGGCTTTGGTGGTCGCCATCTCCGCCGCCTGTTCCCCGGGGAAGCCGATGACGACGGCGATGCAGAGGGGCCACACCGTCGACCCCTCGTCCGGCTGCGCGAGACAGGAGCCAGCCGGAGCCGTGGCGCCGGGTCGGGAGCGGTCCGAGAACCTGCGTACCGGCACCGTCACCGGGTCGTACGAGCTCTCCGTGCCCGCGACCTACCGGCGGCGCCACCCGGCGGCGCTCGTCATCGCCTTCTACGGGTTCGCCTCTGATCCTTCGCAGTTCTCCACCCTGACGGGCCTGCCGACCCGGGGCTCGGGTGACGGATACCTGGTGGCCGTGCCGCACGACCAGGCGGGCGAAGCGGAGTGGCAGTTCAGCGGGCACGGAACCGACGCCGCCTTCGTCGACGGAGTGGTCGGCTCCCTCGAGGACACCTACTGCATCGACGAGCGCGCCGTCTTCGCCGTCGGGTTCTCGGCGGGGGCGGCCTTCACCATCGCCTACTCCTGTGCGCACGAGGACCAGATCGCCGCCATGGTCACGGTGGCCGTCGAGTTCCAACTCGGCTGCACGCGTCCGCTGTCCCTCTTGGCCTTCCACGGGACGTCGGATCCGCTCGTCCCGTACACGAACGGTGCCACCGGCCTCTCCCTGCCCGGGGTCAAGGTGCGCGGGACGCAGCTCAACATGGGGGACTGGGCCCGGCTCGACCGCTGCCGGACGGATCCGCGTCGTCGTGTGATCGGGTCCCAGGTCGTCCGCCAACAGTGGGTGGGATGTGCGGACGGGACCCGGGTGGTGCTCTACACGATCGTGGGCGGGGGCCACGCGTGGCCCGGCGCCGATCCGGCACTGGCCATCGGTCTCACCACGCAACAGGTGGGTGCGACATCAGAAGCCCTGGCCTTCTTCGACGGTTTTCGGCGCTGACGCCGCGCTGTGCGCGTCGGAGCAGGTCGTCGGTCAGTGCGGTGAGCCGGGTGCCACGAGCGGCCAGGGCCGTTCCCGCTCGGCCACCAGGGCCAGGTCGAGCAGGAGCTGCTCCTCGTGGTGACGACCGATGACCTGCAAGCCGACGGGGAGACCGTCGAGGGTGCCGATCGGGATGGAGACGGCCGGGTTGCCCGACAAGTTGGCCGGCATGGTGAGGGCGCCGTTGTTCCCGAGAGCGCGTTCGAAACCGAACTCGGCGATCAGGTCGCGTCCACCGACCGTCGTCGCCATGGGGCCGGCGGCGTCGAAGGCGACGTCGGGGTTGGTGGGGGCGAAGACGAAGTCCACCTGAGCGAAGGTGTCCGCCATCACCTCGTTGAAGGCCACGCGGAACATCTCGTTGGCCCCCGCCATCTTGAGGTCGAAGCGGCTGAAGGCGACGTTCACGGCGAACTGGATCTCGGGGGTGAAGAGCTGCTCGCAGTCGGGATAGCGGTCGCCGAGGTCCCCGATCAGGGTGACGAGGTTGCCCATGGCCCACTCGAATCCGGCCTCGGGGAACGTCACGGCCACGTCGACCCGCTCGAGACCGACGTCGGCGATCAGCGCCTCAGCGGCGGTCACCACCCGGTCGACCACCTCCGGACGGACGATGGCGTCGCCGAAGTCGACGACGATGGCGGCGCGCTTGCCCCGCAGGTCGCCGATGTGCGTCCCCAGGTCGCGTTCCCATCCGGAAACCGGAGGGAGGCTGAGGGTGTCGCCCGCGTCGAAGCCGTTGCAGACGTCGAACCACCGCGCCGTGTCGCGCACCGACCGGCTGATGCAGCCGAGGACCACGGTGAGCGGGGTGTGGTGCGTGCGCGGACCACGCGGGATCCGTCCGAAGGTCGATTTCAGTCCGAAGGTGCCCGTGAATCCGGCCGGGATGCGGATGGACCCGCCCCCGTCACCGGCGGTACCCAGAGGAAGGATGCCTCCGGCGACGGCCGCGGCGGTGCCCCCCGAGGACCCACCGGGGGTGCGCTCGGGATTCCAGGGGTTGCGCGTCGTGCCGTGGAGGCGCGTGTGCGTGTAGTTGACGCCCCCGAATTCACTGGCCGTCGTCTGGGCCGTGAAGACCACACCGGCACCGGCCAGCCGGGTCACCAGGGTCGAGCTGCGCTGCGCCACCCGGTCGGCGAAGACCAGAGACCCTTCCGTCTCGGGCCACCCGGCGACGAGGTCGAGTTCCTTCACCCCGATGGGGACGCCGCCGAAGGGCAGGGAGACGTCGGCGCCGGCTGCCGCCGCGCGCGCGTCGTCGGCCGCGACGTGGCTGAAGGCGTTGAGCTCCGACCGTTCGATGGCGGCCAACGACAGCTCCAGCGCCTCCGGTGGGGTGATCTCACCCGTCCGGAACGCATCGACGAGGGAGCACGCGTCGCCTGGCCACGGCTGGTCGGTCATTTTCGCAGGTTACGCCATCATGTCCAGCGGCGGTACGGCCGGTCCACGTAGCGTGGGGGCATGGCAGAGGACCTCGAAGGCAAAGCCGTCGCCACCGTACCGGCCGTCGCCGTGGGAGCGCCGGTGCCCCCCGTGTCGACGGCGCCGGTGGGACCGCTCACCCTGGCCATCGACATCGGGGGCACCGGATTGAAGGCATCGGTGCTCGACGCCAACGGGGCGATGGTGGCCGACCGGGTCATCGTGAAGACGACGTACCCCTGTCCACCGGGAAAGCTCGTCGACGACCTGGCGGGGTTGGTGGCACCCCTGCCCCCGGCCGACCGGATAGCGGCCGGCTTTCCCGGCATGGTGCGCAAGGGAAGGGTGTTGTCGGCCCCGCACTTCAGCACCGAAGCGGGCCCGGGTACGAGGATCGACGACCAACTGGTCACACAGTGGGCCAACTTCGATCTGGCCGGTGCCATGCGTAAACGGCTGGGCAAGCCGACCAGGGTGGCCAACGACGCCGACATCCAGGGGGCGGCCGTGGTCGCGGGCAAAGGCCTCGAGCTCGTGATCACCCTCGGTACCGGTGTGGGCACCGCCCTCTTCTACGACGGGCGCCTGCTTCCCCATCTCGAGTTCGCCCACCATCCGTTCCGCAAGGGCGAGACCTACAACGAACAGCTCGGCGACGCGGCCCGCAAGGAGATCGGGAACGGACGGTGGAACAAGCGGGTCCGGCGGGGGATCGAGACGTTGCGGGCGTTGACGTTCTTCGATCACTGCTACGTGGGGGGCGGGAACTCCAAGCATCTGACCGGAGAGCTCGGGGACGCCGTGAGCACGGTCGACAACACGGCCGGGATCCTGGGTGGGATCAAACTGTGGGAGAGCCGGCAGATGTCGGTCTAGGGACGGAGAACGATCGTGGACACGCCGGTTGACGCCACCGGACCGCCGCCGGTTCCACGGGTCCGGCGACGCCGGCCCTTGAACCCCCGGGCGGTCGGCGTGCTGGTCGTGGTGGCCGCCGTCGTGGTGTTCGTCGTCCAGAACTCGCAAACCGTCACGGTGCGGTTCTGGTTCGTCACGAGCCATGTCCGGCTCATCTGGATCATCGCCGCCTGTCTGGTGGTCGCCGGTGTCTCGGGTTTCGTCGTGGGACGACGCGTCCGCCGCCGCCGCCGGCACCGCCCTGCGCCGGACTCGCGCCGGACCTGACCGACGCGGCACCGGCCCGATGCTGAACGGGCGGACGCGAACGGGCGGACGCCTCTGAGCGGGGGTGTGTCGGGGACGGGGCGACTACCCTGCGGCCGCATGGAGGCCGTGACCATCGTCGACGGTGCCCTTCGGTGGACCAGCCACCCCGATCCCGTCGCCGGGGACACCGAGGTGGTGGTGGCCGTGAAGGCGGCCGGGATCAACTCCGCCGATCTCATCCAACGCCTCGGCTTCTACCCCGCTCCGGCCGGGGTCCCTGCCGACATCCCCGGACTGGAAGTGGCCGGCGTGGTGGTGGCCGTCGGTGCCCGGACGTCGCGCCTCGCCGTCGGGGACCGGGTCATGGCCGTGGTGGGCGGAGGCGCCCAGGCGGAGTTGGTGACGATCGAGGAGGACTGCGCCCTGGGGGTGCCCGACGGCCTGTCGTGGCCCGAGGCCGGTGGCTTCCCCGAGGCCTTCTCCACCGCGTACGACGCTCTGTTCACGCAGTGCGGGTTGGCCGCCGGCGACCGGGTGCTCGTCACCGGCGCCGCCGGCGGGGTGGGAACGGCCGGAGTGCAGCTGGCGGCGGCCACCGGTGCCCGGGTGGTGGCGTCGGTGCGATCGCCGGGTCGACGCGAGGCGGTGGCGGCACTGGGAGCCGATGCGTGCGTGGGCCCCGAGGAGGCCCTGGCCCTCGGACCGTTCGACGTGGTGCTCGAGCTGGTCGGCGCGTCGAGTCTCACCGGGTGTCTCGACGCCCTGGCCACGGGCGGGCGGATCGTCGTGATCGGGGTCGGCGGGGGCGGTGCGCGTGCCGAGGTGGACCTGATGACCCTCATGCACCGCCGCGGACGGATCTCGGCGTCGACGTTGCGGGCCCGGTCGCTGCACGACAAGGCCACCGTGGCGGCCGCCGTCGAGGCGCATGTCCTCCCCCACCTGGTCTCGGGACGGATCCGGGTGCCGGTCGAGGAGACGTTCCCCCTCCAGAGCGCGGCGGAGGCCTACGACCGTTTCTCCACCGGGGGAAAGCTGGGGAAGATCGTCCTGGTGGCGCCGGGATCCGTCTAGCGCGGGAGTCCGGGGACGGTGGCGGCCAGGCGGTCGGCCAGGGACCCGAGACCGGTGGCCGCCTCGGTGGCGCAGACGGCGTCGCGCTGGCGCAGCCACTCCAGGTTGCGGCGGTGGAGGTCGGAGGTCGGGTCGAAGCGGTTGAGGACGACGAAGGGCGGCCGCCGGTGGCGCCGGTCGCCGGCGACGTCGTCGAGCGCGGCCAGGCTGAGGCGGACCATGTTGATGGTGCCGAGCCCGGCGTCGGCCACGAGGACGAGACGGTCAGCGCCGATGAGCGAGGCCAGGTCCACGACGTCGCCGTCACCGGCCTGGGGGGAGCGGACCCCCCCGGCCGTCTCCACCAGGCCCACGTCGACGGCGCGTGCGGGCCAGGTCAGCTCGGAGACGAGATCGGAGAGGGTGGGCGTGGGTAGGCCGAGCGCCTCGGCCGCCATGGGCGGCGCCAGGGGCACCCGATACCAGCGGGTGGGCGGGCACACCGTGGTCGGCTCCTCGCCACTGACCGCCCCGAGGACCTCGGCGTCGGTGGGTCCCGAGCCGGGGGCGAAGGACTGGGCCGGCTTGCGGGCGGCCACCGAGAGTCCCGCGGCGCGCCAGGCCTCGAGGAGCCGGGCCCCCACCCATGTCTTGCCCACCTCCGTGCCCGTGCCCGCCACCAGGACCACCACCGCCGGGCGGGATCCGGTCACGCCGGCGGGCCTGCGCCCCCGGGCCCGGGCCGGTCCGGCGGGGGGAGCGACGCCAGGGCCTCGAGAAGCAGCGCGATGTGCTCCTCGGTGTGGGCGGCCGAGACGGTGACGCGCAGGCGGGCGGTCCCCGGCGCCACGGTGGGCGGCCGGATGGCGGGGACCCAGACGCCGCCGTCGCGGAGGATCCGTGAGGCGGTGACGGCCCGGGCGTCGTCCCCGAGGACGATGGGGATGATGGGGCTCGGGTGGCCGGGGGCCACGGACGCCACGTGGGCGGCCAGCCGGTCGCGCAGGGCGGTCCCCTCGGGTGAGACGAGGATGCGGAGCGCGGCCAGCGCGGCGGCGGCGTCGGGCGGGGTGGGCGCCGTGGTGAAGATGTAGGAGCGGGCGCGGTTCTCGAGGTGGTCGATGAAGGGGCGGGCGCCGGCCACGAAGCCGCCCAGCGAGCCGAGCGTCTTGGACAGGGTGCCCACCCGGAGGACGTCGGTATGGGCGAGATGGGGCGCCAGGTCCGGGCCGAGGACGTCGTGGGCTTCGTCGAGGACGAGGAGGGCGCCGTGACGCCGGCAGACGTCGGCGATGTCGATGACGGGGGCCACGTCCCCGTCCATGGAGAAGACGACGTCGGTGACGACGAGGGTGGGTCCGGCGGCTCCCCGGAGCAGTGTCTCGAGGTGGTCGACGTCGCCGTGGCGGTAGACGGCGACCTCGGCGCGCGACAGACGGGCCCCGTCGATGATCGACGCGTGGTTGAGTTCGTCGGAGCAGATGCGCACCCCGGCGTGGCCGAAGGCGGAGAGGACCCCGAGATTGGCGGCGAACCCGGTGGGGAAGACCACGGCGCGGTCGGTGCCCTTCCAGGCCGCCAGGGCCTCCTCGAGCTCGTCGTGGCACGGACGGCTCCCGGTGACCAGTCGACTCGCTCCCGACCCCGCGCCCCAGAGGTCGAGGGCATCGTGGGCGGCGCGGACCACCGAGGGGTGGGTCGAGAGGCCCAGGTAGTCGTTGGAGGCGAAGGCCACCACCTTGCGTCCGTCCTCGGTGAGGACGCCTTCGGGACCCCGGGCGTCGAAGGTGACGGGATGGCGCCACCGATCTTCGGCGTGGAGCCGGGCGTTGGCCGCCTGGACTCGCGACGACCACGTGCCCGGGGTCCCCGGCGGCGTCCCGCTCACGTCCGTCGTCCCAAGCCGGTGTCCTCGGCCGCCACCTCGGCCAGCGCGTCGGTCAGGGCCGAGACGATGCGGTCGATCTCGTCGGCCGTGATGGTGAGCGGGGGCATGAGGACGACGACGTCGCCGAGCGGGCGCAGGAGGACGCCGCGGCTCACGGCGCCGGCACAGACCCGGCGGCCCCAG
>Ga0209415_10009471_pt1 | contig 16729 bp, 10 predicted proteins | sample PeaSoiSIISIP2007_FD_187696 | JGI IMG/M metagenome (GOLD analysis project Ga0209415, IMG submission 187696) | Peat soil microbial communities from Weissenstadt, Germany - SII-SIP-2007 (SPAdes) (version 2) | ecosystem: Environmental > Terrestrial > Soil > Wetlands > Peat | place: Germany... | reverse complement strand
GATCGCCGGCGTCGACGGGAACGGGCAGACCGAGCTCGTCGAGGCGATCACCGGTCTGCGGCGGATCGCGAGCGGCACCGTCGCGGTCGACGGCCGCGAGCTCGAGGGCCATCTCACTCCGCGCATGATGATCGACTCCGGCATCGGGCACATCCCGGAGGACCGCCAGCGCCGAGGGCTCGTGCTCGAGTTCAACCTCGCCGAGAACCTCGCCCTGCACGACTACGACAAGCCGCCGGACTCGAAGCGCGGCTGGCTCTATCCTGCGCGGCTCGTGGAGCGCGCGGTGCGGCTGATCAAGGAGTTCGACATCCGTGGCGGCGGACCGCTGACGCTCGCGCGCTCGCTCTCCGGGGGCAACCAGCAGAAGGTCGTCGTCGCGCGCGAGGTCGCGCGCAACCCGGTCGTCCTGATCGCGGCGCAGCCGACCCGTGGCCTCGACGTCGGCGCGATCGAGTACGTCCACCAGCGGCTCGTCGCCGAACGCGACGCGGGCCGCGCGATCCTGCTCGTCTCGCTCGAGCTCGACGAGGTGCTCTCGCTCGCGGACCGCATCATCGTCATGTACGAGGGACGCATCGTCGGCGAGCACGCGGCGGGCGCAGGCGAGGAGGAGATCGGCCTCGAGATGCTCGGCGGCAGGAGAGGGGCGGCCGCATGAGTCAGTCGCCGACCGCAAACGTCCCGCCGGAGCAGGAGCCGTCGAGCGACTTCGTCGTGCGGCTGGGAGCCGCGCAGCGCGCCGGTGGTTTGGTCGTGCCGGTCCTGACGGCGGTGCTCGCGTTCCTCGCGGGCGGCGTCATCGTCGCGGCGACCGGACACAACCCCTTGACCGCCTACAGAGGCATCTGGGACGGCGCCGGCTTCAACTGGCTCTTCCACATTCCCTGGGACACGAACACGATCCACCTCGATGCGTTCAACCTGAGCCAGACGCTGCTGACGGCGACGACGCTGATCCTGACGGGACTCGCCGTCGCATTCCCGTTCCGCTGCGGCCTCTTCAACATCGGCGGCCAGGGCCAGTACCTCGTCGGGCTGATCGTCGCGAACTGGGTCGGCGTCTCGTTTGCGAGCTGGCCCACGCTGCCGCACGTGCTGCTCGGCATCGGGGCCGCCGCGTTCGCAGGTGCGGCCTGGGCGGGCATCGCCGGCTTCCTGAAGGCGACGACCGGCGCGCACGAGGTGATCTCGACGATCATGCTCAACTGGATCGCGATCTGGGGCGGTCAGTACCTGTTCGGACAGGGCGGCCCGCTGCAGAACACGTACAATCCGGCGGCGCCGGAGTCGGGGACGATCGCGCAGAGCGCGCACATCCCGGTCTTCTGGGGGAGCTCGGTGTTGCAAGGGCTCGACTACGGGTTCTTCGTCGCGCTGGCCACGCTCGTCGTCTTCTGGTTGATCCTCAACCGCACGACGCTCGGCTACGAGGTGCGCGCCGTCGGCTTCAACCCGGACGCCGCCGCCTACGGCGGCATCAACGTCAGACGCAAGTACATCCAGGCGATGGCGATCTCCGGCGCGTTCGCCGGCCTCGCCGGCGCACTCGACATGCTCGGCTACCTGTTCCAGTTCGGCGTCCTCGACGTCCAGGCCTCGGAGATCGGCTTCCTGGGGATCGCGGTGGCGCTGCTCGGGCGCAACACGGCGGTCGGGACCGGTATCGCCGCGTTCCTCTTCGGCGGTCTTCTCTACGGGACGACGCGCGGCCTGAACCCGAACGTCTTCGACCCGAGCCTCGCCGGCAACCTGACCTCGATGATCCAGGGGCTGATCGTGCTGTTCGTAGGCGCCGACCTCTTCATCCTCTACATCTGGAGCGCGCGGCGGAAGGTGCGACTGCGACGCCGAGCCGAGGCGGCCGCGACGTGACGAATCACGCACAGCCGCTGAACGAGACGCACTGGGCGCTCCGGCCGAAGGCGATCGCCGTCGCGGGCAGCATCCTCGGGCTCGCCGCATTCTGGAGCGCGATCCCGCCGTTCACGGCGCGCTCGCCGCTCGTGCCGATCCTGATCGGCGTGCTCGCGATCGCGGCCGGCCTGTGGGCGGTGACGCGCGGCTCGCGCCGGCTCGGGTGGGGGGCGATCGCGTCGGGCGTCATCGGGCTCGGCCTCGGCTACATGTCGACCCGATCGAGCTCGGGCAACCTCCACGTCGTCTTCGCCGCCGACCTGATCGCACAGGTCTTCGTCTTCGCGACGCCTCTCACCTTCGGCGCGCTCGGCGGCATGATCTCGGAGCGCAGCGGCGTCGTGAACGTCGGGCTCGAGGGGATGATGCTGATGGGCGCCTTCTGGGGCGTCTACGGCGCCGACAAGGGCGGCAGCTGGGCGGTCGGCGTCCTCGTCGCGATGCTCGCCGGCGGCCTGTTCGCCCTCATCCACGCGTACTGGTCGATCCATCTGCGAGCGAACCAGATCATCAGCGGGATGGCGATCAACTTCCTCGCGCTCGGCGTCACGGGCTACTTCTTCGAGCAGCTCTACGGCAATCAGAACATTCCCGCCGGCGTCTCGACCATCCCGAACGTGGCCATCCCAGGCATCGACCACATGGCGTATCTCGGACCTGCGATCGGGGACCTGAGCCTGCTCATCTGGGTCGGGATCATCTTCGTGCCGCTCTCGTACTTCATCCTCTTCAAGACGCCGATCGGCCTGCGGGTTCGCGCCTGCGGCGAACATCCGCGCGCCGCCGACACGGTCGGGATCAACGTCTACGCGGTGCGCTACGCGGCAGTGATCGTCTCCGGGATGCTGGCCGCGCTCGGCGGCGCGTACCTGTCGATCGGCTTCGGCGGTGGCAGCTTCACCGAGAACATGACGGAGGGCCGCGGCTTCATCGCGCTCGCCGCGATGATCTTCGGAAACTGGCGGCCGTTCGGCGCGTGGGGGGCGGCGCTCCTCTTCGGCTTCTCGACGGCGCTCGCGTTCCGGCTGCCGGTGTACTCGAGCTCGGCCGCCACACTCTTCCAGGCGCTCCCGTACGTCCTGACGCTGATCGCGGTGGCGGGCGTGATCGGCCGGTCGGTTCCGCCAAAAGCCGATGGCCAGCCGTATGTCAAGCAGTAGTATCCGCGCCGGCGACTTTCGGGGGACGCAGATGCACGCCGCCTCCGCGCCTACGCTGTTCAACGATGGCAAGCCGTATCGCAAGCAGTAGCAGTACCCGCAGCAATCACCGAGCCTCGCTCGCGCTCGTCGCAGCACTGCTCGGCGTGCTCGTCGTGCCCGGGGGGATCGCGCTCTCACGGCAGACGGGCCGGATCCACCTGCTCGACGTCGCCTGGGCGATCCCGATCGGACTGGCGCTCTCTCTGCTCGCGCTCGTCTTCGCGCGCGGGGCCCGCGGCCAGATCCGGCGGACGCTGGAGCGGGCGGGCGGCGCCGGACGCCTGCGGGCGACGCGCTGGCTCGCGGTGCTCGGCATCTGCGTCGCGCTCTCGGCCGCGATCGCGGTCGGCTTCTACGAGCTGCTCGTCCGGCTCGAGCACTGAGCCGAGCCTCCGGCTCTTGATTCGCCTGCAGTCGCTGGCTTAGGCTCGTGTGAACGCTGTTCGCACGAACGGCAACGCGGGCGGGGGCGATCGATGCAGGCGAGTGGAGACGGTCGGCGGCTCGAGAGGTCCGTGGCCGTCATGGTTTTCGTCGCCGTCGCGATCGGCGTCGTTGGCGATCCGTCCGCTGCGGGCCGACAGAGCGCGACGCCGGTGCGAGCGGCGGTCCTGCAGGCGACGACACCGCTCACACCCCTCGTCGGCGTCGTTCCCGTCCAAGCCGGCGCAGCGGCGTCGTCGGAGGGCGCGATCCCTGCGGGGGTCGACGTCAAGCTCTCGGCTCGCGCAGGCACGTTGCATGTCGTTCCCGGCGGCCTGGCGCAGTTCTTCGTGCTCGTGGCGAGCAACGGACGCGATGGGACGAGAGCCGGCCAACCGGCGACGCTGACGCTCCGCGCGCCGGCGGGGCTCGCCTTCGTCGGAATCACGAGGCTCAACGCGCTCAACGACCTGGGGGGCCGCGGCGCCGGACGGGCCGCAACGACCTGGGTTTGTCGGGCGTCTGGCAAGACGGTGCAATGCGAGTACGGGCTCCGCCGGGGGAGCGGAAGCGTCACGCCTGTTGCGATTCCCGGCCAGTCGGTGATCGCTGCGATCGTCAAGTACCGCGTAGCCGCGTCGTACTCGGCGACGCGGGCCGCACTGCGGTCGACGCTCACTGCTCCGGGAAACCGCGGGCGATCGGTCATGTCTGCGACGGCATCGACGAGCGTCGCCCCTGGGCCGGCCGGTCCCGAGCTCCTGCCCACGGTCGAGCGAAGCGCCGGCCTGCGTCCGGGACAGACGGCGCGCGAGCAACTGAGCATCATCAACGTCGGCACCGGCCCGGCCGCGGCGATCACGCTTTCGAACGTCCTTCCGGCGACGCTCGTCAACGGCTGGCGCGCGAGCGGCTCGGCCTGGAAGTGCGCGGGCGCGTCGACGTCATCGCCGACCTGCTCGTACACGCGTCCGCTCCAGGCCGGCGCCCTGACGTCCCGCCTGGTGCTGAGCTATCGCGTCTCCGTCGCCGGACCCGCTGCGCTGAAGCTGCGGGTCGGTGGGCCCGGCGCGACGGTCGCGTGGACGATGGACATCACCGGCAGCGGCGCGGGAGGGACGACGACTTCGACCGTTCCCGATCGGATCCTCGTGTTCGCGCCGGCGGGGTCGTACCTGCAGACGCGGGCGGGCGTCGCGGGTGACCTCGACGAGCTTCTCCCGGGCTTGACGAGGAGCACCGTCGACGTCGATCTCACCAACCTCGGCCGGGCCGCCTCCGGTACGCCGCTGATGGTCGGCGGCGTCCTGCCTCCCTCGATCATCCTGCTCGGCGCGACCGAGCAGGCGCCGGCGCGCGTTCGAACGGCCTGGTCCTGCACCACCACCGCATCCGCTTCTGGCGGCGAGCAGGACTTCCAGTGCCGGCCGACGCGGCCGGTTGCCATTCCGCCCGCGCGCACGCTGCATCTCGGTCTCGAGATCGCGGCCGCACCGAATGCGAAGCCGGCCAGGGTCAACCTGACGGTCGGGGCGGTGTCGGGCAACGAGGCCGCCGGCATGAAGCCGGCGCTGACGAGCGTGCCGCTCTTCATCCTTCCGGGAAACGTCGGCTTCCCGGCGTTGACGCTGCTGCGGGCCGCGGGAACCGCGGGGCTCCGGCCGGCGACGAACGGCGCTCCGGCGGCACTGCGCCCGGGGGAAGCGTTCTCCGAGCGTCTGGACGTTCGTGACGTGGGTGGTGCGCCGATACCCGCGGGCAGCCGCGCCGTGCTCTCGCAGACGTTCGGCGTGGGCGTCTCGATCCGCTCCGCGCAGGCGCCTTCAGGCTGGGTGTGCGTGCGCGGCGGCGGCGAACGGCCGACCCTGACGTGCACCGTCACGTTCGCGGCGGCGCTCGCACAGGCGGCCTCGCTGGAGGGACCGACCGTCAGCGTCATCCCGTCACGGCCGACGCCGGGGACCGAGACGAACTGGCCGGCGAGCATCCACCTGAGCGAGGCCGGAGCACCGAAGGCGTACTCGCTGCCCGTGCTCGTCGCCGTCGAGCGTGCGACGGCTTCGCTCGTGCCCAACTGGAGCACCGCACTCGTGCCGACCGCAGCGGGCAACGGCGCGTTCTCGCTCTCCGTCGGGAACACCGGCACCGCTGCCACTTCCGATCCGGTCCGTCTCGGGATTCACCTGCCGGGCGGAGTCCGCGTCGAGCAGCTCGAGGCGCGCGGGTGGAGCTGCGCCGTCGCGCCCGACCGGCGAAGCGCGCGCTGCACGGCTTCGGCTCCGCTGCCGCCGGGGAAGCGATTACCGCGAATAGGACTCTCGCTCGTCTTTGCGGCCGGAACCGCCGGGCGCAACCTCACGCTCACCGCTCGCGCCTCCGACGGCGCCCGCCCGGCGCCGAAGAGCGCGACGGCGACGGTGGCGGTCATCCCGCATCCGACGCTGCGCGCGATCGCAAGCGCACCGGACAAGGTGGTGTTCGACGACAGGCCGCTCGTCTCTGCGAAGGAGCCGTTGACGCCGACCGTCGTGACGCTTGAGGGCGACGGGAGCGGTGGCAGCGGTATCGGGCTGCGGTACAGATGGACGCAGCGCTGTCTGACGGCCGCGGATGCGCACGCACGCGGCAGCCACTGCACCGGCGTGACGCCGCCGGTCCGCTGGATCGGGCGGGCACAGCCGCTGGCTGCCGACGTCGCATTCGCTGCGCCGACCGTGATCCGGCCGGTGACGCTCGTCTTCGATCTTGCCGTCACCGACGGTAGCGCCGCCGCGACGGCGTTCGTGCGGGTGAAGGTCGCGCCGCTCGCTCCGGCTTCGCACGGGTTCGCGCTCGGTCGTCCACGTCCGAAGCCGCTTCCACCGAGTGGGCCGGCGACGGAGCACCGTGTGCTGCCGCGGCCGGCCGAGCACTTGCGGCCGGCGGCGCCGAAACCCGTCCGCGTCTCGAGCGGCCAGACCGACACGACTCCGACCACGACCGAGTCGACGACCACGACCGACACGACGACCGAAGCCGGGACGACGACGGAAGCCGGGACGACGACGGAACCGGGGACGACAACCGAAGCAACGACCACGACCGAGCCCGAGACGACGGGCACGACCACGACCACGACGACGCCGGCCGAGCCCCTCGCAGGCACGCTCTTCTGCAAGCTCCTGCGCGTAGCCGTCAAGTCGGGCGGCTCGTTCTCGTACGAGCTCTCGGGCGTCTCGCTGCATCTCGCCGACCTCGCACTGAGCGGGAAGACGTGCGTTGCCGGAGCGAGCTTTCACTTCGGAGGCTCGTCGTTTTCGATCGGCTTCCTGAAGGCCACCGGGGTGAGCGGCGCCGTCACCCCCAGCGGCATCGAGCTCAGCCAGGGAACGATCGAGGGCCCGGGCGGCTGGCGCGTGCCGCGCTTTTCCGTCGGCAGCTCCGGGCTCTCGATCGCCTTGTCCGGGTCGAACTCGTCCGGATTGTCGGGTTCCGTCACCGCCGACGGGTTCGGGTTCATCCCCCTGCCCTCGGGGTGGAAGGGGACGACGACTCTCGACTTCTCCGGAGGCTCGGGCGGGACGGGCATCTCCGTCTCGGCGAGCGCGACCGGGCCTGGGCACGACGCGAGCCCCGGGTCGGCGCCACCGACAATCCGGCTGAGCGGGAGCGTCTCGAGCGAAGGCACCTTCACGCTCTCGGCCGACGCCGAGCGGATCGTGCAGCTCCAGGGCCATGCCGTCGTCGTGAAGGGGATGGTGACCCGGTCGAGCCCCGGTGGCGACGTCTCGACCGAGCTGAGCGGCGAGCTGCCGCAGCCGTTCGACGTCGTCCCCGGCCTGTCCGTGAAGTCGCTGAAGGTGAAGATCGCGCCGACCGAATCGGCGCTCGGGCTGAGCGGCGAGGGGACGATCGCGCTGTCCACTCCGTCCGGATCGCTCGAGGTCGGCGTCAAGCTCGCCTACGACGACCCGTCGAACTGGTCGCTGACGGTCGACGGCGCCGGAAGCGCGTCCTGGGAGCCGGTGCCGGGCCTCCGTCTCGCGCCGGGCGATGTCCACGGCGCGATCACTGCGAAGCACGATGCGTACGAGCTCTCCCTCGACATCGCACCGCGCGAGGCGTGGACGCCAACGGGCACGGTCTCGGTCTCCAACCTCAAGCTGCACCTCGCCAACACCTGCCCGGACACGGGCGCGCCGTGCCCGAAGAAGGCGTCGGTCTTCCTGCAGCTGAGCGGCGACGCCACCTTCAAGCTGCCGGCCGTCGGCGCGGTCGCAGCGAGCATCGCCGGCGTGCTCGCGCTGCCGAGCGGCGAGTTCAGCGTCGCGGCCAAGCTGCCGAGTTCGGTGTCGATCGGTGGCGGGATCTCGATCGAGAATGCACGGGTCGAGATCTCACACGGGCTCGCCGTCGGCGCTGACGAGCCGACGATCGAGCTGGTGGACTCCGGCGGGCTGCGGCTGATGGTCGTGGGCTCGGCGACACTGCCCACCGTCGGCAGGCTGCCGACGGTTCACGCGTCGTTCAGCAGCGCCGGCTGGGGCGTGGCCATGCCGATCGGCGATTTCTCGCTGCCGGGAGCGAGTGGCGACGGCTCGAAGCTGAACGACGCCGTCCTCGGCTGGTCGTCGTTCCCGACGTCGCTGCGGATCCTCGACCCGACGACGAACACGCTCGAGAAGGTGTCGCTTCCCGGCGATGCGTTCAAGGTCTCGGGCACGTTCGCCACGCCGGGCTGGCTCCGACAGGCACTCAAGCTCGGGGGCGATATCCACGGGCGCGCGACCGGAGCGTTCAACCCCTCCAGCGGCGAGTACGCGCTGCGGATGGACTTCACGCTTCCGGCGGGAACGTACCTATACGGCGACGCCGGATCGGCGACCAACGTTCGCCTGACCAAGACGTACTTCGAGATCGAGCGCAAGGGCGCGAACTTCAACCTCGCTCTCGGCGGCACGGCCGCGCTCACGCTTGCCAAGACCGAGTCGCTGCCCGAAAGCAGCGTGGACCTCGGAATCGCGCTCAGCTTCATCTCGGCGGAAAAGACGGTCTCCGGCAGCTTCAGCCTGTCGAGCGAGGCCGGCTGGCAGAACGCGTTCGGCGCGCGCGATCTGACGCTGCACGACCTCGCGGTCGCGTTCTCGGTGAACGTCGTGACGCTTCAGCCCAGTGTCGGCTTTGCCGCCCGGGCAGTGCTGCCGGGCAACGTGCGCTCGGCGCTCGGGATGCCGAACGGCGTGCAGACGACGCTTGTTGCGAACATCTCGCTGACGAACCCGTGCCTCGGGATTCAGGTCGACGATCCCGCGAAGTCGGGTCTGAACGTCCTCAACCTCGGCAACGGCGCTCTGACCGCGAAGCAGTTCATCGTGGAGGTCGCGCCGAACGGCTGCACGGTCGACAAGTTCCATTACGACCCCGGCCTCTCGCTCAACTTCAACGGTGCGATTGCGGGCCTCGATCTCGCAGTCGCCGCCCATCTCGGCTTCTCACCCTTCGCGTTCGACGCGTCGATCGACATCGGCGAGCTCTCGATCGGCGGGCTCGACCTCCAGAAGACGCATCTCGAGGTCGCGTTCGCCTCGGACAAGCTGAAGGTGGGGTTCGCGGGGGGCGTCCAGGTGTTCGGCGCCGGCGTGCAGCTCTCGGGCGGGATCGAGCAGAGCGGCCTGAAGACCAAGGTCGACTTCACCGGCAACGTCAGCAACCTCGCCCTCGGACCGGTGACGATCAAGGACGTCGTCGTCAAGGCGCATGTCGAGACCGGAACGAACCCGACGCTCGACTTCGCCGCCGACGGGTCGGTCGAGCTGCTCGGCTCGGCCGCGAAGGCGAGCTTCAGGCTCGCGCTCGCGAACGGCGAGCTCAGCGAGGCGCACGCGAAAATCGACACCAAGATCTCCGTCGGAGGGAGCGGCGGGCTCCTCCTCAGCGGCCTGTTCTACCTCGACTACGCGCCGAACCAGCCCTTCAGCGTCCAGGCCAACGTCACGGCCAGCATCGGTTCCTTCACGCTCGGCGACGCGAGCGTCACGGTCGATCCGAGCTCCCTTGCTCTGAGCGCGAACCTGAAGCTCGGCAGCGTCTTCACCGCCCGGCTCGAGGGCTCCGTCTTCTACGGCTCCGTCTCGGGCAAGACGATCAAAGGGCCCGATGGCAAGCGGGCGCCTGCCAGCGCGGGCGACTTCCTGCTCAGCGCCACCGACGTCTCGATCGACCTCGGCGGCTTCAAGGCCAACGGCACGGTCGAGCTCGGGCGGGCGCAAGGGACGCCGTGGGCGAACCTCGCCACCACCTTGCAGCTGCTCGGGACCGGCAGCGGCAACTCGATCGCGGTCAACGGGAGCTTCAGCGGCAGCGGCGACCTCTCCTTCTCGGGGAGCGGCAATCTCACCCTGGCCGGCGTGAGCGCGAACACCAGCGTTGCCGTCGCCAAGACCGGCACGAAGCTCACCGTTCACGGGGACGCGAAGCTGACCGTGCTGGGCTCGCAGATCGCGTTCTCGGGCGACTTTGCGTACGACAAGGGCAGCCCGCGGTTTCGCCTCCTCGGCTCCGGAAACCTGCGGCTCGGAACCTACAACGTCGCCGGCGCCTCGTTCTCGCTCAGCAACTTCCCCCAGGACGCCGGCATGTCGGCGTCCGTCACGATCGACGCGGGGAGCATCGCGCACGCCTCCGGCCGGCTGAGCATCGTCGGGGGCCTCTTCTACTTCGGCGCCAATACCTCCCTCGATCTCAAGATTCTCCGGGCCGACGGCAGCGTCACGCTCACGAACTGCGCGCTCAGCCAGCCCACGAACCCGAACCCCTACCCGCAGATATTCCAGTACCCGAACAAGGCCCTGGGCGTGTTCGGGTCATTCACCCCGAGTCCCGAGTACTTGGCTGCCGTTGCAAAGTGGTGGAGCGAGTCCACGCCTGGAAAGTGCGTCTCGTCCCTCGGCGGCACGAGGCTGGTCGCCGCAGCCGGGTTCTCCTTCGGAGGCTTCTCGTTCGCCGTGAGCGCGAAGGTCGAGCCCAACGGCGACTTCAGCGCCACCGCGCGCAGCCCCAGCGAGGGCGAATGGCACGGCGAGACCCCGGCGACGTATCTCATCGTCGTCGCCTTCTACGCCGACCTGAACTACCAGATGGAGATCACGGTGAAGAACACGTCGCCGTACATCGACCTGTACGGGAAGGGCTCGGCGAACATCTACGGCAAGCGCTGGGCGGGGAAGTGGCTGGACTGGTCGAAGCTCGTCGGCGTCGCGGCGAGCATCCGCACGAATCCGTTCGAGGCCTGTGCGTACGTCAACGTCTGGGGGAAGGACTTCGGCGGCTGCATCCGCTGAATAGCTCGGCCGCGCTTACGCGCCGATCGAGACCATGCGCTCGATCGCGAGCCGGGCCCGGTCGGCCGTCTCGGGATCGACCGTGATGCGGTGCTGCAGGTCGCGCAGCGAGTCGCGCACCTTGTCGAGCGTCGTCACCTTCATGAACCGGCAGACGGCGTCCTCGCGCACCGGCTCGAACTTCTTCCCGGGCGCCTCGCGCTCGAGCCGGTGGATGATCCCGGTCTCGGTGGCGACGAGGAACCGCTTCTTCGGCGAGCGGCGCGCGTAGTCGACCATCTGCTCCGTCGACAGGATGTGCGTGTGCTCGTTGCCGAACGCCATCGCCTGGCTCGCGCAGCCGCACTCCGGGTGCACGAGCAGCTCGGCGTCCGGGGCCTTCTCCTGCCAGCGCTCGATGTCGGCGGGACGGATGCCGGCGTGCACGTGGCACTCGCCCAGCCAGAGGGTCAGCTTGCGGCCGGTGACGCGCTCGAGCCAGAGACCGAGGTACATGTCCGGCAGGAAGAGGATCTCCTGGTCCTCCGGGATGGCTTCGATCACCTCCTTCGCGTTCCCCGACGTGCAGCAGTAGTCGCTCTCGGCCTTCACGTCGGCGGTCGTGTTCACGTACGAGACGACGACGGCGCCGGGATGCTGTCCCTTCCACTCCCGCAGCTGGTCGCCGGTGATCGACGCGGCGAGCGAGCAGCCGGCGCCCAGGTCGGGGAGCAGGACGGTCTTCTCGGGGCTGAGGATCGCGGCGGTCTCGGCCATGAAGTGGACGCCGCAGAAGACGATCACCTCGGCGTCCGTCGCGGCGGCCTGCCGCGACAGGCCGAGCGAGTCGCCGACGAAGTCGGCGACGTCCTGGACCTCGGGGCGCTGGTAGTTGTGCGCGAGGATCACTGCGTCGCGCTCCTGCGCCAGTGCGCGGATCTCGTCCTGCAGCGTTCCGATCTCGAGTGTGGTCATTCGACCTCCAGGGATACGTGGAGCGAGCGGGCGGCGTGCGTGAGCGCGCCCACCGAGACGAAGTCGACGCCGGTGTCGGCATAGGAGCGGACGGTTGCGAGCGAAATGCCGCCGGATGCCTCGAGCTCCGCGCGGCCGCCGGCGAGCGCGACCGCCTCGGACACCTCCGCAGGGCTCATGTTGTCGAGCAGGATGCGGCCGACGCCCGCGTCGAGCGCCTGGCGCACCTGGTCGAGCGTCTCCGCCTCGACCTCGACGTTCGCGGTGCCGTTCAGTGCGGCGACGGCGGCGGGGATCCCGCCGGCGATGCGCAGGTGGTTCTCCTTCACGAGCACGGCGTCGTACAGGCCGGCGCGGTGGTTGGAGCCGCCGCCGCAGCGGACCGCGTACTTCTCGAGGGCGCGCAGGCCGGGCGTCGTCTTGCGCGTGTCGAGGATCGTCGTGCCGGTGCCGTCGACGAGCTCGACGAATCGACGCGTGAGCGAGGCGATGCCGCAGAGCCGCGCGACGAGGTTGAGCGCGACGCGCTCGCCGGTGAGGATGGCGCGCGCGGGCCCTTCGATCTCGGCGAGGACGGCCGGTGGCGAGGTGACGACCGCGCCTTCGTCCACGAGCGCGTTCACGTGCACCGACGGGTCGAGCGCACGGAACACGGCGGCAGCGACGGGGATGCCGCAGACGACTCCCGGCTCCTCCAGGAGGAGCTGTGCGCGGCACCGCGCGTCTTCCGGGACGAGCGCGGCCGTCGTGCGGTCGCCGTCGCCGACGTCCTCGGCGAGCGCCGCCGCGACGACACGGTCGATCGCCTCCTGCGTCAGCTCCATCGCTCCAGCACCGGCTCGGCCCCCGCACGGACGACGAGGTGCCCGGCGAGCGCGGGGTCCTCGGCCGGGTAGTCCTCGCGGAAGTGGACGCCGCGGCTCTCGGTGCGGGCGAGGGCGCTCTGCGCGACGAGCCGCACGAGCGGGTTCGGCGCGTCGAGCAGCCGCTCGAGGCCGGCGGCGTTGCGGATGAGGCCGGCGTCCTCCCACAACGCGCGACCGACGTCTCCGGTCGGCGTCAGGGACCCGTTGCCGGTGTCCTGCACCGCCGGCCCGGCGAGTGCGGCGAGCGCGGCCCGCCGGCCGAACACGAGGCACTCGAGCAGCGAGTTCGACGCGAGCCGATTCGCGCCGTGCACGCCGGTGCACGCGCACTCGCCCGCCGCGTACAGGCCGGGGATGCTCGTGCGCCCGTCGAGGTCGGTGACGATGCCGCCGATCGCGTAGTGCGCGGCAGGGGAGACGGGGATCGGCTCGTCGGCCGGGTCGTAGCCCGCGCGCTCGAGCGTCGCCATCAGCGCCGGGTAGCGCTGGCGCTCGATGCCGCGCAGGTCGAGCGAGGCGCCGTCGCGGGCCGCGATGGCCCGGGCGACGACGTCGCGCGGCGCGAGCTCGTCGGTGAAGCGGCGGCCGTCCTCGTCGAGCAGCGTCGCGCCGGCGCCGCGCAGCGCCTCGGAGAGGAGGAAGCCGTCGTCGAGGAGCGCGGTGGGATGGAACTGCACGAGCTCGAGGTCGGCGAGCTCCGCGCCGGCAAGGTGCGCGAGCAGCAGCCCTTCGCCGACGGCGCCGAGCGGGTTCGTCGTGCGGCTCCATAGCGCCGCGTAGCCGCCCGTCGCGAGGACGACCGAGCGGGCGCGGGCGGCGACGGACGAGATCGAGTGCACGTGGGTGCTCTCCTCGATCTCGATGCGCGGGTGCTCGCGCACGCGCTGCCCGAGCACCTCGGCGATCTGCCTGCCGGTCTCCGCGCCGCCGGCGTGGACGACGCGGCTGCGCGAGTGGCCGCCCTCGCGGGCGAGCCCGTCGTCGAACTCGACGCCGAGGGCGACGAGGTCGGCGATGCGCGCCGGCGCCTCCTCCGTGATCAGCTCGACTGCGCTCTCTCGGCAGAGCCCGCGGCCGGCGGCCAGGGTGTCGGCGGCGTGGAGGGAGGGGTCGTCGTCGGGCCCGACCGCGGCGGCGACGCCGCCCTGCGCGGCCCAGCTGTTCGAGGAGTCGAGGCGGCCCTTGGCGAGAACGAGGACCGAGCCCCCGGCGTCGGCTGCGGTCAGCGCCGCCGTGAGCCCCGCAACCCCGGCGCCGACGACCGCCACATCCGTGTGCAGTTTCTTCCTCAAAGGCGATAACCTACGAGAGCGAGTGTACACGGTTCGTGACTCCCAAGCGAAAACGGCTGCCCACGCCGTTCTGGCGGCCGTCCTGCAGGTGCGCGAGGGGCGGCTGCAGGCGCTGCTCTGGCAGCGGGCCCGCGAGCCGTACGCCGGTTCCTGGGCGCTGCCGGGCGGCGTCCTGGACGACGGCGAGACGCTGGAGGAGTCGATGCGCCGGCATCTCGCGGACAAGGTGGACGTGCGCGGCCTCTCGCACCTGGAGCAGCTCGAGACGCGCAGCGACCCGGGGCGGAACCCGGTGGAGCGAGAGCTCGCGACCGCGTTCCTCGGGCTCGTCGCGAGCGACGCCGACCCGGCCGTGCCCGGCGACACCCGCTGGCATCCGGTCGACGACCTCCCGGAGCTCGCGTACGACCACGAGCCGATCCTGCTCGCGGCCCGGGAGCGGCTGCGGGGGAAGCTCTCGTACACGAATCTCGGCTTCGCGCTCGCACCGGCGGCCTTCACGATGGCCGAGCTGCGCGATCTCTACTCGGCCGCGCTCGGCCACCAGGTCTCGGCGACGAACCTCCAGCGCGTTCTCCTGCGCCGCCGGCTGCTCGAGGACACGGGTGAGCAGCGCCATTACGGGCGGGGCGGAGGCCGGCCGGCGACGGTCTACCGGTTCCGGGACTCGACCCTCGAGATCACGGACCAGTTCGCCGTCCTCCGTCCGCCTACAATCATTCGCTAGGTGCCGCACTAGTGTTCGAGATCGGGAACAGCCTGCGCGAAGCGCGCGCCCGCCTGGGCCTCGACGTCGCGCAGGTCGAGCTCGCGACGAAGATCCGCGGGAAGTACGTGCGCGCCATCGAGGAGGAGCACTTCGACTCGCTGCCCGCAGAACCGTACGTCAAGGGCTTCCTGCGCACGTATGCGGACTTCCTCGGGCTCGACGGCCAGCTGTACGTCGACGAGTACGTCTCACGCTTCGTCGTCGACGGCTTCGTCGACGCGCCGGCGCGCAAGGAACGAACGAAGCGGCCGGTCGACCACAGCTTCGAGGGGCGCGCGGTGCTGCTCGGGCTCGTCGGCGTCGTCGCGCTCGCGGCGCTCGTCATCGTCGCGTGGAAGTTCGGCGGCAGCTCGAGCTCGGCACCGAGCGTCATCGCGAAGGAGTCCACGCTGGCGGCGAAGGGGCTCGTCTTCTCCGGGCCGGGCACGTACATCGAGATCCGCCGCGGCTCGGCGTCGGGCTCGATCCTGTACGCGGGCACGCTCTCCGCCGGCGAGGCGAACTACGTCACGGGCCAGCGCTTCTGGATCCGGATCCAGCACCCGAGTCACCTCACGCTGACGCTGAACGGCAAGAGCGTGTCGCTGCCGGCGCGCAAGTCGCTGAAGGTGCTCGTCACGCCCTCGCGCACGGCCGTCGCCGGTTAGTGGCGCGCCCCCGCGCGTACATCGTCGTCACCGGCAGCGAGCTCGTGCGTGGCGAGCGGACCGACCGCAACGGGCCGTTCCTCGCCCGGGAGGCGCTGCGCATCGGGCTCGAGCCGGCGCGGATCGCGATCGTCGGCGACGCGCCCGAGGAGCTCGAGGCCGCGCTGCGCGAGGGCGTCGCCGCCGAGGTGTGTCTCGTCTCGGGCGGGCTGGGGCCGACGCACGACGACCGCACGGTGGAGATGGTGGCGCGCGCGCTCGGCCGGGAGCTGCACGTCGACCCGGAGCTGGAGGAGAAGATCGAGTCGGTGTCGCGCGCGGCTGCGGAGCGGCTGCGGCGGCCGTACGCGGATTTCGTCCCGGGCGTGACGAAGCAGGCGACCGTCCCGGAGGGGGCGATCTCGCTCGGGCTCGCCGGCACGGCGCCGGGGCTGCTCGTCGCGCACGGCGACGGCCGGGTCGTCGTCGTCCTGCCGGGGCCGCCGGCGGAGCTGCAGCGGCTGTGGCCGAACGCCCTTGAGACCGATGCGTTCCGCACGCTGCTCGCGCGCACGCAGCCTCCGGGCCGGCGCACGCTGCGCTTCTTCGGCGTGGGCGAGTCCTCGGTCGCGCAGGCGCTCGCAGAGGCCGGAGGCGACGGGGGCGGGGTGGAGGCGACGATCTGCGCGCGCGATTTCGAGATCCACGTCGACCTCGTCGTCGAGCCGGGTGCGGACGCCCGCGCGGACGAGCTCGAGGCCGCGTTCGTGCCGCCGATCGAGCGCTGGCTCTTCTCCCGCGACGAGCGGCCGATCGAGGACCATGTCCTCTCGCTCTGTCGAGCGAGAGGACTGAGCCTCGCCACCGCCGAGTCCTGCACCGGCGGGATGGTGGCGGCGAGACTGACGTCCATACCCGGGTCGAGCGAGGTCTTCCTCGGCGGCGTCGTGGCCTACTCGGACGACGTGAAGCGGGCCGAGCTCGACGTTCCGGCGGAGATCCTCGAGACGCACGGAGCCGTCTCCGCCGAGGCGGCGGAGGCGATGGCGCGCGGCGCGCGCGAGCGGCTCGGCGCCGACGTCGCGGTCGCGGTCACCGGCATCGCCGGCCCCGGCGGCGGCACGCCGGAGAAGCCGGTCGGGCTCGTCTACCTCCATGCGGAGGGCCCTGACGGCGGCATCGCGCGGGAGTTCAGCTTCCCCGGCGACCGCGCCTCGATCCGGGCGCGAAGCGCGGTCGGGGCGCTCCATCTCGTCCGCCGCCTGCTGACACGGAGTCGCGAAGAAGCCGTATGACCTCGCCCGCTAGCGTGGGCGGCGATGAACGGCTCCGGCTCTTCCTCGGCCTGCGCGTGCCCGAGC
>Ga0209415_10009470_pt1 | contig 16730 bp, 15 predicted proteins | sample PeaSoiSIISIP2007_FD_187696 | JGI IMG/M metagenome (GOLD analysis project Ga0209415, IMG submission 187696) | Peat soil microbial communities from Weissenstadt, Germany - SII-SIP-2007 (SPAdes) (version 2) | ecosystem: Environmental > Terrestrial > Soil > Wetlands > Peat | place: Germany... | reverse complement strand
TCGCTCACATCGACGGCGGCCAGTCCCCCGGACACGAGCCTCGATCCACCGCGTGACGCTGGGGAGGTTCGGTCATGGCGTAATGGGGCCACATCCTCCCTGCCGATTTTCACTAAGCGAATTGACCCCTAGTTGGGTCATGCGTACTCGTAGCGGAGCGTGCGGCCTTCCCACCAGGGCACGGAGATCGTTTCGGGCAGGTGGGCTTGGCGCGGTCACAAATAGGCAAAGTGATACCGGAAGCTAGTTGCCACTTTTCGAATATAGAGTTGATGCCGAGCTGATCGCGGACGGCGGCGTACTCGTCCATGCTGGTCTGCGGCGCAGCCGGCCGGAACGGCGACTTCCAGTCGGGCATCCCGCCGAGCGGGTCGCTGGTGCCTGGCACCGCCGGCGAAGTCGGAGGTGGCCCATGGCGGGGTCAGCTCTTCCTGTTCCGCCGTACCATGCGGTAGCGGCTGATGCTGCCGCCGATGGCAGCGCTGGCGAGTACTGCGTAGAACGTCACCAACCACCACGCACGGTAGCCGTGCAGGACGATCAGCGGGCCCAAGAGCAAGGCAGCCATGAGGACCGCTATGTACGCACTGAGGATGATGGTTCCGGTGTTTCTCACGATGACTCCTTCCGGGAATGTGATCCTCATGACGCGTAGGTTCCGACTCGGAGCCGATAAAGCCGCCGTACAACTGCGTGTATTGCTTCCACGACCAGACTAGCGTGGGAGGGAGTACCCGGGCCGTCGAGGCTTAGCCGTGCGTCTCGGGCCTGGCCTCTGGCCTGGCCCTTGCCGTCAGGCCCGCTGGGTCGGCAGAGGTCTTGACCGGCTGCCAGGCGCGTTTGGGCAGCAGCCCGGAGGCCAGCAGCCGCTTCATCGCCTCGGCCAGCGCGTCGTGGTAGCGCTGCGGGCGGGTCCGCAGGTCCCCGCCGCCGGCCGGGGCCGACAGGGCGTCCAGCACCGCCTGCACCATCGCCGTACACTTCGGGGTCAGGTCCCCACGCAGCACTCCGGCCCCGTCGATGGTGGTGTCGAACGACACGCCCCGGTCCCGGTGCTTGTCGTTCTCGTCGTCCGGGTCGGGCTGGGCGGTCCGGTACCGGATCTCCGCGCAGATCGCGGCCAGGGCCCGTAGGTCCGCGCCGGCCCGCGCCGCGGCCACCACGATTTGCTCGGCCTCGTCCCGGTACTCGGGGCGCATCCCGGTCGCATCCGCGATCGGCCCGGGCCAGTGCCCTGGCCCGCGGTCCCAGACTCCGGCCAGGGGTTTTCACGGATGCGATGGACCCGTGCCGAGCGCGACCGTAGAGACGTGGGCACCGGATGACGGGAGGCGTGAGATGGACGAGACGTGTGATCGGTGCGGACCAGCGGTCCAGGCGAGATACCGCGCGGACCGGCTGGGCGAGCTCTACCTGTGCCGGCACTGCGCGATGCGGCTCTGGCCGGCGCTCGCCGCGCAGGGCTGGAGTCTGTTGCTCGTCGGCGAGCCCGTCCTCGCGACCCGCGCCCGGTAGCGAGTACCGCTGCAGGAAGGGAAGACCCATGCCCACGGTCATCATCGGCCAGGAGAACTAGGGTGACGGCTCCACGGTGTCGAAGCGACCTCGGCCCGCCCAATCACCCCTAACCGCCGCTAACCGCCCCGGTCCGGTCTCACGGCGCGCACCTGGGACAGAGCGATTTGTCGGCTTAGTCACCCCGTGCCCTTCACCGTCCTTACCGGCCGAGTTAGACTGTTGCCATCCGGCAATGGTGCAGGTCCGGCAGCCCCGGGCCTGTGCCGTGGCCGCAACCGCCGCGAAGGCCGCAACCGCCCCAACACCGCACACGCGGCAAACACAGCAAGCACGTTGACCCAGGCCTGGAGGCCGTGTGATGCTTCGTGCCCAGCCCGGTCCTGGTGATCAGCGGTGACCCGGGGACAGCCGGCCGAACTGACCGACCGGCACAGCGAACGCGGCCAGCTCGACCGGCTCATCGAGGCGGTCCGGGCCGGCGAGAGCCGGAGCCTGGTAGTCCGCGGTGACCCGGGCGTGGGCAAGACCGTCCTGCTCGACTACCTGGCCCGGCAGGCCGCCGAGAAAGGGTGCCGGGTGGCGCGCGCGGCGGGCGTGCAGACGGAGATGGAGCTGGCCTTCGCCGGGCTGCATCAGCTGTGCGGGCCGATGCTGGATCACGCCGGGCCCCTGCCCGGTCCGCAGCGCGATGCGCTGCGGACCGTGTTCGGGATCAGCGCCGGGCCGCCGCCGGACCGGTTCCTGGTCGGGCTGGCCGTGCTGAGCCTGCTCTCGGAGGTGGCCGGGGCGCAGCCGCTGATCTGCGTCGTCGACGACCAGCAGTGGCTGGATCGCGCTTCGGCGCAGGCCCTGGGGTTCGCGGCCCGGCGGGTGGCCGCCGAGCCGGTCGGCCTGGTGTTCGCGGTCCGCGAGCCGGGCGGCGAGCTGACCGGGCTGCCGGAGCTCGAAGTGGCGGGGCTGCGGGACGAGGATGCCCGGACCCTGCTGGCCGCGGTGCTGGCCGGGCCGCTGGACGAGCGGGTCCGCGACCTGATCGTGGCCGAGACGCACGGCAACCCGCTGGCGCTGCTCGAACTGCCGAAAGGGCTGACGCCGGCCGAACTGGCCGGAGGGTTCGGGCTCCCCGGCGCGGTACCGCTGCCGGGGCGGATCGAGGAGAGCTTCCGGCGGCAGCTGGACGCGCTGCCGGAAGCGACGCGGCGGCTGCTGCTGGTGGCGGCGGCCGAACCGTACGGCGACCTGTCGCTGGTCTGGCGGGCGGCCGGGCGGCTGGGCATCGGTCCTGCGGCGGCCACGCCGGCGCTGGACGCGGGCCTGGTGGAGTTCGGGGCGCAGGTGCGGTTCCGGCATCCGCTGGCGCGCTCGGCCGCCTACCGGGCGGCGTCGGTCCGGGACCGGCAGGCCGTGCACGCCGTGCTGGCCGAGGTCACCGACCCGGCCGCGGAGCCGGATCGGCGGGCCTGGCACCGGGCCAAGGCCGCGGCCGGCCCGGACGAGGAGGTCGCGGCGGAGCTGGAGCACTCGGCGGGCCGGGCCCAGGCCCGCGGCGGGCTGGCCGCGGCCGCGGCGTTCCTGGAGCGCTCGGTGCTGCTGACCGTCGACCCGGCGCGCCGCGCCGAGCGCACTCTGGCGGCGGCCCAGGCCAACCTGCAGGCCGGCGCGTTCGGGACGGCCCTCGAGCTGCTGACCACGGCGGAGGCAGGTCCGCTGGATGAGCTGCAGAGCGCCCGGGTGGACCTGCTGCGCGGGGAGATCGTGTTCGCCTCGGGGCTGGGCAGCGACGCGCCCCCGCTACTGCTCAAGGCGGCCAAGCGGCTCGAGCCGCTGGAGGCGGACCTGGCCCGGGAGACCTACCTGACCGCGTGGATGGCGGCCCTGTTCGCCGGGCGGCTGGCGGGCGCCGGCGATCTGCTGGAGGTCTCCCGCGCCGCCCGCGCCCTCCCTCCGCCGGACGACCCGCGTCCGGTCGACCTGGTCCTGGACGGCCTGGCGCTGATGGTCACCGACGGGCCGGCCGCCGCGGCCCCGACGTTGCGGCAAGCCGTCAGCGCCTTCTCCGGCACGGGCATCTCGGCGGCGGACGAACTTCGCTGGGGCTGGCTGGCGCAGGGGACCGCCAGCGCGCTATGGGACGATGACGCCTGGCGCGGCATGCTCGTCCGGCAGCTCCGGCTCGCCCGTGACGCCGGGGCGCTCGAGCGGCTGCCGCTCCTGCTCGCCTCGCTGGGTACGGCCGTCGCGTGGAGCGGTGACTTCGCCGCGGCGGCGGCCCTGGTCGCGGAGGCTGACGTGGTCTGCGAGGCGACCGGGAGTCGCGCCGCCCCGTTCACCGCGATGATGCTCGCCGCCCTGCGGGGCCTCGAATCCGAGGCCGCCGGGCTGATCGAGGCCACCATCGCCGAGGCCACGGCCGGGGGGCAGGGCATCGCGGTAGCCTACGCGCACTGGACGGCCGCCATCCTGGCCAATGGCCTCGGCCGGTACGGCCAGGCGCTGGCGGAGGCCACGGCGGCCAGCGAGGACACCGCCACGCTCTACATCTCGATGTGGGCGCTGCCCGAGCTGATCGAAGCGGCCGTCCGCACCGGACAACCGGACGTCGCCGGCCAGGCGCTCGAGCGGCTGACGGACTTCACCCGGGCCGGCGGAACCGACTTCGGCCTCGGGATCGAGGCACGCTGCCGCGCGCTGCTGAGCGAACCGGAGACCGCCGAGGGCCTGTACCGCGAGGCGATCGACCGGCTCGGCCGCACCAGGCTCCGCCCGGAACTGGCCCGGGCCCACCTCCTGTTCGGGGAATGGCTGCGCCGCGAGAACCGCCGCGTGGACGCGCGCGCCGAGCTGCGGGCCGCCCACGACCTGCTGGATGCGACCGGCCTGGCCGCGTTCGCCGAACGGGCCAGGCGCGAGCTGCTGGCCACCGGCGAGACGGCGCGCAGGCGGACCGTCGAGGCGGCCAGCGAGCTGACCTCGCAGGAGGCGCATATCGCCCGGCTGGCCGTCGAGGGGAAGACCAACTCGGAGATCGGTGCCCAGCTGTTCCTGTCCGCGCGTACCGTGGAGTGGCACCTGCGCAAGGTGTTCGCCAAGCTCGGCGTCGGCTCCCGCCGCGAGCTGCGGCAGGTGATGGCCGACCTCGCCCCGGCCGGCCCGCGGGCCCAGCCCTGACGGCTCAGCCCTGACGGTTCAGCCCTGACGGTTCAGTGGCCGGCGGTCTCGCCGCCGTCGACGTGCAGGATCTCCCCGGTGATGTACGGCGAGGACTCCAGGAACAAGATGGCGTCCACGACGTCGGCGACCTGACCGACCCGGCCGAGCGGGGGCAGCCGGTCGCCGAGCCCCTCGTAGCTGTCGGCCGGGTGCATCGGCGTCTGGATGATCCCGGGTGAGACGGCGTTGACCCGGATGCCGCGCGAGGCGTACTCCACGGCCAGGGACCGGGTGACCGCGGCCAGGCCGCCCTTGGTCAGCGCGGCCAGCGCCTCTGGCGTGTGGGAGTTGGCGACCTCGGCCAAGGTGGCCGAGACGTTGACCACGTGGCCGCCGTACCGCTTGGCCATCTCGGCGATGACCCGCCGGGTCAGCCAGAAGAACCCGGCCAGGTTGACCCCGGTGACCAGCGCGTAGTCCTCGGCGGTGTAGTCGGTGAACGGCTTGGAGACGTACACCCCGGCGTTGTTGACCAGGGTGTCGATGCGGCCGAACCGGTCCAGCGCGGCGTCGGCGATCCGGCCGGCGGTCGCGGGGTCGGCGATGTCGCCGGCCACGGTGAGCAGATCCGGCTCGTCCGACGGCTTGATCGTCCGGGCGCTGGCCACCACCGACCAGCCCCGCCCCCGGTACCCGGCCACCAGGCTGGCGCCGATGCCCTGCGACCCGCCGGTGATGATGGCGACCCGTCCGCCGGTCTCAGTCATGGTCAGCGCCTCCTGGTGTGGAAAGGTGGAACCACGGCCCGTTCGGAAAAAAATTCAAATTATGCCGAACGGATCGTGGTGTCACGAGCTCGGCACCAGTTGCTCGCCGCCGTCGATGTCGTAGGTCGCGCCGGTGACGGCCGTGTTGGTCATCAGGTGCACGGCGAGAGCGGCGATGTCGGCCGGCTCGACCACGCGCCGGATGGGCAGCGTGGCGCGGAGCTGGGCGCGGCGCGCATCCAGATCGCCGCCGAGCAGCCGGGCCGACAGCGGCGAGTCGACGAAGCCGGCCGCGATCAGGTTGACCCGGATCGGCGCCACCTCGACGGCCAGGCTGGCGATCAGGGCGGGCAGCGCGGCGTTGAACGCGGCCATGAGCGACAGGCCGGGTCCCCGGGTGCTGGTGCCGCTCATGAACAGCAGCGTGCCGCCGGGCCGTACCCGCCCGACGGCGTGCCGGGCCACCTCGATGGCCAGCCACGGGTGCGCGTCGAAATCGGCGATCGCCCGCGCGTGGTCGAGGTCGGCCAGGAGCGCGTAGTACGGGCCGGGGCCGGTCACCATCACGTGGTCGACCGGCCCCGGCAGGCCGGCGAAGAACTGCCCGAGGGCGGCCGGGTCGGTGGCGTCGAAGGCCGCCACATCGCGCGCGCCGACGTCGGCCGCGGCCTGCTTGAGGTGTTCGGCGTTCCGGCCGGTCAGGATGACCTCCGCGCCCTCCTCACGGGCCCGGCGGGCGCTTTCCAGGCCCATGCCGGAGCTGCCGCCGATCACGACGACGGTCTGCCCGGCCAGTTCCGGTTTGCGGGTCATCGCGTTTCCCTTCTCGTCGGGTACCGGGGCCCGAAGTCTGGGCCACCGAGCCGGTGCGTGCTTCCACCATCGCGCTCGGGGCCGGCCGCTCGCGCCCGTGGGAGTCCCTGGCCGGTCCCTGGTCCCGTGGCCCACGGGGCCAGGCGCGGGCCAAGATGGCCAGATGGACGCACATGACGGCCGGCGCGATCCCGACAGCGCCTTGATCCTCGAGGGTATCCGCGCGCTGCACGACCGGCTGAGCGAGCTCGAGCACCGGGTCGTGCCCGGCGGACGTCCCGGCCCCGGCGGGCATCCCGGCCCGGGCTTCATCCCGGCCTGGAAACGGCCCACGGAAGGCGAGGCCCGCTGGCAGGTCGCGGTGGCGGTCGCCGTCGCGGTGGCGCTGCAGTTCCCGCTGCCCGGGCGGCTCGTGCTGGTGCACCCGGTCTGGCTGCTGCCGGCGCTGGAGGGCCTGCTGCTGCTGATCCTGGTGATGGCGAATCCGCACCGCATCAACACCGAGTCGCGGGCCCTCCGCCTGCTGAGCCTCACCCTCGCCGCCCTGCTCAGCCTGGCCAACGCCGGGTCGGTGGCCCGGCTCGTGGTCGGGCTGGTGCAGGGCACCGAGGGGAACACCGCCGGGCCGCTGCTGGTGGCCGGCGGGATCATCTGGCTCACCAACGTCATCGTGTTCGCCCTGTGGTACTGGGAGTTCGACCGCGGCGGCCCGGTGGCCCGGGCGAACGCCTTGCGCGCGTACCCGGACTTCCAGTTCGCGCAGATGGTCGCCCCGCAGCTGGCCCCGCCGGACTGGGAGCCGTCTTTCGGCGACTACCTGTACCTGTCGTTCACGAACGCCGCCGCGTTCAGCCCGACCGACGTGCTGCCGATGTCCCGCTGGGCGAAAATGGGCATGACGGCCCAGGCCGCCGTCTCGATTGTGACCGTCGCCCTGGTCGTGGCCCGCGCCGTGAACATCCTCAAGTAGCGGAGATAATCGATGACATGCTCCTGCCCCTGATGCGGCCGCGGCCCGAGGTGACAGCGTGAGCCAGCCCAGCTGGCTCGATCCCGAGCTGGCCACGCTCACCGCGGACCGGTTCTCCGACTCGGCCTGGATCTTCGAGCGCAAGTTCGACGGCGAACGCTGCCTGGCGTTCCGGGACGGCGGGCCGCTGCGGCTGATGACCCGGAACCAGCAGCAGGTCACCGGCACCTATCCGGAGATCGCCGAGGCGCTGCGGGCCCAGGACGCCACCGACTTCGTCGTGGACGGCGAGGTCGTGGCGTTCGACGGGGATCAGACCAGCTTCTCCCGGCTGCAGCGCCGGCTCGGGGTCCGCGAGCCGGCGCCGGCGCTGCTCGCCGAGGTGCCGGTGTACATCTACCTGTTCGACGTGCTGTGGGCCGACGGCCGCGACGCGCGCCCCCGGCCGCTGCTCGAGCGCAAGGCCCTGCTGCGCGACCTGCTGTCGTTCCGTGACCCGCTGCGTTTCACCGAGCACCGGGACGGCGACGGCCAGGCCTACTACGCCGAAGCGTGCCGCCTGGGCTGGGAGGGGATCATCGCCAAACGGGCCGATGCACCCTACCGGCCCGGCCGCAACCGGGACTGGCTCAAGTTCAAGTGCCTGAACGGCCAGGAGTTCGTCATCGGCGGCTACACCGACCCGAAGGGGTCCCGTACCGGGTTCGGCGCGCTCCTGCTCGGCTACTACGGCGGAGACGGCCAGCTGCACTACGCCGGCAAGGTCGGCACCGGCTTCGACCGGCGCGCCCTGACCAGCCTGCACGCGGCCCTGGCCGCCAGCGAGCGGCCGGACCCGCCCTTCGAGCCCGTCCGCGCCCTGCCCCGGTCACACGTGCACTGGGTCGAGCCCCGCCTCGTGGCCCAGGTCGGCTTCAGCGAGTGGACCGCGGACGGGGAACTGCGGCACCCCAGATTCCAGGGCCTGCGCCGGGACAAGGACCCGGCCGAGGTCGTGCGCGAACTGCCGTGAGGGGAACACCACCGGCCGGCCCGGTGTTCTATTTATGCTTTGCGCGCATACGAAAGAAGATCAATGGCCCAGTGCATTACGTGCGGGAGCGACCTGCATCCCGACCGGGCGAAGAAATACAACTACTGCATGGCGCCGGAGTGCCAGGAAAAGAACCTCAAGGGCCTGACCATGGTGGCCATCGGGGTGAACAAGTCGGCCGAGCAGTACCTGCTCCTCGACGAGCAGACGCGGGACGAGCTGGCCGCCGGCAAGTTCGCCGATCAGCGCCGGGGCTCCTTTGGCACGTCGGTGCCCTCCTCAGGCCAGCCCTCCTCAAGGCCGGAGACCCGCCAGCCCGCCCGGCGCCGGCCCGCCCGGCCGCGCCCGGCCGTGCGCCAGGCCCCCCGCCCGTGGACCAGGTCGCAGGAGCGCCTGGCGCTGCTGTACAACGAGCAGGGGAAGCGGCCCGAGGAGATCGCGCAGAAACTCGGCCTGAGCACCTACACCGTGACCCAGATCATCCTCGGCTCGAGGAACCGCGGAAAGCTGTAACCGCGCCTGCCCAGCCGGGCGGGCGGGTCTGGCGGATACCGGTCACGCTGGGGTTTGATACCTGGCATGAGGTCGCTGGCGCTGCGGGTGCTGAGCGGCTTCGGCGTGGACGGCGTGGAGCCGGCCGCCTTGGGCAGCAGGAAGGGCCGGCTGGCGCTGTGCGTTCTGGCCCTGGCCGGGGGACAGGTGGTGCCGGCCGACGTGCTGGCCGACACGCTATGGGGGGACGCGCCGCCCGTCCGGCCCGAGGACCAGCTGGCCGTGCTGATCAGCCGGCTGCGGTCGGTACTGGGCCGGGACCGGATACAGCATCGCGACCACGGCTACCTGCTGGTCTGCGACTGGCTCGACGCGTCCGAACTCGCGGCGCTCACCGAGGAGGTGGACCGCAGGCGCGGCGCGGGAAACGTGCTGGGCGCGGCGGCTGCGGCGCGGGTCGCGCTGTCGCTGCTGCGCGGCTACGGGCCGCCCTCGGTACCGGGTGAGTGGGCGCAGCTGCGGCTGGCCGAGCTGGACCGCCTGGCCGGCCGGGCCCGGCAGGTGGCGGCCACCGCCCTGCTCGAGGCCGGGGACTGGATGGCCGCCGCCGACGCCGCGGCCGCGGCCGTGGCGGCCGACGGTTACGACGAGGCCTCGCTGCGGATCCTGCTGCGCGCCTACGTCGCGGGCGGCCGGGTGGCCGCGGCTCTGGCCGCCTACGCCCAGGCCCGGGAACGCCTGGCCGACGAGCTCGGCGCGGACCCCTCGCCCGAGACCGTCGCCCTCTATACCGCCATCCTGCGCGGGAAACTGCCCGCACCGGCGCCGGTAGCCGCCCGCGGCCCGGCCGGCCTGGTCGGCCGGGACGGCGAACTGGCCTACCTCGACACCGCGGCCGGGCGGGCCCGTGACGGCTCGACCGAGATCGTCGTCGTCGACGGGGAGGCCGGCATCGGGAAGACCGCCCTGCTCCGCGCCTGGGCCGCCCAGCGGGCCGCGGCCGGCGACACGGTGCTGATGGCCTCGTGCGGTCAGCTCGACCGGGCCATGCCGCTCGATGCCCTGCTCAGCGCGCTGTCCGCGCTGCTTCGCCGGCTCGGGCCCGACGCCGCCGCCGACCTGCTGGGCCAGGACGCGCTGACTCTCACCTCGCTGCTCGGCGCGGCCCTGGACCCCGCCGGCCCCCAAGGGCCCCAGGGCTCGCGCCTCCCAGGGCCTTCGGGGGCAGCGGCGATCCTGGCCGACGGCATGCTCGGTCCGGCGGTCCTGTATGCGGCGCTGGTCAGGGTACTGGTCCGCCTGGCCGGACAGGGACCGCTGGTCGTGGTGATCGACGACGCTCACCTGGCCGGGCAGGCCCTGGCCAACTGGCTGAGCTTCGCGCGGCGGGAGAACATGCCGGCCGCGGTCGTCGCCGCGGTCCGCTCCGGTGAGGGACCGCTCCTGCCGGCCACCGCGTCCGTCCACCTCGGCCTGCTCGACCGGGAGGCCGCCGCCGAGCTGGTGGGGCCGTCCCGGGCCGACGAGCTGTACGAGCGGTCCAAGGGCCACCCGCTCTTCCTGACCGAGCTCGCCCAGCAGGGGGCCCGGGCCGAGCTGCCCACGTCGCTGGTGGAATCGGTGTCGGCCCGCTGCGACGAGCTGGGCCCGGCCGGAACCATGCTGCGCGCGGCCGCGGTGATAGGCCCGGAGCTGGACATCGAGCTACTCGCGGCCCTGCTCGGCCGTCCCGCCGTCGACTTGCTCGACGACGCCGAGCGTGCCGCGGCCACGCAGCTGCTGACCACGGACGGCGGGACGTTCAGGTTCCGGCACGAACTCGTCCGGGAGGCGCTGTCCGCCAGCGCGAGTGCTGGCCGCGCCGCCCTGCTGCACCGCCAGGCCGGCCGCGTGCTGGCCCGGCAGCCGTACGCCGATCCGGCCATGGTCGCCTACCACGCGCGGCTCGGCGGTGACCTGGCGCTGGCCGCCCGCTCGTTGCGGACCGCCGCCGAGCGGGCCGCCGAGCGATTCGACCATGCCGCGGCGGAGGCGCTGCTGGACGACGCCCTGCGGCTGCATCCGGATGCCGAGGGCTGGCTCGAACGGGCCCGGGTCCGCACCCGCCGCCGGCGCTACGCCGAGGCGCTGGCCGACGTCGAGCTCGCCTCGGCCGCCGGCGCCGCCGCCCTGGAGGTCGGCGCGTGGGCCTGCTACTTCGACCGCCGCTTCGCCCAGGCCGCGCAGTTCGCCACGGACGGCGCACTGGCCGCGGCCGATCCGGCCACCCGGTCTCGCTGCCTGGCCGTCGGCGGCCGGACCCGGCACGCCGCCGGTGACCTGGCCCAGGCCGAGCTGCTGCTCGGCGAGGCCTTCGCCCTGGCCGAGGGGGCGGACCGGGTGACCGCCGCCGCGTGGCTGGGCGTGCTCCGGGCTCACCAGGCCAAGACCGAGGAGGCACTGGCTCTACTGCGCCCGGCCGCCCGCGCGCGGGAAGGCGTGGCCCATACCGCGGCGACCCTGCACTCGCTGCTGTTCACCGGGCACGCGCACGCCGCGGCCGGGCGCCCGGCCCTGGCCCTGGACGCCTTCACCCGCTACACGGCCGAAGTCGAGCGCCGCCAGGTGCCGCGGTTCGCGGGCCGCGCGGTAAACTTCGCCGGCTGGGTGCTGCGCAGTCTCGGCGCGGCCGATGAGGCCGACGATCATCACCGTCAGGCCCTGGAGCTCGGGCAGAGCCAGGGCACCGTGGAGGTCACCATCGCCGCGCTGGAAGACCTGGCCGAGCAGTGCGTGGAGGCCGGTGATGCGGGCGGCGCGCAGGACCGGCTGGCGCAGGCACGGGCCCTGCTGACCGGCGACCTGGTCTTCGGCTGGCGGCTGGAGCTCAAATACCAGCTGCTCGCCGCGCGGCTGGCGCTGCTGCGCGGCGACGCGGAGGCGGCCCTGGCCGCGGCCGCCGGCCTGGAGACGCGGGCGGCCGGGCTCGGGGTGCCGCGGTACGTGGGCGTGGCCCGCGTCCTGAAGCACCGGGCCCGCCGGGCGCTGCGCCTGCCCGTGGACCTCGAGACGGTCGCCTCGGACCTGGACCTGGTCGAGGGGTCCGTCGCGGTCGAGGCCTGGTGGTGGACCGGCGAGGCCGCCGCCGATTTCGCGGTCCCGGCCTGGCTGGACGTTGCGGCCGCCCGGGCCGAGCGGCTGGCCCGGCAGGCCGGCGACTACGCGGACACGCTGCGCCGGGCGGCGGCCCGGCGCCTGGACGGCTGGCGAGCCGCGGACCCATGAGACCCGCACTCAGCTCAGCAGCGCGGCCGCCCGGATCGCCTGCGTCTCCCACCACGCGAGCTCCTCGTCATACCCGCCCAGGGCCTTCTCCCAGCCGAACTGGACCAGGGCGCCCAGCAGGCACAACGCCAGCTGGCGGTCCCACCAGGGTTCGGTGCCGATGCCCTGCTCCTCCAGCGCCAGGCGATAGGCGGCGATGGCGTCCTCCTTGCCCTGCGGCAGGCGGCGGCAGTTGATGGCCAGGTACCAGGCCAGGTCGGACAGCGGCGCGCCGCGCCCGGGCTGCTCCCAGTCGAGCACGACCGTGCGGCCCTGCTCGTCCGTGCCCAGGTTGTCCAGCTTCCAGTTACCGTGCACGAACGTGTGCGGGGTGACCTCCAGCGCCTCGACCAGCGGGCCCGGGTCCCGGGCCAGCGGGGTGACGACCGCGGCCGCGGCCGGGGCGACCTCGGCCAGCCGCGGCCAGCCCTCGCCCACCAGCCGCGGCACCAGATGCGCGGAGCCGGCGGCCGCCTCGGCGCACGCCAGCCAGGGAGACAGCTCCAGGTAGCGGTGCATGACCGGGACGACGTCGCATTCGCCGCCGCACTCCCAGAACGCGGCGTGCAGCGCGGCCATGTGCCGCAGGAACCGCAGGTGCTGGTCCAGGCCGATCGGCTCATCGCTCACCGGGACCAGCCACCGCGACACGTCCCGCATCAGCAGGGCGCATCCGCCCGAGGGCGCCCGGCCTCCGGCGTCCTGCGGGGCCACCCCCACGATCGGCTGGTTGAAGCACGCGGGCAGCCGCGCCAGCAGGCCGCGCTCCCAGGCCAGCAGCGGCGCGCCGCGCAGGCAGCCCGACGCCCGCATGGTCCAGTCCTCGGCCAGGTCGAGGTGCTTGAGCACGTACGCCTGCCCGCCGATCACCACCCGCTCCAGCCGCGCCCCGGATTTTCCCGCCGCCCCGTCCAGCCCGGTCCGCTCGGTCGCGCCCGCGATGAGCTCGGCCACGCTGGAATGCAGGGGAAAGGGGAGGCGGGCCGGGACCGGCGTCTGCGGCCCGTCAGGCATCGGCCGCCTCCATCTCCGCGAGCAGCGACGCCGGCCACCGTCCGCCGCACATAACGGTGTCGGCCACGATCCGGTCATCGCGCACGGTGAGCAGGTGCATGTGATGGGCCGCGTGCGGCACGCCGTTCTCGGTCCAGGTGAGCGTGTACTCCACGATCTCGCTCGGGCCCCCGTCCGCGCGCACCGGGTACCGGCGGAACTCGCCGAACTGGCCGGGCTCGGCAAACCAGCGGGTGTACTCGGCGCGGATCGCGTCGGCCCCCGACGCGTGCAGCCGCCAGTTGGGCACCGTCGCGTCCAGCGTCGCGTCGGGGCTCCATGCGTCGCACGCCGGGATGGTGGCGGTCTGGATGGCGTTCAGGAACTGATCGATCGCTGGTGACATCGGCGGCCTCCTCTGGTGTTGTTCTGCGGCCATCGTCTGCGCCGGGCCTTGCAATCAGGTTGCAACCGGTCACCAGAGCCGGGCCGTGGCCCGGCGCGCGCCCTCCGCCAGCGCCTCGAACTTGGCCCAGACGATCGTCGGGTGGTACGGATGCGATCGGTGCTGCGCAGCATCACTGCTCCCGTCTGTGGTCGGTCCCAGCTTGCCAGACTCGCCCTCCCACGGGGCGGCGAGACCTGGCCGGACGCGCCTCCGCAAAGCTGCGAGACTAGGGACGGTGGACGACGAGTGGCTGTCCCGGCTGGTCGCGGTGACCGGGCCGGCCGGCACCGGCAACGTCGCGCTGGCGGCCGCCGTGGCGGCCGTGCGGAACGCGCCGGCCGGCTCGTGCGCGGTCATCCTGGTGGAGGGGGTGAGCGACCAGTCCGCGATCGAGGCGCTGGCCGCGCGCGGGGGCCGCGACCTGGGCCGGGAGGGCGTCTTCGTCGTGCCCATGGGCGGCGCGACGAACATCGGGTCCTTCCTCGGCCTGTTCGGCCCGCGCGGGCTGCGCGCCAGGCTGGCGGGCCTGTGCGACGAGGGGGAGGAGCGGGAGTTCCGGCGCGGCCTGGCGCGAGCGGGCCTGAGCCCCGGTCCGGCCCGCCACGATCTGGAACGGCTGGGCTTCTACGTGTGCGTCGCCGACCTGGAAGACGAACTGATCCGCTCGCTGGGCGCTGCCTCGGTCGAGCGGCTCATCGCCGGGCAGGGCGAACTCGCGCCGTTCCGCACCTTCTGCCGGCAGCCCGCGCAGCGCAACCGGACCCGCGAGCAGCAGCTGAGGCGCTTCATGGGCACCCGCTCGGGCCGCAAGGCCCGCTACGGACGCGTGCTGGCCGAAGCGCTCGACCCGGCCCGGGTTCCCCGCCCGCTCGACCGCGTCCTGGCCCACGTCGCGGGCGCCGCGCGAGGCCCGTAGGGGGCGGAGGAATCAGGGTTCCAGGGCGAGTAGCTGGGCCGCGACCTCGGTGAGGTCCTCGCCCACCACGTCGGGCGGGGCGAAGGGCGCGCCGAAGCCGCCGGCCTTGCGGCTGACCCAGCCGGTGGTCAGCCCGGCCCGCTTGGCGCCGTGGCAGTCCCAGTCGTGCGCGGTGACCAGCGCCATCCGGTCCGCCGGCACGTTCATGACCGAGGCGGCGTACAGGTAGACCACGCCGGCCGGCTTCCACCGGTACACCTCCTCGGCCGAGATCACCCGGTCCACCAGGCCGCCGAACCCGGCGCGGTTGGCCAAGGCCGAACCGGCCGCGGCGGACCAGTTGGTCAGGCAGGCCACCCGCAGCCCGGCCTCGGTCAGGCGCCGCACCACGGGCAGCACGTCGGGGAAGGCGGGCAGCTCGTCCCACCCCGCCATGACCTCGGCCACCTGCTCGTCGCTGACCGTGTAGTGGGTCAGCCCGCGCAGCGCGGCCGCGGCCACGTCGGTGAACGCCGCGTAGTCCCCGGTCGCCGACAGCGCCAGCCCGTCCCGCAGCGTGCGGGTGTACCAGGCCTCGAGCAGCGCCGGCGGCTGGCCGATCTCGGTCAGCCGGGCGCGCAGCGGCTCGAGCGAGGCCAGCGTCTCGATCACGTCGAAGGCCACCACGGCCGGGCGGCGGGTCATGACCGGCCCAGCTTCCGCAGCGCATCCTCGCCGCCGGGACCCATGCCGATAACGACCACATGCTCTGGCTCGTCCATGCCGTGCTCCTGCTCTGAGCGGAGGGCCAGGGGGCGTTCCCCCTGGCTCGCGCTGTGGGCACCAAACCTACATCAACTACCAGGAAGATCGTCGCCGTCTTCGAGGTCCGAGATGTCCAGGTCGGGCTGGCCGTGCACGAACGTATCCGGGTTCTCCAGGTCGTCGGCCGCCGGCAGCAGGTCGGGATGGGACCACAGGGCGTCCCGGCCGTCGATGCCCCGCGCCTCGGTCAGGCCCTGCCAGATGGCCGCCGCCTCGCGCAGCCTGCGCGGACGCAGCTCGAGCCCGACGAGCGTGGCGAACGTCCGCTCGGCCGGGCCGCCGGTGGCCCGGCGCCGCCTGATCGCCTCGGCCAGCGCGTCGGCGTGGGTCAGCCGGTCCCGGGCCGCGGCGCTGACCACGGTCGCGACCCACCCCTCGACCAGCGCCAGCGCGGTCTCCAGCCGGACCAGGGCGGCCTTCTGCGCCGGGGTGTCCTCCGGCCGGAACAGGCCCTCGCCCGCCAGCGCGTCGCGCAGCGCCTCGGGGTTGGTGATGTCGACGTCCGGGATCGCCTCCTGCAGCCGCGCCATGTCGACCGTGATGCCGCTGGCGTACTGCTCCACCGCGCCGAGCAGGTGCGCGCGCAGCCACGGGACGTGGGCGAACAGCCGCTGGTGGGCGGCCTCGCGCAGGGCCAGGAAGAGCCGGACCTCGCCGGCGTCGACCGACAGGCCCTGGCCGAACTGCGCCACGCCCGCGGGCAGCAGCGCGGCCACCCCTTCCGGGCCGAGCGGCAGCCCGACGTCAGACGAGCCGACCACCTCGCGCGCGAGCTCGCCGACCGCCGTGCCGGTCTGGCTGCCGATCATGGCCCCGCCGATCTGGCGCAGCATGGCGGACAGCCCGGCCAGGCCGCCCAGCCCGCCCGCGCCGCCGCCGAGGGCCCCGAGGGCCTGGCGCATCTCCTCGGGGACGTCCTCGCCCAGCTGCGCGGGGTCGATGTTGAGCATGCCGCTCATCGCCTCGACGCCCTTGGCCGCGATGGGGTCGCAGAGCTTGGCCCAGACCGGGAAGGTGGCCTCGAGCCACTCCGACCGGCTCCACGCCTCGATCTTGTGGATCCCGGAGGGGAACGTGGCCGCTTCGTCCAGCCACAGGTCGGCCAGCCGTACGGCCTCGGTGATCTCCCGGCGCTGCGCCTCCAGCACGCTCGGGTCGCCCGCGGCGACGATCGCGTGCCGGGCCACGTTCTTGGCCAGATCCCAGTTGACCGGGCCGCCCCGCCAGGACAGCAGGTCGGCGAACTGGCGCAGCGCGTCGGCGAACTGCTGCGGGTCGCCCATCGCCCCGAACGGCCCCTGGGCCCCGAACGGCCCGCCGGCGCCGGGACCCGAGGGCCCGCCGGGACCCGAGGGCCCGCCGGGACCCGAGGGCCCGCCGGGACCCGAAGACCCCTGGCCGCCCTGATCTTCCGGCTTGTCAGGCAGGCCGAAGCCGAACGGGCGGTCAGCCATCGTTGGCTCTGCGGCAGGATGGAAGGGTCATGACCGTCACGTTATCTCGGGAGAAGCACACTGTGACAA
>Ga0209415_10009469_pt1 | contig 16731 bp, 17 predicted proteins | sample PeaSoiSIISIP2007_FD_187696 | JGI IMG/M metagenome (GOLD analysis project Ga0209415, IMG submission 187696) | Peat soil microbial communities from Weissenstadt, Germany - SII-SIP-2007 (SPAdes) (version 2) | ecosystem: Environmental > Terrestrial > Soil > Wetlands > Peat | place: Germany... | reverse complement strand
GGAGCCGCTAGGTCTTTTGCTTTGGTTTGGCACTGCTGGAATCCCGAATTATCTCGGTGTTGACCTGGCCGCCCAGCACGAACTGCTGCATATGGGGATGGCCGTGCAGTCCGGTGCCGGTCACCTTGATGCCCTGGCCGGTGACTGTCACGCCGCCGGGCGCGCTCAGCGCGTCGTCGTCCGGAACGAACAGCGCCCGCTCGGTGGTCAGCACGAATTCGCCATAATGGACGGTGATGCCGCCGCTCATGTCGGCCTGTTGCACATGATTGCCGTTCATCCGGAGCGTCACCTCGGGCGCCTCGAGCATCACCGACTTCCCGTCCGAGGCGATCATCTCGACCTTCGCCTCCTTGAGCAGCACCGAGGTTTTATCCTTCGAATAACTGGCATCGCGCGCCGTCAGCACCCATTCCTTCGCGCCGCCCTTCATCTGGGTCCAATGGAAGTTGCGCGCATGCAGTAACGCGCTCGGCAGCAGCCCCACGGGCAGGCTGGCCCGATGTTCGGGCGAGCGCCGGTGAACTACGCCGATGGTGACGACCAGAATCGCGCCGAGTGCGAGGATCCCAAACCCGGCCAAGATCCTGGCTATGCGTTTGGGACTCATCGTCAAGCGTTCCCGTACTCACGAAAGGGTATCAGGCGGATTTTTTGATGTAAACCGAAGCCCCGCGAAACGCCTCGCGGCGCGCACTCGGCGACGCTTACTGCTAGGCGGGGCCTTGACGCGCGATGGCGTCGATACGCACCAAATCGGCCAGCAGCGCCGGCAGCTCCGCGAGTGCGTAGGAATTGGGACCATCGCTCAGCGCGCGCGCCGGATCCTCATGCACTTCCATGAACACGCCGTCGACGCCAACCGCCACCGCCGCCCGCGCCAGCGGCGCGACGAACTCGCGCTGGCCCTCCGAGCGATCGCCGCCCGCGCCCGGCAATTGCACCGAATGCGTCGCGTCGAAGACCACCGGGTAGCCGAAGCCGCGCATGATCACGAGCGAGCGGAAATCGGTCACCAGGTTGTTGTAGCCGAACGAGAAGCCGCGCTCGGTCACGATGATGCGCCGATTCCCGGCGCTCTCCGCCTTCGCGATCACCGCGCGCATGTCCCACGGCGCGAGAAACTGCCCCTTCTTCAGATTGATCGCGCAGCCGCTCGCCGCCGCCGCCATCACCAGGTCGGTCTGCCGCGACAGCAGCGCCGGCACCTGCACCACGTCGACCACCCGCGCCGCGGCCGCCGCCTGATGCGGTTCGTGCACGTCGGTCAGCACTGCAACGCCGACCTCGCGCTTGACGCGCTCGAGAATCCTGAGCCCTTCATCGAGGCCCGGGCCGCGAAACGAGCTATGACTGGTGCGGTTGGCCTTGTCGAAGGAGCATTTGAACACGAACGGCAGGCCCGCCGCGTTCGCGATCGACGCCAGACGCTCGGCATGCCGCAGGCACGATTGTTCGCTCTCGATCACGCAGGGTCCGGCGATCAGCACCAGGCGCGGGCCGCCGAATACCGCCGCGCCCGCCCGGACTTCGTTGACCGTCACGAGCGCGGCCTGAGCGCGTGCACTTTGGGCCGCGCGGGTTTCTCGCCGGCGCGCCGCTCGACGGCCGCGCGCACCAGCCCGCGGAACAGCGGATGGGGGTCGAGCGGACGCGACTTCAACTCGGGATGAAACTGGCAGCCGAGGAACCACGGATGGCCCGCGAGCTCCATCATCTCGACCAGGCGGTCGTCGGGCGAGGTGCCGGTCGCGCGCAGGCCGGCCTTCTCCAACGCTACGCGATAGGCGTTGTTGACCTCGTAACGATGGCGATGGCGTTCCTGGATACGGGTGCGGCGGTAGAGCTCGTGGGCGAGCGAGCCTGGCTTGATCGCGCACGGATAGGCGCCCAGGCGCATCGTGCCGCCCTTGCGCTGCACGCCTTTCTGATCCTCCATGATGTCGATCACCGGGTCGGGCGTGTCGGCCGCGAACTCGCGCGAGTTGGCGCTGCGCAGCCCGAGCAGCGAGCGCGCGCATTCGACCACCATCAGTTGCAGGCCCAGGCAGATGCCGAGGATCGGCACGTGGTTCTCGCGCGCATAGCGGATCGCGCGGATCTTGCCCTCGATGCCGCGATCGCCGAAGCCGCCCGGGATGATGATCGCGTGGGCCGGGCCGAGCTTTTCCTCGACCCCGCCCTTCTCGAGCGCTTCGGAATCGACGTAATCGATTTTGACCTTGGCCTCGTTCGCGATTGCGCCGTGCGCGATCGCTTCGTGCAGGCTCTTGTAGGAATCGACCACATTCACGTACTTGCCGACCACCGCGATGTTGACGGTGACCTTGGGATTCTGCGCGATGCGCGCGATGCGCCGCCACTTGGCGAGATTCGGCGCGCCGGTCCAGATGTTCAGCTTCTCGCACACCCGTTGGTCGAGCTCCTCGTCCGAGAAGCGCAGCGGGACCTCGTAGATGGTCTCGACGTCGGGCGCCGCGATCACGCAGTTCTCCTCGACGTTGCAGAAATGCGCGATTTTCGCGCGCGCCTTTTTCTCCAGCGGCCGGTCGCATCGGCAAAGCAGGATGTCGGGCTGAATCCCGAGCCCGGTCAGCTCTTTGACGCTATGCTGCGTGGGCTTGGTCTTCAGCTCGCCGGCGGTCGGGATGTACGGCACCAGCGTCAGATGGAGATAGAGCACGTTCTCGCGCCCGCAGTCCCATCGAAACTCCCGGATCGCTTCGAGGAACGGCAGGCTCTCGATGTCGCCGACCGTGCCGCCGACCTCGACGATAATCAAATCGGTGCCGTCGGAGGCTTCGAGGATGCGGCGTTTGATCTCGTCGGTGATGTGCGGGATCACCTGCACGGTCGCGCCGAGATAGTCGCCGCGCCGTTCCTTCTGGATCACGGTGTCGTAGATCTGGCCGGTGGTGCAGTTGTTGCGCCGGCCCATCGTGGTCTGCACGAAACGCTCGTAGTGGCCGAGGTCGAGGTCGGTCTCGGCGCCGTCGTCGGTCACGAAAACCTCGCCGTGCTGCAGCGGGCTCATCGTGCCGGGATCGACGTTGATGTAGGGGTCCATCTTGAGCAGCGTGACCTTGAGGCCGCGCGCCTGCAGCAGGGCGCCGAGCGAGGCGGCCGCGAGTCCCTTGCCGAGCGAGGAGACCACGCCGCCGCTGACGAAAATGAATTTGGTCTTGCGCTCCACTGATGGCCCTCCCCTCCGCCTATCCCCGGCCGACCAGCTCGCGAGCCCGCGCGAGTTCCTCGGCAGTATCTATCTCAAGCGAAGGCGCCACGGAAGGCACGACCCTGATTGTATAGCCATTTTCGAGCGCACGCAGCTGTTCGAGCTTCTCGATGCGCTCCAGCACGCCGGGCGCCAGCCGCGCGAACTCGAGCAGGAAGTCGCGCCGGTAGGCATACACCCCGATATGCCGCAGCGCCGCGGCGGGTACGCCCGCGGCGGCGTCGCGCGGATGCGGAATCGGGACGCGCGAGAAGTAGAGCGCGTTGCCCGCGGCGCCGAGCACCACCTTGACCACGTTGGGATTGCGGAACTCGGCCGGATCGATGATCGGCGTCGCCAGCGTCGCCATCGCAATCGAGCGATCATCGAGCATCGGGCGCGCCAGCGCGTCGAGGTCCGCCGGCGCGATAAACGGCAGATCGCCCTGCACGTTCAGATAGACCTCCGCCACCGCCGCCCGCGCTACCTCGGCGATTCGATCGGTGCCGCTCTGATGCTCCTGCGCGGTCATCATCGCTTCGCCGCCGGCCTGCCGCACGGCCGCGAAGATGCGCTCGTGGTCGGTGGCAACGATCACGCGCCCGGGAATCGCGGCCTGCGCCGCCTGACGCCATACCCGCACCACCATCGGCACGCCGCCGATATCGGCCAGCGCCTTTTCAGGGAGTCGTGTCGAGGCGAGGCGGGCGGGAATAACCGCGATTACCGATTGCGAGGCGATAGCGTCACTCCGCGAGCACGCAAATCGAGTGCGCGCTCGACAATTCGTACCCCTGTCGCTTCGGGCCTGTCAATTTTTGCCGCGCGCGTCAGTCAACAATCGTCGCTAATCGTCGCTGCCGGTCGGCCAAGGCCGCGGCTAAACTCGCCGTCGCGCCCGGCGCATCCTGCGCTTGCGCGCCCGGACCTGCGTGGGGCTGGTGCGGCGTTTCTTTATGAGCCGGCGATTGCGCCGATTTCGCTGACGTGAAGCTGCGTTCATCTGACCACCTGGCTACTGCCGATAAAGCGGCGGCTTGGGATTGGCGCCCGCGGCCTGGCCGACGCTGGCACCGCCGCCGGGAGCGGGCTCGCGGCTGATGGTGCTGAGCGGACAGACCGCCGGGACCTCGTCGAGTACATTCGCACCCGACATCACGACCACCTGGCCGAGCGGCATCCCCGCCTCGGCCTCACCGGCGATGACTTCGGGAATTTCGTACTGGAAGTGTATATCGCGAACATCATCCTTGCGCACCACCACGCTCACCGGATGGGCCACGACCGGATCGACCATCGCGCCCGACCCGGTCCGCACCTCGACCGGCAACACCTGCCCGCCCCGCAGCACCGGCACGCGCGTGAAGGTATCGAAGCCCCATCCCAGGAAGCGCGCGGCCTGGGCAAACCGCTGCGCGTTGGACGGTGCGCCGAGCACCACCGCAACCAGCCGCATATCGCCGCGCCGGGCGGTGGCGGTCAGGTTGAATCCGGCCCGGAAGGTAAAGCCGGTCTTGAGGCCGTCGCAGCCTTCGAAGTGCCCGATCAGATGGTTGGTGTTATGCAGCGTGGCGACGCCGTCATCGAACGACGCGGTCTCCAGCCCCGACCACGCGAGCAGGTCGGTATGGAGGATGAGTTCGCGGCCGAGCGTCGCGAGGTCGCGGGCGTTGGTGAAATCCACGTCGTGCCCCGGCGTGGGCGGGAGCCCGTCGACGGTCTGGTACTCGGTCGCCGTCATCCCCAGCGCGCGCGCCCGCAGGTTCATCAGCCGCACGGTCGCTTCGACCGAGCCGCCGACCGTCTCCGCAACCGCCACCGCGGCGTCGTTGGCGGAACGAATCAGGGCCGCCTTCATCAGCTCGCTGAGCGGGTAGACCTGCCCCATCCGCAGCCCCAGACGCGATCCACCCGTGTAGGCGGAGCGTGCCGAAATCACCACCGGCTGGCTCAGCCGGATGCGTCCGGCCTTGATCTGATCTTCCGCCACCAGCAGCAGCATCATCTTGGCCATCGAGGCCGGCGGCCAGACCAGGTCGGGATTCTCCTGGTAGAGGATGCGCCCCGAATCGGCGTCCTCCAACAGCACCGCATGATAGAGCGGCGCGGCGCTGTAGACCGATCTGTGATGAGACCGGTGATGATGCCTGTGGGTTGATCGTGACGACGCTGCCGGCCGCGCCGCCGTCGGCAACATTGCGACCATCAAGGCCGCCGCGACGATATAACGATAGACATTCAGCCGCCCAACCAAATCCGCCACCTGCCTCGTCCCGAATCCGTCGAGCCTGCCCTTACGGGGTCCGGGTAAAAGTCTCGGAATTCTCCCTCGCCGAAAAGGCGCGCCCCTGCTCGGCCTGCCGCAAAAGTGCCAGATTCGTGCGCGCCGGGGAATAGTCCGGCGCCGAAGCGGCCAGCTCCTGCCATTCGTCGCGCGCTCGCGCGTAGTAGCCCTCTTCGGCGTAAATTACGCCGAGCTGATTGCGGGCATCGAGCTGCGAGGGATTGAGCCTGAGCGAGAGCAGGATTTCCTGCTCGGCCTGCTTGAACTTGCCGACCCGGTCATAAGCGATTGCGAGGTTGTAATGGGTCTCGGGATGCTCGGGCGCGAGCAGCGTCGCGAGTTGGAGCACATTGATCGCCGTGGCAGGCTGGTTGGTCTCGAGATAGAGCAGGCCTAGGTTGAGGAACAGATCCCAGTCGCTCAATCCGAGCCGGACCGCGGCCTGATATTCGCTCAGCTCGCGGTCGTGCTGGCCGATTAGACCCTCGGCGAAGCCCAGATGGTAATGCGCCAGCGCGTTATCCGGGTGCTCCCTGATAACCTGCTCATGGCGCCGGATCGCTTCCGGATAATCCTCCATACCCAGGTAATAGTCGGCCAACGGGTCGCAGACCTGCGGCTCGGCAATCGGCACCGGCGCAGAACGAGCCTCCACGGGTCGTTGGAGAACCAACGACAACAGCGCGAGCCCTATTACGAGCCATCGGAGGTTCGGCAAAATTTACGAACGCGCAGCGCTGCGGGCGCATGGCGGCGCTCATAAGAAATTTAGCGGGATTTCAAGACGCAAAGAAGCGGGCGATGCCTGAAAATCATCGCCGGCGGAAAAAAATCTCGAAATAATAACTCGAAGCCCGGCCTGCGCGAGCATCTCGCAACGCAGGCCGGCCTCGTTTAGGTGTCTAGTTACGGATTGGCTCCGCCGCCCGCAGGCGCCGCAGGGGCCGCAGGAGCCGGGGCGCCGCTGCCCTCAGTGTCTGACGAGCTCTTGGTCGTCGTCGTCGACTTATGATGCCTGTGCCAGTGATGGTGATGGTGGTGCGTGGTGCTCGTTGTCGTGGTGCTTTCCGACGTCGAGCTGCTGCCTTCGGACGGCGCCATGCTGCCGCCACCCGACGGTGCCGCCGCTGCGGGCGCTGCAGGGGCGCTGCCAGCCCCCGTATCCTGCGCGAAAACCGGCCCCGCCAGGGCGCCGGCGAACACCACCGCAGTCATCACAGAAAGGACCCGTTTCATCTCAGGAATCTCCTTGTCGTTTGGGCGGCCCATAAGCGAACCGCACTTTTCCATGCTCGAATAAGCGAAGCCTGTGCCATCAGAAACAAGAACAAGTTATTGGATTTTTCGGCTCTCGGTCCCTTATCCTACCGCAATACGTAAAACCGCGCATCCGCTTTGAGTAGAACTTCTAATCGCACGATGCGGCTCGATTCGCAATAGCTTTGATTAATTTCTAATCAGATCGCCGCCGCGCGCCCCGCGCCTCCGCCCGAAGTTCGCCGTAGAGGAGCAAAAGCTCCCGGAAAGCGCGCATTACGACCCTTAGATTCGCTCCCGATTGCTCGCCGCTATGCCGCGGCAGATGATTGACGTCGACCTCGCGAATCCGGGCGCCCCGCCCGGCCATCCGCGCCAGCAACTCGGCCGAGATCATCGCGCCGCGCGCCCGCAGCTCGCCGGCATCGATCAGATCGCGCCTGAACAGCTTGAAGCCGCAATCAACGTCCCGCGCCCGAATTCCGAACAGCAGCCGCATCAGGATGGTCCACGCCCGGCCATTGAGCCGGCGCGTCAGCGGATCGGCGCGGCGCACCCGATGCCCGATGATCGCGTCGCAGTCGCCGGCGTAGGCCGCCATCGCGAGGATATCGCGCGCATCGAACTGTCCGTCGCCGTCGCATAGCAGCACCCACGGCCGGCTGGCCGCCGCGATTCCCGAAATCACCGCCCCGCCGTAGCCGCGGTTGCGTTCGTGATGGATCACGCGCAGGTGGGGATCGGCGCTGGCGAGCCGGTCCGCGATTTCGCCCGTGCGGTCGCGGCTGCCGTCATCGACCACGATGATCTCGTAATCCTGCGTGATGCGCGGCAGGACGGCGCTGAAAGCCGCGACCACGCGCTCGACGTTGCCCTCTTCGTTGTGCGAGGGCAGGAAGACGCTCAGGCCTGCGAGCCGCGGCGCTTGCGCGTCCGCCGCCGGTGACGCTTCATCCACCGGCTTCCACCTCGCCGCGGCTGGCTGCACCATTGCGATCGGATCCTTGAATTCGAGCGAGCGATCTCGGGCGGGTTGGCAATCGGCTACGGCGCGAACGATCGGTAACCGCCGCGGTAGAACAGCAGCGGCTGGCCTTCCAGGGCCGACGCTTCCTCGATTTCGCCGAGGTAAATCGTATGGTCCCCGCCTTCGTACGATGCGACGATCCGGCATTCCATGAACGCCAGCACGTTGCCCAGGATCGGTGCGCCGTTGGCTCCGACGCGGTAGGCCACGCCCTGGAACTTGTTGTCGCTCTTGGTCGCGAAGCGCCGCGAGAGATCTTCCTGATCGCCGGACAACACGTTGACCGTGAACAGCTTGGAGTCCGCGAAATGAGGATAACTGTCGGCGCTCTTGTCGACGCAGATCAGCAGCAGCGGAGGCACCAGCGAAACCGAGGTCAGGGCATTCGCCGTCAGACCCACCATCTGGCCGTCCTTGGCGACGGTGGTGATAATCGTGACGCCGGTCGCGAAATGGCCCATCACCCGGCGCAGTTCGTTCTTGTCGATTGGCATAGTCCGTTTCCGAAGCGGATATTATCAGCCGCTCCGATTCACCGTCAATTTATGGCGGCTTCGGATCGCGCTTGCGATCGGTCGCACCTGATTGACCTTCGCCAGCTGCGATTTCACAATTGATGTGCGCGGAGGGGTTGATGCTGCGATGGGCTGGCGGAGGAACTCAACGATCACAATCATAATGCGGACCGCGATGGCGCTGTCGGTATGCGGCGCGCTCGCGGCAGCATCGGCCGTATGCGCCGCTCCGACGGCAACACCCACGCCTGCTGCGAGTGCGGCTTCCGGCGCTCCGAAACCGGCGGCCGCTGCGGTTCCCCATCCAGTCAAGCCGCCCGCTCCCGCAGCCGTGGCACAGCCCGCAGCGCACAATAAGCCCGAAGTCACTGCGGCAAGCCGCGCGCCCGTGATCGCGGCCGCACCCTCGCCGGTCAATCCGAACCATACGCCGGGCGTGATCGCCCTGTTGCAGACGAGCGACGGTTCAGAGCGCGACCCGGCGAGCTGGTCGGTCAAGGTCTACAAATCGCAGCATCGGCTCGACGTCTTCTACAAGGGCCGCCTCTATCGATCGTATCGCGCAGTCTTCGGCCGCAATCTCGACACCAGCGCGAAATTGTTCGCCGGCGATCGCCGCACGCCGGAAGGCTCTTATCTCATCATCAGCAAATACCCGAACCGGCGCTGGCGATATTTTCTCAGGCTGAATTACCCCAACATGATCGATCTCTCGCGCTTCGAAGAGCTGCGCGCGGCGCATGAGATCCCCGCGGTCGGAAACCCCGGCAGCTCCATCGGTATTCACGGCACCGACGTTCCGATGCTCAACGACGGCAGGATCAACTGGACCACCGGATGCATCTCGGTGGACAACGGCGCTATCGATGAACTCGAAGCGCTGCTGCCGGTCGGAACCCTGGTGGTGATTAAACCCTGACGGCGGTTAGTTATCCACAGAGTCTCAACAGGATAATTTGTCGTTTCACAGCATCCGGAAAAAGCTCGCTCCTGCGAGTCATCCTAATTGAGCAAAAACCTCAATCGATGAGCAATCCTTATCGCGCGATAGGTTACATCAGATGACGATTGCTACGACGCCAATAGTAAACTTGGAGTATCTTGACTGTGCTTTTGCAGCTTGACAGGGGGAGATTGGCGAATTCGCGCGCCGCTGATTTTCAGTAAAAGCCTCAATTATTACGCGTCGTGAAAAAGCCTCTGTTGATAAGTCCCCGGTTCAATTGCGCCGCCGTATATAGGCATAGACGGGTAGACCGGAGAGCGCGATCAGGAGCCCGGGCCAGGTATAGCCGGGCTTGACCAGCAGCAGATCGAGCATCAGTGCGAGCGCCGCCACGATATAGGCGGCCGGCAAATACGGATAGCCCCACGCGCGATACGGACGCGGGACGGCCGGGCGTGTCGCGCGCAGCACGAAGACCGCGCCGACCGTCAGCACGTAGAAACCCAGTTGCGCGAAAATTACGTAGTCGAGCAACTCCGAATAGGTGCCCGAGAGCGTCAGGATCGCAGCCCACAGGCCCTGTATCACCAGCGCAACGCTGGGCACTCGCGCCAGATTGAGTTGTCCGGCGGCACGGAACAGCACGCCGTCACGCGCCATCGCGTAAACCACGCGCGCGCCGGTCAGGATCAGGCCGTTGGCGCAGCCAAACGTCGAGATCATCACCAGCACCGCGGTCAGCGTCGCTCCCGGATGCCCCCAGACCACCTGCATCGCCGCCGCCGCCACCCGATCGCCCGGCGCGTGCGCGATCGCGGGCGCCGGCAGTTGGAACAGATAGGCCAGGTTGGTCAGGCAATAGAGCAGGATCACCGCGCCGGTGCCGATCGCGAGCGAGAGCGGCACGTCGCGGCGCGGGTCGCGCACCTCGGAGGCGGTGAAGGTCACGGTCGCCCACGCATCGGCCGAGAACAGACCTCCGACCATCGCGGCGCCGAAGGCGGCGGCGAAACCTAGCGACCATCCCCCGCTGCCGAAAAACGCTGCGGGAGAACCAAAATTAGCGATCCGGGCGGCGGCGTTCGGCGCGATGATACAGCCCACCACGGTTATCAGGAGGAGCGACAGCAGCTTGGCGACGGTGAACGAGTTCTGCACGATGCGGCCGAGGTTGAGCCCGCGCAGGTTGGCCGCGGTCAGAAGCGCGATTACCGCGATCGCGCCGAGCCGCTCGCCCGAGAGCCCCACGCCGCCGATGCCGATCCAGAGTTTCGATCCGAGCGCCGGCCAGATCACGCCGCCGAAGCGCGCGAAGGCAACCGCGACCGCCGCAATCGTGCCGGTCTGGATCACCAGCAACAGCGTCCATCCGTAGAGAAACGCCCACAGCCCGCCATACGCCTCGCGCAGGTAGACATACTGGCCGCCCGCCTCCGGCATCATCGCCGCCAGCTCGCCGTAAGCGAGCGCGCCAGCGACCGTCATCAGGCCGCTCACGATCCAGACCCCGAGCAGCGCGGCGGGCGATCCGACGTGGCGCACGATATCGGCCGAGACGATGAAGATCCCCGAGCCGATCATGTCGCCGGCGACGATCGCCGCAGCATCGTGCAGCGAGAGTCCGGCGCGCAGCCCTTGCGGCGCAGCGCTGGACGCGGTGGAAATCAGATCGGGCTCGCTCTGGCCGACGGTTGATTTATTCACGGCGATGGAGTTTAGCTCATCGTCAGGGTCGCAGCGCAGGCAGGAGAGGCCATGGCAAAGAAAAAAACGACTTCACGGGCAAAACGGAAGCCTACAACGCGCGCGAAGGTGGTTAAGACGGTGACCAGGGAGCTAAAGCAGCTCCGGGCCAGCGTTAAAGGATTGACGAAACGGCTCGTGCAGGAGGCCAAACGCCGGCAGATGGACGCTAAATTGATGGCCGCGGCCAGGCAGGCGCGCCAGGCCATCAATCGGCAGGTCGTGAAGCTCAGCGGGGAAGGGCGCAAGCTCGCGGGCGAACTCAAGACTGCGCTCGCCAAGGTCAAACGCCACGAAGGCGCCTCGCGCGACGCACAATCGCAGGTCAAAACGCTCAACGCCGAGCTCAGGCGCAAGGAGCAGGAACTGGCGCGCAAGAACGCGGAAATCGAGCGGCTCTCGGGTGAGTTGGCGCGGCGCTCGGCCCCCTCCGAATCGCCGGCGCCATCCGCAGCCGAGCCGGCGCATCAGAGCCCGCTGTTCCCGTCGGAGCCATCGGGATGGCCGCCATCGTCAGGCGGTGGCGAGGACTAAGCGGCGGCGGCCCGAAAATCGCCGCGCCGATTTCGCAACACGCGCCGCGGGGAAGCAGTGGGCCTCTGATGGCGGCTGCTTCCCCGCGGCGCTTTTGCTTATCGCCGATGTAAATAGGGTGCTGCGGGCGCGGAGACACCGCGCCCGCAGCACCCCTCGTCACGGATCGTTACGTCGGGCAGCTACGAACGGCGTTACGGCGCAGCCGGGCTTGCTTCCGCAGCCGGGCTCGCCGCTTCAGACGCAGCAGGGCTTGCCGCCATCTCGCCACCACCGCCGCCCGCAGGGCTCGCCTCGGCCGACGCCGCGGGAGCGGGCGCTTCGCCGCCGCCACCCTGACAGGCCGCAAACGCGAAGACGAACGACAAGAGACCAAGGATCAGGAACTTGCGCATGGACTTCCTCCTTGCTTCCGGACGCTCGCAGACTAAAGGCGCAACTAACCTATGTTAGAACGCGTCCATCCTTCAAGCATTACGCGCACAACTGATTATCGCGCCGGGAATGTTGATAATTGTGGCGATTCCGCTAGAATCGCCCGCAACTTTGTGGATTCGGGGGAAGGGAGAGGTGGCGGTGATGGGACGGCTGTGCTTGCCGCGGATTGGCGGCGCTCGTAACACGGGACGCGTGGTGGAACCGGAACTCGATATGCAGCGCCCAACCCCTGGTAGGCCCTGGGCGATCTTCGGGCAGATCGCAGCCTTGATGCGGTGGATGATGCCGGGGACGCGATCGATCGCGCCGCCGATGCGTTCGATCGATCGCGAATTGTGGGAAATCTCCAACGACCGCTGACACTTCGATGACAGACCTTACCCGTAGTACCCGAGTGATCCGCTTCAACAGCGGCGCCGCGTCCGAAAGCGCGTTCGGCTTTTCGCGCGCGGTCCGCGCCGGCGACTGGATCCTGGTCGCGGGATGCGTTGCGACTGACGAGACCGGATCGATCGTCGGCATCAACCAGATGTACACCCAGGCGCGCGTCACGCTCGAGAATATGGCCAAGGTGCTCGAGCGGATGGGCGGTTCGATCCGCGATGTGGTGCGCACGCGAGTCTACGTCACCGACATCTCGGACCTGCCGGGGATCGCGCGGGCCCATCGCGACGCTTTTAGCGCGAATCCGCCGGCTTCGACCCTGTTGCAGATCGGAAGGTTGGCGCGGCCCGACGCATTGATCGAAATCGACGCCGATGCGTTTGTTCCCGAGGCGCCCCGCGCCGTCGCCGAGCCGCCGGCCGGCGCCCGCTCCCGATCGGCCCCGCCTTCGCGCGCCGCTTCGAAAGCGCCGCCGCGCGCCCGCGCCGTCCGCGCGAAAGTGCCAGCACGGACCAAGCCCCGCCGCAAGGGCCGCTGATCGCGACGCGCTGGCGCGCTTGCGATCAACGCAGCATCAGAGCGGTTCTTGGAAGCGCGGCGCCAAATGCCGAATTAAAGGCATGGAGCGCGCCGGTCATGTACGGTTCCGGATAGATTCCGATTAATACGGTCGCGATCGCGGCCACTGCCAGCGCCGCCACCAGCGCCGGCCGCGCGCCCAGCGCGCCGGCCTCGGCGCCGCCCTCGCGCATATACATCGCGACGATCACCGCGAGGTAGTAGTAGGCCGACATCACGCTGTTCAGCACCGCGATGATCACCAGCCATACCAGGCCCGCATTGAGCGCCGCCGAGAAGAGGTAGAATTTGCCGAGAAAGCCGGCCAGCGGCGGAACCCCGGTGAGCGAAAGCAGGAACAGCGTCATCGCCGCGGCGAGCGCCGGATGGCGCGCGGCGAGTCCGCGATAATCGGAAATCAGGTCGCTTTCGACGCCGCGCCGCTCCAGCGCGATCACGGCCGCAAACGCGCCGAGGTTGGTGAAGGCGTAGCCGAGCAAGTAGTAGAGAATCGCGCCGCCCGCCTGCGAGCCCGCCGCCGTCATCGCGACCAGGATGTAGCCCGCGTGCGCGATCGCCGAGTACGCGAGCATCCGCTTGATATTGACCTGCACCAGCGCGACCAGGTTCCCGACCGTCATCGTGAGCGCGGCGACCACCCACAGCACCGCGCTCCAGTCGGCGCTGACCGGCCCGAGATGCACCATGAAAATCCGGATGAAGCCGGCGAACGCGCCGAGCTTGACGCCGACCGCCATGAAGGCGGTGACCGGCGTGGGCGCGCCCTCGTAGGCGTCGGGCGTCCACATATGGAACGGCACGGCGGCGACCTTGAAGCCGAACCCGACCAGCATCAGGCCAAGGCCGCTTAGGAGCAGCGGATTTGCGGCCATCGGGCTGGAGAGCGCGGCGCGAATCGGCCCCAGCTTGATGGTGCCGGTCGCGCCATAGACCAGCGCGATTCCATAGAGCAGGAAGGCGGTCGAGAACGCGCCCATCAAGAAGTACTTGAGCGCGGCCTCGTTGGATTTGAGATTGCGGCGCAGGAAACCGGCCAGCACGTAGACACTGATCGACATCACTTCGAAGCCGATGAAGATCACGATCAGGTCCGCTCCGGTCGCCATCAGCATCATGCCGAAGGTCGAGAACAGGAGCAGCGCGTAATATTCGGCGGCGGAAAGTCCGTGCGCGGGGAGGTAATCGATCGACATCAGCACGACCAGCGCCGCGCTCATCAGGATCACGAGCTCAAAGAAGGCCGCGAAGTTATCGACCGCGATCGCGCCGGCGAAGGCGACCCCGCTTTGGCCGAGCAGCCCAAGCGCGAAGACAAAAGCGACCGCCAGCAGCGCCAGCGTGAGCGCGCCCAGGCCCTGGCTCTCGTCGTCGCGCACCCGCACGCCCGCCAGCAGCACGATCATCGCGGCGGCGGCCACCACGATCAGCGGGCAGAGCGGCAGCCAGGCGATATTGATGGCGGCCAGGTTCAGCGGCGTCATCGCGGAAGCGTCCTGGCTGCTGGATTGAGCGCTGCCAGCGCTGCGGGCCGCGGCGTTTCGAGCCGCACCTGCGCGCTCTGCACCCGGGTCAGCATCGCGGTGACGGAAGGCTCCATCCGGTTGAGCAGCGGGCGCGGATAGAGCCCCATGAAGAGCATCAGCGCGATCAACGGCACCATCACGCCGATCTCGCGCCAACTGAGGTCGGTGAGAGTTTCGTTCACCGCCTTCGTGATCGGACCGAACATCACGCGCTCGTACGCATAGAGCATGTAGAGCGCACCCAGGATGACACCGAACACGGCGAACACCACCGCCAGGCGCAGCTTCAGGTAGGCGCCGAGCATGATCAGGAACTCGCCAATGAAGCCGTTGAGTCCGGGCAGGCCGATCGAGGAGAGCATCACGAACATGAAGATCGCCGCGAAGATCGGGATGCGATGCCACAGGCCGCCGAACTCCGAAATCTCGCGCGTATGGCGCCGCAGGTAGATCATCCCGACCAGCAGGAACAGCGCGCCGGTCGAAAGCCCATGGTTGAGCATCTGGTAGATCGCACCCTCGACGCCCTGCGGATTGAGGGCGAAAATTCCGAGCATCACGAAACCCAGGTGGCTCACCGAGGAGTAGGCGACCAGCCGCTTCAAGTCCGGCTGGACCATCGCCACCAGCGCGCCGTAGATGATCCCGACCACCGCCAACGCCATGAAGAGCGGCGTCGCCTCGAGCGCGATCGCCGGGAACAGCGGAATCGCGAAGCGCACGAAGCCATAGGTGCCCATCTTGAGCATCACGCCGGCCAGGATCACCGAGCCGGCGGTGGGCGCCTCGGTGTGGGCGTCGGGGAGCCAGGTATGGATCGGCCACATCGGCACCTTGACCGCAAATGCGATCGCGAAGCCGGCGAAAAGCCAGCGCGCCTCGGTCGGCGTGAGCCGGACCGAGTAAAGGCTCGGCAAATCGAAGCTCAACGCGCCGCTCTGCAGGTGCGCCAGATGGACCAGGTACAGAATCGCGACCAGCATCATGATCGAGCCGAGCATCGTGAACAGGATGAACTTGAAGGCCGCGTAAATTTTGCGGCCGTGGCCCCAGATGCCGATCAGGAAATACATCGGGATCAGCATCACTTCCCAGAAGACGTAGAACATGAAGAGATCGACCGCGAGCAGCGCGCCCAGCAGCCCGGTTTCGAGCACCAACATAAAGAAGCAGAACTCGCGCGGCCGGTAGCCGATATCGCCGCCGCCCGAGTAGACGAGCGAGAGCGCGATCAGGAGCGTGGTCAGGACCACCAGGAACAGGCTGATGCCGTCGAGGCCGAGATGGTATGAAATTCCGAACTGCGGAATCCAGGCGTATTGCTCGACGAATTGGTAGCCGCCCTCGCGCGGATCGAAACGAACGAGCAGGTAGATGCTGATGGCGAGTGGGATCATCGAGAAGACTGCCGCCGCGCGCCAGGTCGAGCGCTCGTCGCCCTGCATCAGGACGAAAATCGCGCCCAGCAGCGGCAGGAAAATGAGGCCGGTCAGCCAGTAGCTTTCCATCAGCGGATCACCAGGTAGAGATAGTAGGCGGCGATCGCGATCACGCCGAAGAGATAGACCAGGACGTAATGCTGCACGTTGCCGGTCTCGACCCGGCGCACCGCCTCGCCGCTGTTCTCGACCGTGATCGCGGAGCCGTCGACGAAACCGTCGATGCCCTGTTGATCGACGCCGCGGGCGAACACCGGGCCGGCAATCCAGAAGAGCGGGCGCGTGACGACCAGGTTGTAGATTTGGTCGATGTAGTATTTGTTGAGCAGCGTGCGATAGAGCGCCGTCGCGGTCCCGGCGATGCGGCCGGGAAGCGCGGGCTGGCGGATATACATCAGCCAGGCGAACGCGATCCCGACGGCGGTGGCGGCGAGCGCGAGGAACGAAAGCGCGTTACCGCTCGCTTCCAAGGTGGGCCGGAAGGTCCCGGTCACCGGCGCGAGGAAGCGCAGGAACGCATCGCCCCAGATAAAGCCCTTGGGCAGATTCACCCATCCGCCGACTATCGACAGCGCGGCCAGGATCAGCAACGGGATGGTCATCACGGGCGGCGATTCGTGAAGATGCGCGGCGCGATGCGCGTCGACGCGCGAGTCGCCGTGGAAGGTCATGAAGATCAGCCGGAACATGTAGAAGCTGGTGAAACCGGCAGTGATCACGCCCAGCAACCAGAGCTTGAAATGACCCGAATTGAAGACCGATTCTAGAATCAGGTCCTTCGAGAAATAGCCGGAGAAGCCCGGCACGGCGCTGATCGCGAGCGTCGCGATCAGCATCGTGGCGTAGGT
>Ga0209415_10009468_pt1 | contig 16732 bp, 13 predicted proteins | sample PeaSoiSIISIP2007_FD_187696 | JGI IMG/M metagenome (GOLD analysis project Ga0209415, IMG submission 187696) | Peat soil microbial communities from Weissenstadt, Germany - SII-SIP-2007 (SPAdes) (version 2) | ecosystem: Environmental > Terrestrial > Soil > Wetlands > Peat | place: Germany... | reverse complement strand
GAACCAGCGCGCCGAGCGATAGGAGGGCGCGAGGCAGGCGCGGATGCCGCTCGCCGCGAGATCCTCGATCCAGCCGGACCGCGCCGCGGAATAATCCGTGAAGGTGGTGACGCCGCTCTTGAGGAGCTCCGACACCGCGAACAGTGCCGCGGCGCGGCGGGCGTCCTCATCGGGCCGGACCAGCAGCATGAACTCGTAGAGCGAGCTCATGCCGAGCCGAGGCGAGCCGCGCTCCTCCATCAGTCCGCGGTTGAAGGGCTCGCTGGCGGGATGGGAATGGATGTTCACCAGGCCCGGCATCACCATGCGGCCGCACCCGCTGATCTCCCGATCGGCGGGGCCGCTGTAGCCTCGACCGACAAAGGCGAGGCGGTCGCCGCTGAAGACGACGTCGCCGTCGCGGAGATACTCGTGCCTGCTTTCGGTCTCGTTCCAGGCGACAACCCAATCCGCATGCTTGATGACGGTCCTGCTCATGAGGTCCCTCGAGGCCGGTGTTGCATCGGGAGCGTTATGTTGCATCAATCGGCTTTCCGAGCCAGTCCCGATCGAGAAAGACCAGCCCCATGAGCCCTCCGACCTTCCACATGATCCCCGGCGCGCCGACCCCGGTTGCCCCCTTCAGCCATGCCGTCGAGACCGACGGCTGGCTGTTCGTGACCGGACAAATGCCGACCTGGCCCGAGGATGATTCCAAAACGCTGCCGGAGGGCATCGAGGCGCAGACCCGGCGCGTCATGGACAATCTCATCCTGGTGCTGAGGGGCGCCGGCTATCATCTCGCCCATGTGGTCTCGGTGCGGATCTACTTGACGGATTTCAAGGGGCACTACGCTCCCATGAACGAGGTTTACCGAAGCTATTTCCCGCCGGGCCGGCTGCCGGCGCGCACCTGCGTCGGCGTCACCGCGCTCGCGCGCGATGCCTTGGTGGAGATCGACCTGGTTGCGCGGAAATAGCGTATTGTCGGGGGGAGCCGGAGTTGGAGGGAGCATGCGGGACTACGTCAACGAGCTGATGCGGCGTGGCGAGGTGCGCGTGGTCGAGCGCGAGGTGGATCCGCGCCACGAGCTCGCGGCGGTGACCAAACTGTCGCAAGCGGAGAGCGAGCAGCCAATCCTGTTCCGGCGCGTGAAGGGATCGCGCTTTCCGGTGGCGACCAACCTCTACGGCAGCCGCCAGCGACTTTGCGAGATGATCGGCGCCGCGGACGACCACTTCCCGCGGCGCTGGCTCGAGCTCAAAGCCGGCATGAAACCGAGCGCGAGCGAGTTCCTGAGATCGGTTGCGGCTCCCAATGACCTTAGGGACGGCCGCATCTCCGACCTGCCGCAGATCACCTATTGGGAACGCGACGCGGGGCCTTATTTCACCGCCGCCATCTTCCTCGCGAAGGAGCCGGACACCGGCGTCGCCAATTTGTCTTTCCACCGCTCCATGGTCGTGAGCGACGACGAGCTCCGCATCCGGCTCGGCACCACCCATGATCTCACGCGCTATCAGAAGAAAGCCGAGGAGCGCGGCGAATCGCTGCCGGCGGCGCTGCTCATCGGCACCGCGCCCGACATCTTCCTGGCGGCGGCGGCCTCGCTGCCCTACGAGACCGACGAGCTCTCGGCGGCGGCGCAGATCCGCGGCCGGCCGGTGGAGATGCGCCCCTGCAAGACCATCGACCTCATGGTGCCCGCCGACACCGAGTTCGTCATCGAGGGCGAGATCCTTCCCAACGTGCGGAGGCCCGAAGGACCCTTCGGCGAATTCCTCGGCTATTACGTCCCGCAAGGCGACAATCACGTCTTCCGAGTGACCCACGTGAGCTACCGCGAGGACGCCATCTTCCACGGCCTGCTCTGCGGCTCGCCCGAGGACATCGTGCTCCTGCAGGAGGCGACCGCCGCGCGCGTCTACGAGCACCTCGTGCACCAGGTGCCCGGTATCAAGCGCGTCGCCATCCACTCGCCGATGCAATGCACGGTCGTGAGCATCGGCCAGCAATACGACGGTCACGCGCGCCACGTGGCGCTGGCGGCGGTTGGCTCGCATATGGACTACAACAAGTCCGTGATCGTCGTGGACGACGACGTCGACGTCTACGACATGAACGACGTCTGGTGGGCGTTCATAACCCGCGGCCGCGCCGACACGCGCGTCACCGTGATATCAGACGTACCAGGCTTTTATCGAGACCCCGAGCGCGACCACTGGGGCCGGCTCCTGATCGACGCCACCAAGCCACGGGGCCGCGAAGCGGAGTTCGAGCGCCGGCGCATTCCCGGCGAGGACCGCATCCGGCTCGAGGACTATTTCGCCGGCAAGCGCTGACGCGAGCCGGCTCTTCCCTCTTCGCACCATGTACCAGCTCCAGGCCCTCCTCACCAACATGCTCGAGCAGGGCTTCCTGTTCAGCTTTCTCGGACTCGGCGTGCTGCTGACGTTCCGATTCTTCCGATTCCCGGACCTGACCGCGGAAGGCAGCTATCCCTTGGGGGGTGCGGTCGCGGCGACGCTGCTCGTGAACGGCGCGAACCCTTTTCTCGCGACGGGCATCGCCGTTCTCGCCGGCGCCGCCGCCGGCATGGCGACCGCCCTCGTCCACACCAAGCTTCGGATCAACAACATCATCTCCGGCATCATCGTGATGACGGCGCTTTACACGGTGAATCTTCGCGTGATGGGCCGCGCGAACGTATCGCTGCTCAACGCCTCGTCGATCGTGGCCGAGGTCGCGAAATCGCTTCAGGTGCTCGGTATTCCCGCGCGAGAGGATGCGCTCCTCACCATCGCGGTGACGGCGCTGCTGATAGCGCTGGTCGGGCTCGCGCTCGTCGCCTTCCTGCATACGGACCTCGGCCTCGCGATCCGCGCCACCGGAGAGAACGAGACCATGATCCGCAGCCTCGGCGTCAACACCGACACCACCAAGCTGATCGGGCTCGCGATCTCGAACGGCGCGATCGCGCTCTCAGGCGCGCTGGTCGCGCAGAACCACGGCTTCGCCGATATCGGCATGGGCATCGGGATCCTCGTCACGGGGGCGGCGGCGGTGCTGATCGGCGAGGCGATCTTCGGCGATCGCTCGATCGAGCGCTGGGTGATCTCGGCCGTCGTGGGCGTGCTGATCTATCGGTTGCTGGTGGCGCTCGCCTTGCGGGTGGGCTTCGAGCCGGTCGACCTGCGCCTCATCACGGCGGCGCTATTGCTGGGCGCGCTCGCAGTGCCGCAGCTGCGCGGCCGTATTCTCGGCAAGTGACGCGATGCTGACTCTGCGCGACATCGGCAAGACGTTCCTGAAGGGCACGCCGAACCAGATGACGGCGATCAACCGCCTGAGCCTCGAGGTGCGCGAGGGCGATTTCATCACCGTGATCGGCTCCAACGGCGCGGGAAAATCGACCCTGCTGAGGATCATCAGTGGCCTGATCGAGCCCGATGCGGGCAGTGTCGAACTCGATGGCCGCGACATCACGAGGCTGCCGGTCTGGCGCCGGGCCGCCGTGGTGGGCCGCATCGCGCAAGACCCGCAGGAGAGCACCTGCGCGGTCATGACCATCGCCGAGAACCTCGCCATGGCGGCGAAGCGCGGCCAACGGCGCGGCTTGCGGCGGGCCGTGACGCCGGCACTCGCCGAGCGCTTCCGCGCGGCGCTCGCGCAAGTGGGGCTCGGCCTGGAAGGCCGGCTCGACGTCCGCATTGGCACGCTCTCCGGCGGTCAGCGGCAGGCGGTAGCGCTCCTGATGGCGACGCTGGCGCGGCCGCGCCTGCTGCTGCTGGACGAGCACCTCGCGAACCTCGACCCCAAGACCGGCGATGCCGTGATGCAGATGACCGCGCGGCTGATCGAATCCTCGCACCTCGCCACCATCATGGTGACACACAACATGCAGGAGGCGATCCGATGGGGAAATCGGCTCGTCATGATGCACGAGGGGCGGATCATCCTCGACGTCGAGGGCTCCGCGAAGGCCGCGCTCACGGTTGCGGGCCTGGTGGACAAATTTCACGAAGCGAGCCGAGGTGACCTTATCGACGACCGCATGCTTTTGACGTCCTAGTGCGGAAGGACCTACCATCGACCCGCGCTCGGCGCGTGGGGTCTATGCCGAACGACCAACGGGAGGGTTTTTCATGATCGCAAGCAGGGGACCGATTCCGGGCAGACGGGTGTTTGTGCTCGCGGCCGCCCTTCTCGCGGGCGGACTGGCGCCGGCGCTGGGGCAGCAGGCGACGGAGCCGCAGCCGGGCCGCACCTACCACGTGGGATTCTCGCAGATCGTCGATCATCCCGCCCTCAACGAGACCCGGCGCGGGCTCATCGACGGGCTCGCCAGGGCCGGCTTCGTCCAAGGCAAGAACCTGGTTTTCGAAATTCAGATCGCGCAGGGCGACGTCGCCAACGCCCGCAACATCGCGGAGAAGTTCCTGGCCGACAAAGTCGACATGATGGCGGTCTGCACCACGCCCAACACCCAGGCCGCGATCAAGGTGGCGCAAGGCACGAGCGTGCCAGTGGTGTTCGGCTGCGTCACCAACCCCGTCGAAGCCGGCATCCTGAAGTCCCTGGATCAGCCGACCGGCACCAACGTCACGGGCATCTTCGGCATTCCGCCGGTCGCGCAGATGTTCGACATTATGCTGCAGATCAAGCCGGGCATTAAAGCGATCGGCACCATCTACAACGCCGCTGAGTCGAATTCGAACGTGATCAACCGGCTCGCCAAGGCGGAGGCGGAAAAGCGCGGCTTGACCTGGACCGAGGTCCAGGTCGCCTCCAGCGCCGAGGTGAAGAACGCCGTCGACTCGCTGGTCGTCAAGGTCGACACAATACTGACGGGGCAGGACAACACGGTCTCATCGGCCTTCGACGCCCTGGTGAAGACCTCGCGCGACAACAAGATCGCGCTGTTCTCACTGGATACCGCGACGGTCGAACGCGGCGCCATCGCGTCTTACGCGCAGGACCAGTATCAGACCGGCATGGACTGGGCGAACGACATCGCCGTGCCGGTGCTGCTGGGCCGCGATCCCGGCACTCTCGTGCCGGCGCGCTACCGCCGCTGGGTCCTTTACCTCAACACCGCGGCCGCCGCCGCGATGGGCGTCACCGTGCCACCACAGCTGGTGCAGACGGCAGGCAAGGTGTTCGACAAGTAGACGCCACGGCCGTCTCGGGCTCGCTCAACGCGAACCCTTTTTTGCGCATCAATAGCCCAGCTTCGTATCCACGACATTGTTGAGCGGACGGCCCGCGAGGAAGCGCTTCAGGTTGTCGAAGAAAATGTCGAGGCAGCGCGCGACGTAGACGCTCTCGTCGTCGACGGCGCAGTGCGGGCTCATGATCAGATTGGGCGTCGACCACAGCGGAGAGTCCACGGGCAAGGGCTCTTCGTAGAAGACGTCGAGCACCGCGCCCGAGAGCTCGCCGTTGCGGAGCTTCGCCATGAGGGCGTCGTAGTCCATCACGCGCCCGCGGCCGAGGTTGACCACGCCGGCATGCTTCGGCAGCAGATCGAGCTCGGCTCGGCCGACGAGGCCGTTGGTCTCGGGCGTCAGCGGCAAGGTCGCCAGCACGAAATCCGCCTTCGGCAGCACCTGCGCCAATTGCTTGGTGCGGACCATGCGATCGACCGACTTGTGCGGCTTGCCGCTGCGGGTGACCCCGAGCACGCGCATGCCGAAGCGCTTGGCGAGGCGCGCCACCTCGCCGCCGATCGCGCCGACGCCGAGCAGGACCAGCGTCTTGCCCTTGAGCGGCGTGGTGTGGATCTGCTCCCAGCGAGCGGCTTGCTGATTGGTGACGAAAGCGGGCACCCGGCTGTTCAGCATGAGCACGGCCGTCATGCCGTACTCGCCGCCTCTAGGACCGTGAACGCCGCTCGCATTGGTGAGCGTGACGTCGCCGGGGATGAGAGGCGCGAGCTTCTCTACCCCGGCGCTGCAGGACTGGATCCAGCGCAGCTTCGGCGCCCGCGCCTTGAGCCCAGCAAGGTCGATATTGCCCGAGAGCAGCAGCACGTCGGTCTCCGAGAGCGACGCCTCGAGGACGGCGGGATCGTCGCCATAGACGAGCTCGATGCGCGACAACAGGCCGGGAAATTTCTTGGCGGCTGCACGGATTCGGGCGGGTGTGACGAGCTGCGACTCCACGATCGAGCTGCTGTGCGTGACGTGCACGCGAGGTTTGCGCGACGGTTTGCTACTAGTTCTTGCCATGTTGCCCCCGAGGCGAATGAGCGGTGGATCACGGCACCTGTTTGCGGGTGCCCGAGGCCGATAGTAGCGTGATGGGCCGCCACCTCAAGTCTGGAGCCTCGCTCATGAGCAGCTCGAACTCCCGCCCACCCGGCCCGCCGCGGTCGCGCCGCTGGATCGAGCAGCGATGGCTCATCGACAATGTCATCCGGGCCAACGGCATCGACTGGGACCAGCCGCGCTCGGATTATTTGAGCGCACCTTGCGGCGTGGAGGCCACGGCGGATTTCGCCGCGATCCGGCTGCGCGTCCGGAAATTCGCGGACGCCTCGCCCGCCTTCGAGGCGACGGCCCGGCGCCGCGAGGCGAAGGCGCGCGCCGCCGAGGCCGCGGGGGAGCTGGTGACGGCACGCGAAAACTTCTTCATGGCGGCGGTGCACTGGGCCGCCGCGCAGTGGCCGATCGATGAGAACAACGCGCAGAATCTCGCCTATAACGAGCGAAAGCGCGCGTGCTACACGAGCTATGCGGGCTTGGCCGATCATCGCGTCGAGGCGGCCTGGATCCCGTTCCGCGGCAAGGCGCTGCCGGCGTGGCTGCATCTGCCGCCGGGTTACACCGGCGGCCGGATCCCCGCGGTGATCTCGATTCCCGGCATGGACAGCTTCAAGGAGATCAACGTCGCGCTCTACGGCGATCGCTGGCTCAGCCGCGGCATGGCCGTGCTCGCCATCGACGGTCCCGGCCAATACGAGAGCGCGGTGCTGGGTATTCCCGTGAGCGTGCCGGCCTGGGCCGAGGCGGGGCCGGCGGTCATGGGCTGGCTCGCGGCGCGGCCGGAGATCGACCCCGAGCGCGTCGGCGTCGCCGGCGTGAGCTTTGGCTCGCTGTTCGCGACCATCGCCGCAGGCTCCGAGCCGCGCTTTCGCGCCTGCGCGGTGTCACACACCAATTTCGAGCCGGGCTGCCACACGATCTTCGAGGAGGCCTCACCGACCTTCAAGCAGCGGTTCATGTACATGGCGGGCATTTCCGACGAACCCGCCTTCGACGAGTTCCGCAAGACGCTCGGCTGGCAAGGCTTCGCGGAGAAGATTCGCATGCCCTATCTCTGCCTCGCCGGCGAGGCCGACGAGCTGAGCCCGATGGTGCACACGGAGCGATTGATCGCGGCACTTTCGGGGCCGAAGCGCCTGGTGGTCTATCAGGACTCGCGCCACGCCGTCGGTGGCGTCTCTGCCACCAACCTCGGCCCCTACCCGCCGACCCTCATGGCCGATTGGATGGCCGCGCGCCTTGCCGGCACGGCGTTCCCCAGCGAGCGCTGGTATGTCGACGCGGCTGGGCGGGTGACGAAGACGGTACTCTAAGCGGGTTCGGTCGGCGCAAAAAAGGGCGCCGTGCGTCCTTCGACGCGGGCCTATCGGCCCTTGCTCAGGATGAGGGGCATGAGTTGTGCCACCCCAAGTCCTCATCCTGAGCAAGCGAGCGAAGCGAACGCGTCGAAGGACGCACCTTCACCTCGCAGTGCTAATCGGCCGCCTCGAAATTCCGGCCGAAATCCTCCGGCACCGGCGGACCCCAGCGGTAGAGGGCGTCCTCGGCGACCTGGTCCAGAGCCTTCCAGCTGCCGTCGCCGGGGATCTGGTCGATGTCGCAGAAATATTCGGCCATGCTGTTCCAGGGATCCCGGAGATAATGGAAGAAGTTGGAGCCGATCACGTGGCGGCCGAAGCCCCAGCCGTTCTTGTAACCTGCGCCGAGCAGGGTCTGCGCGCCGAGGCCGATCTCGTCGACCGAGCCCACCTCAAAGCTCGCATGATGGAATCCCGCTCTCTGGTCCTTCAGCAGCGCCACCACGTGATGGTCGCCGCCGACGGGCAAGTGCATGAAGGCGATGATGCCGGGCACCCGGTCGGAGAGGCGCATGCCGAGCACGCTCGTGTAGAACGCGATGGTGCCGTCGAGATCGGGCGTGTGCAGGAGCACGTGGCCCAGGCGATGCGGCCGAACCTGGTGGCCGGGCGGACACCCGCGGCCCCGGCGATCGTAGTGACCGGGGACGTTCATGGTCACGGGATCGCTCGAGCGCCACGGTTTCGGCTGCTCGAGACGGATGTTGATCGCGTTCCCATTGGGATCCCGGAGCCAGAACCCGCCGCCGAAGGCATTGTGCGGCGCATCGATCTCGGCGACGCCGCGGTCCTTCATCTTGGCGCGGACTTCGGCCAGGCCGCGCTCATCGGTTCCGAAGCGGAGATGATTGAGCCGCTTCTTGCGGCCCTCGACCAGGAACACCTGGTCCTGGTCCCGCCCCTCGCACCGAAACGCCAGCGCGTTGTCGCGCTCAGCCGGCAGCAGGCCAAAGGTCATGTAGAAGCGCCGCCCGGCCTCGAGGTCGGGCACGGTGAGGGCATAGGCGAGGAGCGACTGAACGGCCATGGTGATCTCCGATCGGACTGCCGGTTTCCAATGGTCGGACATTTTCGCCAGGAGAACAAGCTGACCACCGGTGCCATCGGCCATGACGGCATGCTGAAGGGCGGGTAGTCTAGGAGACGCCCCGTGGGAGATGGCCAATGCGTATCGGTGTCGAGCCGTTGAGCCTCCACCAGCTTCGCGGGTTCACCCGCTCGGGAGAACGGTTGGAGCTGGCCCCCCGCCGCCGCGGTGCGGTCGAGCGCGCGGCGCAGGCGGTGGACGCGATCGTTGCGAAAGGCGAGACGGTTTACGGCGTCAACACCGGGTTCGGCCTGCTCGCGAGAACCTCGGTCTCCGCGGACAATCTCAAGGCGCTGCAGCGAAACCTCGTGCTGTCGCACAGCGCGGGGACCGGCCCGCTGCTCGACGACACGACGGTGCGGCTGATCCTGGCGCTGAAGATCGCGGCGCTCGCACAGGGCTATTCGGGCGTGCGCTGGAGCCTGATCGAGGCGATGCTCCGGTTGGTCGAGGCCGAGGTCTATCCCTGCGTGCCCGCGAAGGGCTCCGTGGGCGCTTCTGGTGATCTGGCGCCGCTTGCCCACTTGTCGGCGGCGCTTATCGGCGTCGGCGAGGTGCGCCATCGCGGCGAGATCCTGCCAGCGACCGAGGGATTGCGCCGCGCGGGCCTCTCGCCGGTCGAGCTCGGGCCCAAGGAAGGCCTGGCGCTGCTCAACGGCACGCAAGTCTCGACCGCGCTGGCGCTGGTGGGGCTGTTCGCGATCGAGGACGCCTTCGCGGCGGCACTGGTCGCGGGCGCGCTCTCCGTCGATGCCGCCAAGGGCTCGGACACACCCTTCGATCCGCGCATCCACGCGATCCGCGGGCATCCCGGCCAAGCCGCGGTCGCCGCCATATACCGGAGCCTCCTGAAGGGCAGTGCTATCCGGGCCTCGCACCTGCACTGCAATCGCGTGCAGGACCCCTACTCGCTGCGCTGCCAGCCGCAGGTGATGGGTGCATGCCTCGATCATCTTCGGTTTGCCGCCGAGGTGATCGTGCGCGAGGCGAACGCGGTCTCCGACAACCCGCTGGTGTTCGCCGACACCGGCGAGGTGCTCTCCGGCGGTAATTTCCACGCTGAGCCCGTCGCGATGGCGGCCGACGTGCTGGCGCTGGTGGCGGCGGAGATCGGCGCGCTCTCGGAGCGGCGGATCGCGCTGCTGATCGATCATACGATCTCCGAGCTGCCGGCTTTCCTGGTGCGAGAGGGCGGACTCAATTCCGGCTTCATGATCGCGCAGGTGACCGCCGCGGCGCTCGCCTCCGAGAACAAGTCGCTGGCGCATCCCGCGAGCGTCGACAGCCTGCCCACCTCGGCAAACCAGGAAGATCACGTCTCCATGGCGACCTTCGCGGCACGAAGGCTCGGCGAGATGGCCGACAATACCGCGGGGATCGTCGCGATCGAGCTGCTGGCGGCGGCGCAAGGCATCGAGTTCCATGCGCCGCTGGAGACCTCGGCGACGCTCGCGGAGGCGAAGTTGCTCATTCGCGCGGCCGTGCCGCCCTACGACCGCGACCGTTCCTTCGCGCCCGATATCGCCGCGGCGAAGCGGCTGATCGCGGACGGCGCGCTCGCGCGATTCATTCCGTCCGAGACGCTGCCGAGCTTCGGCAGTTGAGACAATTTTGAGTCGATCGCGGCCGTGGCAACTCAGGGCTGCGCCGAAGCAGGCTCGACCGCAGGCGCAAAACCTGAATATCATGGCGCACGCAAAATAGAGCGGTGTCGGCGATGGCCAGGAATTCCAATCCCTACCTCGCGCTCGGCGTGCGTCCGATCATCAATTGCTGCGCGGTGCGCACGCTTTATGGCGGCAGCCTCATGCTGCCGCAGGTGAAGGAAGCCATGGCCGAGGCCTCGCGCCAGTTCGTCAATCTCGACGAGCTCATGGAGGCCGCGGGCCAGCGGCTTGCGGAATTGACGCAGGCGGAATGGGGCATGGTCACCTGCGGGAGCGCCGCCGCGATGGCGCTCGCGACCGCCGCCTGCATCGCCGGCAACGATCCCGTGAAGATGCTGCGCCTGCCCTTCACCGACGGCATGGTCAATCGCGTAATCATGCTGCGCAACCAGCGTTTCGCCTACGATCAGGCGATCCGCATGGCGGGCGCGCATGTGGTGGAGGTCGGCACCCGCGCCGAGCTCGATGCCGCGCTCGCCGAGCCCGTCGCCATGATCGCGGTGCTCGGCAATCAGGAAGCGAACGCGACCGTGCATCTCGAGGAGCTGGTGGCGGCGGCGCGGCCGCGCGGCATTCCCGTGATGGTGGACGCGGCCTCGGAGCAAATCGAACGGCCGGTCCCTTACCTCGCGCGGGGCGCCGATCTCGCCATCTACAGCGGCGGCAAGTATCTGCGGGGACCGCAGACCAGCGGGCTGTTGCTGGGCTCGAAGGCGCTGATCCAGGCCGCGTGGCGCAACGCCTCGCCGCATCAGTCGCTGGGGCGGCCGATGAAGGTGTCCAAGGAAGACGTGATCGGCTGCCTTGCCGCCGTCGAATACTGGTTCGAGACGCGCGACCCCGCGGCGGAGCTGCGGCGCTGGCGCGCGGACCTGCAGACCATCGCCGACCGGGTCGCGCGTATCACGGACGCCGTCACCGAGGTGATCGAGCCCGCGGGTGTCGAGAGGGTGCCGAAGCTTCGGATTCTCTGGGACACGAAGCGGATTCCGATCGACGGCGATGGGATGCAGCGGAGGCTGATCGAGGGCGCGCCCCGCATCATGCTCGACGACACCGCGACGACGGCCGACGCGATCGTCATCGACCCGTTCGCGCTGCAGCCCGGCGAGGCCGAGGCCGTGGGCGTGGCGATCTCCTTGGCCTTCACGCATGCGAGCCGGGAGAAGCCGATGACCGAGCCGCCGGTCGCCGCCGAGATCGCGGGAGAATGGGATCTGCGGGTCAAGTTCCTCCGCGGCGAGCGGGCGCATCGCCTGTCGATCGAGCAGCGCGGCAGCGAGATCTCCGGACATCAGCAGTCGCCGGATTTCGACAGCCCGGTCGTCGGGCGCCTGACGCCGGACGGCATCGATTTCTCGTTCGACTACCGCTACGAAGGCAGCCGCATCTCCTACCGCTTCCTGGGCCAAGCGAAGGACCGGACCATGACCGGCACCGTCGTCCTCGGCGCGGTCACGGACTTCCATCAAGGCAGCGCGAACTTGAGTCAGTTCGGCACGGGGGACTGGCGTGCAAGCCGGGTCACCGCATCACAGCCGGGGCTGATATGAAGATCGCATCCCTTCGAACGCGTATCGTCGAGCTGCCGGCGGACGAGCCGCTGGCGGACGCGCCGGACAACCCACAGGGCAAGCGGCCATTCGTGACCTTGGAGCTCTGCACCGACGGCGGCGTCGAGGGCTTGGGCGTCACGTTCTTCGGCGGCGCGCTCACTGCCTCCCTCAAGCGTGCGGTGGACGACCTCGGCGGGCTGATCGTGGGCGACGATCCGCTGCGCCCCGAGGCGATCGCGCAGAAGCTCAAGGACGCCACGGGCTATGCGGGTCCCGCGGGCGTCTTCACGCTGGCGCTCTCCGCCATCGACATGGCGCTTTGGGATATCAAGGCGAAGGTGGCGAACCTTCCGCTCTGGAAGCTACTCGGCGGCGCGCGAGAGCGCGTCCCGACCTATGCCAGCGGCGCGCTCATGCGTGGGCTCCCGCTCGATCGCGCCGCGGCCGCGGGGCGCCGGCTGGTCGAGACGGGCTTCCGCCAGGTAAAGATGCAGCTGGCGCTGCCGGGCGAGACGTCGCCCGAGCGCGAGATCGAGCGTGCCCGGGTCATTCGCGAGAGCGTCGGTCCCGACGTGACTTTGATGGTCGATATCAATCAGCGCTGGCGTCCCGAGCAGGCCGCGGATATCGGCCGGAGGCTTGAAAGCTTCAACCTGGGGTGGCTCGAGGACGTGACCGTAGCCGACGATTTCGCCGGCCTCGCGCGCGTGGCCGCCGCGCTCTCGACGCCGGTCACAGGCGGCGAGTACCTCTGGGGCATCGCACCGTTCCGGCACATGCTGGAGGCGCGCTCGGTCGATATCGTGATGATCGATCTCGTGCGCGTCGGCGGCATCACGCAATGGCTCAAGGTCGCGGGAATGGCCGAGGCCTTCAACCTGCCCGTGGTGAGCCATCTCATTCCGGAAGTGCACGTGCACCTCATCGGCGCGATCCCGAACGGCCTCACGGTCGAGTACATGCCATGGCTGATGCGGCTCTTCGAGGAGGTGCCGCGGCCCGTCAAGGGCGAGCTCGCGATGCCGTCCGTGCCCGGCCTCGGCCTCAAGTTCGACCAAGCCGCGCTCAAGCGGTTTGCGGTCGCATGAGCCTCCCATGAGCATCCGAGACAAGGCTTATATCGCCGGGATTTTCGAGCACCCCACGCGCAAGGCCGACGACAAATCGCTGGCGCAGCTGCACGCCGAGGTCGCCAAGGGCGCACTCGAGGACGCCGGTCTCGCCAAGCAGGACGTAGACGGATATTTCTGCGCCGGAGACGCGCCGGGGCTCGGTCCGCTGTCGATGGTGGATTACCTCGGGCTCAAGGTCCGCCACATGGATTCGACCGACACCGGCGGATCCTCTTATATCCTGCATGTCGGCCACGCCGCGGAGGCGATCGCCGCGGGGAAATGCCGGGTGGCGTTGATCACGCTGGCGGGGCGGCCGCGCGCGATGGGACAAGCGACGGGCACGCAACCGCGCAATCTCGGCATGGCCACGCCCGACGCGGCGTTCGAGTTTCCCTACGGCCCCACCACCGCCAACATGTACGCGATGGTCGCCATGCGGCACATGCACGAGTTCGGCACCACCAGCGAGCAGCTCGCTTGGATCAAGGTCGCGGCTTCTCATCACGCGCAACACAACCCGCACGCCATGTTGCGTGAGGTCGTGACGGTCGAGGAGGTCGTGAATTCGCCGATGATCTCCGATCCGCTGCATCGGCTCGACTGCTGCGTGATCAGCGACGGCGGCGGCGCCATCATCGTGGCGCATCCCGACGTCGCCAAGAGCCTGAAGCGCCCGCGCGTCAAAGTACGCGGCGCCGGCGAGGCACCGAAGCACCAGATGGGCGGGCGCATCGACTTGACGTACTCCGGCGCCGCCTGGTCGGGACCGGCGGCCTTCGCGGAAGCCGGCGTCACCCCGACGGATATCAAGTACGCCTCGATCTACGACAGCTTCACCATCACGGTGCTCATGCAGCTCGAGGATTTGGGATTCTGCGAAAAAGGCAAGGGCGGGCGGTTCGTCTCCGACGGGAACCTGATCTCCGGCGTCGGCACGCTGCCCTTCAACACCGACGGCGGCGGGCTCTGCAACAACCATCCCTCCAACCGCGGCGGGCTCACCAAGGTGCTCGAGGCCGTGCGCCAGCTCCGCGGCGAAGCGCACCCGAAGGTGCAAGTCAGGAATTGCGACCTCGCGATCGCTCATGGCACCGGCGGCCAGCTGGGTAGCCGGCACGGGAGCGCCACCGTCATCCTGGAGCGGGAGTGACCATGGCCATCACCCAAGACCGCAAGCTCCCCCCACCAGAGCCCAACCCCGAGACCCAGCCGTTCTGGGATGCCGCGGCCCGCGGACAGCTGCTCCTCAAGCGCTGTGCGGCCTGCGGCGAGCGCCACTATTATCCGCGCGCGCTCTGCCCGTTCTGCTTCAGCGACAAGACCGAATGGGAGCCGGCCTCGGGCGCCGGCAAGATCTATTCCTTCAGCGTCATGCGGCGCGTGCCGGTGCCCTATGCCATCGCCTACGTGACCCTTGCCGAAGGCGTCACCATGCTCACGAACGTCGTCGATTGCGACCTCGGCAGGATCCGCATCGGCCAGGACGTGCGGCTGGTGTTCAAGCCCACCGACGGCGGCCCGCGGGTGCCGATGTTTACGCCGGTGTAGCGGCAGGTCGACGTCAGCCCGGGAATGGCGGCTTTGCGAGCGGCGTTGCCGGTATTTGGTTACCGGCGATGTCGACGACGTAATGGCCGCCCAGCAGAAAGTCGCGGTCGACTGGCCCATCACCGCGCACGTAGCCCATCACCACGGCGCGTCCGAGTTTCGCGCTGTAGCCGGCGGACGTGATTTCACCCACGGGTTTGCCGTCGCGCAGGATGCCTTCGCCACCCCAGGGAAAGGCGGCGGGATCGTCGAGCGCGAAGAGGCCGAGGCGTTTGGCCGGGCCGCGCTCTTGCTGACGCAGCAGCGCGTCACGGCCGATGAAATCGATGCCCTTGTCGGGTTTGACGGCATACATCAGTCCCGCCTCGAGCGGAGTCTCGTCGGGGCCAAGCTCGGCACCGAAGGCGCGCCGGCCCGCCTCGATGCGCAGTGCGTCGATCGCATAATAGCCGGCGTCCTTGAGTCCGAGCTCCGGTCCCGCGTCTGCAAGCGCGTCGTAGACGCTCGCGACGAATTCCGTGGGGACGTAGAGCTCGAAGCCGGGTCCGCCGACGTAGCTCATGCGGGCGGCGCGGACACGGGCGAAACCCAGGTCGATCTCCGCCGTGGCACCCGGCGACAGGGCGGACTCGGTGAGATCGTCGGGCGATACGCGCGCAAGCAGCGCCGGCGCCTGCGGGCCCATCAGGGAGAGCACCGACCAGGCCGAGGTCACGTCGGTGAGGATCGCGACCGCATCGCCGACGTGGCGGAGGATCCAATCGCGATCGCGGGTCGCCTGCGCGGTGCCGGTGATCAGGAGGAACGCTGTATCGCCGACCCGGATGACCGTAAGATCGCTCTCGAAGCCGGCGCGCGCGTTCAGCATGGCGGTATAGACCATGCGGCCCGCCGCCACGTCCAAATCGTTGGCGCAAAGGCGCTGCAGCACGGCGAGCGCATCGCGTCCTTGGAACAGCAGCTTCGCGAAGGAGGTCTGGTCGAAGATCGCGACATGCTCGCGGGCGGCGCGCTGCTCGTCGAGGCAGTACGGGAGCCAGGCGGGCCGGCCGTAGCTATAGGGAATCTCGCCGGCGCCGGGGGCGAAGTAATTGGCGCGCTCCCAGCCCATGCGCGCGCCGAACCTGGCACCCTTGGCCTCGAGCCGGTCGTAAAGCGGCGAGCGACGCAGCGGCCGGACCGATTTCAGCTCGTACCGTGGCCAGCGCATGGCGTAGTGCAGGCCGAGCGTCTCGACCGTGCGCTCGCGCAGATGCGCGCGGTTGCCGTGAAACCCCGCGAAGCGGCGGATGTCCACGTCCCAGAGATCGACGCTGGGCTCGCCACCAACGATCCATTCGGCCAGTAACCGGCCGGCGCCGCCCGCGTTGGCAATGCCGGCGGAGTTGAACCCGGCCGCGACGAAGAGGCCGCGGCAGTCCGGCGCCTCGCCCAGTATGAAATTGCCGTCGGGCGTGAAGCTCTCGGGACCGTTCAGGAGCTGGCGCACCTCCGCGGTCTCCAAGCACGGCGTACGATGGATCGCGGCCCGCATGAGCGGCTCGAACTGGTCCCAATCCTCCGGCAGTAGCTGGAACTCGAATCCCTCGGGAATGCCGCCCATGCCCCAGGGCTTCGCCACCGGCTCGAAGCCGCCCATGAGCAATCCGCCGACCTCCTCCTTGTAGTAGATGAAGCCGTCGGGGTCGCGCATCACCGGCAGGTCGGGCGTCACGTCCGGGATCCGCTTGGTCACGATGTAGAAGTGCTCGGCGGAGTGCAGCGGTACCGTGACACCGGCCTTGCGCCCGAGGTCGCGCGACCACTGGCCCGCGCAGAGCGCCACGGCCTCGCAGGCGATATTTCCCGCGGTCGTCTCGAGGCCGACCGCGCGGCCGTTCTTGTGCGCGAAGCCGGTGACCCGCACGCCTTCGCAGATCCGCGCGCCGCCGGCGCGCGCGCCTTTGGCAAGGGCCTGCGTGAGGTCCGCCGGGTTCGCCTTCCCGTCACCGGGCAGCCAGACGGCGGCCAGGAGGTCGTCGGTGCGCATGAGCGGCCAGAGCCGGCCGGCCTCCGCGGGCGAGATCAGCTCGATCTCCACGCCGAAGCTGCGGGCGCGCGCCACCGTGCGCTTGAGCTCGACGACGCGCTCGGGCGTGCTGGCCACATTGACGCT
>Ga0209415_10009466_pt1 | contig 16733 bp, 12 predicted proteins | sample PeaSoiSIISIP2007_FD_187696 | JGI IMG/M metagenome (GOLD analysis project Ga0209415, IMG submission 187696) | Peat soil microbial communities from Weissenstadt, Germany - SII-SIP-2007 (SPAdes) (version 2) | ecosystem: Environmental > Terrestrial > Soil > Wetlands > Peat | place: Germany... | reverse complement strand
ATGGCCCCGTTATACACCCGTCAGGCTTCTGAGTTAACTAAATTGTTCTGACCGGAAGTGTCGCCGCCTGCCAGCCTCTCTCAGGAGCCCCCGAAGGCCGTGAGCGGCCCAAGGCCGGCGACGGTGCCGGTGTGTCCGGTGGCGATGAACTTCACATCGCCCGCATGTGGCTGCAACTCCTGCGCGAGATGCTTCAGCGAAGCCTCGCCCTGCGCGCGGTCGGTGCTAAAGATCACGGAGGGACCGATGATTTGCTGGTTGGACTTGATTTGCATGGAATCGCCGGCGAAGAGCACGCCGTCCGCCAGGTACGCGGCACTGCCCTCGGTATGGCCCGGCACGGCGTAAGCGGTGACTTGCAAATTGCCCACCATGAAGGTCTCGCCATCGTCGAGCGGATGGGTCACGTTAACGGGCGTTGCATTCTTCCCGCCGGCGATCTTGAAGATCGGGCCGTTGTAGGGCTCCTGACCCGCCGCGATGGGTACTTCGCGCTTCAAGGCATAGATCGTCGCTTTCGGAAAAAGCGGGAGGGCGGCAATGTGATCGGGGTGCGAGTGGGTGAGCAGGACGGCCACAACGTTGTCGGGACTGCCGTGCCGCGCCTGTAAATCCTGGAGCAGCGCGGTGCCCTTGTTGTCCGCGCCCGCGTCGATCAGCACGAGCTGCCCATTCCCAGCATCCAGAACATAGGCGCTGGCGAAGCCAGCCTGCACGCGGTCGGTTCCCGCGCCCAACGCAGGTCCCGCCGTTGCTCCCTGCAGGCCGCCAAATAGAGCGAAACCGGCGATGGCAATCACTAGGACGACAACTACGAGTACCAGGCCGATGATCTTGAGCACTTTCATGGCTTGCGCCTCCGTTGGTACTCAATCTTTGAATTCAGCGAGCTGCATTCGGGCCTCCGACAGAGAAACACGGGTGCGGGCTGCATTTGCAACCCGCGCAAACAACGTTGTGCGCGATTCTATCACCCGGAAGCGCCCTTCACGGTTTCCTTATTTCAAGACGTGGACCGAAGCCGCGCGTGCTCCATCGAAAGGTATGGCCCGCCGCTACCCCGGCGGGAACAGCCCCTGGCTTCGAAGGGGTTGACTAGACGAACGCTCCTCTGGACATCGCAAATCGGATGCTGTATATCCGTCATAGGCAATCTGAGGTCGTTTGAGCCGGAGGCGGGCAGTTGGTCTGCCTTGCAGCCCGCGCGGTAAACCCTGCAGTTACCAGGCCCGTGAAAGAGAGGGAATGAAGACATGCTGAAAAAAGCTCTCGGCCTCCTGGCCCTTTGCGCTTCTGGGGTGTTGGCGCTGATCGCTTTACCCGGCGCTGCGCATTTCGGTTTGGCTCATGGAGCGCCGCCCCCGCAGGCCGCTCAGCCGGCTGCCGCTTCGGATGCGTCGAAAAAGACCGTCCACGTCACGCGCGCCCCTGAGCGAGTCGTCGAAGACACCTATTCTTCCTTCAGCGCGGTCGCCGTGGATCCCACCAGAAATGAAATCGTCGCCGAGGACGAAAACCGCGACCAGATCATCGTCTACGGCCGCCTGGACAACACGCCGGCTCAGGCCACCATGACCGAACCCAAGCGGGTCATTGGAGGACGCAATACCAAGATCTCGGAAAACTGCGGCCTGTATATCGACCCATTCTCCGGCGACATCTACTCCGTGAACGGCGATACCACAAACTACATGACGGTCTGGACGCCCGAGCAAAAAGGGAATGCGGTTCCCACGCGTGCCCTCAACGTTCCTCACCGCGCGTTCGCTGTTGCGGTCGATGAGCCGGACAAGGAAATGTTCATCACCATCGAGGCGCCCGCCGCCGTCGTGGTTTATCCCAAGGACGCCAACGGGCAGCAGGTGCCTCTGCGCATTCTGGAGGGGGACAAGACCCTGCTAGCGGACGCTCATGGACTTGCCGTCGATCCAAAGAATGGCGTGATGTACGTCGCCAACCAGGGAGCGACAGCCAGCAATACAGGCGACGGCGGCTGGACGCACGACGTCAAGGCCGCCGGCTCCGAAGTCGAATGGATGCCGGATACGGACCGCTGGAGATATCTGGTGCCGGGCACCGGCACATTCCTGCCGCCTTCGATCACCGTCTATCCGCTGAAGGCCAGCGGAGACACAGCTCCGATCCGGGTGATCCGCGGACCTAAAACGCACCTCGATTGGCCCGCGCACATTTCTCTCGACGCGGAGCGCAACGAGTTGTACGTGGCCAATACCGTCACCAACGAAATCCTGGTCTTCCGCGCCACCGATAATGGCGACGTGGCTCCGATTCGCATTCTGCATGGTCCTAAAACCGGCTTGAGCCACCCGCACGGCGTTTTTGTGGACACCAAAAATGACGAACTGGTCGCCGCCAATTTCGGCAACCATTCCTCCACCATTTACCCGCGCACGGCTACGGGCGACGTCGCTCCGATCCGCACCATCCGCGCGGCTCCTGCGAACGCCCCGGCCCCCATGTTCGGCAATATCGGCGCGCTCACCTACGACACCAAGCGAGACCAGGTTCTCGCTCCGAATTGAGTGGCCTATCCGCAGATCGCGGCATTCGCCAGGTTGGCGAACGGTGATGTGGGTCCGGTAAGGAGTATGGCGGGACAGCCCACGCAGATCAGCCGCGCGGGTCACAATATCGTATACGATCCGGTCAACGACGAGATCTGGCACACCAATCCGGAAGCGCAGGCTCTTCTTGCGTTCCGCGGCGGCGCCAATGGCGAAGAGCCGCCGGTGCGCATCATCCAGGGCCCGCACACGATGATGGCTTTCCCCAACTATGGCGTCGGCGTCGATGCCGTGAACAACGAAGTCTACGTCGTCGAGAAAGAGTACATCACAGTCTATCCGCGAACGGCCAAGGGCGACGTCGCGCCCACGCGCATCATTCGCGGGCCGGATACTGGGCTGCAAAATGCCCGCGCCATCCTGGTCGATACGACTCGCAACTTGCTCCTCGTGGGCACCAATAACGGCATCGTGATCTTCGACCGCACGGCTAGTGGGAATGCCAAGCCCCGGGCCATCCTCGCCGGCCCGCAGTCGGGAATCCGGGCCACGCGTTCATTGCCCGTCAATGCCGCCGGCACCCTCTCGGAAGCCGACAAAGAGGCCTACCGATCCGGCAATACGGGTTCAGCCGTTCAAAGCATGGACATGAGCAAAAAGTACTTCGTCCTCCTCGTAGGCGGTGGAGGCCGTGGGGGAGATGACGACGGCGGAGGCGCCCGCGCCCAGGAAGACCCAGGAGCGGCCGCGGACGCCGTCAGAGGCGCCAACAGAGCCGGAGGCAGAGGCCGAGGACCGGGCGGCGGCCCAGGAGGCGTCGTTGCCTGGAGCATGGACGACCTGGCAGCCTCCAAGGGCAAAGTCGATCTCTCGCCGTCCTATGTGCTCAGCGACCCATCGGGAGCAATCGCCGGCGGCCGCGTCACCCTAAACCCCAATCAAAAAGAAGTCATCATCGGGCAGAATAAGCTCACCTCTTATTCCTTCCCGGAGATCTTCTAGGCTAGACCGGTTTCTCGTTAGAAGTCTGCTTTGCAGACGCCTCACCCTCATCAGAGGGTGAGGCGTTCGGTTTTAGGGGGCGCTACAGCTATGCCTGTGCCAGCGAGGCCTTAACCCGCTCAGGTGAGAAGGGGATCTCCCGCAGCCGCGCGCCGGTGGCGTCGAAAATCGCATTGGCGATGGCGGCTCCTGTGGGCACCGATCCCACTTCGCCGACCCCCGACGAGTCCACGCCCGGCTGATCGATCAGGATCGTCTCGATTTGCGGAATGTCCGCGAACGTGAGAATGGGATAGGAGCGCCAGTTCGTGCTGGTGGCTTGCGCGCGATCGAATTTCACCTCTTCCAGCAAGCAGCGGCTCAGGCCCTGAAGGAAAGCGCCCTCCAATTGATGCTTCATGGAATCGGGATTGATGATTCGGCCGCAAACTGCGGCGATCGTCGCCTTACGCACGCGAACCTTGCCGGTGTCGCGATTCACCTCCACATCCACCGCGACGGCGGCCACTTTTCCGGGCGTGCCGTGGCAAACTCCGCGGCCACTGACCAGCCGTCCGGTAGGGTTAATCTTCGGCGGGTAGGGCTGCGGCTGCCAACCGGCCTGCTTGGCCAGCGCACGCAGCACCATCGTCGAGTCGGCATCCTTCAAGTGGCGCAGACGAAACTCAACCGGATCCGCCTTCGCCGCAAAAGCGAGTTCGTCGATGAACGATTCGACCGCGAAATCGGTCTGATAATCGCCGGGACCTCGCAGCGTGCACGCGCGAAAAATCTCTGGTAAGTAATGCGTCACTCTCCGGTCGCTTGCGAAAGAATAAAGGTGCCCGCCCGGCCCTCCCGAAAGCCGGTCGTGTCCCGGATTCGTGCCAACCAGCCGCCATGCCAGCGTATTGCCGGCCTCTCCGGTGGAATGGCTGGGCGACCAGCCCTCCAGCGAAAACGCGATCACCTTGCCGTCGGCGTCCAGCCCGGCCTGCATATCAATCAGCGCCGGCGGACTCTTCGGCTCCCACACGTGCTCCTCTTGGCGCGTCCACTGCACCCGCACTGGCTTGCCCACCGCTTGCGAAAGGAGCGCCGCGTCGGCAACGGCATCGTCGCAGATCAGCCGCCCATACGAGCCCGAGCCTTCCACCCAAATCCCATGCACCTTCTCGACGGGCAGACCGAGCATTTGGGCCAAGTCCCGGCGATTCCCCTGAATCCATTGTGACCCGGACCAGAAAGTCGCCTGCCCGTCGCGGACATCAGCCACCGCACAGGAAGGCCCAATCATCGCGTGATTCTGCACGGGCAACTTGTACGTCGCCTTGACCACTTTGGCCGCGCGTGCCAGCGCCGCATCCACGTCGCCCGTGTTGATCGTATTCGTCTTGAGCGGCTTCGCGCTGCGCATCCACTCAAATTCGTCCACGGGAAGCTGCTGCGACTCCGACCAGGTCGCTTTCAGTTGCCGAGCCGCAGCAATGGCCTGCTCTTCGCGCTGCGCCACGACCCCAAGAAAATCTCCATGACGCACAACCTTGATCAGCCCCGGCACGTTCCGCACCGAACTCTCATCGACGCCGAGCAGCCGCGCTCCGATGGCCGGTGGCCGCACCGTTCGCCCGTGCACCATCCCCGGAACGCGCACATTGTGGACGTAAGGAAACGTCCCGGTCACCTTCGCGGCCACGTCCACGCGCGGCAGCGACTGTCCCACATAGCGAAAGTTGCCGCTCTTCACCGGCGCACTTCCGCTTAGCAACGGCCCCCAGTTGTCGCCAGGATCCTTGGCCTCAATCTTCGCGCCGAATCGCTTGCCTCCGATCAATTCACTATAAGAAATCCTGCGCGACGCCTCTCCCTGAACGCGAATCACGCCGTCCTGCACCGTCAGCCGCTCCGGCGCAATCTTCCATTGATCGCCAGCCATCCGTAGCAGGATTTGCCGAGCTTCCGCCGCAGCCCGTATCAGTGGCTGCTGCCCGCGTCCGCTATTGTTGCTGGCTGTGGTCTTGCCCTGGTCAGGAGTCAGGTCGGTGTCGCCCATGACGATATCCACGCTTTGAAACGTCACATCCAGCTCGTCAGCGATCACCTGCGCAAACGAGGTTCGCACCCCGGTGCCCATGTCAACTCTTCCGGTGTAGACGGTGACCTTGCCATCCGTGCCAATCGCAATCCACGAATCCAGTTGGTCCCAACTCACGGATCGCGCAGCAGGCCGCGCGTCGCCAGCGCCTTCTACCGCGGCGAACAGACGCCAACCGGTTTTGCTTGCACCGACGCCAACAATCAGCGCCCCCGCGCCCTGCTTGAGAAATTCGCGCCTGGCGATCGCGCTCATGGTTTTCTCAAATTCCCAGCCGCGCGCTGTACCGCGCGAACTATTTCCAAGTGCGTCCCGCAGCGGCACAAAATCCCGGAAAGCCCGGCGCGAATCTGCGCTTCAGTTGGTTGGGGCACATGATCCAGAAACGCTTTAGCGTTCATGATCATCCCGCTGATGCAATACCCGCACTGCGCCGCCTGCTCCCGCCGAAACGCCTCCTGAATGGGATGCATGTGCTCCGACGTGCCCAAACCTTCCAGCGTCGTGATTTCTTTGCCTATCACCGAAGAAACAGCGGTCACGCACGAGCGCGTCGCCTGGCCCTGCACCAGCACCGTGCACGCGCCGCATTGCGCCAGCCCGCAGCCAAATTTCACCGCGTCCAATTCCAGATCATTTCGGAGAACGTAGAGCAGAGGTGTGCCGGGGTCCACATCGACGGAGTGCGTGCGTCCATTGACGCGCAATTCAATCGTCACCGCAACCTCCGAATCAGGTCACGATAGTGTAGCAATCCTGACCCTCTTCTGGCCGCCCAAAATCCGCGATTTGCGCGCCAGCAGCGAACCTACTTATGCCATGATGCTGAGTCCATGTGCACCAACTTCCATCGCGATCGGGCCCCGAGCACGGATGGGCAAGCGCTTTGAAGCTCTCCGTCCTCGACCAATCGCCCGTCCCCGCCGGTTTCACGCCGGCCGACGCATTGCGCAACACGATCGACCTTGCGCGCGCCGCCGAAAGCCTTGGCTACGAGCGCTACTGGATCGCCGAGCATCACTGCATGGAAACGCTCGCCTGCCCCGCGCCGGAAATTCTCATCACGCGTGTGGCCGCCGAAACCTCCGCAATTCGCGTCGGCTCAGGCGGCGTCTTGCTTCCGCACTACAGCCCTCTGAAAGTAGCCGAACAATTCCGCATGCTCCACGCGCTATATCCCGGCCGCATCGATCTCGCCGTCGGCCGCGCACCCGGCAGCGGCGGACTCGAAGCCTATGCACTGCAGCGCGAGCGCAGCAAACGCCACCAAGCCGAAGACTTCCCCGAGCAAGTGATCGAGCTCGACGCATTCCTTCACCACGACTTTCCGCCCGAGCATCCCTTCAGCCGCATCAAGGTTTCACCAGACATGCCCGGCTGCCCGGATCTCTGGATGCTGGGGTCGAGCCTGTGGAGCGCCGCGGTGGCGGCGCAGCTCGGAATGCCCTACGCCTTCGCGCATTTCATTGGCCCCGAGCAAACCGAAGCCGCGCTCGCACGTTATCGTGCCGACTTCAAGCCCTCGAAGCGCCTCGCCGAGCCGCGAGTGATCGTAGCCTTGGGCGCGATCTGCGCGGACACCGAAGCCGAGGCAACGCGCCTCTCCGCCAGCACGAAAGTTTTGGTTCGCGGTTTTCGCTTGGGAGGCGAACGCCGTCCCGTGCCTACTCCGGAAGACGCCCTGCGCGAGCTCGAAGCCCTCGGCGAAGGAGCCGACCCATTCACCTGGGATTCCGGCGCGTGGCCGCGCTACTTGATTGGCTCGGCGGAGCAGCTCAAGGACAAGCTCGAAGCAATGGCCCGCGATTTCGTCGTGGATGAATTGATGATTCTCACCGTTATCCACGATCACCAGGCCCGGCGCCGCTCCTACGAGTTGCTCGCCGAATCATTCGGCCTCGCGCATCGCGAGAGCAAGGCCGAAAACGCGCACAGCTAGCGCGCAGCAGTGAGCCGCGCTACTTGCTGACGTCGAGCAGTTCCACGTCAAAAATCAGGATGGAATTCGGCGGAATCACGCCGCCGGCTCCCTGCGCGCCATATCCCAGGTCCGGGGGAATACGCAGTTGCCGCTTGCCTCCGACCTTCATTCCCGCCACGCCCTCGTCCCATCCCTTGATCACTTGCCCCGCTCCCAGCTTGAACGAGAACGGCGTCCCGCGATCGACCGAGCTATCGAATTTCTTGCCATTCGTCAGCCAGCCCGTGTAATGCACTTTCACGGTCTTGCCAGAACTTGCCGCCGTGCCGGTGCCCACCGTGATATCCCAGTATTGCAGCCCGGAAGCGGTCGACTTCGCCTTGCCAGTCACTTTGGTTGGGCTGGAATTGTCGGTCTGCGCGCGCCCGGACACCAGCGCGAAAGCGGCAAAGCCCAACACAAATAATATTGCGAATAGCCTTGGTTTGATCATGTCCCCTCCTGGGATCGTTCGCCGCATGATATACCACCAGCCCCCGCCGGGCCACTATCGAGGATGGGCAGCATCGATTCCCGCTACTTCCCGGCGTCAGAAAATGGGCTGCGGCGTGTACAATAACGATACCCTGGGGAGTTGGCAAAGAGGGCGGGAGGCTTGGTGTCCAACGTAACTACACTCCTCGAACTTTTACAAGTTGCGCCGGACCGCGACACCGCGGTGATTCTGCCGGAGTCCGGAATCCGCGTGACCTACGGCTCCTTGCGCGAGCAGGTGCTCACCATGGCTGACGCGCTGGTGGCCGCGGGCATTGAGCGCGGACACAGAGTCGCCATCGTCCTGCCGAACGGCCTGTCCTCCATCGTCGCGTTTCTCGCCGCATCCATTGCGGGCACCGCCGCGCCGCTCAACTCCGGATACCGCCAGGAAGAGTTCAGCTTTTATCTCGACGATACAGCCGCGCGAGTTTTGCTCTGCCCTCCGGACGGCGCCGAAGAAGCCCGCAAGGCCGCCGCCGGCAAAGTTCCAGTCTACGCGGTGCAGATGGACGAAACGGGATTCGTCCGCATGGCCGGCGCCGGCTCCGGCGCGCCCCAAAGCGGCCAAGCCCGAAACGGACACAGCGTCGCGCCGCCGCAGCCCGACGATATCGCGCTCGTCCTGCACACCAGCGGCAGCACGGGCCGGCCCAAGCGCGTGCCGCTGCGCCACAAAAATCTGGCGGCCTCGGCCCATAACATCGTAAAGACCTACGATCTGTCGCCGAATGATGTCTCCCTCTGCGCCATGCCGCTGTTCCACGTGCACGGACTAGTGGCTTCGACGATCTCGACGCTTCTTTCCGGCGGCGCCGTGGTGGTTCCCGGAAAGTTCAATCCGCTTTCCTTCTGGCGCACGGTGCGCGACAACCACGTCACCTGGTATTCCGCCGTTCCCACGATTCACCAGCTCCTGCTCTCGCGTTCGGGCGGCGAAAAACCGGCTGGCGCCGAAAATCTGCGCTTCATCCGTTCCTGCAGCGCTTCGCTTTCGCCGGACATGATGCTTGCGCTCGAAGGGGCCTTTGGCGCTCCCGTCCTCGAGGCCTACGGCATGACGGAAGCCTCGCACCAGATGTGCTCGAATCCGTTGCCTCCCAGCGCGCGAAAGCCAGGCTCGGTGGGGCCGGGCACCGGCGTCAGAGTCAGCACCATGGACGCCAAGGGCAAGCATCTCGCGCCCAGCGAGCGCGGCGAAGTCGTCATCCAAGGCCCCAACGTCATCTCCGAATACGAGAACAATCCCGAAGCCAACGCCGCCTCTTTTACCGATGGCTGGTTTCGCACCGGCGATCAAGGATTTCTCGACGCCGACGGCTACCTCACGCTGACCGGGCGCATCAAGGAGCTGATCAATCGCGGCGGAGAAAAAATCGCGCCCCGGGAAATCGACGAAGTGCTGCTCCGGCATCCCGACGTGGCCGAGGCCGTCGCTTTCGGCGTGCCGCACGCTGCCTGGGGCGAGGAGGTCGCCGCAGCGGTGGTCTTGCGCGAACCGCAAAGCGAGGCGGCCATCCTGGCCTTCTGCCGCCAGCACTTGGCCGAATTCAAGTGTCCGAAGAAGGTGTACATCGTCACGACGATTCCGCGCACCGCCACCGGCAAAATCCAGAGGGGCGTCGTGGCCGCTACGCTGGCGGGAGCGAAGCAGTGAAATTTCTGATTGCCGGCGCCGGCGCGATTGGGGCCTACATCGGCGCCCGCATGGCGCGAGCCGGCGAGGAAGTGACGCTCTTCGCGCGCGGCCCGCACCTGCGCGCCATGCAGGAGCGCGGCGTCCGCGTGATCAGCCCCGAAGGCGATTTTGTGGAGCGGCCGCGAATCATCGGCGATCTCGCGGAGGCCGGGCCGGTGGACGTCATATTTCTCGGCGTGAAGGCGCACGGCCTGACGCAGCTCGCGCCGCGAATCACACCCCTCCTTGCTGCCGGCACCACGGTCGTCAGCACGCAGAACGGAGTGCCCTGGTGGTATTTCCAGACCGGCGCGGGCGAATTTTCCGGCCTCGAACTCGAGCGCGTCGATCCCGGCGGCGTGATTGCCAAGTCCATCCCGCCGCAGCACGTGGTTGGCTCCATCGTCTATTTCTCGACGGAAATTGCTGAGCCTGGCGTCGTTCGCCATACCGAAGGCAACCGCATCTCGCTGGGCGAGCCCGACGGCTCGCGCTCGGAGCGCTGCCGCAAAATTGCCGAAGCGCTGATTCGCGCCGGCCTGCGTTGTCCGGTCACCGCGCGGCTCCGCAACGAAATCTGGGTAAAGCTGCTGGGGAATGTCGCGTTCAATCCGATCAGCGCCCTGACCCATGCCACGCTTGTTCAAATGACGCGTGATCCGGAAGTTTCGGCGCTGGTGCGTAGCATCATGACTGAAGTAGAAGCTGTCGCGGCCAAGCTCGGCATCGAGCTTCCTGTTTCCATTGAGCAGAGGATGGCCGGCGCGGAAAAAGTCGGCGAGCATAAGACCTCAATGCTCCAGGACATCGAGACCGGTCGCCCGCTGGAACTAGAAGCCGTGGTGGGCGCCGTCGTCGAGATCGGCGAGCGGCTCGGAGTTGCTATGCCGCACACGAAATCGGTGTATGCTTGCACCAAGCTGCTGGAGAAGATGTCGGCGAAAAGGCCGCAGGAACCACTCGCCCCTCAGCCGGCCCCATCGGCCGGTGAGGTTCTTTCAGAAGCGGGACGGCAACGAGCATGAACCGTTGGGTACGCCTCAGCGCCGCGGTGGTCGCGATGATGATGATCGCGAACCTTCAGTATTCCTGGACTCTCTTCGTTCGGCCGCTCATGGGCGCGACGGGATCGAAGCTCTCGGAAGTCCAGCTCGCCTTCACCCTGTTCATCGCGCTTGAAACCTGGTCGATGTCCCTCTCGGGCTGGCTGATCGACCGGCTCGGCCCCCGTTTCTTCCTTTCTTTTGCGGGCGTGCTCTGCGGAATCGGCTGGGGCGCCATGGGACACGCCCACACGCTAACCGAACTCTACGCCCTGTACTCGCTGGCGGGTTTTGGCGCGGCCATGGTCTACTGCGGCTCGATGTCCGTCGGCCTGAAGTGGTTTCCTGACCGTCGCGGTCTGGCCGCTGGCACCATTGCGGCTGGGTTCGGCTCGGGAGCAGCGCTCTTTGTTGCCGTGATCGCTTACCTGATCCGTGCGCAAAGCTACCGGGCCGCGTTCCTCTATACCGGCATCGCGCAGGGTCTGCTTATCGTGTGCGCCGCGCAGTTCTTGCAAAACCCGCGCGCCAGATCGCTCGCGGCAGCCGCGAGGCACCTGGCGGTTCGTGTGAAAACGCGGCGCCATACGGAAGATTTCAACTCACTCGAGATGTTGCGCACGCCGCAGTTCTACGTCTTGTATTTCGTCATGACCATGATGGGCGTCGGCGGCCTGATGGTTACCGCGCAACTCGCGCCCGTCGCCGCGACGATGAAAGTCGGCATGACGGTTCTGACTTTGGCGCTGACTCTGAACCCCATCGCCAATGGAGCCAGCCGCCTCTCCTGGGGTTGGGTTTCCGATCACTTTGGCCGCGAACGGACCATGGCCGTCGCTTTCCTCTTGCAGTCCATCAGCCTGGTGAGCGTCCTCACGCTGGGAGCCCGCTCGTCGGCGTGGTTCATCGTCTGCCTGGTAATGGTGTATTTCACTTGGGGCGAAATCTATTCGCTGTTTCCCGCAACCTGCGCCGATTATTTTGGCTCAGCCAACGCCAGCTCCAACTACAGCTTCCTCTACAGCTCCAAGGGAGTCGCGTCGATTGTCGGTGGCTGGATAGCCGCAATCCTGTACGAGAAAACCGGAACGTGGAACACGGTTTTCTACGGCAGCGCCGTGCTCGCGCTAGTGTCCGCCGTAATCGCCTACCAGCTACGCAAGATGCCCCTGCCGGTAAAAGCCACGCGAGCGGAGTCACTCGCTCCCGAAGCAGCAACCACCCCGGAAGAAGTTTGAGGCGGGTCAGCGCGCCGAGGTGAGGGCCGCAGGCTTAGTCAGCCGCGGAAAGTTCCGTTCGCGACCGGTGCTCCGGTTTGGACGCGGCCTTAGCCTTACGCGCCTTCGGAACCGAGGGCCTTGCAGCAGGCGCATCCTCCATTGGAAGACGCGTGCGGCGAATCTTGTCGTAGGAATAGAGCGCGCCAGCCACCGCGCCCGCCGTAGGAACCAGCCCAATCTCACCCGCGCCCTTGGCTCCGTACCCGCCAATCTCGTCGGGCACTTCCACCAGGATGACGTCAATCTGTGGCGTGTCCTTGGCCTGCAGGATGCCGAGGTCGCGCAGATTCAGTGACTCGGGCACGCCGCCGGGAGAGTCGAGCTTCTCGGAGAGCGCATAGCCGAGCCCCATGTGCACTCCGCCTTCGATCTGTCCGGCGCAGCCTTTGGGATTGATGGCGTGGCCCACGTCGTGGGCAGCTACGACGCGCTTCAGGCGCCCGTCGTCGCCAAGGATCACCACCTGCGTTGCGTAGCTGAACGTCAGGTGCGTCGTCGGATTCAACTTGGCTTCCGGCGTTCCGGGCTTGGTCGTGAAGTTGCAAACGTAATCGCCCCGATAGACGCGGCCCACGAGTAGTTCGATCGGCGTTTGCTTCAGGTCAGCCGCCAGTTCGGCGCCCGCTTTTCGCGCTGCCGCGGAGGACAGCGTGGTGCCGCGCGATGCCCAAGTCTCTCCGGCCTTCGAGCCTAGGTCCTTGTCCCACAGAACCGTCATTTTGTCTGGAGAAATGCCCGTCTCTTCGCAGACCACCTGCCGCGTCGCGGTGAAAAGTCCCTGGCCCATCTCCGTGTGACCCGTGCGCACTTCCAGACTCCCACCTTCGAGAACCTTGATCGTCACGTGGCCGGCATCCACCATGCCATTTCCGAGGCCCGTGCTCTTGATGCCGCAGCCGATCCCGGCGTATTTCGCGCTCTTGTAGATATCTTTTACGGCTTCGAGCGATTTCCGGATGCCCGCGGCGCTTTCCCGCATGATCTGGCCCGTGCAGAACGTGCCGCCGGGGTCGAGAATGTTGCGCTCGCGAATGTCATAGCCGTCAACGCCAACTTTCCCGGCAAGAATGTCCATGCAGCCTTCCATGGCGTATTGCGCCTGGTTACTGCCGAAGCCGCGCATGGCTCCGCTCACCGGGTTGTTCGTGAAAACTGCCGTGGCCTGAATATCGACGTTGGGCACGCTGTAAACTCCCGTCGCGTGGCAGGCCGCGCGCAGCAAGCACTTCGCGCCCGTGCTCGAATAGGCGCCGGTATCGCCGATCATACGCGCACGCACGGCCAATAAGCGGCCCTCGGCATCCGCACCCACGGTGTAGTGCAGCGAAATGGGATGGCGCTTGGGATGAACGAGCGTGGATTGCCTGCGCGTCAGAACGCATTTCACGGGACGCTGCAAAATAAACGCCGCCAGCGCCGTCTGTCCCTGAATGGTCAGGTCCTCTTTGGCGCCGAACGATCCGCCGCTGGACGCCAGCTCGACTTCCACGTCCTCCATCGGCAGCTTCAAGATTCTGGCAAGATCTTTGTGGTCGTACGCCGAGCCTTGGCTTTGCGAATAAACTTTGACGCCCTTGCCTTGGGGCAACGCCAGGCAAGCCTCGGGCTCGAGAAAGGCCACTTCCACCGTTTGCGTCTGGAATCGCTGCTCGAAGACGATGTCCGCCTTCGCCAGCGCCGCGTCCACGTCGCCGCGCGAAAAGGCCGTGGTGTCCAGGTGGTTCGGATGCACGTGCAGGTTTCCAGGCGCGTGGACTTGAGGCGCGCCGGGTTCGAGCGCCGCAAGCGGATCGGTCACCGGCGTCAGCACTTCGTAATCGACGACTACTTTTTCGGCGGCCTTGCGCGCGTGGAACATGGTGTCCGCGACAACGAAGGCCAGCACGTCGCCAATGAAGCAGGTCGTTTCGCCGATGGCTACAAACACCGGCAAATCCGACATCATGATGCCGGTGCCGCGCTCTCCCGGAACATCGGCAGCCGTGAAGATTCTCACCACGCCGGGCATGGCCTCGGCAATGGACGTGTCGATGCCCTGAATCACGGCCTTGGGGTGCGCGGTCAGTACCGGCGCGCCATGCAGCATCCCCGGAAGCTTCATATCGTCGATGAACGGCTTCTCGCCGGCCGCTTGCTCGATTCCGCGATAGCGTGAAGGAGATTGCCCGATGCCGTTCTGGTGAGTCTTGGCAAACTCTGGATTGCGCTGCAGCCCGAACTCTTCGCCAAAGTAAGAGTGGCGCCGCGGTTCCGGCCGCGGAAGCTGCTTGCGGTCGCTCCAGGCTTCGCCGGCTGTCTGAATGCCGTCGAGGATGCGCGAGTAGCCCGTGCAGCGGCAAAGATGAGCGGAAAGCCCGCGGGCGACCGCTTCGCGATCATCGGTCGAGCCTTGCTCCAGCATGGACGAAGCGCGAACCAAAATCCCCGGAATGCAGAAGCCGCATTGCACGCCACCTTCCATCACGAACGCGTCGCAAAGCACGCGGTGCATCTCCGGCTCAATACCTTCGAGCGTGGTGACCGCGTGCCCTTCCATCTGCTCCGGCTTGCGCAGGCAAGCCATCACCGGCCGGCCATCCACCAGGACGGTGCAGCAGCCGCAAGTCCCCTCCGGCGCGCAGCCATTCTTGGCCGAGATGATGCCGCACTCCTCGCGCAGCACCTCGAGGAAGTCCATCCCAGGTTCGTAAGATGCGGTAGTAGGCTTGCCGTTCAGTTGGAAGTTAATTTTGGGCATAGGTCTAATTTTGTGCGCCGCCGCTGAAATAGGCCGGGGCATGCATCGGTCGCGCTCCTACTAGGGTAGCGCACCTGACCGGCGGTTTCAATCGCGCGCGGGGCGCTAGCGAACGGCGAAGGGCAGGGAAATGGTTTGCGTCGTGATGTGTTCGGTGACGTGCTCGAAGACGTCAATATCAAATAGTTGCCCGACGTGATTGCCCGCCAAATCCTCGATCCCGGTGTCCACAATCAATTGGTAATCGCCGGCGCGCCACGGCTGCTGCGGCGTCAAACGCCACTGTGTTTCGTGCTCGGCGGTGCTCACCGTCCCGCTCACGCTGCCGCGCGCATCCGTAACGGTCAGCATCCGTTGCAGCAGCGCGTAATTCATCGGCCTGGTGAAGTCCACCACCAGCGGCTCGGAGGTTCCCGCTTTCGGCGCGACCACGCGCCACTTCTGCGGGTCGGGCGCAGACCTCTCCGCGGGACCGCCGCGGAAATTCTTGCGAAAACCTTCCACCATGGGCACGCCGCGCGCGTCCTGCCAATCCTTGTCGATCGCCAGCGTGTAGCGTTTTCCATCGGCGATCGGAGGACCCATCGCCGTATTCGACGTCAGTCCTCGCTTGATGCGCCCGGGATCGAACGTCATTGTCAGCCGCTTGAAACCAGGGTCCCACAGCTCTTCGCCGGGAAGAAAAACGCCGGGCAGCACTTTGCCATTTTCATCGAGCACGTGAATGCGCGCGCCCGCCTCGCCGCGGCTCATCGGCGCTGAAAAATAAATGTAGAGGCGCAATTGATTGCTGGGCCAAACGTCGCCGGAGGGATAGACGTGCTCGACGCGGGCCATGGGAGTTGTGTCGCGTGGCGGCCCGTCGAAATGGTTTTCGAGTGCGGCGCCGCCGTCGGGAGGATGGAACACGGCGCGGTAATGCACGCCGGGCGCGATGGGAAAACTGGGACGGAAAACGAGTGTGCCGCCTTCGACCGAGTACGAGCCGAGCAGCGCCGGAACGTCGCCGGCGCCGGCGTACACCACGAAAATGGAGGCCCAGCCCGTTGCGGGAGCCGCCGAAGGAGCCTTCCAGCCGACGACCTTGAAGGCGCCGCCGTCGAACTGGATCGAGAGGGATTGCGCGGTTGCGGTCATCCCCAGGAAGAGGATGACCGCAAGGCCGGCAAGCTTACGTTTCAGCAAGGTGCGATAACTTTTGCTGATTTAGGGCAACGCAATCGTCTGCAGATTCAGCGGTCCTTGCGGCGCGCCTGGAGCCCAGGGCATGCCGGTGAACTGACCGATGAGCATCAGAGCGTTGGAGTCGTCGAGACGCGCGATGTGCTGGACGCCCTTGAGTTCAGCCAGCGAGTCGTACGGAACGCCGGCGATGTTCGAGGGCGGGTTGGGCACGACGGGCGAATCGATCTTCTCGTAGGAGCCGAGGTCATCGGCCTTGAGCTTCATGACGCCGCGGGAAGAGTTGGCGACGAGGATGTATTCGTGGCCATCCTTCTTGTAGGGGATCATGTCCAGCGGCTGATTGCCGGAGCCGAGGTCGGCGATTGTCTGGCCCTTCACCTGTGCGCCGGGCTTGAGGTCGCTGACCGGGATCTTCACCAGCGGGGTGCAGGTGTAGGCCGCGAGAATGTATTGCTGGCCGGAGATCGTGTAGGGGACGAAGGTCCGTACGGGCGCCTGCGTCTCATAGCGACCATGCGATGCGTGCCAGATCTGGAGCGTGGCGCCCTTGTCCGCATCCTTGAAGGGGAACGGAATGGAACGGAGCGAGGAGGACCACTCTTCGTTGGATAGTCCGGCGACCAGCAGGTTGCCATTGACGAAGGACATGTCCGTGATCGTCAGCATGCGGGGATCGCCGCCGCGAGCGGCGGGGTCCGACTTCGGCGCATCGGCGAGGCTGACCGCTTGGCGCTTGGCGTTGTCGAGCGAAACG
>Ga0209415_10009465_pt1 | contig 16734 bp, 13 predicted proteins | sample PeaSoiSIISIP2007_FD_187696 | JGI IMG/M metagenome (GOLD analysis project Ga0209415, IMG submission 187696) | Peat soil microbial communities from Weissenstadt, Germany - SII-SIP-2007 (SPAdes) (version 2) | ecosystem: Environmental > Terrestrial > Soil > Wetlands > Peat | place: Germany... | reverse complement strand
GGTGATGTTCGATTGTCCTTCTGGGCAAGCTGAAGCGGATCTCGCCCAAGACGATCCACCGGTTGTTGGCGAGGGAACGGCGGTGGTGATCGCGGAGATCACACCCTCCAACCCAAACGTCTATTACGAGGTTGGCTATGCGGACGCCCTCAACAAGCCGCTAATTCTTATCGCTGACCGCAAGGAAGGATTGAAGCCCTTGGACGTTCGGGGGTACAGAACGATCTTCTTTGAAGATAGCATCGGCGGTAAAAACAAAATAGAGAACGATTTCAGACCTATCTGAAGGGCATTATGGACAGCCAAGCGCAGGGGGAGTCGGCTATTTACGGTAATCTTCGTATGAGTCCTCCGAGGCGCCTTACCTTGCGTACAGGTCCTCTGACCGCGCACTTGCAATTGAGGCTCCATTTAAAGTTTTCGTTGCTTGCAACAGATTGAACTTTGAAGACATCTCTGGTGCTGATTCCGCTGTTGCGAATCGAAACATCCCGGTGGAATTTCGATCTCTGAACACACCGTCGCTGTTTCGGCTCCGGAAGCGATTTCATGTAAGGAACCGCTGGAACACAGAGGCGGAGTTGGATGGACTATTTATCGGAGCGAATCTTGAGCGGCAAGCCCGCAGGTACACACAGAGGGCACGCGACTCACCGTCGTCAAACCGTAACGTTTACCGGATTGCGCTGAATCTCGCTACATCCGAGAGACGTGAACATACTTTCGGATATCTTTGAAATTGAAAAGAATTCCGAAGACGATTGCTCCTAATAGTATGTAACCGACGATTTCAGTGGCATGCATTGGTTTTGCCTCCGGTGCTATGTGAGCACTTACCCAAGGTTTTCTCAAGAGCAGAGTTGACTCGATCGCCCATCACTTCACGATCGCTGGTAAGCAAAAGGGCCAGCAGAATGAGCGGAGGGGCGAGCACCCCGTTTACGACCGCGGACCGAACAGCATTCTTACTGCTTCAAGGCGTGTGAAGTCGATTACGACACCGATCGTCATCGCGGCCGCAAGCACCCCGTAGAATTTCCTCGCGCCGTGGGGTCGCTTCTCGAGCGAGCCTCACCAAGCGGCGGCTTCCGAGAATGGCATCAGCGCAGGACCCCGCAAGCACCGGAACTCCGAGCATTCCCGTCCCGATTAATCCCAGAGTGAACAATAAATAGGCTGCGTTTCCCGCCAGCGGCCGGAGAGCTTCCGCGGCTTGTTTGGCGGTCTCGATCTTCACCAAACCGTGAGCATGCAGGGTTGCGGCGGTGGTGAGAATGATGAAATACCCTGTGAACACATCGACCTTGAGCCGGCGAAGCTCCTCATCCGTCGCGCCCAGCGTTGAGCGAGACTCCTTCCTTTTCGACCCACCTGGGAGGCTTGCCAACAGATACGGAGAAATCGTAGTGCCCAGAATACCCACGAGCATCGCCAGATAGTCCTCAGACCAAATCATTCGGGGCCGCAGCGTTGCGAGCAGAGTCTGACGCCAGTCGACCCCTGCAGAGAGGGCGGTGGCGACATAGGCGAGCAGCACCAGCGTGATCCACTTGAAGATTCGCGCGATCTGGCGATACGAGGACCAGAACAAGAAGGCGACGATGACCACTGTAAAAAGTGGTGTCCAAACCAAGGAGCTGACACCCGTGACTGATTTTGATCACTCCGGGACGCGCGGCAAGCCTGTGGATGACGCCGGGAGCATTGCTTTGGTACGCCTTTGCTCGCCAACGCAGCTGGCAATTCAGCTTCCGTATTATGCGCTTGCGTCGAATAGATGCATGCGCAAGATTTGATCTTCAGACCCGCTTACGTGAGGCTGTCGCGAATCTCGCTCTTTTCCGGTCCCGCTGGCTTGGGAATCGGACTAGTCGTGTTAAGGATTTTCCGGCAATAGGCAACAATAGGTTCGCTTGAATCATCGACACACATGCAGCCAACGACACAAGCATGGTCGTGCGCAGCCCCGCTGGGCGGCCGTGCTCGCCACGGTCAAAACCAATCAGGGCGCCGGCCAGTAGGTTTCACAAGAGCCGGATGGCGATATCGGCCGATCCAAGGTGTGTTGGCATGGGCGTTTTTCTCACGGCACCGGCGGCGTCGACGGAAGATACGCTTGATACTGAATCACAAAGAAGATCTTGTGGACGCCAGCTTCGTAATCGGAAAGGCTATCACGACATCAACCCTGGCGCTCGAATAGCACACAAGTGTGAGATTATCGTGAGGCGCGAAATGTTTCAGCGCAAGCCTTTCTCCTCTATCCGGGAAATGCTTGCGACTTGCGATTCGCGATAATAAACCTGCGCGGCTGTAACGCAGGCGGGCGGGCGGGATCTACAAACAGATGCCCAACCTCCAATCCGCGAAGGATCCGCAACCGCCGCCGCCGGACCCCCCGGTAAAGGACCCGCGGCCCTCGCCGGCTCCAGACCCGCCGGTGAAGGAGCCGAGCCAGCCACGGCCTATCAGACTTCCGATCGAGCCTCAGCAACCTATTGAACCTGGGGAGCCGGAACCGGATGTCATACATCCGCAATTGGACCCGCTTCCGATTTAGTTCACGCCTTGCGGACCGCTTGGATCAGCAGCAGCAAGCCCACGCAAACCAGGCCGCCATGAACACATTTGAGAAAGACTTCTCCACGTAGCCTGTGATTGAGAACTCTGCCAAGAAAAATAGTTGGGAGCGCGACGAAAAGAGAAATCAGGCAATAGTGCGTTACGGCGGGAATCCACAGCCCTGTGGACCAATAACCGGCCATCGCGGCCACGCTCGCGGGCAAAAAATATCCTTGCAGCGTCGCACGGAAGTGCTGCGGCGACCAGCGCCGCATCGCCCCATAGATCACCAAGGGGGGCCCGTTCATTCCATACGCGCCACCGAGGACGCCGGCGAAGAAGCCGCAACCCAAAAGCCATACGCGGCTGTCGCTGCGCAGCTCGGGCGGCCGCTTGCCTAGAAGAGAGTATCCGGAAAAAGCGACGATAACAATCCCCAAGGCAGCCTTGACCATGTATTGAGGAACACTGGTCAAGAGCGCGATGCCCAAAGGAATACCTAGAAAAGTAGGAGCCAAAAGCCAGGCGGTGCTCCGAATATGGATCTTCCGCCAATCCTGCGCAACGACGACCGCGGCGATCGTAATCGATAGGAGAACTGCAAGCGGAACGGCAACCTCTATAGGAATGCTGAAGGCGAGCAGCGGTACGGCAATCAGTGCCTCGCCAAAGCCAAATGTCGATCGGATCAAGGTGGCAAGAAACACCACCAGCAGAACGTTCAAAGTCGTGCTGTCCATCGTCTCCTTAAATGGCGGCCGCTCGCTCATTCTCCTTTCGAAGAATTCGTCGGATCGATCCAATACTCCAGGCGGTGCATCATGGACGGATTCGAGTCGACCAACTTCGCGACTTCCTCTTTGGTGAGAACGTTGCCGGAAGCGCCTGGCGCGCTTTCAAAATGAGCCGTCAACTGCTCCCGCAGCGACCGCGGCAGAATACTATCGAGGTACTCCAGCGCCACGCCGCTCAGTTTTCCGTCCTCCGCTCGGAGGGCGCGGAACGCCAGCCGCAGGTGCCGCCGCGGTAACACCAACCCGAGCAGCGTAAAGATATGCTCGATACTCTTGGAAGCCCGGTCCTTGAGGGCCATGTCGATCCCCCGCTCGTGCCCGCTCCCCGAAATCTTACGCGTCATTGTAAGTTCCTGCTGAACCACATCGAAGATTGCGGTTGGTTCAGGGCGATACTCCGGGTGGCGCGCAAGCATCCTCTCAAGCGCCTTGGCGCACCGAGTCCTGACTTCGAATCGCTCATCCAGAAGATGCGCGGCCAAGCCGTCCCAAGCGGCACGGCTCCGGCAGGAGGCGAGCACTTTAGGAATTCGCTTGCGAACATTGTACGTGCTCGCCGGGTTTCCCAGCGCGTCCACCAACTGCCCCGCGATGCGATCCCCGGCTTTTTTGAGCGCGAGGTACGCCGCCTGGGCGACCTCATCCCGGTCGAGCAGCTCGATCACCTGCGGCACCTGCACCGCCGCGAGTGAATGGATGCGCTGCAGCGCGGATGAAATTCGCGCGGGATCCCCAGAACGCAGTTCCATCAATGTTCGCATCGCCGGGTCATCTGCGACGCGAGCCAGAGACGGTACGGCGGGGCGCGCCATCGATGCTCCCGAGAAAGTTCCTTCCGACGACGCTGGGTCCAGTGCAAAGGACTCCATGGTCAGGTCTTCAATCTGATCCGGTGCAGCCTTTGCGGAGCGATGTCCCAACCCCCGCTCCAGAACCTTCACGTACACTTTGTCGAGCCGCAGAGCCAGCCATATTCCCGTGGCCGAGAGCGCCGCGGTGAACCCGAGAATCGCGATCGAGATAGCCTGCGCAGGCAGCGCGAGCAGAAGTTGGATACTGGCGCCTGCCAGGCCGTCGCCCAAGCGTTCCGCGCCGATATCGATGATCGATTTCACGGAGCGCTTCTCCGACTCCGGCATCGGCGTGTAAAAGAGCTCATAGCCGGACCGGTACAGCGACCCGCGAAGCAACAGCTCGATCGCGCGTCCGATGGTTAGCGCAATCAAGCCCGGCGCGAAAATCGACGCCAGACTCACGCCCGTCACGGCCACCGGCAAGACGGCCACTGTGTGGCCGGGACCAAAGCGCTTCAGCCAAATCCTGCTTCCGCCCACCTGGATGCCGAAGGTGATCGCCGAAGTGGCGGCGTAAAACAGGGCGAAGAACCGGCTCAACGGCGCTCCTCTGCCGAAGTGCGCCGCAGCCTGAGCTTTGAACAAGAAGTCCAGGCTGGAGGCGGACATCGCCGCCAGCATTACCAGACCCGCCAGACACATCAAGTACCTTGCGCCGGATATGACCTCGGGAAACGAGAGATCATCCACATGCTTCTGCGCCGCTTTCGCGGGCGTGAATCGGAACAACGTGAGCGCGCACGCAAACTGAAGGACGCCGAGAAGCACCAGCAGGTTTTGCGGGGAGCTCAGACTGGCCACGCGCTCAGCCATCACGCCTCCCGCCACTGTTCCCAGCGTCCCAAACGCTGCGATCTGGCCGAAACGGCGGCGCGCTTCACGCGGATCGAAGCGCTCATTCGCCAGGGTCCAAAACCCCGACAGTAGAACCGAACCGAGCGCCGCCACGTGAATGTAAACCGCGATTGCCACCAAGTGCGGAGCAAGCGGCAGCAGCGCCCACTCGGCCGCATGCAAGACCATCCCGGCCAGGTATCCGAAAGGAATGATTCGCGCGGGGCCATACCGCCGCAGCAGCGCGGCATTCAGAATTGCAAGCAGGATCGAGCTGACGGCCGCGCCTCCCATCATTGCGGGCAGCGCCGTAGCGGGAAAGGCCGAGAGAAACAAGCTGTCGCGGGTCGCCTTGCCGGCCACCTGCCATGCCATCATCACGGCCGCGGCCAGAAGGGCCTGGCGCACCAGAGGCGAATTCGGTGTCCGGCCGCTTCTCATCGATTGACCGCGTTTATTTTACTACAGGCCAGGTTTATTACACGGAAAATGCTATACTTCGCGCTGTCACACGAAAATTTTTGGAGGCGCTCATGAAGACAACGCTCATTGCCGTCCTGGCTCTGGTGCCGGTCCAGCTCCGTGCCGCCGACACACCGACATACGATCAACAGGAGGCGTTCCTCCGAACCGCGAAAATCACTTCGGAGAAGCCATCGAAGAAGGGGATTACGGGCACGGTCCGTGTGACCATGACCGACGGCAAGATCACACACGACGCGAGCGTTCAGCGCATCAACGACCATCAAACTGTCTTTCAAGGCGCCAGCGGCACTACCGAGTTGAACTTCAAGGATACGTATATGTTTAACATCGCGGGATGGAGGCTGGCTAAGATGCTCGGGATCGAAGACATGGTTCCCCCATCCGTGGAGCGAAGCTACAAGGGCGACACCGCATCCTTTACGTGGTGGATCGACGATGTCCTCATGGATGAAGAGGAGCGCCTGGCCAAGAAAATCAGTCCGCCGGACCGCGATCACTGGGACAAGGAAATCCAAGTGATGCATGTCTACGATCAGTTAATGTACAACACCGATTCCAATGCCACGAATCTGCTCATCGATAAGCAGTGGCGTGTTTGGATGATCGATCATACCCGCGCGTTTCGCGTCCAGAAGACGCTCATGGACCCCAAGATGCTCTCCAGTTGCGATCGCAGCCTGCTGGCCAAAATGAAAGCCATGGATGCCGCAAGGCTCCAGAAGGACATGAAGAACTACCTGGATAAGGCGGAAATTCAAGGCCTGCTCGCGCGGCGCGATGTGATCGTGCGGTTCTTCGAAGCCAAGGGCGACAGCGCGCTCTACGACCGCCCTTCGCGAAACTGACGTCGCGGCGCAGGCCTCCGGCCGCAGCCTAACGCCCCGACTTGGACAAGCTTCGCCGCAATGCCGAATCCGGCGGATCGAGCGCCGCCGCGGCTCTTAAATAAGCGGTCAAGTTGGCGCCGTCCACCGGAAGATCCAATTTCCTCCCCCGGTGCACAGCGTAATATTTCCCGCTCTCCACCAGCAGAAACGCCGGAGGCCCTCCGAAGAACGCCGACAATCCCACGTCGATCAGGATCACCTTGCCTTCGAATCGCGGCAGCACGGCCACTTGCGGGGTGTGGCCGATGACCAGGCGCCGCGCCTGCTGATTCCGCAGAAAAGCGTCGATGGCGCCCGCCACGGCGCGATCGTTCTCCGGGGATTCGGCCAGGCCGCGATACCACAGAGGGCCGTCCGGGTCCGTCGTGACGCCGCCGTTGAGCTTGCTGAAATCCGCCAGCTCGGTATGGATGCTGTCGTTGATGAAGGTCAGAGTCGAGGACGCGTACTTCGGGCTAATTCCTCCGTGCAGGAAAATCAGGTCGTTGATTTTGACGATCGCGTTCTTCTGGCGAAGCCACTTCCCATACTTGCCTTCGGCTGAAAATGCCTTCTGTCGCTCCAGCCAACCGAGTGGATGCTCCTCCTCGAATTTCTTGCGAAACGCCGCCGCGTCCGTCTGCGGTCCGCCCTTTGCGCGTTGAGCCTGAAGCGCGGCTTGGAGCGCGGCCTCGCGCAACTCCAGCGAATCCGATCCTCGAAACGCATCATAATCCGCCTTCACCGTGTAGCGGAGATCGCCATAGATGTTCATCGTTTCGTGGTTTCCCAGCAGCGCATGCACCCGCCCGCCCGCTTTCTCCGCGCGGGGCTCCAGCGCCATCAGCAGGTCCATCACTTTGCGCGAGTCCTTGCCACGGTCGATGTAATCCCCCGGAAGCACCAAGTGCGCCGTTCCGCCGGTCCATGACGTTCCGTTGTCGATCAGCTTCGCGGTGCGCAGCAGGGGAACGAATGCGTCGTAATCTCCATGCACGTCGCCGATGGCGACAATCCGTTCAACGCCTCCGATCGATTCCTGACTCTGGCCGTGGGCGAGGGGAGCAGCAACCAGGAACCCGATACATTCCCTTCGGGAAACCATCGACGTTCAGATTATCACGGCTCGTCCGCGGCGCTGCAATTCTTGAGCCGTACTGGCCTAATGGCCTCGGGCGGTCGAATGCAACCCTTTTTGGCTGGCGTACGATTTCAATTCCTGGCGGCCGGAGATCCCCAACTTGTCGAAAATATTGTGCAAATGATTCTTAACCGTCTGCTCGCTGATGAACATCTTCTTGGCCATCTCTCGGTTCTTGTATCCCTGGGCGGCCAGCTCGACGATTTCCAGCTCCCGCGCGGACAGAGGACCGCGCTCGCGGCTTTTGCCGCTGCCCCGTTTGCCCGACCTTTCCGAGCGGTTGGAGAACTGGCGCATCACCGCCGCCATGGTCTGCGAATCCAGCCAGATCTCGCCCTCGCTAACCTTGCGGATGCATTTGGCGATCAGATCCGGAGCGGTCTGTTTCAGCATGATTCCGCTGCACCCCAGCTTCATCGCCTGCACAAACTCGCTCTTGTTCTCCGACGCCGTCAGGATGATCACGCGGGTCCGCTGATTGGTCTGTCGCAGGGCCTGAAGCGTCGCCAGGCCGTCAAGATTGGGCATACGCAGATCCAGCAGCAGAACGTCGGGATCGAGCTCCCGCACCCGATCCAATACCTCGCGGCCGTTTCCGGCCTCGCCCACCAGGTCGAAATCCTCCTCCAGGGCAAGTAGCCCCCTCAGCGCGTCGCGAACGATAGGATGATCGTCGGCGACGAGAATCCGCACGCTCGCTCGTTGTTTTTCATTGGTTTGGGAACTTTCAAGAGCGCTTTCCTGGAGAACTTCCTCAAGATCTCCATCGATAGGCCCGATGGGCGTTCCAATAAAACTCATCGGCTTTTTGAGAGAATTTAAACTCATGAATCTACTTCTTCCTGCATTGGCCGAGCCAGCGCACCGGCACCCCCGAAGCAGCCAGACACCCTACTAGAGGCACCTTTCGGGCCGCAGCAAACAAAGTTCGTGGAATCATACAGTCACAAGAAAAATCGGTAGGAAAGGGTGGCATTTTTTTCGGACGGCGGAACTTCTTTCTGACGACATGGCGCCGTTCGGCCATCGACTTGCACGGAGAGGAGCGCGGCGCGCGCACGCGTGCTCGATTTGTACTTATTCAGAGGCCAAGGAGCGATTATGCCGCGCAATCCATCTGTCCCCAATCTGCCTATCCCAATGAAATGGCTGCTGTTTCTGGCTTTGCCGCTGACTGTGTTGGCGCAAGCGCGCGATCCCCGCGTGGACGCTCTAACCATGGAGATGGCGCAGCTCAAGAGCACGATCGCTGATCAGGAGCAGAGGATTACGGCGCTGGAGAAGACCGTGAAGGCGCTGCAAGCGGTCGCGACGCCTGTGCCGGCGCCCATCCCTGCGCCGACGCCTCCTTGGGAGTCGGCCTCCAATTGGAACCTGATCAAGAAGGGGATGTCGGAAGCGCAGGTGGTGGAAATTCTGGGGCCGCCGACCCTCGCTGAGGCAGTGACCGACATGCGGACTCTCTATTACACCCCCGACCCACGTTCCACGATGACGCTCACCGGGAGCGTGACGCTGATGGACGATCGCGTGACGGCAACGATGCCCCCGGCGTTCTAGCGACCGCGTTCGCGGGGTTCCTGGGTGTGATACTGGGTGGCATGGACATCCTCAAAATGCTGGCGAGCCTACGGGCTGAGCGGCAGCAGATCGAAGACGCGATCAGCACCATCGAGCGATTTTCCCTCGGGAGCCGCGGCAAGCGCCGGGGCAGGCCGCCCAAACCGACGTCGGCTGTGGATGATGAAGCCGTGGCGGCCGCCACCTTTAGCACGAAGCGCACGGTGAGCGCCCGGGCCCGAAAGCAAATTACCGGCGCTCGGAAGAAGCGCTCGCCGGCAAAGAAGGCCTGAGCGAAGGTCAGGCCAGATCCCATCACGGCAGCGCCTGCTGGCCGCGTCTGACGCACTCGCAAGCCAACAAGTACATTCCCGCCGACCAGGCTTGATCCTGCGCGCCCATCGGTGCGCCGGTCTCACCGTGGTGCCACTCGTTAAACTGCCCGCATTGGTTCAATTCAGCGAGTCTCCGCAATGCCGTCTCAGCCGTCTCCGTCCGGCCCGCTTTCACCAGAGCGGCAACGTAGAATCCGCCAAGAAACGGCCATGCGCCGCCATTGTGGTAATGATGCGGAGCGTTGAGCGACCCATAGTAGTCGCGCCAGTCGGAGTCGCCAGGGCGCACCGCCGGTGTCAGGCTCCGAAGCGGCCAGAGGTCCAGCGAGTGTCGCGATATGAAGTCCAGAATGATGTCGCTCCGCTGCCGATCGGCGACACCGGAAAGAATGGCGAGGATGTTGCCGAAGGAATCAAACCACTCGCCCAGGCTGCGAAATCCGAGGTACGGCAAATAATATCGCTCATCGGTCAAATACCGTTTAACCGGCATCTCGCGGGAGCGGCCCATCGAATCTCGCAGGGGCGTACTTTCGGTGCTGAAGGTGTGTGAAATATGCCGCCACGTGTTCCCGTCGCCGGCATACCAAAAATAGGCGTTGATTCGCTCCGCGACCACCGCTGCCCGGCGGCGAAGACGATCGCCTTCGTCACCTTCAAAGAGTTCCGCGGCGCGGCGCAAAGCCAGGACATACAAGCAGTTGAGATACAAGCCCTTGCCTCGCGTGCAGAAGAGATCCTGCCAGTCCGACGCTTCCTGCATGCTGAGCAGGCCGCTTTGATCCACATCCTGGTATTCATACCAGCAAAGAACCTCTCGCACTACGTCGGGATCGGGCGCCAGCAAGGTACTGCCGACGATCCACCACAGACCGCCGTCAGCGTAGGCGCGGAAATTGGGGTGTAGCGTCGCACAATCGACGTTGTTGGGGATGGCTCCGCCCGTTCCGCGATGATCCCTCAGTAGGGAGAGACTCGCCTGCAACGCGTCTTGAATCTCGTTGTCTTGGACAAAGCGCGCGCCCAATAAAGCGATCATGCTGTCGCGCGCCCAGATCTGGTGGTGTCCCAACGGACGGCCGGATGCTTTCAGACCCCACGGGGAACAGCACTGCCGCAGGGATTCGATGGCGTCGCTGTAAGTCGCGTCTGCCGCGGGCACGTAACATTTTACCTACAAATCCCCGAGCTACCTACAAATCCCCGAGCTACCTACAAATGCCCGACCGGCTCATGGGCGTTCTGGCTGGAGGTCTTGCTCGTCTCCCGTTCGAGAGACCGGCTCACGAGTTCTTTGGACCCCAGGCCGACGGCAAGAGCCAGCGCCAGGACAATTCCACCGAACAAGATGCCGAATGCCAAACGAATAATGCCGCCTCCGATGCCCAGCCGTTCTATCGCGATAGTCACCGCGAGAACAGTCACCAGCCACTTCACGCCGACGCTGAGAAGCCGAGCGTATTGCAGGTTCATATTGACGGCTCCAATCAGCACGCTACGCGCCATGAATCGCGCGATGATGCTGCCCGCGATCAGTACCACGATCGCCGCCATCACGTCAGGCAAATACGCAAACAGGCGTATTACGAACTGTGAAGGAAGTGCCCCATCGAAAGCCGAGAAGCCGATGAGGAACCCGATAAGGACGATCACACACGCGATCGCGCGAGTCACCAGAAGCGTGGGACTGGAGGAAGGCGACACTTCGGCCAGCGTCGGGAAGCCCCATTGAGCGACCCTTCGATCAAACTCGAAACCGGCCAGTGACCGCCGCAGAATAGCCGCGACAGCCCACGCGAGTAACGCAGAAACCAAGAGCGCAGTCATCAGCGCCACGATGCCGGGCAACAGGCTGGCTGCTTGGCTCAACATTTTGGTCATCGAATCACTGAGCGCCTGTCCAACTTCATCCCACATATTCCCCTCCTGGAGCGTGTCACAAGGTAGCGTTACGGATTAAAGCGGTCGGGCCACCGCCAACGGGAAACCAAATAAGACTTGTTGTCCTCATAGGCCTTGGCTAAACGTTCGATTCGAGAGTCAACCTCTCCCAGCCCAGCCGTTTGCATTTCGAGCGTGTAGGAAGCGATCCATCCCAGATAAAGCGGCGTAATCGAGCGCAGAAGATGATCGCGGCTGATGGTCCTGAGGCGGTGTCCGAGTGCGAAATCGTAGACGACTCGGGCCCACAGGTTGTCCGGCAACCGGAACCGATCCTCGGGTAGCCGGGAAAGCCTCCTCAATTCCAGCAAAGTTGTGGGGGGCAATATCAGGCCCCAGATATCCTGGAGATTTCGCGTTCCCAATTGAAACGACTCAATCATTCCGTGTACGTCGCCGTGGGCGTCAACAGCCGTAGTCCCGCTATCGGCTGGCGGAGTTTCGGGAGCGCCAAATCTCGGCAGGATCTTGGAGCCTCGAACACTCTGCCACTGCGTGGCACGCCCTTCCATTTCGAGAAACGCAGCTCCCAGGACTTCCGCGAGAAGCGAGCTTAGATTACTCCAGTCTGTCGGCCGCTGCGTGCGGACGCCCAGGTGCGATTCGCAGACTTGAAACCCGCCGGATGCCGCGGAAGAAGCGATGGATGCCAGGGCGTTGGCTTCAGCCCCACGGCGGGACAAATCCTGCCGGAGAATCTTTTGCAGAAGCTTACCCGAGAGTCCGAAGTCCGGGCCCATGGGGTTTTGAAGCCGCTCGCCGTAAAGAGCCTGGTGAAGCGGAGAAAGTACGCTTCTGTTGAGGAGACCTTCCATCTTCTGGCGGGTGTAGCAGGGCGCAACCAAGTCAAACCCCAGATCCAGAACCGGCTGAACCAGGCGGTAAATCCACCGGCGGGTCGCGGTCTGGGGCCGGGAAACAATCACGCCGCACGCGCGGACTCCGAGCTTGCCGCCGACAGCGAAGACTCGCCGGTATGCATTGGATATGCTCTGTTGCGGGGTCTCGCCCAGAGCGGCAAGCGGCAGGCTGCAAGAAAGGACGATCGGCTGTTGGCTGTTTTCTTCGCTCGGGCTATGGGTCCCGTTGTTAGAGACCACCACTGCCCGCAGCGGCTCGGATAGATCCGTCAGAGCTTCCCGCGTCGTCTCCACCGCGCTGCCGCCTTGTTCCTGGCCTTCGCCGTCGAGAATGCCGATCACGAGATCGGCGTTGCCGAGTCGTTCGATCTGCTCTAGTTCAGGCGGCGCGATGGCGTCCAGTTCCACTCACTCCCTCCCGGCTTGCAGGGGAAGCGACAGGATTCCCATTAAAGGAACCCGCACCCAAGTGGGACGATTGTTGATTTCGTATGAGAGCTCATAGAGCGCTTTGTCCAGCGAAAAGACCGCGAGCAGTTTTCGAAAGCCGTCGTCCGAAGAAGGTAGAAACGGCGCGTCCTTCGCAGCATTGCGATAAGCGCGCAGAAACTCCGCGCCCATCGATCGCTCCCACAGCCGCGCCCAAGGTTCGAGACTGTTCCAATCCTCAGGCCGGCGCGCTGTGTAGGCGATCAGGCCGCTATAGGCCGCGTAACTCAAGGACCGAATCATGCCAGCGACGTCTTTCAGAGGAGAAAACTTCGCGCGGCGCTCCGCAAGGGGACGCGTAGGTTCGCCTTCGAAGTCGACGATCACATAGTCGGTCTTCACTTGCAGCACCTGACCAAGATGATAATCGCCGTGAATCCGAATCCGTTGGCCCAGGAAGCCATCATCCGCGACCAGCCTGAAGCTGTTGAGGATCGGGCTTCGACGGCTGAGCACGAGAGCCGCATGGTCGATGAATTCGTCCGGCAAGCCGGCAACGCTTTCTTTCAACAGGTCCAGGACGCGGACCGCTTCCTTTCGAAGGCCACCCACCATGTTCTGGACATCGCTGGCAGCCATTGTTTCCGGAACGAAGGAAGGGTCTTCGGTAGCGGAAGCCAGAGCAAGATGAAGCTGGGCTGTGCGCTTGCCAAGGACGGCGGCTGAGTCGAGCGCGATGCCCACGTGGTCCCGCGCCAACTGCGACGGTTCCTGCTGCGCAAGATCCATCAAATCGGCCGCGGCTGCGTTCCCGCCTTCAGGCCACGTGGCGGTCGCGCAGTTCTCGTAGTATCGCGATAATTCTTCGAGAGTCAGCGTCCAGCCGTCTCCCTGATTTGCCACCAAACCTTGAAGCATAGCCAATGTCGCCGGTTCTCCGTCGGCGGGTATGTACTCTATGGCGCCGGCGAATGGCGGAATACCGTCGAAATGGCTGGTCTCCGTCAGGTGCCTTCCAATTTCGCAGTCCGGATTTGACCCCCGCTGCTGGCGCCGGAATAACTTCATAATCAGCCGATCGCCAAAGATCAAAGAAGTGTTGCTCTGTTCTGCCGACCCGCGCCGCACCGGCAAGGCAGCTTCCGCGGGACCACGGAGACCTTCGAACGCAGCGCCCGGCACGCCCCGGATGAATCCATTTCGCAACGGCGTTTGTTTGGAGCGCTCGATGAAAGCAAGCAGAGCCGCGCAGGCGCGGTCGTCGGAGACGGCGTCGTGCAGAAAACCGGGTCCGTGGCTGGAGACGACGGGAGCAACAATGGTGTTCGGAGATGCCTCGTGCAACTGTTCCGCGTCCTTGTCAAAGGCCAGCCCCAGCGGAAGAAAGTATGTCTCCGGATCGCCCTTATCGTACTGAACTTCCACCAGCGCGAAAACCGCATTCGAATCCGGGAATATCATCCAATCCACGATTCTGGTGGAGCGGATGCGGCGGGCTTTTCCTCCAAACCACCTCTGCTTCGAAAGGTAATTTGGCAGCAGGACGGATTCCAATCGATATCGTCCGGCCCCCTCCAGCACGCGTTCCCAGGTATCCGCCACAAGCGGCGATGAGTCCAGTTGACTGACTGTCGCGTCAAGTTGTTTGGATTCGCCGTGTAACTCCAGCCAAAAGAAGCCGTACGGACCCAAAGTGAGGCGGTAGGGCTGCTTGCCGATCGGAGGAAAGTCGACATAGCCGAGCATTTCCACGGGAATCGCGCCCTCCAATTCGGGCAATTCCAAGTCCACGGGCTGGGCAAAGCGCGAGAGGTTGGCAACGCACAGCACCTGCTGCTCTTCATCCCTGCGCAGATATGCGAGCACTTTTCGATTCGCGGGATTCAGGAATTCGAGCGTGCCGCGGCCGAATACTGGAAACAGTTTGCGCAATGCGATCATGTTGCGCATCCAGCTGAGCAGTGATGAAGGATCGCCCTGCTGCGCCTCCACGTTCACAGCTTCGTACCCCAGGATCGGATCCATGATCACGGGACTGTACAATCGGGCTGGCGAGGCGCGCGAAAAACCAGCGTTGCGATCGGCATTCCATTGCATGGGCGTTCGCACACCATTCCGATCACCGAGATAAATGTTATCGCCCATTCCGATTTCGTCGCCGTAATAAAGGACCGGCGTACCCGGAAACGAGAAAAGCAAGCTATTCAGGAGTTCGATGCGGCGCCGATTATTGTCCATCAACGTTGCTAAACGCCGCCGAATGCCAAGATTGACGCGCATGCGCGAGTCGCCACTATACGCCAGGTACATGTAATCGCGCTCGTCATTGGTGACCATTTCGAGCGTCAGCTCGTCGTGGTTTCGAAGGAACAACGCCCACTGGCACGTATCGGGAATCGCAGGGGTCTGCGCCATGATGTCGGTAATCGGCAGGCGATCCTCCTGGCGCAGCGCCATATAGATGCGCGGCATCAGCGGGAAATGAAATGCCATGTGACATTCGTCACCGTCTCCGAAATAGGGGCGGACGTCGGTGGGCCACTGATTCGCTTCGGCAAGAATCATGCGGCTTTCATAACCCTCGTCGATTTCCTGCCGCAGCCGTTTGACCAACAGATGCGTCTCTGGAAGATTCTCGCAACTGGTCCCTTCGCGCTCCACCAGGTACGGAATGGCGTCCACCCGTAGCGCGTCCACGCCTAGATCCAGCCAGTAGCGCACCACATTGAGCATCTCTTCGACGACTTTGGGGTTGTCGTAATTCAGGTCGGGCTGGTGCGAAAAGAATCGATGCCAGAAATAGGCCTGGGCCACGGGATCCCACGTCCAGTTGGACTTTTCGGTGTCGGTGAAGATGATCCGGGCGTCGCCGTATTTCTGATCGCTGTCGCTCCAAACGTAGTAGTCGCGTTCGGGCGATCCCTTGGGCGCCTGCCGGGCACGTTGAAACCATGCGTGCTGGTCGGACGTATGATTCATCACCAGCTCGATCATTACCTGCAATCCACGGTCGTGCGCCGCGGCAAGGAACGTCTTGAAGTCCTCCATGGTTCCGTACATCGGATGGACATTCAGGTAATCGGAAATATCGTAGCCATCGTCCTTGAGCGGAGATGGAAAAAAGGGCAGAAGCCACAGACACGTGACGCCCAAATCCTGAAGATAATCGAGTTTCTGGATCAGGCCTGGAAGATCGCCGATTCCGTCGTCGTTGCTGTCGAAGAATGCGCGGACGTGCAGCTCGTAGAGCACCGCATCTTTGTACCAGAGCGGATCGGCGGCGAGTCCGGGCTTTTTCATTGCGAGCCTTCGGGCCGGAAAATCAAAATCCCTAACGGAGGGAGTGTCAGGTTCAACGAATACGGCCGGCCGTGGATGGGCAGTGGCGTAGCGTCCACGCAACCGGCGTTTCCCTGCCCGCTGCCTCCGTAGAGCGGAGCGTCGCTGTTCAACACCTCCCGCCAACTGCCACCAGAGGAAACACCAACGCGATAGTTCGTTCTGGGGACAGGCGTAAAATTGCAGACAAATAAAGTGATGTCAGCTGGAGGCATTCCTTTTCCGGGGCTCTTTCTAAGAAAGCAGACGACGCTCCGTTGAGAGTCGCTGCAATCCACCCACTCAAACCCGGAAGAATCGAAATCGGCTTCGAAGAGCGAGGGCTGGCCTCGATAGAACGTGTTCAGATCGCGGACCCACTGCAGCAACCCGGCGTGGAAGGGATATTGAAGCAGGTGCCAGTCGAGGCTGGCATCGTGGTTCCACTCCACCCACTGGCCGATTTCATCACCCATGAAAAGGAGTTTCTTTCCAGGATTGCCAAACATGTAGCCATAGAGTAGCCGCAAGTTCGCGAACTTCTGCCAATTATCGCCGGGCATTTTCCCGATCATCGAACCTTTGCCGTATACGACTTCATCGTGCGAGAAAGGCAGGATGAAGTTCTCGGAGAACGCGTATCGCAAGCTGAATGTGATTTTATTGTGGTGATACGTTCGAAACACTGGATCCTTGGACATGTAATCCAACATGTCGTGCATCCAGCCCATATTCCACTTCATGCCAAACCCAA
>Ga0209415_10009464_pt1 | contig 16735 bp, 13 predicted proteins | sample PeaSoiSIISIP2007_FD_187696 | JGI IMG/M metagenome (GOLD analysis project Ga0209415, IMG submission 187696) | Peat soil microbial communities from Weissenstadt, Germany - SII-SIP-2007 (SPAdes) (version 2) | ecosystem: Environmental > Terrestrial > Soil > Wetlands > Peat | place: Germany... | reverse complement strand
CGCCTGCTTCAGCGCGTCGGTCTTCATGATCTGGGTGTAGCTGCTGCCGTGGTCGAACGGGTTGATGTTCTGCCGCAACCCCTCCGGGTTGGTGTGCACGATCAGCTCCAGCCCGAACCGCCGCACCGTCGTGTCGCGGTGGCGGATCATGGCGCGGAACTTCCAGGTCGTATCGATGTGCAGCAGCGGGAACGGCGGCCGGGCGGGGAAGAACGCCTTGCGCGCCAGGTGCAGCAGCACCGACGAGTCCTTGCCGATCGAGTACAGCAGCACGGGATGGGCCGCCTGCGCCGCTACTTCGCGCAGGATGTGGATGCTCTCGGCTTCGAGCGCCTTCAGGTGCGCGGGCAGCGCGTTCATCGTGGGTTCCCCGGTGGGTGGAGCGGAAGGTGGGGCATAATGGTTTCCATCTTATTGAGACAGGCTGAGGTAGATCGAGGCAGATTGGCTGTCCCAGTCGAGGCGGGCGAAGGCGAACAACGCGCGGGCCTCACCCGGCGGGGCGTCGCGCAGGGCCTGCTCGGGCCGGCACATCGAGGGCAGATCATCGTCGCGCAGCACCGTATCGCGCTCGTGCCGGTCCAGCACGCCGGGATGGAGGTCGAGAATCTTGGCGAACCTGGACGCGCCGGATCGTGGCGATCCTGGGATCAGGATCACCCGATCGGTGGAAATCTCGGAGGGTCTCATGGGTGTTGCGGTTCAGATCCTGCGATGGGGCCGGCGGGCAGCTAGATGCCTCCGGCGCGGTCGGGGATAGCGAGAGCGGCTGACGGCACGACGCGGTCTTGCCGCACCGCAGCAAGGTAGCGGCTCGGCCGCGCCAGGTATAGCGGAATCTCGCAAATGAGATGGTCGGTGCCCTACGGCGGTTCACCTGCGATCGGCGTAGGGATTCGCGCGGGCATGCCGCCCCGCCGCCATGTCGTGGGGGGACCGCCGGGAGAGGCGGTGTCAGTGCCGTTGGTCTCAGGCCGCAATCGGTCGCACCCGCGCGGTGATTTCCGCACCATGCTCGGCCTCGGCCATTGCCAGGTCATAGGCGGTCTGCAGCCCCAGCCAGAATTGGGGGCTGGTGCGGAAGCAGCGCGCCAGCCGCAGCGCGAGATCGGAGGTGACCGGCTGCTGGTCCGCGATCAAGGGCGCGATGCGGCCGGGAGCCACGTCGAGGGCGCAAGCCAGCCCGGCGGCATCGAGCCGCAACGGCTCCATGTATTCCTCGCGCAGCACCCGCCCGGGATGCATGCGGCGACTTGTGCTTGCCATGCGGCACCTGTCCAAAAGGATACCCGTCAGTACAGGCCGACCATGGCAGCACCAAGGCGGCCGCAGGCCGCGACCGCTCGGCATGGAATAGCACCTTATTCTGCCCCTCCATGACCCAACGATGCGCAATGTGTCCCCACCTGTCGAGCCGACAAGGGGGATGCCGAGTTGGCGGCCACCCTGAAACAACGCACCACGGACCAGCAGGGCGCGACAAATTATGCCGTGACGGCCTGAAACGGCCAGCAACGGCCATGCAGCCAGCACCACGATTGGAACAAACGAAGCACACATGGCGAGGAAATCACTGCGGATCATGGGGTTGCTATGCAACTGTTGGTGAGTACGGACAGCATAACGAATCTGAGTTGATGAGCTACACACTGGGCGAAGCGGCGAAAGCCACCGGTATGAGCAGGGCGGCGATCATGCGCGCCATCAACAATGGCACGCTTGCCGCCGGAAAACGGACCACGGTCGCTGCGACCCTTTCGGAGGGTCAACAGGGCATCTCCGGCTATGTGGAAGGGCCTTGGTGTCCGCTCCGAGCGCCATCACCGCTGCAACGCCCTCCGATCATCGGCGAACGTTCCGCTCGCGGCCACGGTCTCGCCTTCCATCCGAGGAAGCTAGAGCATTTTCACCCCGACTGGAAACGCCCGCGATCACCCGGTCATTGCGAGGAGCGAAGCGACGAAGCAATCTCCCACGTGGCGAGCGGCGGGTCGCCAGGCTGGAGATTGCTTCGTCGCTTCGCTCCTTGCAATGACAGCGATTCCGTGACGATTCCAGTCAGGGTGGAAATTCTCTAGGATTATGATACGCATGCGACGCCAGCGACGTGTGCGATCCCGGTACGTGAGCGGGCAACGGAGGCAGCCGTGCGCATATTGATGATAAACCATGAGTTCACGGTCACCGGGTCCAGCACGGCTTTCTTCCGCCTGGCGAAGCATCTGCAGAGCAGCGGCCATCACATCACGATCCTGCCGATCAATCCTGCGCCCGGTCCAATCGCCGACCACTATGCCGCAGCCGGAATTCCGATTGAGACCAATGTCGGCCTCCGCAACTTCTCGCTCGCCATCGCGAATACGATTTGTGCCGCGCCCGCCATTAACGCGATCGGGCGCCAGCTACCGACGATCTGGTTTGTCAATGAGGCGGAGGTAGCGCTTGGTCTTCTGCGCAGGAACCCTGATTGGGCCGCCGCATTCGTCCATGCCAGCATGGTGATCTACAACTCAGCTTTCCAACATGACGTGTTTCGCTCGTTCACCTATCCGCTCGATCCAGCGAAATTCCATACCGTCCCGTTCGGCGTAGATATCGATGCCAGCCGGATCCGGCGCGACCGTGCGGCCCCGAAGGCGGGTCGCATCCGTATCGTTCAGGTCGGTACCATCGAGCCGCGCAAGCGGCCGGGGGATGTAATACGTGCGGTCGCCCGTCTGGACCCGCAGGTCGAGTGTGTCATCTGTGGCAAGATCTACAACCTCGAACCAGAGGCGCAGGCGATCGCGAACGCCGATCCGGCGCGCTACCGCCTGTTGGAAGGCCTGTCGGACGAGGAGGTGCTGGCTTGGGTCGAATCGGCCGATGTGTTTGTGCTGGCCTCGGAGAGCGAGACGCAGGCGCTTGCGGCCTATGAGGCGGCGCTGCTCGCCCGGCCGATGATCCTGTCCGATCTTCCCTGCTACCGTGGTGTGTTCGCGCACGGCCGGAATTGCCTGATGTTCCCGCCCGGCCATGTCGAGATGCTGGCGCAGTCGATCGGAATGTTGATGCGCAGCAGCGAGATGAGCGAGACATTGGGACGCGCCGCGCAACGCGTGGCCGGCCGCTACACGAACCAGGCGTTCTTCGAGCGCTTTGGCCTGGTGATGCAGCAGGCGCTTGGGCCACGTTGAGAAGATTTCGGCGACATTATCCTTCTCGTAAACTGGCAGGAACGCGCGCCGGTGCCAGCGCTACCAGTGCTATATCGCGCCTTTTGGGACATGGCCGATTCCTTGGCGAGCATGGCGTTCATCGGCCGCTGCGGCACAGATCGGCACCTGGACATGGACCAGGTGATCAACCAGTCGCTCGCCGGCGCGCGACGCTGGCTGGACAGCCAGGCATAAAACCTCTCCCGCGCTGCGCGCGCGGGAGGTCGAGGCGTCCTTGCGCCGAGAGTGAGGGCAATCGGGTCGGCACGCAGCAATCAGACGGTGCGGCGCGCTACACCCTTACCCGCCGCGCAATCGCGCGCCGACCTCTCCCGCCGAAGGGAGGAGAGGTTTACTACTCCCGCCAACCGATGGAGGTCCGCCCATGCCCCTGCGCACTTTACCCGCCGTGTTCATGCGTGGCGGCACCAGCCGCGCAATAATGTTCCACGCCCGCGACCTGCCGGACCGGGCGGAGTGGGACCCGATCTTCCTCGCGGCCATGGGCAGCCCCGATCCGAACGGGCGGCAGCTCGATGGCATGGGCGGCGGCATCTCGTCGCTGTCCAAAGTCTGCATCCTGGCCCCCTCGGAGCGGGATGATGCTGATATCGACTACACCTTCGCCCAGGTGCAGATCCGCGAGGCGGCGGTGGACTACCGCGGCAACTGCGGCAACATGAGTTCCGCGGTCGGGCCGTTCGCGGTGGACGAGTCGATCGTGCGTCCCAACGGCGACACCGCGGTGGTGCGCATTTTCAATACAAACACGAAAAAGCTTATCCGCTCGACCTTCCCGTTGCAGGACGGCCGCGCCGCGACCGACGGCGACCTGGCGATCCCCGGCGTGGCCGGCACGGGCGCCCCGGTCCGGCTGGATTTCCTGTCGCCCGGCGGCGCCACCACCGGCCGGCTGCTGCCCACCGGCGCGCCGGTGGACCGCCTGGACATCCCCGGCATGGGCCAGGTCGAGTTGTCGATGGTCGATGCCGCCAATGCCTGCGTGTTCATCCGCGCCCGCGACCTCGGGCTGACCGGACGCGAGCTGCCCGAGGAGCTAGAGCGCGACAAGGCGATGCTGGAGAAGCTGCAACTGGTGCGCCGCGCCGCCTCGGTCGCCATGGGGATCGCGCGCGACGACGCCGAGGCGCGCGCGATCAGCGGCGTGCCGTTCGTCGGTTTCGTCGCACCACCGCTGGATGCACCGACCCTGGCGGGGGAGCCGATCGCCGCCGACCAGGTGGACCTGACCGCGCGGTTCATCTCCAACGGTCAGCCGCACCGTGCGCTGCCGCTGACCGCCTCGCTGTGCACCGCGGTGGCCGCGCGCATCGCCGGCACGGTGGCGAACCAGGCGTTGCGGCCAGGCGCCGGCGAATCGATCCGCATCGGGATGCCGTCCGGCATCCTTACTGTCGGCGCCGATGTCGCGCAGGACGCGGCCGGCGCCTGGATGGCGCATAGCGGCGCCTTCTATCGTACCGCACGGCGGTTGTTCGACGGGCGGATCTACGTGCCGGTGCCGGCGCGGACCTGAGCGCGACAACCGGGTCCCGTGCTCGCTCCTGTCAGCGCCGAGGCGATGCGCGGCGCGCAGATGCTGACTGGCGCGACAATAGCGGCATGGCTGGCGTGCGGCTGGATCCCGGGTGTCCGTCCCTACGCCACCAAAATCCGCGCCGGCTTGCTCGCCGCGTATCTGCTCGGCTGCGCCGCGTTCATTGTGCAGGTGCTGTTCCGGTAGGTTGTCTCGCGGGATGACGAGGATCGCGGGTGCGCGGCCCGGGTTCAAGCGTTTGTCTCTCGGTGGATCCCCAAGTGTCCGTCCGGGAACAAATTGAGACTGTTGAGTCGGTTACCGGTCCCTTCGTGGCGGCTTAAGCGCTCCCTGACCACGAGTGCTGCGGCAGCAAGAAAACAAATTGTTCGTCGTCAAGAGAGGCTATCCGCAGCGAACATTCGGATGCAAAGCGCGGAAAACGAACGGCATGAGGCCATCGCTCGATGGGACGTTGCCGCCTTCCGAGGTCAGTATGCGGCATTCCTGATCTGTCGGACTTTTTTACACTCTGTCATGACCTGCTGGCCGGAAGCCGGCTAAACCATTGATCGAAAATGGATTCGATATTGGGCATGATTCTTGCTTAACGACTGTTCAGTCGGATCTACCTCGGGTCTCAGAATTGAGACTAGATGGCCCGACGCTTGTGTCACACTCTGTCCCAGGAGTCCGGTCAATGCACCTATCGATCCGTTCCGCAACGCTTCTAGGTGTTGGCTTTGCTGTCGCGCTCGGCGCCGGCACGGCTCATGCCCAGAGCTCGAGTATCATCACCCAGCGCACGTCCACCTACGACATCACCTTCGGGGTAGGCGGCCTCAGCAGCGCCAATACTGCTTACGCCGTGACCGCTGTACTGCCGGCCGGGGGCGGCAATGCCGTCGGCGGTACATTGAATTTCAAGACGGACTGGCAGGGCTTGGCCTTCAACACGACTGGCGGCGTGACGACCACCTATACTGTTCCGGCCCCGGGAACACCCAGTATCGTCGGAGATATTGACAACAATGGTGCCGGAGGGACATGGAGCGATCGTTACAGCACCCCGAACGGATCTGATTTCACTCACAGCTGGACCATCATCAGCAATGTCGGTGGCCTGAATACGCTCAGCTTCGGCGGCATCGGCGGTCAGGGTTTCGGCGGCGGCGGCGGCGGCTTCTGTGATGTTGGCTGCACTTTCACTGTGGACATTACCATCCAGGGCAACTGGTCAATCGCGGGAATCAGCACGGGTGACCATCAGCTGACCAACCTCAACTCCGGTTGGGTCATCAACGACAATTTCGTCTACGACCCGACGACCACGACCACGTTCTTCGAGGCGGTGAACACCGACTACCAGGGCAACGTAAATACGCCTGGCGGCAACGCGGACGTCGGCTTCAATCTCTACGGTTCCCCTGTGCCAGAGCCCGCGTCGCTGGCACTGTTTACAAGCAGTCTATTCGGTCTCGGGCTACTCCGCCGCCGCCGTCGCGGCTGACGCACGCACTCGACGCCTTTCCAAAGAGCGGCGCCTACAGGCGCCGCTCCTGTCGCAAGGTACGCTGTTAAGGCCGGACCCGAGCGGCGCGTCTTTTGTCTCCTTCGCCGGGCTTCCGACGCCCCTATCCACCCCGCCGTTCCCGCGCCGCGGTCGCCAGCGCGTCCGCCCGTTCGTTCATCACGTCGCCGGCGTGGCCGCGCACCCAGTGCCACTCGATCTTGTGCTGCGCCGCCGCCGCCAGCAGGCGCTGCCACAAATCCATGTTCTTCACCGGATCGCCGGTCGAGCTGCGCCAGTTCTTGCGCACCCAGCCGGTATGCCAGCGGGTCACGCCGTTCTTCACGTATTCGCTGTCGGTGTGCAGCACCACGCGACAGGGGCGCTTCAACGCCTCCAACGCCGCCGCCGCCGCGGTCAGCTCCATGCGGTTGTTGGTGGTGGCGGGTTCGGCGCCCGACAGCTCCCTCTCCACGCCGCGAAAGCGCAGGATCGCCGCCCAGCCGCCCGGCCCGGGATTGGGCTTGGAGCCACCATCGGTCCAGACCTCCACCACCTCGGCCGCGTCCGGCCCGGGCGTGACGGTAACCTCTTCGTCAGATCCCATAGGCATGCTCGTCCGGCGCCGCGAGATGGAAACGCAGGCGCCGCAGATACTCCAGCGGGTCCTTGCGCGTCACCAGCGCTCCCGATGGCGTATTCAGCCAGTCGTACAGCCGGGTCAGCAGAAACCGCAGCGCCGCCCCCTGGCACAGCACCGGCAGCGCCGCTTGCTCCGCCGCCGAGAGCGGACGCGTCGCGATGTAGCCGAATAGCATCGCCCGCGCCTTGGTCACGTTGAAGGTGAAATCCGGCTCGAAGCACCAGGCGTTCAGACACACGGCGACATCGTATGCCAGCAGGTCGGTCGCCGCGAAATAGAAGTCGATCAGCCCCGACAGGCGCCCATCGAGGAAGAAAACGTTGTCGGGGAACAGGTCGGCGTGGATGTGTCCGACCGGCAATCCGGACGGCCACGCCGCCAGGATGCGCGCCAGAGCTGCCTCGAGTTCCGCCGCCAGCCCGGGCTGTACGCCGTCCGCCCGGGCGCGCGACCGCTCGAGCAGGGGGGGCCAGCCGTCCGGGCCGAGCGCGTTGCGCCGTGTGGGGGCATAGTCCGCGCCGGCGACGTGCAATGACGCCAGCGCCGCGCCGAGCGGACCGCAATGGTCCACCCGCACCCGTCGCGGCCAGATGCCAGGCAGGAAGGTGGTGATGGCGGCATGCCGGCCGCACAGATGCCGCAGCGCCCGTCCGTCGCTGCCGTGCACCGGCAGCGGGCAGACGATGCCGCGCCTGGCCAGATGCTCCATCAGGCCGAGGAACCAGGGCAGCTCCGCCGGGTCCACCCGCTTCTCGTACAGCGTCAGGATATAGTCGCCGGTCGTGGTGCGCAGCGAGTAGTTGGAGTTCTCCACCCCCTCGGCGATGCCGCGGAACGCGACCAGCGTCCCCAGGTCGTATTCCAGCAGGAACGCCGCCAACGCGTCGTCGGAGACCTCGGTATAGACCGCCATGTCAGGCTGGCGCCGCCGGGGATGCAAGCGCCGCGCATGATCTGAGGGCCACGCCAACCCCCATCATGCCGACGCCCGTCGGCATGATGGGGGCATTCGCTGACCGTTCGCCGGTCGTCGCTTCGTTGTCGGCGCCACCCGCACACCCATTGCGATGAAAACTCAGGTCGCCAGGGTGGCCGCTCGTCGCGGCAGTGTCGAGTCCGTCGGCGCTGCGACAGCCGGACCGGTCGCCAGAATTGGGCGGGCGCCATTGGCGGTCGCTCGCGCCAAACCGGCGATGATCTTTGCTCGGTGGGCACGGCGAGTTGTCCTGCCGGCTGGCGCCCGCCACTATGCGGCCGGCTTGCCGTGTCGGCAATGCGTTCCGGAGTCCCTGATGCCCACTACACTGCCGAGCCTCCTGATCCGCGCCGCCGCGCTCGCTGCGCTGCTGCCCCTGGTGTCCGCCTGTGCGCCAGAGCGTGATCAGTTCCCGCCGGCCTGTCCGCGCGTCGCCTTCGTCAAGTCCACCGCCGACCTCGCGGTGTTCCGTCCCGGCAGCAACGCGCGCGATCTGACCGCACTGATTCTGGGGGGTCGCATGCAAGCCATGCAAGGCAAGTGCAAAGCCGGCGACAAAAAGGGCACCGTTGAGGCGACGGTGACGGTGGGCGCCGAGCTGATCCGGGGTCCGGCCATGACAACCAGCCAGGTGAACGTGCCGGTGTATGTCGCCGTGACCGACGGCGACCGCATCCTTGACAAGCGCGTCTACACGTTGAGCGCCACGTTCCCATCCAACGTCGACCGCGTCGCCGTGAGCACTCCGGAAGTGTTCATGGTGCTGCCGGTGACCCCGACGAAGTCGGCAGCGGCCTATTCCGTTCTCGCCGGGTTCCAACTCACCCCGGACGAGCTTGCCACCAACCGCGGCCAGTAACCTCCCCCGCCTGCGGCGCGGTTGAGCTGCGAATCGGTTCGGCAGACGTGAGCATTCCCGCCGATGTTGTTTCGACCCTGGAGCCGAACATGTGTCCGCTGCTGCCAGCATCCCTGTCCGTCGCCTATCTGCCCCCCCACAAGTCAATGCCGTTGACCGGGCTTGGGTTGCGGATATCGCATATGCTGTTTGGGAGGCCGCGTTGGTGAGCTATAGCGAGCCGCTTACAATTCAACCCGCCCGCGCCGAACTTGGAGCCATGAACAAAGTCGGTCCGCCTCGGCCGCGCCGCGCGAAGCCACGACCCGAGCTTGCCCCACCGGGCACACCGGTCAGCCTTATCGTTGCCCCCGGTTTGCTGACCCGCGAGCATGGCGCCATCCGGGAGGATGACGACACCGACGAGGATTTCGAGGCCAGCAAGCGGCTTCTCGCAGCCGTGCTCGACTTCGCACGAAAGGGTTGAGCGCCCGCCCCTTCCGGCGGCGTGACTTCGTTTGGTGCGCATTTCCCCAACATGAGACCCCTGCTCAGCCCGGCCCTCGGCATTTGGGTTATGCCGTGGCCGTCTTTGGCGCGGCCTCTCCGGCGGCGGGCGGCGACTTCTCTGCCCTGATGGCCTGCACCGCGAGCCAGCCGTGGACGCAGAGCGCTTGCCGCCGGGGCTGTTTATCTTCGACCGACAGACCGCCGCCGGCTTCGGGCAGGCCCGGGCCTTCGTGCTGGATCTGCGGCGTCTCGCCTTCGTGCCGATCACCTCGGCTTGGTTCCCATGGCTGGGCGAGCCTGGCGGGTTTCAGGGCCGCGCCTCGCCTCGCTGGCAGCAGCAGTTGAAGCAGGCGGCCGAGGCCCCGTTGATCCGGCGCCCCGAGATTAGCGAACGACCCGGCCCGCTCTGGCCACAAGGTCACGATTGAGCGCGACACGGGCGGCCATTTATGCTGTGGGGTTGGGTGACGCCCGGATCCCACCCACAGCCGCACCGAAGGCAGTGACGCCGCCGGTCACCATGACAGAGTGCCGGCCGCCAAGAACGTGTGCATCAGGGTGTCAGTCGCGCGATCTCCCGCAACATCGGTTGTCCACGGTCGCCATTTCGTTCTACCCATCCCCGCGTGAGCACCCGCATCGCGCTACCCGACGCGCCCGCGGTTGTCGCCGGGCACGGCCGTGCCGCCATCCTGACCGCGGATGGCGAACTCCTCCTCCTGCCTGCGGCTGAAGCCGCCCACCGCCTGCGCGCTCTTCCCCCGCCACTGCTTGTTCACGCCCCGGCGACCTTGCGCCGCCTCGGCCTGCGTCCCGGCCCGGCCTTCGACCTGCTGGAACTCTTCGCCTTCGTCCTGCCAGCCCGCACCGCCGCCCCCACCCCGCGCGGCCTTGCCTTGGCGCTCGACCACGATCCACCCACCACCGGCCTGGAAGCCGAGGCGGCGCTGCTGCCGGACCTCGCCGCCGCTCTGCTGCACCGCCTGGCGCATGGCCGCGCCACCGCGTTGAACCGCGACGCCGCTGCCCTCGCCGCGCGGATGGGCGCCGTCGGCTGGGGCTGGGCGCCGTTCGTCCTCGCCGCGCTCGACCGTGCCGACGCGGTGCCCGACGCCAACGCACTGAAAGTCTGGCGCCGCCTGCCGGAATGGGAGGACGCCGCGCCCCAGCCACCACCCTCGGCCCTGCCGGTCACCGAGGCGGAAGCCCGCGCCCGCCTCGCCGCCATGCTCGGCCCCGACGCCGAGCAACGCCCCGGCCAATCCGATTACGCCGGGGCCGCGGCCGCGGCGTTCGCGCCGCGTGAAACCCGCGGCGATCCGAATTTCGTGCTGGCGGAGGCCGGCACCGGCACCGGCAAGACGCTCGGCTACCTCGCCCCCGCCAGCGTCTGGGCGCAGAAGAACCATGGCGCCGTCTGGGTCAGCACCTTCACCCGCCACCTGCAACGGCAGATCGACGCCGAGCTTGCGCGCCTGTTTCCCGATCCGGTCCAGCGCCACCGCCGCGTCGTCATCCGCAAAGGCCGCGAGAACTATCTTTGCCTCCTCAACCTGGAGGACGCAGTCAGCGGCGCCACCGCCGGTTTCGTGCAGCAGCAGACCATTCCGTTGGGCCTGATCGTGCGCTGGGCACTGGCGACCGACGACGGCGATCTGCAAGGCGGCGACCTGCCCGGCTGGTTCGCCGAGTTGTTCGGCACCCCCCTGGTCGCCAGCCTGGCCGACCGCCGCGGCGAGTGCATCCACGCCGCCTGCACCCATTGGCGCCGCTGCTTCGTCGAGCACACCATCCGCCGCGCCCGCACCGCCGAGCTGGTCGTGGCCAACCACGCCTTGGTGATGACCCAGGCCGCCTGGGGTGGCCTGGACGACAACGCCGTGCCGACCCGCTATGTGTTCGACGAGGGCCACCACCTGTTCGACGCCGCCGATTCCGCCTTTTCCGCCGTCCTCTCCGGCCACGAGACCGCCGAACTGCGCCGCTGGCTGCTCGGCGCCGAGGGCGGCCGCTCGCGTGCCCGCGGCCTGGCGCGCCGGGTCGAGGAGCTGGTCGCCAAACGCCCGGAGTTGGAAACCCCGCTGGACGCCGCCTTGCAGGCCGCCAGGGCGCTGCCCGCACCCGGCTGGTCCGCCCGGCTCGGCGACGAAGGCCCGGAATTTCCCGACGTTGACTCCGGCCGGCCAAACCCGACCGAGGCTTTCCTGCGCCTGGTCCGCCACCAGGTCCTCGCGCGCATTCAGAGCAGCCCCGGCGAGCCCTCGCGCCTCGCCACCTGGGGCGCCGCCGAATGCGATGTCTTTCCCGTCGCCCCGGAACTCGCCCCGGCCGCCGACCGCCTCGCCCGTGCGTTCGGCCGCATCGCCGAACCGCTCGCCACGCTGCGTGAACGCCTGCTGGCGCGGCTGGACGCCGAGGCGGAGGAGATGGACGCCGCCACTCGCAACCGCATTGAGGCGATCGGCCGCTCGTTGCAGCGCCGCGCGCTGAACCCGCTCTCGGCTTGGCAGTCCATGCTGGGCATGCTCTCTGCGCCGGAGCCAAGCCCAGGCACACTGTCCCCCTACGTGGCATTCTTCCGCCTCGACCACCGGACGAGCGGGCGCGACAGTGACGTGGGACTGCACCGCCATTGGCTCGACCCGACCGTGCCGTTCGCCGCCACGCTGGCCGCGCCGGCACATGGGCTGCTGGTCACCTCCGCCACCCTGCGCGACGCGAGCGGCGCCGACCCGGAAACCACCTGGGCCGCCGCGGAGGCACGCGTCGGCGCGCCGCACCTGCCGTCGCCGGCAATCCGCGCCGCGGTCGCCTCGCCGTTCGACTACGCCGCGCAGACCCGCGCCTTCATCGTGCACGACGTGGCCGCGGGAGACATTGCCCAGCTCGCTGCCGCCTACCGTGCCCTTTTCCTGGCCGCGGATGGTGGCGGGCTGGGCCTGTTCACCGCCATCCGCCGGCTGCAGGCGGTGCACACCCGCATCGCACCGGAGCTGGAAGCCGCCGGCATCCCGCTCTACGCGCAGCACGTGGACGCGATGGGCAACGCCACCCTCGTCGACATCTTCCGCACCGAGGAATCGAGCTGCCTGCTCGGCACCGACGCGATGCGCGACGGCGTGGACGTGCCCGGCCGCGCGCTGCGCCTGGTGGTGTTCGAGCGGGTGCCGTGGCCGCGCCCAGACATCCTGCACCGCGAGCGGCGCGTCCATCTGAGCAATGGCGACCCGAAAGGCTACGATGACCGCATCGCCCGCCTGCGCCTGCGCCAGGCCTTCGGCCGGCTGATCCGCCGCGCCACCGACCGCGGCGTCTTCGTATTGCTCGATCGCCAGACGCCCAGCCGGCTGCTGTCGGCCTTCCCGGCCGGGGTGCAGGTCCGCCGCCTCGGCCTGGCCGAGGTGGTGAGACAGACGCGGGAGTTTCTGAACTCTGCCTGGGTGACCCCACCAGCCGCTTGATCTCTGCCACGGCTTCGCTCAGGGTCGAACCACACCGCACGAGAGGCGAAACGAATGCGCTCCCGCGACGCCCTGAACGCGCCCGAGGCGCTGGTGCTGACCATGGTCCTGGTCGCCGCCGCCGATGGCCGCATGACCGACCGTGAGATCGGCACCATGTCGGGCCAGGTCCAGACCTTGCCCGCATTCCACGATTTCACCACGCAGCAATTGAGCGAGGCCACCGACGCCGCGGTCAATCTGCTGAATGAGGAAGACGGGTTGAAGCACGCCGGCCGGCTGGTGCGCGCCGCGCTCAGCCCGCGGCTGCGCGAGACTGCCTATGCCCTGGCCTGCGAGGTCATCGCCGGCGACCAGGGGTCCAAGCCGGCGTCGTTCGACATGCTGGAGTTCGTCCGCGACGAACTGCAGCTCGACCCGCTGATCGCCGCCGCGATCGAGCGCGGCGTGCGGGCGCGGCATGCGCGGGTGGAGTAGGCGAGGGCGGGAATAACCGGGCCTCTTGGCGCCAACACGTCATGGCGGGCGAAGGCCCGCCATCCACGACTGCGCTGCCGGCGCGAAGGACAATCGGGGATGCGGGCGCCGTTTAGTCCGATCTGCGGGCGGCAGCGTGGGCTCTAAAAGCAGGTTTTCATCGGGTAGAGTCCAAGCCTCGGCCACGGCCGGAGTTGGCCGCAAGCAGAATGGCGGCTACGGGATGCCTGACGCTAATAAGCAGACGCTCATTGATGAGATCGCGAATGCCAGGTAGCGACCCGAAGCAGTCCTACCGGGCGAGCAGCGCGTCGTCTGGAGACATATGGCAGTCGTAATGACCCTGTTGCCTCGAACGTCTGGGGCGATAGTTCAATCGCCTAAGGAAGACGCAGCAGCCTATTCGAGTTTGTCCTGTTCAGCTCGTAGGTCCTCGCGGTGGGCATCTCCCTCCCAGTGAATTGCAATCGCATCGAGTACACGCGCCATTTTCGGCCAGTGGGAGCGAGAGCATGTCGCCCATTCGCGATACTGATCTGCTAACACCTTTTCCTGGGCACCGCCTTCATAGGGAGCCTTTGAATACCCCCCTCGCATGTTATAACGTTCAATCGTCAGACCGCGCTCGACATCTCTGCCGTCAAGATTCTCGATGACGTCGCGCACCACTCTGTGTGGCCAGGCTGCATCTTCTGGATCGGCTGGGGCATGGGCAAGTATCGCGCCGACTTTCAAGTCTGCAACAGCCATGCGGTCTTGCTCACCCGCCAGTTTCCGTACTTGCTCTATCCACCCCATCAGCACCTGCCCGTCGAGCGAACCATCTTCCGCGGTACCCGGAACGGTGTGCATCCCTGCCAAAAGTCGATAAGCGGCCTGCGCCCGAGCGCGTACTTCAGGACTCGGAGGAGGCATCTCCTCTTTGACACGACTGGCGGGTAGAAATACCTCGCACATCACCTCGACAAAGAACGCCGGATTCTCTGCCATAAAGGTGTGGAGCGTGAGTTGACGAGAGTTCAGCGCACCTAAGAGCGGCAAAACCTGGTATTCTCGCCTCGCGATTTCTTCCCGAGTGGTGTCGGGGCGCGAACGAAGCTCAGCCAGAAACTGTTGGATATCATGAGAACTGATGCCGGATCGGAGAATTTCCTTGCCCGTCTGTGCCTCGGAAAATTGCGTCATGGTTGCATCGAACACCTGCAACAGCGCATCAGTAGGAGTGCCTTTGCCGTGAAGTGCCAGCCGATCAAACGCTTCTGCGGCTCGCCCAACGAAAATTAGCCGGTCAATTTGGTATCGCCGATCGCTCGCATCTCCTCGTATCAAGTGGATCGGCTTCTGCCGCCAATACTCGTTTTGGACTTCCTCGGACAATTCAGCTGCATCCTGCCAGGTCGCTTTGTCATCCGGCCACAAGCTCATCAAGGCTGCGGTCACAGCTGGAGCCCGATTCCCGTTGACGGCTTCGGTGCGAACTAGTCGGCGCCACTCTGTGCCATATTTTGCCTCGGCCTCGCATGAAAAGTGACTCGCGAGCACAATTCCGGTATCGCCCAACACCACGGCCTCGCTCACCAGTACATTGGCAACGTTGAATTCAGTTTGCGCAATGACCGCTTTTGCCACAAATGTGGGACATGTACAGGAAATCCCAAGCTCGATTATCCCCTGCGTTCCACGAGCGCCTAGAATGTCGGCTACTGCCTGGGTGCGTCGTTCCTCGACCGCTGCCTGACGTGCTTCTAAGTCATCTTCCGCCGATGGCAACTCCGGCAGCCAATCATTAAACAGCCAACGCGCCCGCTCCACCGTATCCTGGGGGGTAAGGAATGAAAGAATAGCGTCAAAACGGCCCAAGAGCTCTTCAGGCAATGCCCAGTTGCTACTATGATAGGTACGATGTCGGGCCGTGAAGTCCCGCACGATTTCCCAAAACGCTGACCTTTCCGCCGCCGAAAGATCAGCATGCGCGACCGCATCAAGTTGGGCGAAAGCACGATCACATTGATCTTTTCCTATAACGCGTAATGATTCGAAGAAAGCTCTCCATCGGTTGGGATCGCAGCCCAACCGATCAAGGGCGCGGTCAACAATGGCCATGGCATATTCAAGCTGGCTGGCCAGGGTACGCGCGTCTTCAGGCAGGTCTCCCAAGTCTCGCCATCGCGGCCGCGCCGTACCAAAGGACGTCGCTTGGCCTGGGGTAGGAAGGAGATTAACAAGGAGACGCCACCCAACTGCAGGTTGCTTCGACAGGATTAAGTCCATCGCAGCGAGACGCTGGTTAGTGTTGGCATTGGTCCCGGGAAGCCACCAAAGAAAGATTTCGTGCAAGCTGTTTAGTGGGCGGTTAAGAGCCCGGCCGCCGGGATCGATACTCGCCAACTTCGCCAAGATCAGGGATGCTCTCGGGAGGTATTCGGGACTCCAAGCCAATGTCTCAAGCCCCCGAAGCAGGCCGATATGCATTGAGCCACCACCAAAAATGCCCGAGCCTTCCACAAAGAGGTGGCGCATATCCTCGCTCTTTGCCTTGAGCAATTGCTCAAGGCTATCGAGCAAAGGGCTGGGAGCGGCCTCCATAAACCGCGGGTATTGGTCACGGATACTGGCAAGGAGCCGCCAGTCATCATTTAGTCCAGGTACCTCACGGACCACACCCTCAGTAAAGGACTTCGGTTCTACGGCTAGAATGCGCGCGTTCGGACCTCGATCGGCGATGAGAAGAAGCATCTCGGCCAAGCCAGACCTAAGCCAGTCAGAGTGTAGCTTTGCGCCGGTAGCGTCATAATGAAGCCAGTTATCTTGATCCATTTCAACCTTCGGATCTATACGGCTAAACACGTTAAGGAACGCTGCTTTAAATCTGTCGAAGTCTCGATTCCTCAATCGATGCGCGACGAGTTGGAATGCGGCGACGGGGGCCGTCAGAGTCCACAGGTCATCGATCTTTTGTAGGGGTGCCTCGTCAACCAGAAGGAACTTACGCAACTGATCTGTAATGTCCTCGTAGGTCGGTTTGTCGCCAAGTTGTCGTAGAATTTCCTGGTCAGCTTCGTTGCGTTCGTTCCATCGTCCTGCCAACAAGGCAGGAAACAAGTCGACTACGTTAATATCGGTCGCCCAGCCGGGCGGTATAGTATTGGAAGACGGGTTTAGGTACTGATAGACCGCAACGCTCAATCCGCAGGCACGCGCCTGTCGGTCGGCCTCGTCCTCAGACACCTTCATATTTACGAGAGCTGTAATGACTTCCCGGCGAGTAGGTCTCGCTAGGACGATAACGTTCCGTTCAGTTTGAGACTCATTGCCCTCGGGAACGATTACGTGGTTACCCCGCAATGCCAAATCACCGGAAACAGCCCCCCGAGCCTGCCTGAGCACAATGATCAGGTTGCTTCGGTTGCGTAATCGCCCAGCGATCTCCTCGTTGCTGACGATAACGGTACGGGCGAGAAGGCTCGCGCGCTCGGTCTCGGAGTCGATGCGGCGTATGGTAGCTAGGGCGAAACCCCTATACCTCTTGCATCCACGCCGCCGATGAGGCCGGAGTGGATCGGGTCGAACTGCCGGGAGCCGCCAC
>Ga0209415_10009463_pt1 | contig 16735 bp, 18 predicted proteins | sample PeaSoiSIISIP2007_FD_187696 | JGI IMG/M metagenome (GOLD analysis project Ga0209415, IMG submission 187696) | Peat soil microbial communities from Weissenstadt, Germany - SII-SIP-2007 (SPAdes) (version 2) | ecosystem: Environmental > Terrestrial > Soil > Wetlands > Peat | place: Germany... | reverse complement strand
GCCGGCCCAGCGGGCGAAGGCGGCACCGCAGTTCTGGCAAACGAAATTTTGTGCGCGTGCGGCCATCTCATTCGTCTCGATAGACGAGCCGGCAACGGGGGCCGAGCCTGGTGAGCACCTCGTAGCCGATGGTACCGGCGGATGCGGCGACATCGTCGACGGTAATTTCCGCGCCAATCAGCGTCGCAAGATCGCCGCGGTGAGCTATAACGCCGCCGGGAAGCTCGGTGATGTCGATGCATGTCAGGTCCATCGAAATGCGGCCGACGATGGGACAGCGCGTAGCGGCGATGAGCGCTTGCCCGCCGGGCTTGCCGTCGGTGCCGCTGCCGCTGCGCAAAAGCCCGTCGGCATAACCGAGCGCGACGACGGCAATGCGAGAGGGACGTGCTGCCGTCCATGTGGCGCCGTAACCCACCGTCTCATCGCGCGCGACGCTGCGTATTTGCAAAATGCGTCCGGTCAGTTTGACGACGCCGGCCATCGGATTGGCGCGGCCGGGGGTCGGGTTGACGCCATAGAGTGCGGCGCCTGGCCGGGCCATATCGAAATGCGCCGAATTGCCGAGGAAGATGCCGGAAGAATTCGCAAGCGACGCCGGAATGCCGGAGTAAAGCATATGAATTTCGCGAAAATCCCGGATTTGGCTGGCAGTAAGCCGATGATCCGGGATTTCGGCGCAGGCGAGGTGGCTCATCAGAAGCGCGATGCCGTGATTTTCGGTCTGCGCGCGCGGCGCCAGCGCGGCGGCTTCCTCGACCGAAATGCCGAGCCGGTGCATGCCGGTATCGACATGGAGCGCCGCGTCGCCGCGCCAGTCATTGGCGGCAACGAATGCGTCCCATTCCGCGAGCTCGGTCATGCTGTTGATGACCGGCCGCGCATTGATCTTCATGAATGCGCCACCGAGCCCGGGCGTGTAGCCATTAAGCACATAGATCGTCGCCTCGGCCGCACGGGAGCGGACGCTTCGCGCTTCGGCGACATCGGCGACAAAGAAGGTCTTGCAACCGGCCCGCGCCAGCATCGTGGTGACCGGCTCGAGCCCGAGGCCATAGCCATTGGCCTTGACCACGGCGGCGCATTCGACGGCGGGCAGCTGACGCGCCAGCGTGCGCCAATTCGCCTCGATGGCGGCGAGATCGATGGTGAGCGTGCCGCCGGTTTCGAGCGCGGCTTCATCGCCGGTCTCGGGCGTTGTCGCGGCCGGTGGCTGTTGGGATTGCCGTTTTGCGCGTGCCATGACCGCCTTATGACTGGCGCCGCGGCGGCGGTAAAGCGGGCCGCACGAGGTTGCCTAGAAGCTAGGCCGGTGCGCGGTATCGAGATTGGCAAAGCGCGTGACTGAAGCCTCGAACTGCAATTCGACGGTGCCGGTCGGGCCATGGCGCTGCTTGCCGATGATCACCTCGGCCTTACCCTCGACGCGCTCGCCTTCGGCGAGCCACTCGGCAAACTTTTCACGGTTAGCTTCAGTGGGCTTGCGCATCTGGTGGTAATATTCCTCGCGGAAAACGAACATCACAACGTCGGCGTCCTGTTCGATCGAGCCTGACTCGCGCAGATCGGAAAGCTGCGGACGTTTGTCCTCGCGGCCTTCGACCTGTCGGGACAATTGCGAAAGTGCGAGGATCGGAATGTTGAGTTCCTTGGCCAGCGCCTTGAGCCTTGTCGTGATTTCCGTGATCTCCTGAACGCGGCTGTCATTGGCACGGCGGCTCGATCCTTGCAGGAGTTGAAGATAATCGACAACCAGAAGATCGAGGCCGCGCTGGCGTTTGAGGCGGCGGGCCCGCGCCGCCATTTGGCCGACCGAGAGGCCGCCGGTCTCATCGACATAAAACGGCAAGTTCTGCAACTCGATCGAAACGTCCTTGATTTTCTCAAAGTCGCCTTCATCGATGCCGCCGCGGCGGATTTTATTCGACGGTATTCCGGTCTGTTCGGAAATAATGCGGGTGGCCAGCTGCTCGGCGGACATTTCGAGCGAGAAGAAGCCGACGATGCCGCCGTTGACGGTAGCCATATGGCCGTCGGCGCGGACTTCGCCCGCCCAGGCCTTGGCGACATTGTAAGCGATATTTGTGGCGAGCGCGGTTTTGCCCATGCCCGGCCGGCCGGCGAGGATGATCAAGTCGGATGGCTGTAGCCCCCCCATCCTGGTATCGAGATCGGTGAGCCCCGTTGCCAGGCCCGAGAGGCTGCCGTCGCGCTGATAAGCGCGTGCCGCCATGTCGACCGCGGTGGTCAGCGCCTGGGCGAAACGCTGGAAGCCCGAGTCGTATCGTCCGGTCTCGGCAATTTCGTAGAGTTTGCGCTCGGCGTTCTCGATATGGTGCAGCGGCGTTGAATCGACAGGCGCGTCGTAGGCGAGATTGACCATATCTTCGCCGATCGCGATCAGATCGCGGCGCACCGACAGGTCGTAAACCGTGCGGCCATAGTCCTCGGCATTGATGATCGTCGTCGCCTCCGCGGCGAGGCGGGCCAGATATTGATTGACCGAAAGGCCGGCGATGTCGAAGTCGGCCGGCAAAAACGTCTTCAGCGTCACCGGTGTCGCGAGCTTGTTGGCGCGCACTAGCCCGCCGGCAAGCTCGAAAATACGCTGATGGATCGGCTCGAAGAAATGCTTCGGCTCGAGGAAGTCGGAAACCCGGTAATAAGCCTCGTTATTGACCAGAATCGCGCCGAGCAGCGCCTGTTCGGCCTCGATATTGTGAGGCTGCGCGCGGAACGGCGGTTCCACGGGCGCGGGGACGTGCTTGCGTGCGGTCGAATCGAATGCGGGCATGGTCCCGATCAAAGGAATCGCGGGGTGTGGCCGATTTGCGGCATGCCGATTTAAGAGCGTCACTGAACATCGCGGTTCACTCAACGACAGCGGTACTTTCAGCGCATACCGTCACGCAACCACGCAACGCTTTGTCGATAGTCGAGCGGTGCCGCATTGGGAAATCCTCATTAGGGCTTTCCCCACTACCCACCGACGCCGCGGGAGGACGCTAATCGGCTCTTGACGCCGCCTGCTTGGCGGCGGGCAAAACGCGACTACTCGCCGGCGAGTCGCAACGGCGTCGTATAGCCGGCTTCGAGGCCCCGCAAGCGCGCTTCTTCGCGCGCGATATAATCCCGCGTCGCCGGGAGGAGCCCTTTGCGCTTGGCCATCTGGATCTGAAACACGACCATATCGCCTTCGCGAAATGCCATTTCAGAGCAGGCGAGGTAGAATTCCCACATCCGCACGAAGCGTCGATCGTAGAGCCGCTCTGCCTCTTCGCGATGGGCCAGAAAGCGCTCGCGCCACGCTTTAAGCGTTTCGGCATAGTGAAGCTGCAGGATTTCGACGTCGGTAACGATAAGTTGCGCGCGCTCGATCGCCGGGAGCACTTCCGAAAGGGCCGGAATGTAGCCGCCCGGAAAGACGTATTTGGCGATCCAGGGATTAGTGATGCCCGGAGGGCCGCTGCGTCCGATCGTATGCAAAACCGCGACGCCGTCTTCGGCGAGAAGCTCGGCGCACTTGCTGAAAAATCGGTCGTAAAAGCTGACCCCTACGTGCTCGAACATGCCCACCGACACGATGCGGTCGAAGCGGCCGTCGATGTCGCGGTAGTCCACGAGCCGAAACGTTGCGTCCTGCGTCAAACCGCGCTCCAGCGCCCGGTTTTGCGCGCGGCGATATTGCTCGTGGGACAGCGTGATGCCGCTCACGCGCGCGCCGGCCATCTCGGCGAGATAGAGCGCAAGGCCGCCCCAGCCGCATCCGATGTCGAGCACCCTCGCGCCGGGCTTGACGCGAAGCTTGGCCGCGAGGCGGCGCTTCTTGGCAAGCTGCGCATCGTCCAGCGATTGACCCGAGGACTCGAAATAGGCGCAGCTATATTGCTGGTCGCCGTCGAGGAAGAGCGAATAGAGCCTGCCGTCGAGGTCATAGTGATGCGCCACGTTATGTCGTGCGCGTGACCGCGGATTGAATTGCTGCAAACGGCGGAACAGGTAGCGCAGGAAGTGCGGCAGCCATGCAAAATACGGCACGGCAAAGCGCTCTTGGCGCAGCAGGATCGCCAGCACGTCCGCGATCGAGCCCTGCTCGACGACGAGGCTGCCGTCCATGTAGGCCTCGCCGAGCTTCATCTCGGGATCGAACAGCACCGCACGCAGCGCTCGATGTGTGGTGAAGCGCACCGCCACCCGCGGTCCGCTGCCATCGCCAAAAGTGTGAATTGAGCCTGCCGCCGTCGTGACCGTAAACGACCCGCGGCGGATAAACCGACGTAGAAAGACACGCAGCAACCGATCCACGGCCGCCTCCACGCTGTCCCGGCCCCTTGCGCTCGCTGCGACGATTGGCGCCCTATTCCGCCTTTGCGGCCACTTATGGCCGCTCAATCAGGCTGTTGCGCCAGCAGGGTCTTGTGGTTGCCGTTATTAAAACAAAATCCTGCTTGACCAGCAATGCGGCGAACTTGCCTTTGGGGGGGTAACCAGCCCGGCTCCCATTTCGCCGATTTTGCGCTAAGTATGACCAGGTATCCGCCAAGACAGGAGGAGATCAGGGTGTTCCCGCGTTTCGCGCCGACCATCGGCCTGCTGGCGGCACTGATTCCGGCCATGGCGCACGCCCAGGTCAATATCGACCAGGGCAAGCCAGCGTCGCAGATTTTCGCCAACGACTGTGCGGCTTGCCATAAGGCGACGCGAGGCTTGGCGAACGGCAAGAACAGCCTGACGCTGACGGCCTTCCTGCGCGAGCATTACACCGCGAGCCGCGAGCAAGCGGCGGCGCTCGCCGCCTATGTCCTCGGGGCCGGCGGGGCCGAAAGTGCGGCGCCGAAGCCCGGCCAAAAGCCTGGGATTGAGCACGCCAAAATCGAGGAGCCCAAAATCGGCACCCATCCGACGCCGCAGACCGCAAAGCCCGAAGGGGAGGCGCCGGCATCCGCCAAGTTGCAGCCGCCTGCGGGGGAGGACGCCAAACCTGACGAACCGGCCATCGGCCATGAAGTACGGCCGGCGCCGTCGGCGGCCGTGGCGGCGCCGCCATCGCATGAGACGCCAAATCTGGAGACGTCAAATCAGGACCAAAACCCGACAACGAGCGCCGCCGCACCGGCGGAATCGCAGCCGGGTGAGGGCGTGTCCGTGCCGCGCGATAATATTCCGGACTGACAAGTTTCCGGCTGGCCCGGTCAGGTCTTGCCGGCCGCGGGGGCGGCCTCGCCGGCTTCGGCGTTTTCCTCCGGGCGAGCGGCTTCTCCAGCTCCCGGCTCGAAGAATGCTTCCGCCGCAATAACAGCGGCCTCCTGCTCGGTCATTTCGCGCAACTGCGTCACGTCCTCGCCGCGTGCGATGCGCGCCGCTTCGTCGTTATTGCGGGCGACAATGATCGTGATCGATGTTTCGACCTCCGGATGCAATGTGAGCGGGACCTTGTGCTGGCCGATTGTCTTGATCGGCGTGTTGAGCGCGATCTGATTGCGACTTACGCTGAATCCGGCTTCGCCGAACAGGGCGACAAGGTCGCGCGGCGAAACCGAGCCGAACAGCTGGCCTGCCTCCGACGCTTGCCGCAAGACCGTAAAGCTCTTGCCGTCGAGTTTGTCGGCAACTTGAGCCGCTTCGGTTTTAAGACCGAGCGAACGCGCTTGCAGTTCGCTCTTCATAGTTTCGAAGCGCGTGCGATTTTCCGCTGTCGCGCGCAGGGCCTTGCCGCGCGGCAACAAAAAATTGCGGGCGAATCCGTCCTTGACGCGCACCACGTCGCCCATCTGGCCCAGTCTGCCGACGCGTTCGAGTAAGATCACTTCCATCTCGACTCTCCTGCCGTACTCAGCGGATCACATAGGGCAAGAGCCCAAGAAATCGCGCGCGCTTGATCGCCTGGGCAAGCTCGCGCTGCTTCTTCGCCGAAACCGCGGTGATGCGGCTTGGTACGATCTTGCCGCGTTCCGAAACGAACCGCTGCAGCAGTTTGACATCCTTGTAATCGATCTTGGGCGCGTTCGAGCCGGAGAATGGGCAGCTCTTGCGGCGGCGGAAGAATGGACGGCGTCCACCCCCGCCCTGCGGTGACATTGCCATGGTCACTCCTCCGCTACGGTTTCAGTTTCTTCAGCGCTCTCACGCGGGCGCCGGTCCCGGTCGCGCGGACGATCGCCGCGGTCTCCTCTGTCGCCGCGGTCGAACCTGTCGCCCCGGCGATCGTCGCGGTCGCGATCGCGCTCGACCCGTCGCATCATGGCGGAAGGGCCGTCCTCATGTACGTCGACCCTGATGGTCAGGTAGCGCACAACGTCCTCGTTGAGTCGTTCCAGACGCTCGATCTCGTTGATCGCCGGCGGCGGCGCATCGAGGTCCATCAGCGTGAAATGCGCCTTGCGGTTCTTGCGTAACCGGTAGGAGAGCGATTTCACGCCCCAATATTCGGTCTTCTTGACTGATCCGCCGAGCCCTTCGACGACCCCCTTCAACTGCGCGGTCAATTCCTCGACCTGCTGCGCGCTGGCGTCCTGGCGCGCAAGGTAGACGTGCTCGTAGAGCGGCATGAATGCCCTTTCCTCATTTGTCGTGCTCGCCCGGGCGCGAAGCCCCTCGAACCCTTCGGGAAAGGCTCGAATGCTCTGAAGGCGGGAACACCGGACGCCGGACCCGTCGCTGTTGGCTTTGGGCCCTACCGTGCTTTTCTGACACGGCCGTCCGTTCAGCCCCCGGCCGGGGTCGAGCGGAAGCCGGCCTTATAGACGGACCCGTCAGAAAGGCAAGGTGCGTCAGAAACTGCGGGCCCGGCCGCCCGCATTCTGGATGATCTCGGCAAGCCGCACCGCCATTTCAACCCCTTCGCGTAATTGCCGAGCGTTGGCGCCGGCTGCAGGGTTTGCCTTGCGCAATTGCTTCATTGCCGCGAGGAGGGCCTCGAGGCTTTGCTCAAGCAGCTTCTGCCGAAATGCCCGGTCGGCGCGCGCGCGCACGAGGTCGTTATCGGTGACCGGCGAAAAAGTGGCCATGAAACAGTATCTCGCGGACGCTCTGCTGGGGCCATCGGCCTCCGGGTCCGGCCAACTTACCAATCCGCGGTTGTCGCTTTATTACCGAGCCCACATGTCTTGACATGGCCGATATCGCGGTATCTCTCGCGCCTTTCAGGGGCAGGCATCAGGCATATGGCGGTTGCGTTCGTTTTCCCAGGCCAAGGCAGTCAAGCCGTCGGCATGGGCAAGGGCTTGGCTGAGGCTTTTGCCCCGGCGCGGCGGGTCTTCGAAGAAGTCGACGCGGCGCTCGATGAGCGGCTGAGCGACATCATCTGGAACGGTCCCGCCGAGACGCTCACGCTTACCGAAAACGCACAGCCGGCGCTGATGGCGGTGTCGCTCGCCACGATGCGCGTGCTCGAAGCGGAGACCGGCGTCGATCTCCAGCGCGACGTCGCCTTCGTGGCCGGGCACTCGCTTGGCGAATATTCGGCGCTTGCCGCCGCGCAGTCGCTCTCGATCGTCGATGCAGCGCGGCTGCTGCGCACGCGCGGCCGTGCCATGCAGAAGGCGGTGCCGGTCGGAGTCGGCGCCATGGCCGCACTCATCGGGTTGGAACTCGGTGAGGTCAAGGTCATCGCGGCTGAGGCTGCCGGCGTTGGCGTTTGCGCGGCGGCAAACGATAATGGCGGCGGACAGGTCGTGTTGTCGGGCGAGAGGACGGCGGTTGAGCGCGCCGTGGAAGTCGCAAAAGTTCGCGGCGCGAAGCGGGCGATGCTGTTGCCGGTTTCCGCGCCGTTCCATTGTCCCCTTATGCAGCCGGCGGCGGATGTAATGGCCGAAGCGTTGTCGAAGGTCTCAGTGAAAGCACCACTCGTTCCGCTGGTCGCCAATGTTCTGGCACGACCGATCAGCGAACCAGCAAGCATCGTGCGCTGCCTCGTCGAGCAGGTCACCGGCACCGTGCGGTGGCGCGAATCCGTTCTCTTCATGGTGCAAGCGGGCGTGACATCTTTCCACGAGATCGGTGCCGGAAAAGTGCTTACCGGCCTGATCAAGCGCATTGCCGAAGCGGCCAGAACATCGTCGCTCGGCACGCCCGACGACATCGCCCGGTTCAAGGCTGCGCGCGGCTGAGCTATTACGTTCCGGAGAAGGCAAAAAACCAGATGTTCGAACTCACCGGCAAAACGGTGCTGGTCACCGGGGCGACCGGCGCGATCGGCGGCACCATCGCCCGCACCCTCCATGCACAGGGCGCGACGGTCGCCATTTCCGGAACCCGGCGCGAAATCCTCGATCGGCTTGCGGTCGAACTCGGCGATCGCGTCCATGTGCTGCCTTGCAATCTTGCCGATGTCGCCGAGACCGAGACCCTGGTGCCCCGCTCCGAAGCGGCGATGGGCCAGCTTGATGTGCTTGTCGCCAATGCCGGCATGACGCGAGATAACCTGCTCGTGCAATTGCGCGATGAAGACTGGGATCAGGTCATCGCCATTAATCTGTCCGCCACGTTCCGCCTGGCGCGTGCCGCGGTACGCGGGATGATGCGGCGGCGATTTGGCCGCGTCATCGCGATCACGTCGGTGGTGGGCACGACCGGCAATCCCGGCCAGGCCAATTATGTCGCCGCCAAAGCCGGGATTACCGGCATGATCAAGGCGCTAGCGCAGGAATATGCCAAGCGCGGCGTCACCGCCAATTGCGTTGCGCCGGGCTTTATCGTCACGCCGATGACGGAAAAACTCAACGATAAACAGCGCGACATCATCGTCGCAAAAATTCCCGCAAGCCGTGCCGGAACGCCGGAGGAGGTGGCCGCGGCGGTCGTCTTTCTGGCCTCGAACGAGGCGGCCTATGTCACTGGCCAGACTTTGCATGTGAATGGCGGAATGGCCATGATTTGAAGGCGATATGACCTGCTCCGGCGGAATATTGCCGCGCTGGTCAACGCGAATGAAGTGTGGTAACCGAACCGCAATCGGGCTGGGGGAGCCGGAGAGCCGGAGAGAAACGTCCGCCTCTGATCGGTGTCGACCTACGGCCGTCGCCCGCGACGGGATCAAATGATATTGGTTGGGTCGCGTTGAAAGAAGAGGTTGGAGCGATGAGTGATATTGGCGAGCGGGTGAAGAAGATCGTCGTAGAGCACCTCGGCGTCGAGCCCGACAAGGTGACCGAAAACGCCAGTTTCATCGATGATCTGGGCGCCGACAGTCTCGACACGGTCGAACTCGTCATGGCCTTCGAGGAGGAATTCGGTTGCGAAATTCCCGATGACGCAGCCGAAACGATATTAACCGTGGGCGACGCAATCAAGTTTCTCGAAAAGAACGCGAAGAGCTGATTGTCGGCGCCGCCCGTCAGTTTTTGCATGAATTGCGCAGGACACCGGCATAACTCCGCACGTCATTGTGCGGGCAAACGGTGTGCGCTCAGGCCTTCAAGAAGTAATCTCGGCATCAGTTTTGGGCTGAGCGGCTACCGGGAACGCGCTTGATGAGACGCGTCGTCGTCACAGGGCTTGGATTGGTGACGCCGCTCGGGACCGGAACCGAGCCGACGTGGCAACGGCTCATTGCCGGCGAGAGCGGCATCAAGCGTATCGAAAAATTCGATGTGTCGGATATTGCCTGCAAAATTGCCGGCCAAGTTCCTCGCGGCGACGGTGCGAACGGCACTTTCAATCCCGATCGATGGATGGAGCCGAAGGAGCAGCGCAAGGTCGACGACTTTATCCTGTTCGCCATGAGCGCCGCAACGCAGGCGCTCGACGATGCCGGTTGGCATCCAAGCCAGTATGACGACCAAATCGCGAGCGGGGTTCTGATCGGTTCCGGAATCGGGGGTGTGGAAGGAATTGCCGAAACTGCGCTGGTATTGCGAGACCGCGGCCCGCGCCGGGTATCGCCGTTCTTCATCCCCGGCCGGCTCATTAATCTCGCCTCGGGCCATGTCTCGATCGCGCATTCGCTCAAGGGACCCAATCATGCGGTGGTCACGGCCTGCTCCACAGGCTCGCACGCCATTGGCGATGCCGGCCGGCTGATTGCGCTGGGCGATGCCGACGTGATGGTGGCGGGCGGCACGGAATCGCCGGTCAATCGCATTTCGCTTGCCGGGTTTGCGGCGTGCCGCGCGCTCTCCACCGCATTCAACGACATGCCCGAACGCGCGTCGCGGCCTTACGATCGGGATCGTGATGGATTCGTGATGGGCGAAGGCGCCGGCGCGGTGGTGCTCGAAGAATACGATCATGCAAAGCGTCGCGGTGCCCGCATCTACGGCGAACTGATCGGCTACGGACTTTCCGGCGACGCCTATCACATCACCGCGCCGGCCGAGGATGGCGACGGGGCATTTCGATGCATGACCGCTGCAATCCGCCGTGCCGGCATCTCGGCCGGCGACATCGACTACATCAATGCCCACGGCACTTCGACGCCGCTCGGCGACGAGATCGAGCTCAAGGCGGTCGAGCGCCTCGTCGGCAACGCAGCCGGACGCATCGCCATGTCGTCGACTAAGTCCTCGATCGGTCATCTCCTTGGCGCCGCCGGCGCGGTCGAGGCGATATTCTCTTTGCTCGCGATACGCGACGAGACGGTGCCGCCGACGATCAACTTGGACAACCCGTCGGTCGCCACCGCGATCGATCTCGTGCCGCGCAAGGCGCGCAAGCGGCAGATCAACGTCGCGCTCTCGAATTCATTCGGATTCGGCGGCACCAATGCATCCCTTGTCTTCCGCCGTTTGGCGCGATAGCGCCGCCGAACACTATTTCGCCATATTTGGCCCGCACTCGCCTGCGATGCAGTGACGCTCAATCGTCGCCGCTGTGGGCAGAACGGGCAAAATCTGCGAGCATTCCCTTCCGCCGGGCTGGGCTTCCTCTCACAATCGATCATGCAACCAGTAAACGTGGATAGATGGCGGTGACAGAATCCAAACCGCCATCGAACGGCAACGAGCGCGCTACGACGAGCGCGTCCGGAATTTCTGCGCGTTCCGCCGATAAGGCGCCTACTCCGGGCGTAACGCCGACGCCGAATTCCACCAAGACGACTTCCGACACTCCGCTGAAGCCCGCACCGGTGCGGCCGACGAGTGGCACCTCCGGAGCGCGGCCCGCAGCTCCGGCGACACCGCGCCAGTCCGCGTCAGCCAATTCGAACACCGTCGCGACGGCATCGCCGCGATCCCCGCCGCCAGCTCCGGCTGTGCCATACTCGCGCCCGGCGGGAATGGCACAGCCGAAAGCCGGCGATCCTTATCCGCCTATCTCCGAGCGGCAGTCGGGCGGTATCGGCACGGCGTCCATGGATCAAAATCGCACCGCCTCTCCGCGCATCACGCCGCGCAGTCCGCGAACGGCGATCGAGCCCGATGCAATCGAGCTGCCGTCCCGTCGCTCGAGAGGTGCGCGGCATCCCCTCGTCATGATCGGAAACGCCATCATCAGTATTTTCGTGTTGTTGGCGGTCGTTGCCGGCGTCGTGCTCTTTATCGGCAAAGAGCGGTTCGAGCAGCCGGGACCATTGCGGCAAGACCGCATCGTCAACATCCCGCACGGCTCCGGCATTCGCGATATCGCCGATGTCCTCACCAATGAGGGCGTGATCGACCAGCCTTGGGTCTTCATCGGCAGCGTGCTCGTGCTCAAGGCGCGCGAGGACCTCAAGGCCGGCGAATATCAATTCAAGGCGCATGCGAGCCTGCGCGACGTCGTTGCGACGATGGTCGAAGGCAGGGTGGTGGCGCACCAGGTCAGCATCCCAGAAGGCCTGACATCGCTGCAGATCGTGGCGCGCCTGATGGAGGATGACGTCCTCACCGGCACCATCAAGGAAACGCCGCGCGAGGGGAGCCTGCTGCCCGATACCTACAATTACACGCGCGGCGTTACGCGCGAGCAGATGATCCAGCGCATGCAGCAGGCGCAGCAGCACCTCGTCAAGGAGATTTGGGATCACCGCTCGCCCGACCTGCCGCTCAGGACGCCCGATCAGCTGGTCATCCTCGCGTCCTTAGTCGAGAAGGAAACCAGCAAGCCGGAAGAGCGTTCGCGAGTCGCCGCGGTATTCCTCAACCGCTTGAAACAGAAGATGCGGTTGCAGTCCGATCCGACGATTATCTACGGGTTGGTGGGCGGCCAGGGCACGTTGGGGCGCCCGATCATGAAGAGCGAGATCGATCAGCCGACGCCGTACAATACTTACCAGATCGACGGTTTGCCGCCCGGCCCAATATCCAATCCCGGCCGCGCGTCACTCGAAGCTGCCGCCAATCCGGCGCGCACGCGTGAGCTCTATTTCGTGGCGGATGGCACTGGCGGCCACATATTCGCGGAAACTTACGAACAACACCAAAAGAACGTCGCGCGGCTGCGGTTAATTGAATCCGACCAGAACGATCAGGCGCCCATGGATGCGCAGACCGCGCCAGCGCCCGCACAGACTCCAGCGGCTGCTTCTGCACCGCCACCGTTGCGCGGCACGTCCAAGCCGCGCGCTCAAGCCACCCACTAATCGCCGCTGCGCCCCGACGGCGGGCGGACTTGTGACCGCGGCGGGCCGTCGTTAAGTTCGGCACGATTCTTTTTACATTTACCGCCGGGGGTCGCATTCATGGCGCTTTCGAGCATGACTGGTTTTGCTCGCGGCCATGGGGTGTGCGGATCCTATGCATGGGCGTGGGAGATCAAGTCGGTCAACGGCAAGGGGCTCGACCTGCGGCTGCGCATCCCTTCGGGCTGGGATGCGATCGAGGTGCCGGTGCGCACCCGCGCTGCGGAAACGCTGACGCGCGGGTCGATTCAGGCTACTTTGACGGTCGAACGCAGCGGTGCGCAGCCGGTCGTGCGCGTCAATGCGGCCGTTCTTGACGCGGTGTTGACGACAATACGTCAACTCGCCCCGAAGATCGAAGCAGCGCCGCCGTCGCTCGACGGCCTGCTCGCGCTCAAAGGCGTGATCGAGGTCAGCGATTCCGAAGAGCGCGAGGAAGAGCGGCACAGCGCCGAAGCGGCCGTGATTAGCGGCTTCACCGAGGTGATTGCGGCGCTCGGGGAGATGCGCCGCCACGAGGGCGCTGCACTCGGCCGCGTGTTGTCGACCCGCCTAGGCGAGATTGCCGCACTCGCAAAGCGCGCCGAACAGGCGCCCGGCCGCCGCCCCGATGCGATCCGGGCGCGCTTGGCCGAGCAGATCGCAACGCTGCTGGCGCAATCCGAGCGCTTCGATCCCGACCGTTTACATCAAGAAGCGATCATGATCGCGACCAAAGCCGACGTGCGCGAAGAGCTTGATCGCCTCGAAGCGCATATCGCGCAGGCGCAGCATCTCATCGAACAGGGCGGACCGATCGGACGGCGGCTCGATTTTCTGGCGCAGGAACTTAACCGCGAGGCGAACACGTTGTGCGCCAAGGCGAACGACGTGGAACTCACGAATATCGGATTGGACCTCAAGGCCGCGGTCGAACAATTCCGCGAGCAGGTCCAAAACGTGGAATAGGCCATGGCGCGCGTTCGGCAGAATCGGAAGAAAATTGCGCGCCGCGGCCTCATGCTCGTGCTGTCCTCGCCCTCGGGAGCGGGCAAGACCACACTGTCACGCATGCTGCTTAAGGCAGATCGCGGCGTCGCGCTTTCAGTATCGGTGACGACGCGGCCGAAGCGTCGCGGTGAGCGCAATGGGTGCGATTATCACTTCATCGACCGCGGCCGTTTCGAGGCGATGGTGAAACGGGATGAACTTCTGGAATGGGCCGAGGTGTTCGGACATTGGTACGGCACACCCGGCCGTCCTGTGCAGAGCGCGCTGAAGGCGGGCCGCGATGTGCTGTTCGACATCGATTGGCAGGGCACTCAGCAGCTGAGCGAGAGGGCGCGTGACGATCTCGTCAGCGTCTTCATCCTGCCGCCAACGGTCAGCGAACTTGAGCGACGACTCAAACGCCGGGCCCAGGACAGCAAAGCCGTCATTGGCTCGCGTATGGCAAAGGCCGCCGGCGAAATGAGCCACTGGCCGGAATACGACTACGTGATCGTCAACCGCGAGATTCGCGAGGCGTTCGCCGAAATCCGGGCGATCCTGGCGGCGGAACGGCTCAAGCGCGAGCGGCAAATCGGCCTTTCCGAGTTTGTCCGCAGTCTGCGCGCTAATTTATGAAGTCACACGGATAATACCGTGCGGCCGACCACGCGGCCGGCGCGCAGATCATCGAGCGCCGCTTGCGCTCCGCTGAGTGGACGATCGTGCGTTCTTATCGGCGAGATTTTTCCCGAGCGTGCAAGCGCGATGAGTTCGTGCGCCTCGGCAAGCGTACCGGTCAGCGTGCCCTCGATCGTCATGGCCTTGATCGCGATCATGGCGGCGGCGATAGAAAAATTGCCGCCAAGGAGACCCGTCACCACGACCTTGCCGCCGCGCGCAAGGACGCCGGTCGAGAATTGCAGCGACTTCTCGGAGCCGACGAAATCGCAGACCGCGAGCACGCCGCCCGTCGCGGCAAATACAGCCTTACGAGATTGCGGGTCGGTCGGATCGAAGGCTTGAGCGGCGCCGGCCGCGACTGCCGCCCTGCGCTTCTCGGCATCGATATCGGCGACAAGCGGCGGCTCTTTAAAGAGCGCGCGGGCTAATGCGAGCCCCATCATGCCGACCCCGCCCAGCCCGACCAGCAACACCGGCCCGCGTTCGGCCCGGCTGGCCAGCCGTTTCAGGGCCGAATAAGCGGTTAATCCGGAACACATCAGCGGTCCGGCAAAGGCCGGCGACAGCGGCGCGTAGTCGAGCAGATAGCGTGAATGCGGGATGAGGACGTAATTGGCGAAACCGCCGTCGGCGGCGATGCCGAGATGGTGATGCGCCGAGCACATATTCTCTTCGCCGGAGCGGCAGGCCGGGCAGGTGCCGCAGCCGATCCAGGGATAGATCGCGACGCGTCGGCCAATGATCGCGCCAGCGGCGGCCTCTCCCGCGCTCTCGATCACGCCGGCGATCTCGTGCCCGAGCGTGAACGGCAGGACGCGGTCCTTGGTGATGTCGAGCCGCTTGTCGCCGCCCAGCGCGAAATAACCGTCCTGCACATGCAGGTCGGAATGGCACACGCCGCAGCGCTCTACGCGCACCAGCACTTCACTGCCGTGCGGCGTAGGGCAGTCCACGATTGTTTCGCAGAGCGGTTGGCCGTACGCGACCAGCGATTGACGATGCAGTTTGGTCATTGCGTCTTGCGATCCTTGATCCCGGTTTGGCAATCATGCCCCATGACTGCGCTGCAAGGCGAGAGCTCTCGCCAGCAAAACAAACCCTTCAACGGAAATGTCCTCGGCGCGGGCCGTCGCATCGAGGCCGGCCGCTGCGAGCAATGCCGGCACGTCGGCGCCGAGCGCTCGCAAGCTCTGGCGCAGCATTTTGCGGCGTTGGCCGAAGGCGGCCTGCGTGACGGCTTCAAGGAGGGCGCGGCCGCAGGCCAGCGGCTCGGCGCGGGGCACAAACCGCACCAGCGAGGATTTTACCTTCGGCGGCGGCACGAATGCGGAGGCATTAATGTCGAAGAGAATGCGTGCCTCGCATCGCCACTGCGCGAATACGGACAATCGTCCGTAGCTTTTCGAGCCGGGCGCGGCGACGATGCGCTCGGCGACCTCGCGTTGAAACATGAGAACGGCGGAATCGTACCAGGGCGGCCAGGGTTCGGCGCTGAGCCAATTAACCAGCAGGGCCGTTGCGATGTTGTAGGGCAGATTGGCGACAATGCGCACCGGGCCGCGGCCCAAGCGCGGGCGCGGATCGAAGGTGAGCGCATCCGCCGCAATGATTTCGAGCCGGTCAGGATAAAGCGCGGCGATCTCCTGCAAAACTGCAATCGCACGGTCATCGCGCTCGACTGCAATGATGCGGGTGGCGCCGAGCGACAGCAGCGCGCGGGTGAGCCCGCCCGGTCCGGGGCCGACTTCGAGCACCGTCGCGCCGGCGAGCGGCCCGCCCGCTCGGGCAATGCGCGCGGCCAGATTAAGATCGAACAGAAAATTTTGCCCAAGCGATTTTCTGGCAACGAGACCGTGTTGGCGGATCACCTCGCGCAGCGGCGGCAGGCTGTCGAGCATGCCGCTCACGACGCGGCGAGTGGAACAGGACTTGCCGTCTTGGCCAGCCGTGCCGCCAGGCGCAGTGCGGCGACGAGACTCGTGGCATCGGCGCGGCCAGTACCGGCGATATCGAAGGCGGTGCCATGGTCGGGCGACGTGCGCACGAAGGGAAGGCCGAGCGTGACGTTGACCGCATGATCGAAGGCGAGCGTCTTGATCGGGATCAGCGCCTGGTCGTGATACATGCACAGCGCCACGTCATAGGTTGTGCGCGCCTGCTCGTGGAATAGTGAATCGGCCGGCAGCGGGCCCCTCGCGTCAATGCCGTCAGCGACGAGCTGCGCCACAGCCGGCGCGACGATCGCGCGGTCCTCCTCGCCAAGCGTTCCCTCTTCGCCGGCATGCGGATTGAGCCCGGCAATCGCAAGCCGCGGATGCAAAAGCCCAAAGCGCGCGGCAAGGTCGCGCGCGACGATGCGTCCAGTTTCGACCACGAGGTCGCTCGAAAGCTGTTTGAAGATCTCGCGGAGCGGCAAATGGATCGTCACCGGCACGACGGCGAGTTCCGGCGACCACAGCATCATTACCGGCCGCAATGATTTGCCGGTCGATTCCCGAACCAGCTTTGCCAGGAATTCGGTGTGGCCCGGCTCCGCAAATCCCCAAT
>Ga0209415_10009462_pt1 | contig 16737 bp, 16 predicted proteins | sample PeaSoiSIISIP2007_FD_187696 | JGI IMG/M metagenome (GOLD analysis project Ga0209415, IMG submission 187696) | Peat soil microbial communities from Weissenstadt, Germany - SII-SIP-2007 (SPAdes) (version 2) | ecosystem: Environmental > Terrestrial > Soil > Wetlands > Peat | place: Germany... | reverse complement strand
GCGGGGCTATAGCTCAGTTGGGAGAGCGCCTGGATCGCACCCAGGAGGTCGGGGGTTCGAGTCCCCCTAGCTCCACTACCTCGACTACGAGAGAAGCGTGACCAACCAAAGTGTCGCGTGCGACCCGAGGTCTGTTCGACCGCTGTGCCGGTGCGACCACCTGAGACCGCATTCGACGGCGCTCAGGCGAGCCATATCTTGGTCGCGCTTGGCGATGATCTGTGCTTGGCTACTGCGCGGTGCGGGAGGCAATCGGGATCATCGGTGGCGAGACGCAGTACGGGATGGGAACGCTGATGACTGTCTCTCTCGCGGCCATGCTGCGAGATCGGGGATACGCGACCCAGTTCCTCGACGGTCGGCAGACAGAGCCTGATCTCGCGATGCTGAGGGAGGCCAACGTCGTCGCGATCCTGGCCTACAACGGTGTGCTTGCCGACCTCCGTGGGGCACGGGACGAGGTGATCTGGGACGAAGCCGGGATTCCGTGCATTGCATGGTTCGTCGATCATCCGATGTACCACCTCTGGAGGCTGAGCCGCGCCACGCGTCTGCTGGTCCCCGCCTGTATCGACGAGTCGCACGCCCGCTTCTTGGGTGAATGGGGCCTCAGCTCGTGGAGCCGGGAACTTCACCACTTTGCGCTGGGGAGTCCTCTGAGGGAGCGTCCGATTGACCGCGACATCGACGTGTTGTTCCCCGCAAGCGTCAAGGATCCGGATCTGTTACGGAGCGAGTGGGCCAGTCTCTTAAAGCCCCTTCGCACCTTGCTCGAGGACAGCACAGCAGAGTGCCTTGCCCATGCCGACAGCGACCTCGTGCAGATCATCACGCGACTTTGCCCCGATGTGGGAATCTCTGATCCCGCGTCGGTTGGCGCTGCTGTGGGGTACGTCTTCGTACGTGCGGACCAGTTCGTGCGCGCCCGGCGACGCGCCGAAATGCTCGACGCTCTTGCCGATGCCGGGATCGTGGTTGACCAGATCGGACACGGCGGTCTCGCGCAACCCGCGGCCCTGCGGCGGCACCGCGTGCACGGCGTGGTCCCGGCGGGCTCGCTGCAAGCCTGGTTCCGCCGGGCCCGCACGATCGTGCATGCTGGACTGAACTTCCCTGCGGGCTCTCATGAACGGGTGTTCACCGCCCAGCGTCAAGGCGCGGTCGTGGTGACCGAGGCGAACAGGTACTGGCGGGGGCTGCTGAACGACGGCGTCGACGGTGTCTTGTTCGAGTGGGACGACCTCGACGCCGCACCGGTGCGCCTGAAGGATCTCTTGCGCAATCCGGATGAGCTCGAGCGCATCGCCTGCGGAGGCCGCCAGATCGCTGAAGACTCGATCGTTCGCGCGGGAGATGAGGTAGTCGCCGCGATCGCGGCGTCGCAGCAGTTGCGTAGCCTCGCGAACTGATCCGCCGCCAGGCGCTCAGACCATGTCCCAGGTCAGCACGCCGTCGGCCTCAACGTCGATGCGCAGCGTGCGCCCGAGCACGATGTCGAGGTGCTTCGGGGGGATCCCGTAGCCGGGGCGCTTCACGGTCACCATCTCCGGCTCGAGCACCGTCCCGGCTGATAGGTCTCGGGTGGCTATCAGGCTGCGGCGAGCAAGGGTGTAGTTCTCCTCGAGCTCCTCAGCGTTCGGCCCCGTCTTGGCGCCGTCTCCCATCGCAGCCTCGACATCTCTGATTCCGCGCACCATTGCGCGGAGCTCGTCGGGCTCGAGCGCGAACGAGTGGTCCGGTCCGGGCATGCCGCGGTCAAGCGTGATGTGCTTCTCGATGAGGGAAGCTCCGAGCGCCGCAGCCGCGATCGGGATCGTGATTCCGATCGAGTGGTCGGACAGGCCGACGGGGATGCCGAACGCGCCCCGCAGCGTGCTCATCGCTCGCAAGTTGGTCAGCTCGACGGGGGCCGGGTAGATCGAGACGCAGTGCATCAGGCTGACAGCCGGGGCCCCCGCTTGCTCGGCTGCGGTGAGGGCGTCCTCGATCTCTCCGAGGGTCGCCATACCGGTGGAGATGATCAGGGGCAGGCCGGTGGCGGCCGCCGCACGGACCAACGGGAGGTCGACGATCTCGCCGGAAGCGATCTTGAGAAGCGGGGCCCCAACCTCGGCGAGCAGCGCCACCGCTTCGTGGTCGAAAGGGGTCGAGAAGAAGGTGATCCCTCGGGAATGCGCGTGATCGGCAAGTTCCGCGTGCCATTCGCGTGGCAGCGCGAGGTCGTCGAGGAACTCGGCGGGCGTCTTGGTCGTCCATTGCCGCAGGAACGCGCTCTCGGCCTTGCGCGAGTAGATGCGATCGCCTGAGTAGGTCTGGAACTTGATCGCGTCGGCTCCGGCCTCGACCGCGGCGTCGATCAGTCGCTTGGCGATCCCGAGATCCCGGTTGTGATTCGAGCCGGCCTCGGCGATCACGTACGCGGGGTGCAAACTGCCAATCAGCCGCTCTCCGACCAGGAACTGGGACGGGAGACTCACGTGACCACGATACGGGAGTCTTCGCCGCCCATCGCGGCCAGAATCCGGCGCAGGTCGGCATCCGGGCCGACGCGACCGATGAACTCGCGGATCGTCGCCAGATCGTCTTCCGTGTCGAGGCTCAGCTTGATCGTGCGCACGGGCGGTTTCAGGCCGAGGGCGCGTTGGGGGAAGCGTGCTGGCCGTGCGCGGAGGAACGGCGTGACGTGCTCGCGATCGTAAGGATCGTCGGCCTCGGCCGCGGCCTGTTGAAGCGCCGAGCGCGTGATCACCTCGGCGTCGAGCCCGTCCGGGAAGCTGCGCGGCTCGCGCGTGTTCCACGTGTAGGCGAGCTTGCCGTCCTCGCGCCAGAGCCGGATCAGCCCGTCGATGACCTCCGGTGCTGACAAGGGGCAGTCCGCGGTGATCCTGACGATGGCATCGCACGGAACGCTTGCGGCCGCCTGGCGGTAACGCTCGAGCACGTCGTCGAGCGGCCCGCGGATCACCGGCAAAGCGGCTCTCAAGGCCCAGTCAACGACAGGATCGTCCTCCCGTTCCGCCGAAGTGGCGATCACGATCGTGCTCGCCTCCGTGAGGCGGGCGAGCCGGCGCGACAGCAGGTCGAGCGCCGAGCCTGGCCCGAGGTCGATCAGCACCTTTCCGGGCAACCGGGATGAGCTCATCCGCGCTTGGACGATCACGGCCACGGCGGCCTCCGCCCGCGCGAGCGCAGTCATCCGGCCTGCGATGGAGCGACGATCACGGTGGGATCAGCCGGTCTGCCGGGTACCGCACGAGCCGAATACCGCGACGGTACTGGCCGAGTTGTGGCTCCACGGTTTCGCCGAGCGCCTCGCGGATCGCCCAGCGTGGGAAGTCCAGGCCCGCCCGGAAGCTGAGCGTGGACGCGCCGCCGACACGCGGGTTGCATTCGAGCAGCGTGACCGCAGGCCCGCGAGCGATCGCCTGGAGAACGAGGTGTCCGCGCAGCGGGACGCTTTCGGCAAAACGCACCGCAGCCGCGGAAAGCTCGGGGTGCTCGACGGTCTCAGTGACTGTCGACTCGCCATCGTGGACCCTGATGCGGACACGGGGAGCAGCGTCCACGACACGGCCGTCCCGGTTCACGTACACGTCGACGGAATGCTCGACGCCGCTGACGGCTGGCTGGAAGATGGGCTCGTCCAGCTGTTGGCCGAATGCTGCGGCGGCACGGCGGTCGAATCCGATTGCCAGCTTGCGGCTGCCGGCGCCGCGCCGTTCCTTGACCACGAACTTGTCTCCGTCGAACTCATCGAGGGTGGTCGCCGTCGGGACGGTTGGGATGCCCTGTGCGCGGCAATGTTCGTGGAAACGCAGCTTGTCTAAACATAGTCCCACGGCCTCGGGCGTCCCGATCGGCACGTACGTGCCGCCTTCGGCAAGGTCGTCGCGAAGCGTCGCGAACAGTGGCAGCTCGCCATCCCGGGTCGGGACGACGAGGCTGATCTCCTGCTCCGAACAAAATCGGAGCAACTGCTCCGAAGCGCCGGAGGTTGCGAGGCGGGGCATCTCCCAGAAGCGGTCGACGAAGTACCGCCCCACGCACTCGGCATCGGCGTCGGCACCCCAGAGCAGGCCGCCGCTTCGAGTTTCCACGAGTGGCTCGCGAAGCGCCTCGAGCAGCGGCACCTTCCGCGACACGCTGCTGACCAGGATGTTCACACCCACACCGGTTCAGGCGACGTCTCAGCTGTCACTGCAGCGGCGGGTCTCGATGCTGCGAACCGAGCAGCTCGGACGCCGGTTCGATGGCCTCCGCCCAGCTGCCCCCCGATGTGCGATAGAAGGGCGTGACCGCCGGGAACCAGGGGAGCGACCCCGTGCCGAGGTCGCTCCACGTGTGCGGGTTGGCGAGCATGAGCGTCTTCGTACCGAGTGCGCCGGCGAGGTGCGCCACGGCGTTGCGCGGTGCGACGACCACGTCGAGTGCGGTGATCAGTGCCGCGACCTCCTCGAGATCGCTGAACAGGTCGAGATCCTCCCAGCGGTGGATCGTGATGCCCAGCGCGCGCTCGACGTCGAGCAGTTCGCGCTCGCAATCCCCGTACTGGAGGTTGACAAACTGCACCCCTGGTCGTCCGAGGATCGGCTCCCAGGCGAGCAACGGCGCGTACTCCCGCCGCCGTCTGCCGTCCGTCAGGACGCTCCGCCACGAGATCCCGACCCGGATGCCGGCCGGCAGGCGGTCGAGGCGTCTGCGCCAGCGATCGACGCGCCGCTGATCCGGGCGGAGATATGCGCCGTCTGCCGGGAAGTGGTCCAGCCGGCGTCGATATCGGCGCGGGAGGCTGCCGGCAGCGATGTACGCCGCCGGTTGTCGGCGCCGGGCACCGGTCATCGCAGCCTTGTTCCACGTTCCGCGCGGGCCGATCCGCGCGGCGGGGAACGATCGTGCCAACAAGCTGACGAGACGGGGGTCGCACTCGACGTAGACGCTGCCTGCCTCGCCAAGCAGCTCCGGGAGGCAGGAGGCAAACAGCAGCTCGTCTCCGAGCCCCTGCTCCGCCAGCACGAGCACGCTGCGCGCGTCGGCTCCGTCAACGCCCCATTCGGGCAGAACGGTCTCGAGCTTGGGGCCGAAGCCGACCGGGATTCGCGCTTCATAGGCGTCCCATCCCTCGACCAGGCGGCCCGACGCGAGCAAGGTCGGAGCGGCGTTCCAGATCAGGATCACGCGCAGCGGCGTTAATCCTGGCTCGGGTAGCGACGCCAACGCTCGCGCGTGGGCCTCGATCGCGGCATCGTGCTTGCCCTGCAGTGTGTGCACGATCCCTAGGTTGCTGTCGACCAGGGCGTTGTTGCCGAGCAGCCGCTTCGCCGTCTCGTAGTGCTCGACCGCGCCTTCGAGATCGTCCAGGGCGCAGAGCGCCTCCGCGAGCCGCGAATGCACCTCTCCGTTGTCTTCCTGTGTCTCGAGGGCACGGCCCAGGAGCTCTGCTGCGCCCTCGACGAGGTCGTAGCGCAGGAGGAACTCGCCCGCGAGTGCATCCGAGCCCAACTCTGCCACGGTAGGTCGGCCCTCAGCCCTTGAGGTTCCGCCCCAGGCTCGAGATCGCGGTGTTCGCGGCCGAAATGATCCCGGTGGACGTCTCGCTGAGCTGAGAGAGGTGGTTCATCAGCATCTGCATCTCGAACATGTCGCCGATCGAGATCGAGCTCCTGAGGCTCTGGATCTCCAGCAGCGTCGCCTGCGCAGACGTTGTGGCGTTGCTCACGATCGTGAACAGGCTCGTGACCGCGAACCCGGATTGTGTGCCTGGGAATCTCTGGAACCCTGGGAATCTCTGGAACCCCGTGAACTTCCGGACATCCCGTTGCAACGTGCCGTGGGTGACATTCACCTGTGACTGTGAGGCGATCGCGCTCACCAGCGAGATCTGGTCGCCGGTCGAGAGTGTCAAAGCGAGCGGCGCCTGCGAGAAATCGCCGGTGACAGTGAGAGTCGAGCCCGCAGCCTGGGCCGTGGCACCGGACGGGGCCGGCGCCGCCGGAACCGTGCCCTGCAGTTGAATTGATCCGGAACCCAGGATGACAGGGACGATCCCGAGCCATTGCCTGGCGAAGACATGCGCGTGTGCCCTGTCGCTTTGGGCGAAGGGAATGTTCAGCTGCACCGTGTCCGCTGCCAGGCCGTCGCCGGTGGCGAGGATGAGCGCGGTGAACGGGGGCTCGATAACGGCCGGCCTGCCGACGTCGACGCTGACGAGCAGCGGAACGACGAGCAGCGCCGGGCCGAGGATCGAGCTCACCGATAACGCCGATGACGCGACCGTCTGTCCCGTTCCCGGCGAGAGGTAGAACGGTGCGTCAGCATCGACCGTCGCGCCCCAGGGCCAGTGCGATGCGAGTCCGACCGAGACGGCGAGCGACGATGAGGGGGCCGCCGCAGCGGTTTCGGGTGTCAGGCTCGCGCCTAAGGCAGCCGCGCTCGCTCCTGCGATCACGCCCCTTCGCAGCAGCTCTCGCCGGTCATACCCCGGGCCTCCGACGGGTCCGCTCATGCTCTCCGATTCAGGCATCGCCAAGCCTGAGGGTAGTGCGTGGCAGGGCCGATCGCAAGCTCGTTGGAAGCCACGGCTGAGAACAACCGCCGGCTCGTTTGCTCAAGGCAGCGCCTTGCGGAGTTCCCTCACTACCCGTTCGATGTCCGTCTCGCTCATTCCCGGGAAGATGGGCAACGAGATCGCGCTCCAGTAGTACTCCTCCGCGGCCGGACAATTGTCCTGGGGGTAGCCGAGCACGTCGCGGTAGTAGGGCTGGCGGTAGATCGGGATGTAGTGCACCTGCACGCCGATGCCAGCCCGTCGCAGCGCCGAGAACGTCGCCAGACGTGCCTCGGCCCCCCCAAGCACCCGAACGACGAAAAGGTGGTAGGCGTGGCGCGTCCCTCCGAGCGCCGCCGGCGGGAGAGCGATCCGCACGTCGTTCGCGAGCAGCTCGCGGTAGCGGGCTGCGATCTCGTTCCGGCGTTCGACTCGCTCGTCGAGCCGCCGTAGCTGGCTGAGGCCGAGCGCGCACTGGAAATCTGTGATCCGGTAGTTGAACCCGAGCGCCTGCATCTCGTAGTACCAGCCGCCCTCCGCCGGCGAGGGCGTGACTCCCTCTTTGGTGATGCCGTGCGTCCTGAAGAGCCGGAGCAGACGGGCGAACTCGTCGTTGCCGGTCGCGACGAAGCCTCCTTCGCCGGTCGTGATCGCTTTCACCGGATGAAGCGAGAACGTCGTCAGGTCCGCGCCGCCCGGCCCCCCGACTAGCCCCCCGCCACGGCGGGCACCCAGCGCGTGGGACGCGTCCTCGATCACCACGACGCGATCGCGGACGGGCTCGAGCGGCTCGAGGTCGGCCGGCAGCCCTGCAAAGCTGACCGCGATCACGGCTCGCGACCGGTCGCCGATCGCGGCGGCCGCGGCGGCCGTGTCGAGATTCCACGTCCGTGGGGAGACGTCGACGAAGCGCGGTCTCGCGCCTTGGTAGAGGGCGCAGTTAGCGGAGGCGGCGAAGCTCAGCGGGGACGTGATGACCTCGTCGCCCGGGCCCAGCCCTGCGGCGAACGCGGCTCCGTGGAGCGCCGCGGTTCCGTTGGCGAAGGCGACCACGTGCCGAGCGCCGAGGTAGTTCGCAAGCGCGGCTTCGAACCGCTCGATCGTCGGGCCCTGAGTGATCAGCTCGGACCGAAGCGCGTCAACGACCGCGTTCACGTCCTCGTCGTCGATCGACTGCCGACCGTAGGGAAGCACTATCGCCGTCAGGCGGCCGCCGTCACGTCGGCCGCCATCTCTTTGAGTTCCTCGATGTCGAGCCACCGGTCGTTGAGGTCGCTCGAGTAGCAGAAATCGGCCCGCAGCGGGCGCCCCCCCTCGACCTCCCGCAACGGCCACGACGCATACTCGGGAAGGATGACGTAACCGTTGTCGACCTCGAGCGAGTGGCGCGACTCATCTTGGGTCAGCAGGACCTCGTGGAGCTTCTCGCCCGGGCGGATGCCGATCACCTTGTGCTCTGCGTCAGGAGCGAGCGCCCGGGCGATGTCCGTGATCCGCATGCTCGGGATTCTCGGGACGAAGACCTCGCCGCCTCCCATCCGACCGAGAGACTCGATCACGAACTCGACGGCCTGCCGCTGCGTGATCCAGAACCGCGTCATGCGCTCGTCGGTGATCGTGATCACGCCCTTCGGCGCCTGCGCCTTGAAGAGCGGGATCACGCTGCCGCGACTGCCGACGACGTTGCCATAGCGGACGCTCGCGAACCGGGCGCTCGAGTCGCCGGAGTACGCGTTTCCCTGAGTGAAGATCTTCTCCGCGCAAAGCTTCGTGGCGCCGTACATGTTGACGGGGTTGACGGCCTTGTCCGAGCTCAGCGCCACGGTCAGCGGCACGTCGTTGTCGATTGCCGCGGCGACGACGTTCTCTGCGCCGACCACATTCGTCTGGACAGCCTCGAACGGGTTGTACTCGCACACCGGCACCTGCTTAAGGGCGGCGGCGTGCACGACGACATCGGCGCCGCGCATCGCCCGTGAGAGGCGTGGCAGGTCGCGGATGTCCCCGATGAGGTAGCGGAGCCGGTCGTCATCACTCAGACGCTGACGGAGCTCAGACTGCTTGAGCTCGTCGCGGCTGAATACCCGGATCGCCTCTGGGCGATGCTGTGCGAGCAGCGTCTCGATGAACGCGCTGCCGAAGGAGCCCGTGGCCCCCGTGATGAGCACCGTCTTGGCCTGAAGCACGACAGTGGCAACGTAACCGATGGGCTGACCACTCGAGAACCGGATGCGAATCAGTGGGCACAAACGCGAGACTTGTGCCCAAAGCCCCGCGGAGTAGCGTCAAATCCCGCTCATTTGGACCGCCATCGCCGCGGGCTCGGCCGAGAGCGAGCCAGCAAACACGGGCGCTTTCGGCGACTGGGGCGTTGACCCGTCCGCTTCATCGCACCCAGGAGGTCGGGGGTTCGAGTCCCCCTAGCTCCATCGGCCGCTGCCGTTTCGACAACGGTTCGGTCTACAGCAACGCTGGTTCCATCGGGGAAGTCAGCGCTCGCCGGTGGTCGTGCGCTGAAGCGCGGCGGCGACGTTCGTCAGATGCCTCCGCATCAGCCGCTCGGCCCGTTCTGGCTCGCGCGCGATAAGCGCCTCGGCGAGGGCATCGTGCTCGTCCGCGGTGGCGAGCGCCCGGCCGGGGATGACTGCGGTGCGGAACTGGAAGCGGGTGATCCGCGAGTTCAGCTGCTCGACGAGTTGAGAGGGGATCGGGTCGCGCGCGATTTCGCGGATCAGCTCGTGCAGTTCGACGTTGGCATTCGCGGAGCCGAGGACGTCGCCGGCCTCGACGAGGCCGCGGTAGCGGCGCGCCGAGGCGGCGAGGCGCTTGGCATCGGCGGTTGTGATGCGCTCAGCGGCGCGCCGCGCGAGTAGTCCCTCGAGGACGGCGCGCGTGTGCATGATCTGGATCGCCTCCTCGTCGGTGACGAGGCGCACGCGTGCGCCCTTGTTGGGCTCCCGGCGCAGGAGTCCCTCGACCTCGAGCCGGACGAAGGCTGTGCGGACGGCCGCGCGGGGCATGTTGAACTCGCTGCTGATGTCCGCTTCGACGAGCCGCTCGTTGGGCCCGAAGCGACCGACCAGGATCGCGTTCCGCAGGTCGGCGTAGGTGTCCATGGCGCCCTGCGCGTTCCTCGCTACCACCGGGCGATTGTATGACGGGCGTTCGACGGTCCGTGACGGCGCGCGGCCCTCCGCCGCGGCTGTCCGCGCATTGCGTCTACGTGGTGGTCCTGGCCGGCGAGCAGGTCGTCAACAATCTGTTAGACAATAGCTGCGATGACGGTGGGCGACGAGCAGGATCGCGCGGTTGCAGCGCACCTCGGGCACGTCGAGCTGCTCGCGCCGGACGCCGCCGCCACCGTCGCGTTCTTCACCGACGTTCTCGGCATGTCCCTCGTCGCACAGAGCGAGCGCTCCGCCTACCTGCGCGGCTGGCGCGATTACGAGCGATACAGCCTCAAGGTGACCGAGAGCCCGGCCGCCGGGCTGGGCCACATCGCCTTCCGCACCGTGAGCGCCGAGGCCCTGGACGCTGCGGTGCGCGCGCTGACCGCAGCCGGGTTCGAGGGGAAGTGGGTAGACGGCGACGAGGGCCAGGGCACCGGCTACACGGTGCGCAACGGCGATGGGCACGCGTTCGAGCTGTACTTCGAGACAGAGCACTACGTCGCTCCGCGGGAGGCCGCGTCGGTGTATCGGAACCAGGCTGCCCGCTCGACCTCGCGGGGCGCGGCGGTCGAGCGCATCGACCACGTCAATCTGGCGAGCCCGGACGTGCGGGCCAGCCGCGAGTTCGCGCAGCGGCATCTTGGCGCGCGTCTCAGCGAGCAACTGCTGCTGCCGGACGGCACCGAAATCGGGGCGTGGATGCGCGTGACGTCGAAGGCCTACGACCTCACCTACATCGCCGACCCGGCGCGCGCGCGCGACCGCCTGCACCATGTCGCGTTCAGGGTCGAGAGCCGTGAGGAGGTCCTTCGCGCCGCGGACATCTTCACCGAGCGCGGCTGCTTCATCGAGCTTGGGCCGGCCAAGCACGACATCGGCTCGACGTTCTTCGTCTACGTCTACGAGCCGAGCGGCAACCGCATCGAGGTGTGCGCGGGCGGGTACCTCATCTTTGCGCCCGACTGGACGCCGGCGGTGTGGACGCTGGAGCCTGGCGAGCGCTTTCAGGCGTGGAACACGCCGATCGTGGAGAGCTTCTTCGCCTACGCAACGCCTGATGTGTCCGGCATCGGGTAGTCGTCTGCGTTCAGCACCCAGCCCGGTCGCAGCGAGAAGTCCATGCGCGGCGGGCAGAAGACGTCGACGAGGACGTTGAGGCCGGCGCTCGTCGCCTGGGTCGTGTGGATCGCTGGGGGAGGGATGATCGCGACGGACGGGCTGCCGCACGGCACGTGCTCGTCTTCGCGCCAGTGGTTGCGGTTCGGTGTCCACGGCCAGCGGAGGTGATGGACGAACTCGCCCTCGAGGGCGAGCGAGCACTGTTCGAAGTCCTCGTGGTGGTGCGGCGAGAGCTTCGTCGGGTCACGCGGCCCCTGCGACGGCTCGATGTAGTTGACCATGAAGGAGCTGCCGCGGAAGATCCGGCCGAAGCAGTCCTCGGCGGGCTTGGTCGCGAGCGAGTACGAGCGGATTCTTGCGCCGCCACTTGGCGCCGGCCAGGGCTGTAGCGGCGGGATGCGCGGGTTGTCCTCCCAGCCCCCCGGGCAGCGGTGGACGAGGTCCGCGCTCGCGGTGAAGAGGCGCACGACGCGCCCGCCTGCGGGCAGTCGCACGGCGCTCGCCCCGGGCGGCACGAAGGTCAGGCTGAACCCGTCGATCGTCGCGGACTCGCCCGCGGCCTCGATGACCGCGGTCGTCTGCGGGTCGGGGAGCAGCACGCCGTACTCGTCGTCCTGGGCCTCCCGCTCGAGCACCGCGCCAGGCGACGCTTCGCTGTAGGCGATCACCATCACCTGGCCGCGCGCGTACCAGGTCCGCGCCCCGTCCTCGTCCTCCGCCGGCGGGGCCTCGTAGAAGCGGTGGTAGCGGGCCGGCGCGAAGGGGCCGCCGGCGGGTGGCGGCCCGCCCTGTGGCGTACCACGATGTGGCTGCTGGGTCATCGTTCTCTCCCCTCCCTCGGCGCCCCGGCGAGCAGCGATCTCGCGCTCGAGAGGAACATGGTTGTGTCGCTGGCGAGCGCAAGGTAGCGGTAGCCGGCGGCGACGAGCGCCTGCGCCTGCTCGGCCGAGCCGGCGACCCCCCCGAGGGGGATGCCCGATGCTCGGGCCGCCTCCTCGATCGCACGGACGCGCTCGGCCACCTGCGGATCGCCGAACTGCCCGGGGACGCCGAAGTCGACGCTCAGGTCCATCAGGCCGATGAAGGCGACGTCGAGACCCTCGATCGCCCGCTCGATCGGCGCCTCGATCTCGCTGGTTTCGAGCTGGCCGACGAGGATCGTCGAGGCGTTCGCGACGGGCAGGTAGTCGGCCGCCGCGACCATGCCGTAACCGGCGAGCGTGTAGGCGTTGCCGACCGAACGCACGCCCTCCGGCGGATGGCGCATCAGCCCCCGCACGCGTCGCGCATCCTCGGCGCCGCGGTGACGCGGGAGCTGGATTCCGGCAGCGCCCGCCTCGAGCAGGCGGTTGACGACGCCCTGCTCGGGGTCGGGGAGGCGCACGACGGCGGCGATGCCGGCCGCGCGCGCCGCCTGAATCACGTGCCGCGCCTCGACTTCAGTGATCTGCGCATGCTCCATGTCGCAGATCAGGAAGTCGTATCCCGCGATCGCGAGCATCTCGACGATCTCGGCGCGCGGGAGCTTCAGGAACGTGCCGTACACCGGCCCGCGCGCGATCGCGGCCCGTAGCTCGGATCCGCTCATGGCTCGAGCCCCACGAGCCTGGCGGGGTTCGTGCGAAGCATCAGCTGCAGCTCGGCCTCGCTGACGCCGCGTTCGAGCAGTTTCCCGACGACGCGGCGGAACGAGTCGCCGGGGAGCGGGCTGGTCCGCTGGCCGAGGTCCGAGGAGATCACGGTGCGCTCGGCGCCGACGCGATGGATCCAGCCGACAAGCCGCTCGATCGGCTGTGCTTCGGGCGATCGATCGTCGTAGCGGATCAGGATGTGCTCGACAAACGCTCCCAGCTCGGCCAGCGCCACGATCGCACTGTCGTCGAGCTCGACGATGAAGTCGGGATGGTTGAGCAGCAGCTTGCGCACGCCTCGCTCGCGCGCCGTCGAGAACAGCGCCTGCACCTCCTCGGGCAGGATGTGGCCGGAGGCAAGAATCGCGTCGGCCGACGCGACGAGCTCGACGATCTCGACGGCCTCCGCCCGCAGCCGTCCCCCGTCGAGCACGGCGATCGGCGCCTCGGCCGAGAGGCGGATCGACGACGACGGGAAACCGTGCGTCTCGCGGCGCTCCCACTGCTGGTGCGCCCGCCCGGCGATCGTGGGGAACCAGACGATGCGCCCGCCCATGCCCAACGCGAGCTCCACTGCGCGGGGATTGAGCCCGCCGACCGCGCCGTTGAGCGCGACGCCGCCGAACGCTGGGATTGGCAGCCCCTCGGGGAACGCGTCGCCCAGCGCGATCAGCTCCATCACCGTCGAATGGTGGTGCGACTTCATCACGACCCCGCCGAAGCCCTCAGTCGCGTAGTGGCGGATGGCGTCCATCGCGCTCAGCCGGCGCGGGAACGGGGACGGCGCCGAGTGGTAGTGGAGATCGACGGCGCCGGCCAGTGCGCGCGTCACCGCCTGCGAGACGTCTGCCTGGTCGCCGGCCACGGCCTCAGTTCCAGCAGGAGTGCGCGACGCGGGCGACGAGTCGCAGCTTGTCGGCCTGCTCGGCCTCGCTCAGAGGGTTCCCCTCCGAGGTCGACGCAAAGCCGCACTGCGTCGAGAGGGCGAGCTGGTCGCGGGGGAAGAAGCGCGCGGCCTCGTCGATCCGCGCGCGCACGACGTCGTCACCCTCGAGCGCCGGATTCTTGGTCGAGACGAGGCCGAGCACGACGACCGCATTGCTCGGGATGTCGCGCAGAGGCTCGAAGCCGCCGGAGCGATCGTCGTCATGCTCGAGCATGAAGTAGTCGTACGCGTCAAGCCGCGGAAACGCGCGCGCCGAGACAGCCTCGTAGCCGCCGCTCGCGAGGAAGCGACCCGCGTTATTGCCCCGGCAGACGTGGATGCCGAAACGCACGTTGGAGTCGGACTTCGCCAGCTCGTTCACGAGGTCGATGCCCTCGGTCAACATCCGGTCGGGATCGACGCCAACGGCCTCCGCGTACCACGCGCGCATCGCGGGGTCGACGAGCGAGCCGATCTCCGGGGCGTCGATCTGCACGTCGGTGCAGCCGACGCTCACGAGCTCCCGCACCTCGGCGGCGAGGATCCTCACCGCGTCCTCGACGACGCCCATCGGATCGGGGTAGGCGTCGCGCGAGTACTCAGCGCTCCACAGCGCGACAAGGCACAGCGGGCTCGGAAGCGTCACCTTCAGCGGCGCCTGGGTGCGAGCCCGCGCGTACACGAACTCTTCGGTCGCGAGCGAGCGCACCCGCTGCATCCGCTCGGTCACCGCGACCGGAAGGCTGAAGGTGTCGTCCGCGGAGCGGTACTCATCGGCCCCGTGCCAGGACATCGCCGGTGGCGGCGTCTTGTCCGCGAAGCCGAGCCCATCGACGATCTCGGTCAGCGTCGAGAAGAAGAACGACCGTCGCTGCTCGCCGTCGGTCACAACGTCAAGCCCGATTTCCTCGTAGAGCCGCACCGCCTCGTTGACCGCGCGATCCTCGATCCGCTTGAACTCGGGCAGCGGCAGCGCTCCCGCGGCCAGCTGCGCACGCGCGTCCTTCAACCACTGCGGTCGCAGTAGCGATCCCACGTTCTCGGCGCGGTGGATCGTCGTTGTCGCCATCTCCCCTCCCGGGATGCGGTTGCCTAGAGCCGCGCGATGGTCGCAGCAATACACAAGATTGTCAACAATCGTGGGGGCACACGCTCTCGTGCCCCCTCACGCGAGGCGCTCAGTCCGCCGGCGACCGCCCGCCGCGACTCCGTCGTCCTAGCCGGTCGGGTGCGACGCGTCCTCGGCCACGCAGCGATTGCGTTGCGAGCCAAGACCCGTGATCTCTCCGTCGATGACATCACCGGGGACAAGGAAGCGCCCCCACTGGGCGCCGTTGCCGGCCGGGGAGCCGGTCAGGAGCAGGTCGCCGGGGAGCAGCAGTACGCACTCGGATGCGTATGCGATCAGGCGCCGGACGTCGTAGAGCATGTCGCTCGTGGACTCGTCCTGCATCACGTCGCCGTTCAGCGACAGGCGCACCTGCAGCTCCATGGGGTCGGACACAAGCGCGGCGGGTACCAGGTACGGACCGGTCGGCAGGAACGTCGGCGCGCACTTGCTCGCCACCCAGTCGGCGCCGATCGCGCCGACGTCGGGACGGAACACGAGGTCGCGGGTTGTCAGGTCGTTGCAGATCGTGTACCCGGCCACGACATCGAGCGCCTTGTCGATCGGCACATGGCGGGCGCGGCGCCCGATCACGACGGCGAGCTCGAGCTCCCAGTCGTGCTGCGTGCCGGCGCGCGGCAGCACGACATCGTCATATGCGCCGCACACCGACGTCGGCAATCCCAGGAACAGATACGGGCGTCCGGAGCGGGCGCGCTCGTCCATGATCTTCTCGGCGTCCTCGCGGCTGTGCCGGCCCTCGGCGACGACGAGCCCGACGACGTGCTTGCGGTAGTTCGCGCCAGCCTGAAAGATCTGCCGCGGCTGCACCGGCGGCAGGATCTGCAGCGAGGCCAGCTCGTGCTCAGGCCCCGTGGAGATCGATGCGATTCGCCTTGCGCTCCCCTCCCAATCGTCGAGCAGGTCGGCGGTGGACGCAATCGGCAACTCGCGAACACGCTCGCCCGACACGCGGCCGGCGAAGCGCCGCCCGCCGAGCGCGAAGTTCCCGAGCGGGAGCGGCTCGCTCATCCTCTAGGTGAACAGCCCGCTCGCCGCGGTCGCCGCTCCCTCCTCGGTCGCGAGCGACCCGCCAGACGGGAACGACTCGAACATCGAGTGGGGCATCGCGAGGTTCCTGTAGAAGACGTTCGAGCCCTGTTGCGGTTCGTAGCGCACCGGCTCCCAGTCGGGTTCGTAGTTACGGTAGCCACCGGAATTGATCTCGACGCGCATGCCGCCGGGATCGCGCACGTAGAGGTAGTGCTGCTCGCCCATACCGTGCATGCCCGGGCCGAACTCGATCGCCACACCCTGGTTGAGGAACACGTCGGCGGCTCGCAGCAGCGCCTCCGTCGACTCGACGAAGTAGGCGAGGTGATTGACACGCCCGGGAATCGGCGTCGGGTCCCACACGATCCCCATGTCGTGCGCGCGCTCGCACACCGTGGTCATAGCGAACACCGCGAAATCCGGCCGATCGGGGATCACCGTGTACTCCATGAAGCGGTGGCCGAGCGTGTCGCGATACCACTCCGCGGTCACGCGCGGGTCCGGCGCACAGATCGTCACGTGGTCGATGCATCGGGCCGCCACCCCGCGCGGCACGTAGCGCTGCGGACGGTTCGGGAAGGGCGACGCCATGTCTGGCGGAGGCGAGTAGCGGTCCACCTCCCAGAAGATCTCGTGGAGGTGGCCGCCGGGCGCCCGGTATCGATAGGCGCGCCCATGACCGACGCCGGCCTCGATCCAGCCGTCGCCGACGCCCGCAGCTTCCAGGCGCTGGACGGCCTCGCCGAGTTGCTCGCTCCCGTCAGCGCGCCAGGCGACGTGCCCGAGCCCGACCTCCCTTCCCTCGGTCAGGACGAGCGTGTGATGGAAGCGGTCGCCCCAGCCGCGGAGGTAGACCGAACGATCGACCGTAGCCGACACCTCGAGCCCGACCACGCCCGTCCAGAACTCCAGCGACTTCTCAGGAGTCGGCGTCGTGAGCTCGACATGGGCGAGTTGCGACAGCACCCGAGCAGCCATCGGCTCAACCTCCTAACAGAATCAGTGTTCGGATTCGGTTCGACTCTACTGCCACGGCCGCGCACCGTCAAGGCTCGCTGTCACGGCGGCGGGCTCAGCAGATACGCGCAGCAGGCCGCGCTCAGCTCGTCTACCAGCGTGCTCCATCCAACGCGGCGTTCCGACTCAAACACGGGTCCGTACATGATCTGCCGAGCTACCGTGCAGTA
>Ga0209415_10009461_pt1 | contig 16737 bp, 18 predicted proteins | sample PeaSoiSIISIP2007_FD_187696 | JGI IMG/M metagenome (GOLD analysis project Ga0209415, IMG submission 187696) | Peat soil microbial communities from Weissenstadt, Germany - SII-SIP-2007 (SPAdes) (version 2) | ecosystem: Environmental > Terrestrial > Soil > Wetlands > Peat | place: Germany... | reverse complement strand
AACGGCACCTTGCCGATGATGAGCTCGTAGAGGATGACGCCGAGGGCCCAGATGTCGCTGCGCTCGTCGGCCGCCTTGGACGACTTGAGCTGCTCGGGCGACATGTAATATGGCGAGCCGATCACCTCGGTCGTCCCGGTGAGCGACATGTCGCTGTCGGCCTTCTGCTTCGAGATGCCGAAGTCCAGGACCTTCACGAGCGCGCGCCCGTCGTTGCGGCGGGTCAGGAAGAGGTTCCGCGGCTTGAGGTCGCGGTGCACGATGCCGAGCGAGTGCGCCTCGGCGACCGCGTCGCACGCCTGCAGGACGCAGTCGACCGCCCGCTCGACGGGCATCGGCCCTTCGTTCTCCACGACCGATCCGAGGTCGTCGCCCTCGAGGAACTCCATGACCATGAAGGGCGCGCCCCACGGCAGCGTCCCGACGTCGAGCACGCGCGCCACGTGATCGCTCTTGAGGCGGACGGCGGCGCGGGCCTCGCGCGAGAAGCGCTCGACCAGCGACTGGTTGGCGACCCCCTGCGGGAGCATGAACTTGAGGGCCACCTTCTGGTCGAGCTGAAGATGCGTGGCCGCGACCACGACGCCCATCCCCCCGACGCCCAGGACCTTGTCGATCCGGTATTTCTCCGCGAGCACGTCTCCCGGACGGACCGGGGAGTCGCCCCAGGGCTGGCTCTCGGACGTGCTCACGTCCAGGACTGTAGCTTCTGGAGCCGGAAGTAGGTAGCTGAGGCCCTTCCGATGACGACCCCCCCGGCGAGTCGCAGGAAAACCCTGGTCCGGGTCGCGGTCACCGTGATCCTGCTCGGCGGCGGCATCGGGGCCATCTCCACCCTGCACGGCATGGACTGGCGGGCCTTCGGGGGCGCCCTGGCCGGGGTGGCTCTCGTGCCCCTGGCCATCGCGCTCGCCGTGAGCACCCTCCAGGTCTTCGCGCAGCTGCTGCGGTTCTACGTGCTGGTCCCGCCGACCGTGATGCCCCCCCTGTGGGAGCTGCTCGACGCGACCGCGATCGGCCAGCTGCTCAACTACGCGACGCCGCTCCGGGCGGGTGACGCCTACAAGCTGCTCCGCCTGGCCCCCGGCGTGGCCGGCGAGGCGAAGACCGGGCGCTTCGGGACGTTGCTGGCCGCGCTGCTCGTGGAGCGCGCGGCCGACGTCGTCGGGCTCTTCATCATGGCGGCCTGGGCGTCGCTCTCGGAGCTCGAGGCGTGGTGGCTGTCGGTCCTGCCCTCGGCCGGGACGACCTGGAAGATCGCGATCGCCTTCGTGGCGGTCGCGCTGCTACTCGCGGTGCTGGCAAGGCGCCTGCCGCGGGCCCTCGGGAGCTTCTTCGGCATCACGTGGGGGGCGCTGCGATCGCCCCGGTTCGCGGCCTCCATCGGCGTGGCGCTGCTGACCTGGACGCTCGACGCGGGCACGCTCTTCTGGACGACCCGGGCAGGCGGTTACCCGCTGCCCTTCCGGGCGGTGATGCAGTCGGTCTTCGTGCTCAACCTGGGGATCGCGATGCCCATCACCGTGGGCAACATCGGCGTCTTCGAGGCCGCCCTGGCGTTCGCGCTGACGCGTCACGGGGTCCCGGCCGAGCGGGCGCTGGCGATCGCGACGGTGGAGCACTTCGCCAAGTTCTCGGGGCTGGGGCTGTGCGTGGGGATGCTCCGGCTTGCCCGGATCACCGTTTGGCGACCCGCTGCGACCGGCAAAGAATGATCGCCAAGGGTGTCGATCTCGGGCCGGCTCGTTCGACATAGGCTCTGAAAGCGAGGTTCTTCGATGCAATACCTGCTGCTCATCTACTCGGAAGAGAAACGCATCGCGGCCCTGCCGCAGGACGAGCTCGGCAAGCTCATGAACGAGTTCAACGCCTTCTCGAAGTCGATCGTCGACTCCGGCAACTTCAAGGCGGGCGACCGCCTCCAGCCGACGGCGACGGCCACAACGGTGCGCGTGCGCGAGGGTAAGACCCTGACGACGCACGGGCCGTTCGCCGAGACGCGCGAGCAGCTCGGCGGGTACTACCTCATCGAGGCCAAGGACCTCGACGAGGCGACCGCCATCGCGGCCCGCATCCCCGGCGCGCGCCACGGCTCGATCGAGGTGCGCCCGGTCTTCGCGATGCCGCGGTGACCTCGCGCTAAGCTCGGCGCCGGGTGAACGTCCCGGCGTCGACTGTGGAGCGGGTGTACCGCAGCGAGGGCGCGCGCGTGCTCGCGACGCTCATCCGCGTCCTGCGCGACTTCGACTTGGCCGAAGAGGTAGCGCAGGACGCGTTCGCCGCGGCCGTCGAGCAGTGGGGGCGCGAAGGCGTGCCGGACAACCCGCACGCGTGGCTCGTGAAGACGGCGCGGCACAAGGCCATCGATCGCCTGCGCCGCCGCAAGCGGCTCGCGGCGAAGCAGAGCGAGATCGAGGTGCTCGCCGAGATCGAGGCCGCGCTTCCGGACGAGGAGCGCGACGTCAGCGCGCTCGACGACGACCGCCTGCGCCTGGTCTTCACCTGCTGCCATCCCGCGCTGCCTCTCGAGGCGCAAGTGGCGCTTACCCTGCGGACGATCGCCGGCCTGTCGACCGAGGAGATCGCGGCGGCCTTCCTCGTGCCCGCCGCCACGATGGCGCAGCGCCTGGTACGCGCGAAGGCGAAGATCCGCGACGCCGGCATCCCCTACCGCGTGCCCTCGGACGCCGAGCTGCCCGAGCGGCTCGATGCGGTGATGGCGGTCGTGTACCTGATCTTCACCGAGGGGTACGCGGCGACCTCGGGGGACGTGCTCGTACGACGCGACCTGTGCTCGCAGGCCATTGGGCTCGCGCGCCTGGTGACGGCGCTCTTGCCGGACCGGACCGAGAGTGTCGGCCTGCTGGCGCTGCTCCTGCTGCAGGACTCGCGTCGCGACGCGCGGGTGGACGCCAGCGGAGACATCGTGCTGCTCGAGGAGCAGGATCGATCTCGCTGGGACCGGCAGGAGATCGACGAAGGGCTGGCCCTCGTGCCGAAGGCACTCGAAGGGGGAGCGGCGGGTCCTTATTCGCTGCAGGCGGCGATCGCGGCGGTGCACGCGCAGGCTGCGACCAGCCAGGCGACCGACTGGCCGCAGATCGCGGCTCTCTACGGCGTGCTCGCGCGCGTCGCGCCTTCCCCGGTCGTGGAGCTGAACCGCGCGGTCGCCGTCGCGATGGCGGAGGGCCCTGCGGTGGCCGTGCCGATGCTCGATGCCCTCGACGTGGTCGACGGGCTCGCCGGACATCACCTCCTCCACGCGGCGCGGGCGGACTTGCTCGCGCGTCTCGGACGGACCGCCGAGGCCTCGTCCGCGTACGCGCGCGCCCTGGAGCTCGTGAGCAACGAGCCGGAGAGGCGGCTGCTCGAGCGCAAGAGAGTGGCGCTCCACACGGCGTGAGCGATCGGGTCTCTACCGGCGCGCCCCGAAGCGTCCCCAGCCTCCGCCCCAGGGGCTGCCGAGCCGGAACGGCTTCTCCCACTCTTGCAGGCGGTGAGGCGGCGTCGGGTGGCGGCCGACGGGCGCGTCTCCGATGTACCCGAGGTCGATGCTGGGCGGCCGCTCGGAGTGGTAGGCGGACCACGACGCGTCGTCGGTGTCGCGCCGAATCAGGGCGACCAGCTCTTCGTCGTTAGAGGGAGGGCCGATGCACGGCTCCGGGATCGGGACGTAGACGACGCGCACCGGAACCTCGCTCTCGCAGCCGAGAGCACAGGCCGTCAGCACGACGGCGATCCCCGCACGCGTGTGCATGTTCGGCGCCACGTGCAAGGTGCCTTCCATGGCGCAAGTCCGCGGAATTCGCTGGCGAGGCCGTGTCCGGCCGCGACTCGTCGTCCCGCTCAGCGGTTGCACGGCGTACCACCCTGCCACATGTGCAGTGGTCGAGTACGCGCTTGTCAGTGGCAGTAGTTGAGGTAGAAGTGGGTTACGTCGTTGGACAAGGTTTTACCGTAACGCCTCCCTGCCATGTGTCACGGACACCACATCCGCAGCACCGCGCGTCGCGTGGGACAGGCCGCGTCCCTGGTGGCGGTGCTCGTCTGCGGGTCGAGCTCCGCGCTCGCGCAGCCCGGCGCCGTGACGCCGCCGACGGTCGTGCACCACGTCGACGCGGTGTACCCGCCGTCGGCCCTCGCGTCGCGCGAGCACTCGGATGTCGTGCTCACGTTGACCGTGGACGCGGACGGGCACGTCTCGAAGGTGGACGTCGCGCAGTCGTCGGGCGCGGCCGATCTCGACGAGGCAGCCGTCGTCGCGGCTCGCCAGTGGACGTTCACGCCGGCGATGAGGGACGGCAACGCCGTCGCGAGCCGGATCAAGGTGCCGTTCCATTTTGCGCCCCCGGCGCCGCCGCCGGAGATCGTCGCTCCGACGCCGCCCCCCGAGGGGCAGCTGCCCACCCAGTCGTCTGTGCCGCAGGCACCTGCGCCACATTCGCCGCCCGCGCCCGCCCCCACCGCGCCTTCGACGACCGCAGGCGCGCCTGAAGAGGTGAACGTCCACGGCCGCTCAACGCCGCCGAGCGTGGGCGCCTCGGACTTCAACCTGCACGTCGGCCACCTCGCCGACGTCCCGCACCAGAACGCCAGCGAGCTGCTCAAGCTCGCCCCCGGCATCTTGCTGACCAACGAGGGAGGCGAGGGACACGCCGAGCAGGTGTTCCTCCGCGGCTTCGACGCGCGCGAGGGGCAGGACATCGAGTTCACCGTCGGCGGCGTGCCCATCAACGAGAGCGGCAACCTGCACGGCAACGGCTACGCCGACACCCACTTCATCATCCCGGAGCTCGTGCAGCAGCTGCGCGTCGTCGAGGGGCCGTTCGACCCGCGGCAGGGCAACTACGCCGTCGCCGGCAGCGCCGACTACGCCCTCGGCCTCGAGAAGCGCGGCCTGACGGCGAAGTACACGACGGGCAGCTTCGGCACGCAGCGGATGCTCGTGATGTGGGGGCCCAACGGCGAGAGCGAGCACACGTTCGCGGCGGCCGAAGCCTACAAGACCGACGGCTACGGCCAGAACCGCGACGCGCAGCGAGGCAGCGCCTACACCCAGTACGAGGGGCAGCTCGGCAAGGGCACGTACCGGGTCACCGGCCAGATCTACACGACGAGCTACCACTCGGCGGGCGTCGTCCGTGAGGACGACTACCAGGCGGGCCGCATCGGCTTCTACGACACGTACGACCACGGGCAGGGGGGCGACTCGTTCCGAGCCTCGCTTGCGACCGACCTCGAGACGAAGGTGGGCGATACGACGCTGTCGCAGCAGGTCTTCGTCATCAAGCGCACCATGCGCCTGCGCGAGGACTTCACCGGGTACCTGCTCGACGTGCAGCAGCCGTGGCAGAACCTGCACCCGCAGCGCGGCGACCTCATCGACCTCGACGTCGACGAGACGACGCTCGGCGCGCGCGGCTGGGCGCGCCTGCAGGGCAAGGCCTTCGACCTGCCGCAGCAGCTCGAGCTGGGCTACTTCGCGCGCTACGACCAGGCGGCGGGGCAGCAGCAGCGCCTGTACCCCGAGACCGCGGGCAGCTCCACCGACGCGCTCGTTCCGTACCACACCGACACGAACCTGCAGTCCAACCTGGGCGACGTCGGCCTCTACGGCTCCGCCGACCTGCGCCCGGGGGTGAAGTGGATTGCTCTTCGCGGCGGCGTGCGGGCCGACGTCTTCACCTACGACGTGAACAACCTCTGCGCGGTGCAGAGCGTCGACCACCCGTCGACCACCAATCCCCCCGGCGACGCGAGCTGTCTCGATCAGCAGGCGCGGGGCGTGTACCGCGAGCCGAACCAGCGGGCAGACACGGCTTCGACCGCGGTCCTTCCCAAGGGGGCGGTGATCCTCGGCCCGTTCGACAACTTCACCTTCTCGGCGAGCTACGGGCAGGGCGTGCGGTCGATCGATCCCATCTACATCTCGCAGGACGTCCGCACGCCGTTCGCCGGCATCCAGTCGTACGAGCTCGGCGGCGCGTACGCAGGGCCCGCCGGCCCGATGACCCTCGTCGCGCGGTCGGTGTTCTTCAGCACCCACGTCGATCGCGACTACATCTTCGACCAGACCGTCGGCCGCAACGTCATCGGCGTGGGGACGACACGCACGGGCTGGGTGGGCGCGGTGCGTGCGACCGGCGACTGGTTCGACGAGTCGGCCAACGTCACGTTCGTCAAGTCGACCTACGACGACACCCACCTGCTGGTCGCGTACGTGCCGGACATCGTCTTCCGGTCCGACACCGCGATCTGGCACGACCTGCCGGTGCACGTGGGTGGCGAGCCGTTTCGGGGGGCGCTCAGCGCCGGCGTCACCTACGTCGGCCAGCGCCCGCTGCCCTACGGCGCGCTCAGCGACACGATCTTCACCCTCGACGCGAACGCGACCCTGGCGTGGACGCACTACGAAGTGGGCCTGTCGGTCACCAACTTGCTCGATACCAAGTACCGCCTCGGCGAGTACAACTACGTCTCGAACTTCCAGCAGAACGTCCCGCCCACGTACGTGCCCAATCGCCTGTTCGCGGCGGGCGCGCCGCGCGGCATCTTCGCCACCTTCGCCGTCAACTTCGGGGGCGCGTGATGAGGGCGCGCGCGCTGCTCCCGGTGCTTCTGCTGGCGCTGTCGTGCAACGGAACGACCGGCTACGACCTCGTGCAGTTCTATGCGGCCGCCTCCGGACCGAAGGACGCCGTCGCAGGCAAGCCATACGCCTTCGACGCGGGCGGCCACCACGTCGTGCTCACGAAGGCGACGCTCCACGTGGGCGCGATGTACCTCATCCAGTCGAGGCCGAGCTCCGGCGCCGGCGCCGAGCCGTGCACGTTGCCCGAGACCTACGTCGGCGAGGTGCGCGGCGGCACGGACATCGACCTGCTCGATCCGTCGCTGCAGCAGTTCCCGGTCATCGGAGATGGGTCGACGATCCCCGCGCTCAGCGGACAGGTCTGGCTCACCCACGGCGACGTGAACTCGGACCAGGACTCCGCGGACGGCGAGCCGATCCTGGCGCTCGAGGGAACGATCGACGTGGGCGCCCTGGCGACCCCGTTCTCGGCGAGCATCCACATCGATACGGGCAACCGCATCGTGTCGCAGCCGAGCAGTGCGTCGCCCGGAGCGTCGCCCATCTGTCAGCTCCGGATCGTCACGCCGATCCCGACCGACATCACCCTCGCGCAGGGCGGCACGCTGGTGCTGCGGGTCGATCCCAAGGCGCTGTTCAACAATGCAGACCTGACGCAGCTGCCCAGATGCGGGGCCGGGCTCTGCTTCTCGGACAGCGCCAGCAACGGCGATCAGCCCAGCATCAACCTCTTTCAGAACCTGACGGGCGCCGGGGCCGTGTACCGGTTCGATTGGCTCTCGACGGCGCCGTAGGGAACCCATGAAGCGCGCCATCAGCGAGGAAGCGTACGAGCGGGCCGCGAGCTTCTTCCGCGCCGCTGGCGACGTTTCGCGACTGAGGCTGCTCGCGCGCCTCGCCGACGGCGAGCAGTGCGTGACCGACCTCGCGCAGGCCGCGCACGTGGCGCTCCCCACGGTCTCGCAGCAGCTGCGGCTGCTGCGTGCCGAGGGACTCGTCAGGCGCCGTCGCGTGGCCAAGCATGTGTACTACGCGCTCGCCGACACCCACATCAGCGATCTGATCGAGAGCGCGCTCGAGCACGCCACTGAGGATCTGCCGGACGACGATGAATGACGAAAACGGCACGAGCGCAATCACGATTTCGATTGCGCGGTGTGCGCCGACGTGGCTCTGTGAGTCGCGCGCAAGTCGTCGTTTCGTAACGACAATTGCACAATTGATGAATCGATGAAGTGAGGAGTTTGCATGAAACGAGAGTGCGCCCTCTTGGGCCTGTCATTGCTCGGTGTCGCGTGCAGCAGCAGCAGCTCGGGACCCGGACTGACCGTGGACGCCGGGCACGAGGGGTCGACGGGATCGTGCACGTCGGTCGCCGCGCAGAGCTCGAGCAGCGGCTTCTCGCTCAAGGTCGCGCCGTGCGTCGACCATGGCTCGCTCGCAACCGGGCAGCTGCTGCTGACGGCGTCGGGCGAGCAGCTGGCGCTCACGGGGTACGACTTCCCCAGCATGAACGGTGCCTTTGCCGACGGCTGGAAGGTCGAGTTCTCCCACTACATCGCGACCTTCGACAAGGTGTCGCTCTGGAACGATCCGGACATGGTGCCGACCGACCAGTCCAAGGTCGGTTCGCTCGTGGCGGAGCTCGACGGGCCGTGGGCGGTCGACATGCACCTCGACGGGTCGGGCTTCCCGTACATCAACGGCAAGGAGCAGGGCGAGCGGGCGGTCGCGTTCGCGGTTCTGAGCAACGAGAACAAGAACGGGGGCGCGGCGTTCCCCACGGACGGGACGCGGCTCGCCGTGGGCTTCAGCGCCGTCACGCCCACGCCCAGCGCGCTCAACGTGAACCTCGATGCCGACGGGCTCGCGGCGTACCAGTACATGATCCAGAACCAGTGCACGGTCTACTACCGCGGCACGGCGACCTGGCAGGGGAGCACCGCGTCGGGAGGGCTGTGCATGGCGCCGAGCGACGCCGGCGCGGCGGGCAACGGCAAGGGCAACGAGGCGGAGTTCGCGAACATCCCGCAGGTGGTCAACTTCGACTTCTGCTTCAAGCCGGCCAACGCCGGCGGCCTGCAGCCGGGGGACCCCGAGACGAGCTGGATCAACTGCGACAACCAGGACAACGATCCGGCCATGGCGCTCAACGGCGAGCCTCACCAGCGCGGCATCGCATTCAAGACGAACACGTACGCCGTCGGGGAGGTCACGTTCCACACCGACCATCCCTTCTGGGAGAGCACGAAGCACGATACGCCGGCCCGCTTCGACCAGTTCGCGGCGCAGGTGGTCGGCGTGGCGACCGACGGCGGCGTGCCGACGGTGCACTTCGAGGACACCAAGGGCGTGGATTACACGGGCTTCAAGGACAAGCAGGGGAACGTCCTGCCCTGGCGCACGTGCGACCCGATGTACCAGAACCCCAACGGCGGCAGCCGCGTCGGGCAGATGCACTTCGACCCGGTGGCGGTGCCGCATTGCACGAACGGCGCCCACGGCACGGGGCTCTGCGACTACTTCGACTTCTCCAAGTACGACCAGAGCACCCAGGGGCACTGGAACGGGGCCGACGGGCTCTGCTACGTGCAGAGGCACTACCCCTCGCCGCCGTGAGCCAGGCGTGCCTCAGCTGCCGCGCGAAACGTCGATCGTCCCGTTGACGGTCCTCAGGCGAAGCTGACGCCCCCCGCGGCCGATCGCGCCGTGCACGCGGCGCGACTCGGTCGATCCCTCGATGGGGAAACCGACGTGCACCTCGCCGTTCAGCGTGCTCGCGACGAGCTGCGCGTTCGCGCCCGCCGGGAGGCTCACCCGCACAGGTCCGTTGACCGTCTCGATCTCCGTGTCCGAGTCGAGGTCGGCCCCCTTGAAGCTGGCGGTGATCGAGCCGCTCACCGTGTGAGCGCGCGCCGCGGTGGCCGCCTTGATCGTGATCCCCCCCTCGACCGTGTGCGCGTCGATGGGACTGCCCACGCCGTCGACGTCGATGCCGCCCTGGACGGTTCGCGCGACGAGGCGAACTCCCGCCGGCACGCGCACCTCGAAGTCCACGGCAGCGTCGTGGCTGCCGTGGTCGCACCCGCACCCGTGCTCGTGCGTCTCCACGCGCGCGACCACGCCTCGCTCGTCCTCGGTGAAGCGGATGCTCGGCGCCGATCCGGGGTCGCCGTCGTGCGCCTTGGCCTCGATCTCGCCCACGTCGCCGGTCGCCGCCGTCACGTGGATGCTGCCGCCGATGGTGCGGACCTCCATGGACCGCCCGGCGGCGACGTGGCCGGTCCACTTCATGGGCTCGCCGGGACGGGCAGCGCCGGAGGCGACCGGAGGCGGAGCCGACTTCGGCTGCGCACCCCCGGCGTCGCGGCCTCCACCGCAACCGACGACGAGCGGGACGATTGCCGAGATCAGGCAGCGGATGACGATGCGACGGCCGGCGTTCATGGGTAGGCTCCTCTCTCGGTCTCTCTGGACGCCGGCCGGCACCGGAGCGTTTAACTCTTAAACGTCGGCGCCCCGGCCGGCGTCGAAAGAGTTGGAAGTCGTGACGACCTGGGTGGACACGCTGCCGATGACCGAATCCCCCGCGCGACCGCAGCAAGCGCCCGTCGGGATCCCGGCGCGCGTGCGCGCGGCCCAGGATGGGGACGCCGCGGCGTTCGAGGCGATCTACCGTGAGAACGTGGGACGCGTGCACGCCCTCTGCCTGCGGATGACGGGCAACCCGCGCGAGGCCGAGGCGATGACCCAGGAGGCGTTCGTGCGCGCGTGGCAGCGGCTCGGCCAGTTCCGCGGCGAGAGCGCGCTCTCCACGTGGCTCAACCACGTCGCCGTGAGCGTGGTGCTCACGAGCCGCCGGGCAACGTTGCGGCGCTTGCGGCGCGTCGAGACGACCGACGACCTGGCGCGCCTCGACGGGCCCGACCCCGTGCGTCCGCAGCCCGACAGCCGCATCGACCTCGAGCGGGCCATTGCGCTGCTCCCTGATGGGGCGCGGATCGTCTTCGTGCTCTTCGAGATCGAGGGCTACACGCACGCCGAGATAGCCCGCGAGCTCGGCATCGCCGAGAACACCAGCAAGGCCCAGCTGCACCGGGCCCGCGGTCTGCTGAGAGAGGTGCTCCATGACTGACCGTGAGCGAGACAGCCTTCGCGAGCGCGTCGACCGGCTACCACGCGAGGTCCCTCCCGCGCGCGATCTCTGGCCCGACGTGGCTCGCGCCATCGAGGCGTCGCGGCGGCGCGCGCGCGTCTATCGCGCCGTGGCGATGGCGTCCACGCTGGCGGCCGCCGCCGCGATCGCGCTCTTCGTCGGCGTCGCGGGCCGCCGGACTCCGGGGCATCTCGCCGTCTCTCCCTCGGTCTCGACGCCCGCTCCCACGCCGGTGGTCGCAGCACCCCCACCGCCCCTGCCCGAGGAAAACGCGTACCAGGGCGCCGAGCGTCTGCTCGACGCCGAGCTCGACGAACGGCGCGCCTCGCTCAAGCCTGCCCAGGCCGCCGTGCTCGACGACAACCTGCGCATCGTGGACCGCGCCATCGAGACCACCCGCGCAGAGGTACGCGAGCACCCGGAGGATCCCGAGCTGCGCGCCGAGCTCGATCGCGTCTGGGAAGACAAGCTGGACCTGATTCGCCAGGCCACCGAGCTGTATTCGGAGATGTGAATCATGCGCGCCTTGCTCAGCTCCATCGCTGCCTTCCTCGTCGTGCTCCTCGCGGCAGCCCCGCGGGCGCTGGCGCAGACGAGCAACGAAAGCACGCTGACGATCGCGCCCGACGGCGTCGTGAGCATCCACGTCGTCGACTGCAACGTGCACGTCGTCGGCTCCACGCGCCGCGACGTGAAGGTGACGGCGCCCTCCAACGACGTGAGGGTGACGGGCGACGGGTCCCACGTCTCGATCACCGTGCGGCCCGGAGGGGCGCCCTCGATGGACGTGGCGGTCCCCTCGGGCGTCCACCTCGAGGTGCACGGCGTCGAGGCCACCGTCACGATCCACGACGTCGCAGGCCCCGTGCAGGCGGGCACCGTCGACGGCAACATCTCGGTCGACGGCGCCGGGCACGACGTCGAAGCGTCGAGCGTGTCGGGGAGCGTGGACGTGTCCATCAAGCACGGCGACGTCCGCGCGTCCTCGGTGAGCGGCACGGTGTCGATCCATCTTGCGACCGGTGGGGCGGCCTGGGCCAAGACGGTGAGCGGCCCGGTCACGGTCGGCGGCGCGCCCCTCACGCGCGCCGAGGCTCGCACGCACTCGGGCACGGTCGACATCGACGCGCGGCTCGAGGGCGACGGTCCCTTCGAGGCCCACACGCACTCGGGGAACGTGCACGTGGTCCTGCCCAAGACCGCTCCGGTGACGGTCGACGCGCGCACGCACCACGGCAGGGTGGACAACCCGGACGCGGGCACCCCCGCACCCGGCGCCGCGCACACAGTACTCACCGTGTGGACGTTCAGCGGGGACGTGCACGTCGAGCGCAAGTAGCATGACGCACCGAGGTGGACACCTTGCGCATTGAAATCGTGGGCGAAGGCCAGCGGCTCTCCGGCACGCCTCGGCAGATCCTCATGCAGATGAAGAGCCTGACGCGAGGCGCCGAGCACATGACCCTGCGCGAGTATGTCGAGGCCAACCTGGCGAACATCGCGCGCGGCTCCGCGATCGCGCTGCAGCTCGCCGACGGAAGCGACGAGGAGCTTGCCGAGTCCTTCCTCCAGGGCATGCTCGACGGCGGATTCGCGCGGCGCTTCTGAAGGCCCGCCACTGAACGAGTGGTCGCCTCCCGGACGTCACCGCCACCCGAGCAACAAGGGCGGCTACCCTGGCATCCGGCACAGGACCAGGAGGTTCGGCGATGAACTACCAGCGACTCGGCAACACGGGGCTCACGGTCTCGCGCATCTGTCTGGGCTGTATGAGCTACGGCAAGCCCGACGCGTCCGCGACTCCCGGCGAGACGCCGTGGAAGTGGGTCCTTCGCGAGGAGGACGCCCGTCCGTTCTACAAGCGCGCGTTCGAGCTCGGCATCAACTTCTTCGACACCGCGAACATCTACTCGTTCGGGGCGAGCGAAGAGGTCACCGGCCGCGCCCTCAAGGATCTCACCCGACGCGAGGACCTCGTCATCGCCACGAAGATCTGGGGCGCCATGCGCCCGGGCCCGAACGGCCGCGGCCTGTCGCGCAAGGCGATTCTGCACGAGATCGACGCGAGCCTGCGCCGGCTCGGCGTGGACTACGTGGACCTTTACCAGATCCACCGCTGGGACGACGTGACGCCCATCGAGGAGACGATGGAGGCGCTGCACGACGTCGTCCGCGCCGGCAAGGCGCGCTACCTCGGCGCGTCGTCCATGTACGCCTGGCAGTTCGCCAAGGCGCAGCGCGTCGCCGCCGAGAACGGGTGGACGCAGTTCGTCTCGATGCAGAACCACTGGAACATGATCTACCGCGAGGAGGAGCGCGAGATGGCGCCGCTCTGCCGCGATCAGGGCGTCGGGATGATCCCGTGGAGCCCGCTCGCGCGTGGAAAGCTCGCGCGTCCGCGCGACGTGACGACGACGCGATCCGAGGCCGACGGCTTCGCGAAGCGCCTCTACGCCCGGATGGAGGAGGCCGATGGTCGCGTCCTCGAGGCGCTCGACGCGGTGGCAAAGGCGCGGAAAGCGCCCCACGCGCACGTGGCCCTCGCGTGGCTGCTCCAGAAGGAGGGCGTCACCGCGCCCATCGTCGGCGCGACGAAGATGCACCACCTGGAAGACGCGGTCGCGTCCCTCGAGCTGACCCTGTCGCCCGACGAGGTGCGCCGCCTCGAAGAGGCCTACGTGCCACACTTCGTGGCCGGGCACACCTGATCTTCGCCGGGGCCTCGTCGCCGCATCACCGCGCCCCCACCTCGACCACCCGCTCGCGGAACCAGCGGTGCGCGGGATCGTTCTCGAAGCTCGAGCTGTAGCCGATCGAGAACGTGAACCCGCCGAGCGCGAGCGGCGCGGGGAGCGAGACCAGGCCGAGTTGCTTGGTGACTTCCCGGGCGAGTCCCTCCGGCAACGTCACCACGAGGTCCGTCCTGGAGACCACGATGGCCGCCGCGGCGAAGTGCGGCGTGCGAAGGACCACCCGCCGCGAGAGACCCAGCGGTTCGAGCGCGGCGTCGACCGCGCTGCCGGGCAGGCCGCGGGGGCTGACGAGCACGTGGTCGAGCGCCGCGTACCGGCGAACGGTCATTCGTTGCCCGAGCGCCGGATGCCCGCGTCGCAGCAGGACGACCATCTTCTCGTGACCCACCTGCTGCTCGACGATCCCCGAGAGCCCCCGGAACCGCGTGCCAAAGGCGAGATCGACCTCGCGCGCCTGGACCGCGCGGTCGAAGTCGTCGCCCAGATACCGCGTCACGACGTCGACCCCCGGCGATTGCTCGCGGAGCAAGGGGAGCAGGCGCGGCATCAGGACCACCTCGGCGTAGTCGGCGCAGGCGATGACGAACGTGCGCTCGATGCGCGCCGGGTCGAACGTGCTGCTCGACCCCGCGATCAGCGCCTCCGCTTGCAGCAAGACCTCGCGCAGCGGCGCTTGCATGCGCTCGGCCGTCGCGGTCGGCTCGAGGCCGGAGCCGGCGCGGACGAACAACGGGTCGCCGAACGTGAAACGGAGCCGGGCGAGCGCGTGGCTCACCGCCGACTGGGTTCGCCCCAGGCGCCTCGCGGTGAGGGTCGTGCTCTTCGAGCGCATCAGGTCGTCGAGCACCACGAGGAGGTTCAGATCGACCTGGGCGATATGATGAAGGTCGCTCATGGTGGGTATGACTACTATGAATTGGAAGAGACATCGCCCCCGACTTACAGCGGTTCTCCATGACTCGGAACGAATGGGGCTGTTTGTCCGTCGGGAATCGTGTTAACGGCGGAGTTCATGCACGAGCCATATTCGCTGGACATGCGTGAGCGGGCCGTCGCCTTGCTGGATGAAGGGGCGAGCAGCCCGGAGGTCGCCGAGATGCTCGGCGTGAGCGACAGCTGGGTGCGCAAGATGCGGCTGCGACGTGACCGGCTGGGCCATCTGATGCCCGGCTCACCACCGGGCAAGGAACGCATCCTGACCAAGGAGGACGAGGTGGAGCTGTGCCTGCTGGTCGATGACCAGCCCGACGCAACCCTGGAGGAGCTGGTGGAGGTGGTGGCCAAGCACCTCAAGGTGCGCGTGAGCATCTCGACGCTGTCGCGTCGCCTCATCGAGGCGGGTCTGACGCGCAAAAAAAGACTCTTCATGCCACGGAAGCCGACCGACCCGAGATCCAGCAAGAGCGCGACCGGTTCCTGCGCCGAGGCATCATCCGAGGCGCCGCGCGCCTGTTCTTCATCGACGAGACCGGCATCAACCTGTCGATGACGCGGACCCATGCGCGTACGCCCGCTGGCGAGCGCGCCGTCGATGCGGTGCCCAAGAACTGGGGCGACAACGTCACCGTTACGGCGGCGCTCACGCTCGACGGGATCGTCGCGCCGATGATGCTGTACGGCGCGATGACGGCGCGAGCCTTCGAGGCGTACGTCGAGCAGTGTCTGGGGCCGGAGCTTCGGCCCGGCGACGTGGTCGTCCTCGACAAGCTCAACGCTCACCGGACCGACAAGGTGCGCGAGCTGGTCGAGGCCACTGGCGCACGTCTGGTCTTTCTGCCGGGCTACTCGCCGGACTTCAATCCCATCGAGCACGCGTGGTCGAAGCTCAAGGCGCTGCTCCGCAAAGCGGGTGCTCGAACGTTGCGCAAACTGCGGAATGCCCTGCGGTGGGCACTGCTGGAGATCAGCAGCAACGACGCCTACGGCTACTTCTCACACTGCGGCTTCCGCGTTCCATGTCAGTGAGAGCCGCTGTAGGTTGCCTCTTGGACAACGATGGAGGTCGGACGATGAGCAAGATCGCTGTGTTGGGTTCGGGTCAGGTCGGGCAGGTACTGGCGGACGGGTTTCTGAAGCACGGTCACGAGGTGATGCGCGCCAGCCGCGAGCCCGCCAAGCTGGAGAAATGGAAGACCACCGCGGGGGCCAAGGCGCACGTGGGCTCCCCGGCCGAGGCGGCCAAGTGGGGCGACAGCGCGGTGCTCGCGGTGAAGGGCAGCGCGGCGGAGGCGGCTATCGAGCAGGCTGGGCCGCAGAACCTGGCAGGCAAGCTCGTGATGGACGCGACCAACCCCATCGCCGACGCGCCGCCGCAGAACGGGGTGCTGCGCTACTTCACGAACCTCGACGAATCGCTCATGGAGCGCCTTCAGCGCAAGGCTCCCGACGCCCACTTCGTCAAGGTGTTCTCGAGCGTCGGCAACGCGTTCATGATCAACCCCAAGCTGCCCGGCGGCCCGCCCACGATGTTCATCTGCGGCAACGACAAGGGCGCGAAGGCCGAGGTCAAGAAGATCCTCGATCAGTTCGGATGGGACACGGCCGACATGGGATCGGTCGAGGCGGCGCGAGCGATCGAGCCGCTCTGCATGCTCTGGTGCATCCCCGGTCTCACGCAGAACAGCTGGTCACACGCGTTCAAGCTGCTGCGCGCGTAGTGACTTGCGCCGGGCGCGGAACGCTGACTCGCGACCTCGTACCGGCAACCGGGCTACCTTGGTGAGCGGTGAGAGCACCGCGTCGCATCCTCGCCGCCGCTGCGCTGGTGGCGCTCGCCGCCCTCGGCGCGGCGCTCGCCCTGCGCAAGGCGGCGCCTCCCACCGAGGCGGAGCGCTGGCGCCGCGAGGCCGAGGAGACGCGCATCGTGCGCGACGACTGGGGCATCGCGCACGTGCACAGCAAGACCGACGCCGACGCCGTGTTCGGGATGATCTACGCGCAGGCCGAGGACGACTTCGACCGGATCGAGACCAACTACCTCGATGCCATGGGGCGCCGCGCCGAGGCCGAGGGCGAGTCGGCGGTATTTCGGGATCTGCGCATGAAGCTGTTCATCGATCCGCAGGACCTGCAGGCTCGCTACTCGTCGAGCCCGCAGTGGCTGCAAGGCCTGATGATCGCCTGGGCCGACGGACTGAACCTCTTCCTGCGCAGCCACCGCGAGGTCCATCCGCGCGTGCTCCAGCGGTTCGAGCCCTGGATGGCGCTCAGCTTCACCGAGGGCAGCATCGGCGGCG
>Ga0209415_10009460_pt1 | contig 16738 bp, 10 predicted proteins | sample PeaSoiSIISIP2007_FD_187696 | JGI IMG/M metagenome (GOLD analysis project Ga0209415, IMG submission 187696) | Peat soil microbial communities from Weissenstadt, Germany - SII-SIP-2007 (SPAdes) (version 2) | ecosystem: Environmental > Terrestrial > Soil > Wetlands > Peat | place: Germany... | reverse complement strand
AAAGCGGTCCCATCACCCAGGTCCTGGCAGCGGTAATCGGAAACTGGCCCACAACTGAGCGGCTTGGCGGACAGATTTATTGCAACGTGTCTTGGGTGACTTGTGTGTTGGACACGTTGTTCAGATATTCGACGAGTTGTGCTTTCTTGGAGGCATTCTTTTCGCCGGCAATCATATTTTCGAGAATGGGGGCGATGAAGCGGCCATAGCGTGAGAGGGTTGTTTGGTCGTGGGTTGCGAGGGCCTGCTCGACGGCGCGCTGCGTGGCTGGCGTGACGAGTTCGAGGCGGCCGACGAAGACGCGCACGATTTGCGCGGGAGTGGGATTGATGGTGAGAGGCAGGACGCTGTCCACGAACTGGCGCGGCACGATGTAGAGAAGCCGGGTGCCTTCCTCAAACCAGGAATCGCGCCAGGTTTCAAACATAGCTTGCGCTTCGTCGTGATAGAGACCTTGTGCGATGAGCAGGTCTTCGACAGCTTGCTTTAGGGAATCCATGGTGGCGTTGAGTTCGGGAGGATCAAGAGTTGGTTGTGCCTTGGAAGCGTCGGCGATGCGGAACCCCAGCTTGTCGCCGCGGCGTTCGAACAGGAGCATGGCTGGAATTTCTTGTGCCCCGAGGTTTTGCGCGAGAATTTTGCCGTCGTGTGCCAGTTGCACGGAAACGGGTACGGAAAAACTGGCAACGCCGCGATAGAAGAGAAATTTTTCGGTTTGGTCGCCGGCTTGCGTTTTGATGCGCAGCGGAGTCGATGAGGTTTGGCGGGCGGCGTAGTAGTGGTTCGCCCGGTCTTCGCGCGGCAGCGTGGCGGAGCCGTTCGGCTCGAGAGTGATCGAATCCCAGGAAATGCTGCTGTCGGGCTGTTTGTGTTGGCGGTACCAGTCGTTCAAATAGGAGATCATGCGCGTTTGCGTCAGCAGACCTACAGGCTCGACGCGGTTCGCGTGGGGATACCACTCGGTGATGAGGCCTTGGGCGAAGGAGACGTGCACAGAGAGCGTGGTTGGGTGGTTCGTATAGAAATACAGGACTGGAGTTTCCATCCTCACAGTGCCACGCAGTCCGCCCTTAAAATCGACCGTTTGGAAATGTTCGACGAACGACGGCAGATCCGTCGAGCCGGTAAGCGGGAGCCACTCGGCGGCGTGGCCATCCCTAGCGGCGATCGAAGTGAAGGTGCCCCATTCGTGGGCGGTGAGGGCGGGATCGGCAGGCGGCGTTTGCGCGCGGAAAAGAACGGGCATAGAGGCGAGAGAGAGAGCGAGGACAGCGCAGGCAAGAAGGCGGCGTTTCATGGTGTTAGCTCCTTGTATTTCCATCGGCTAGGTTGACGCGAAAAAAAGAGCGAGTGTTAACAAGCCAGCGCGAACGAAAACATCGCAGAGGGGGCAGCTTGCCCGGCGCCGAGGGCTGCTCTACAGTGAATTCATGACGTGGGAGTCGAAAGATTTTGAGCCGCACCGTCTGCTAAAGAATGGACACGCGATGACTATCGCGGCGGCGTTCGCGCGCAGGCGGTTTGACCTGCCCCAGGCGGAACAGCGGCAATTTCAGGTGGATTCGGAATCGCGGATTCTTGGGCATTGTCATTGGCAGCCAGGGAAACGGCGCGATGCCCCCGTGATCGTGATTCTGCACGGGCTGGAAGGATCAAGCGAATCGAATTATGTTTGCGGGATCGCGGAAAAGGCGATGCGCCGGGGTTTTCACGCGGTGCGATTGAACCAGCGGAATTGCGGAGGCACGGAAGAGCTGACGCCTACTTTGTATAACTCCGGAATGAGCGGCGACTACAAAGCAGTGTTGGAGGAATTGACGAACGGCGATGGATTCGAACAGATTTTCTTCGTTGGATACTCGATGGGCGGCAATTTGATGACGAAAATGGCGGGTGAGTATGGAGACGCTCCTCCGAAAGCACTTCGGGGAGTTTGCGTGGTCTGCCCGGCGATGGATCTGGGAGCGTGCGCGGACGCCTTGCAGCTCCGTGAGAATTTCTTCTATCAACGGCATTTTGTGAAAGGCCTGATGGCGCGGTACGCGCGAAAAGCCAAGTTATTTCCGAAGCGGTATCCAATGGATGGGTTCGGGGCGGTGCGCTCGGTACGAGAGTTTGACGACAAAATTACCGCGCCGCAGTTCGGCTATCGGGATGCGCAGGACTATTACGATGCGGTTGGAGCGAAGAAGGTCGTCGCGCAAGTGCGCGTTCCGATGCTGATGATGACGGCGCAGGATGATCCGTTTGTCCCGTACAAGTTATTTCAGCGCGCAAGCCCTGCCCAGAACCCTGCGATTAAATTCGTTACGCCGGAGCACGGCGGCCACTGCGGTTTTATTTCGAAACGAAGCGGTCCGGAACGGTTTTGGGCGGAGCAGAGAATCGTCGAGTTTTGTGACGCGCTTCGCGGCGTGTGAACTCAGCCCATCGGCTTTTCGAGCGAGACAGGGAAGTTTTTCGTCAAAAGCTGTGCGGGACCGTCGGGCATGATGACCATGTCGTCTTCGCAGCGCATACCGAACTCGCCAGGAACGTAGATGCCCGGCTCATTGGAGAATGTCATCCCCGCTTCAAGATTAGTGGTGCTGCCCTTGACGAGATAGGGATGCTCGTGGCCGTCGAGACCGATGCCGTGGCCTAAGCGATGTGTGAAGTATTTGTAGCCAGGGCCGTAGCCGCCATTGACGATCACAGCGCGCGCGGCGTCATCCACGGTGCCAGACAGGCGTCCGGCGCGCGCCGCGTCCAGCGCAGCGTCCTGCGCTTTGCGATTAAGTTCGTATGCTTTCGCGATCTTGTCCAACGGCTTGCCAAAGATTCCCGTTCGAGTGACGTCAGAAGCGTAACCATCTACTCCGCACCCTCCATCAATCAAAACCACATCGCCTTCTTTTAATTTCTGCGGCTGCTTGGTGCCGTGCGGAAGCGCCGCGGACGCACCTAGAAGGACTAGCGCGCCGCCGCGCAAGCCCATCTTTGAAAATCCGGCTTCCACCATGTGCGCGATGTCCTCCTGTGACATTCCTTCGCGCAAAGCGGCAAAAACGGGCTTATAGACTTCGAAGGTCGCATCGCAAGCCAAACGCATAAGTTCGAGTTCGTGAGGAGACTTGCGCGCGCGAGAGGCAATGGTTACAGGATCAGCGGAGACATACTCAAAACCAGGAGCAGCTGCGCGCAGGTGATCCGAATAAGTGAAATATGCGGTTTCTTCGACGCCGAGCCGGCCTGTTCGAACACCTTGATCGGCCAGCGCGCCGGCTGCGAGCTTGGTGGGACTCTCATCTTCCTGCCAAACGCGGATTTCGATGGGGAAGCGAAGTTGCTCGCGCAAGCGCCCTTCTTCAAATCCCGGGCAGACGAGAACTGGTTTGCCCGCTCGCGGCAGGACCAGGCCGACGAGGCGCTCGCTCAAGCCCCAGCGTATGCCAGTGAAATAGTAGAGCGAAGTGCCCGGCGCAAAAAACAGCGCGTCAAAATTGGGCTTGAGTTCCGACATGAGCTGCTGCGCTCGCGTCAAACGAGCTCGGAATTCATCTGCGGTTATGGGTTTGAGGCGATCGCCGAGCGGCTTCAAACCGGAAAAGTCTGCTCCATGCGTCTCTTGTGGCAAAGCTGCTGAGGCTTCGGAACCGGGCACGAACGCAAGAGCAGAAGAAGCCGCAGCAGTTTGCAGGAAGCGACGGCGTGATGTCGGGAATTCTGAGGTCATCGAGTTGTTCTCCATGGTGGAGATGACGTTTAGCTGGCGAAGGCCTGACTTGTCAAGCGGAAGGAAGAAAAAAAATAAACAGAGGAGAGTCTTGAGGAATGCAATGCCGCAATAAACGCTTGTGAGAATTACTCCATTCGAATGGCCTGAATATTTTTGTCTTGAACCTTGAGCTCGATTCCGAGCGGCGGCCGCAAATCCGAACCTTGCACGATGGCGCCGCGCACCCACACGTTGCCGCCGGGGAGAGTCGTCAGCTTGGTTGGATCATAAAGCGTGCGGCTGCACGGGTTGCCCACCATGGGATGCTTCGCGGCCTTGAAATCGTAGTCGCTCTTAAGTTTGGCGAGGTCCGTAATGTACTCGAGCTGGCAATTTCCGTAGGGAGCGTTCATCGAGAATGCCCAATAGCCGTTTTCCTGAGAAGCAGAACTTGCCGGCAACCGGATCAGAAGCCCCGGGATATTTTCGCCCGTCAAGCCATTGCGAATAAAGAACTGCTTGGAAGACCACTGCTGAGCCATCTCCGCGATGGTGGCGATCCCCGGGTCCTGCTGCGTTGCATGGGGCAGCGCCGCATTCGGATCGGGGGCAGGCGACGGAACCTCTATTTGGGGAGGAGGTTCCGCGGGAGGGGGTTCGGCATGCTTGGGGCGGAGAATCCACCGCCCGCCAAAAAAAACGACCAACAATACAGCAAGTAACACCCCCACCATGCGCACAGCAGGATTGTTTAAAGGGCCGCGCCCCGAGCCCTGTGAGGAGACTCCGGGTATTTGCGGCATTTCCGCCTTATAGCGGTCAGGTGGGGACTGGTCCGACATATCTATTTGCCGTGCTCTAATTTTTCGCCGAATGGGAACCCAGCACGGGGGACCCGTCGGCACCGTCAACGCGACCGAGCTAAATCAAGTGTATTGTAGAGCGAGCCACACTGCCGGGCAACTCAGGGTAGTCCCGATGATGGGTAGGAAGCAACCGTACTGCGCGGCTGGGCCGGTCAATTTCGTGCCCATCTCGACAACACTCTGTTATTGAGAAGGTTACACGGAACGCCGTGAGACTTGTCTGAGGGCGGCGAGGCCACTAGTGTAGTAGGCAGCATGGGGAGGATCGGCTTCCTCGCCGAATAGCATGAGCCCCGAATCGCGTGGGGGCGCGCGGGCATTCGTCCGCAGCCTTAACATCTTGTTGAAGTTCGCACGCCTGTACGAATTTGGACATGTGCGGACGGCGGCGCAGTTTGAAACTGCGTGGAAAGAACTCCGAGGTGCGCTCGATGAGAGCAGCGGAAGCGGCCTCTTGCTTGGCGCTTCGGGAAATCAGATCTTGCTCGATGGCGTGCCTCTAGGAGCATCCGCCGGCGAAAAAAGTTTCGCGCAAATGCTGATGAGCTCCGGAATCGCCAGCATTCACTTTTCTCCGACTCTGACGCAACCCCAGTTTGCTCGTTTCGTGCGAGCGTTTCCCAGTGGCAACGCCAAGCCTTCCTCGCTTGCCGAACAGTTAAAATCCGCCCTTGCCGGTGAAACCAGCATCAAGGTCAACGAAATTCGTTACGTTGCGGAAGACTCTTCCGTCGCCGGAATCAAAGTAGCTGCACAGCTCACCGCGAAAGCCCTCGGTGCGCAAGGCGACAAGTTTAAGGATTTCTTCGAAGATCCCAACAAACTCCTGCAAATGATTCTTGCCGCCGAGAGTTCGCGCGGCGGCGGGGGCGGTGGCGGGGGAGGAACTGGACCCGGATTTGGACCTGGTGGCGGCGGCCCGGGCGGAGTGCCCGGAGGCGGTGGCACCGGTGCAGGTGGCGTTGGATCGGGAGGGGGAGCCGGAGCGGGTAGTCCGGCAGGCAGTCTGTGGGAAAGCGGTGGGGGCGGCTCGGGCGCTGGTGGTGGGCTAGGAACTGGTAGCGCCAGCGGCAGCGGTGGCTCGGGTGCTGGCGGCGGGATTGGCATCGGCACCGGTGGGACTGGAGCCGGCGGCGGTCCGGGTTCTGGAACTGGAATTGGCGGAGGTGGGACTGGGGCCGGTGGCAGCGCTGGGACAGGCGGAACTGGAACAGGCGGTGGGGCTGAACCGCCAGGTAAGTGGCTGACGGCCTCGGCCCTGCTTCGCGGCTCTACGCTCAGTGGCGGCGGTCCCGCGTCTGGCGGCCCGGGAGCAGGGGTTGGAGCAGGCGGAGCTGGCTTCAACGTGGCGGAAGATGACGTACGCGCCATGCTTGGCCTCTTCGCGCAGCTTGGAAAGTCGCGCAAGGATCCGGAAGCAAAAATGGATGTGCCGACATTCCAGTCTCGCTTGAGCGCGATGCCCGTGCGCGCGCAATTTACCTTGCAGCAGGCCCTCGCTGGACTTGCAGCGCAGGCGCCATCCGAAAAAGCAGACAAACCGATGTTGCTGAAGCTTGCGGAGCACGTGGCGATCCGCTTTGCGCTGGATAGCTACGAGCGCGGCGAATTGCGTGTGAATGCGGTGAAACAGCTTCTGGATCGCATGAATTCCGAGATCGAGGCTCTGCGCAAGATTTTAGGTTCGCAGGAAGAAATGATGGCCCAGGCGGGGCTATCCGTGCAGTCCTACACCGAGTTGCTCGATCAAGAGTTCTGGGAACAGGTGCCCGAAGAGAACAAGAAGGAAGTGCTGACTTCCGAGGAAGCCTGGTGCGTTCCGCCCCGCAACGTGCGCGTGTTCCTGGAAGAGATGCTCCGTCGCGGCGAATTAAAGACGGTCAATGAAATTTTGATGAAGTACGCCGCTTGCATCGCGCTCGAAGCGCCCGAAGCGCGCCGTACTACCGCGATTGGGCTTTCGGATTTGGCGGAACTGTATGGCAGCGGCGACGGCAGTGCTTTGATGGAGTCCATTCGGCGGCTGGGAAATCAGCTGGCCATCGAACGAGAGCCGGAATTGCAGACACTAATCAGCGCCGCGTTCGTGCGCATGAGCCAGGAAGCCGCTTCCAAGCGTTGCTACCCCGCCATGCAGCAAGCGCTCTCCTCTCTCGACAGCATCGAGCAGCAGCGCCCGGGATCTACACAAAGCCTGCGCCCGCGCATCGGCGCGGAAGAACGCTTGCCGGAGTTCATCGAAGAAGCGCTCCGCGGCGGTCATATCGCCGACGGCATGACCGAAATTTTGGGACTCATGCCCAAGGCGACTCTCCATTACGTGACAAACCGCTTCGGCCATTGCGGCTTCCGCGAGGATTGCGAAGTGCTCGGCCAAATTGTCCGAGGCCTCGGCGAAGATTCCACGCAGCGGCTGCTTGAGATTCTGCAAACGGCGCCTGCCCCCGAGGCGGCGGAAACCATCGGTTTGCTAAGCCATTTCGCGCCCGACGCGGTCCAGAAAATTCTTCCCGTGCGCCTGAGCCAATGGCCGCGCTCCTCGCACGACCGGGCGGTCCGGCAGCTTTCCTCGGCTCCCCCGGAGCAGCGCGCCATATTGCTTGTCTCGCTCTACGATTCGCTCGACGCCCTGATCAGGCCGCTCGCCATCGATGAGATGGGCATGAGCAGCCAGCCGGAATGTATCCCGAAGCTCGTCGAATTGGCGCAGAACGACCACACTCCTCCGTTTCATCGGCTGAAGGCTCTCGAAGCGATTGGCCGATTGCGCGCTTCCGCCGCAAGCCCAACGCTTCAGCACATCATGGATGCTCGCCAGGTGTGGCGCTGGGTCTACCCCAGCGAACTACGCATCGCTGCCGCCCAAGCGCTGATGCGGCTCGATCCCACGATGGCGCTGGAAAAGCTCAACTCCAGCGGACTCGAACGCAAGGATCTCTCGCTCGAGCCTATCGATCCAGAGCCCAACTCTTCGGTGATGCGCCAGCGGCGTTACGCCCGCCTGAAGCTTTCGCGCAACCTGATCGCCTTGACCACCAACCTGCGCGAAAATTTCCGCCTGTCCATCCCCGAACTCAACCTCGGCGGCGGTATTGGCTCTGGTGAACGCCATCTTGCGCCGGGCTCGCTCCTCTCCCTGAAGCTTTCGCACGGGGTGCGCAACATCAAGGCGCAAGCCATCGTCCGCGGCGCGCGTCCGCAGGCCATGGCATTCGAATTTGTTGACATGGACATGGAAGATCGCTCGCGTCTGCGCAAGGTTTTGATGGAACTCGGCGGCATTCCGCAAGTATCGGCAGTCGTCAACCGCAGCAAGCGGCGAGGCCGCGTGGCACTCAACAAGTAATTTTTTTCAAGTTGTTGTCTCGATTTGGCGGCGTGCGAAAGCGCGCACCCCCTTCCCACCTGTCCTCGCCTGGAGCTTACCCGTCCGCGCGAGCAGGTCTCGCACCCGTCCACTCGTCGTCTTGACAGCGGAGACACATAGGACCTCTGTACCATTGCCGCCGACGGGCTATAACCCTACGGTACTAGCTAGGTAGTCCTACTAAGGGACGGGCATGAACGCGAATGTTAGCGGATTCTAAGTCGACTTCGGGACGGGCCTTCGTAAGAAGCCTCAACATACTCCTGAAGTTTGCCCGTTTGTACGGTTTCGAGCACGCCCGTACCACCGAACAGTTGGACATCGCCTGGCGCGAGCTCCGCGCTGCAATTCCCACAGGAACCGACAACGGGCTGATGCTCGGCGCCACCGGCTCCCAATTGCTTCTGGATGGCGTTCCCCTGGAAGGCGCTCCCGCTGAAAAGCAGTTCGCTCAGTTGCTCTCCGCCGCGGGATTGGCCAGCATTCAGTTTTTCCCCTCCGTCACACAAGAAGAAATTGGCCGCTTTGCCCGAGCCTTTCCAACCGGCAAAGCCAAGCCCACCGAGCTTGCCATACAGCTGAAAGCTGCGCTCACTGGCGCGCAGGGCATTCGTTTGAACGAGATCTGCTTCGTTGCCACGGATTCGCGCTTGAAAGATGCCAGCGTCGCCGCGCAACTTGCGGCTGCTTCCCTCGGCGAAGACCAGGGCGATTTTAAAAAGTGGCTCAATGACCCGCAGAAGTTGCTTGAACTCATCGCCGCTGCGCAAGGTTCCAGAGGCGGCGGGGCGGTTGGCACAGGCACAGGAGCCGGCGGCCCAGGCTCAGGTGGCCCAGGTTTCGGTAGTGGAGACGGCCCGACTGGGACGGGCGGTTCCGGTTCCGGTGCGGGCTCCAACCCGTACTCTGGTGCCCCTGGCGAATTCAGCTCAACGGGATCCAGCACTGGTGGAACACTTGCGGCCGGGCCTTATGTGGCAGGAGGAGCCGTTCCCGGCGTCGCTGGCGTTAGCGCAGGTGGCGCCGGTGCGGGTTTGGGAGCGGGTCTCGGCGTCGGGCCGGGTGGCTCCGGCAGCGGCTCCGGCAGCGGACCTTGGCGCGGAACTGGCCAGAGTGCCGGCCCTAGCGAAGACGAAATCTACGGAATTCTGGGCGCCCTGACCAGCTTCGGCAATGTTGGTTCAGGCCAAGGTGGCGCCGCGGCCGCCGGCCAGTTCCAGCAGCAAATGTCTGAATTGCCGGGAACCGCACAAGACACTCTGAAACGCGCCATTGCTGGACTTGCCGCACAAGCTCCCGAGGGCCAGCCGGACGAATCCGTCCTGGTTAAACTAGCCGAACATCTTGCCATCCGTTTCGCGCTCGAGCGTTTCGAAAGCGGTGAAGTGAAAGTCAACGCCGTTCGGCAGATGCTCGACCGCATGAATGCGGAAATCGAAAACCTCCGCAAGATTCTCGGAGCGCACGAAGACAAGATGACCGACGCGGGAATGCTGGTCGAATCGCACCGCGAAATTCTCGACCGCCAGTTCTGGGCCGCCGTTCCTGAAAGCGGCAAGCAAGCCGTTCTCCTCTCGACCGATGCCTGGTGCATTCCCCCGAAAAACGTTCAGTCCTACGTCGCCCACTTGATCGAGGCCGGCGACGTCGCGCAAGCCATCAGCATCCTGCAGAACTACGCGTCCTGCGCGGAGAGCGACGAGGCCGATGCGCGGAAAAAAACCGCAATGGGCTTGTCCGAAATGGCCGAGCTTTATGCCAAGGCCGATCCCAAGCTGCTCGGCGAAGCATTGCGTCATCTGGGCCTGCGTCTGAACGTCGAGCAAGACAGCGAGCTCCAGACGCTCGTGAGTGCCGCGTTCGTCAGGCTTAGCCAGGAAGCTGCCACCAGCCGGTCCTTCGGTGTGATGGAACTTGCGCTCGATTTGATCTCGGGTGTCGAAGCGCAGCGTCCGGGTGTCGGCCGCAGTTTGCGGCCTAAGATGGGCATCGAAGAACGCATTCCCGAATTCGTCGACGAAGCGCTGCGCGCTCGCCAGGCCGCCGCCGGCATGACCAACGTTTTGAAAATGCTGCCGCAAACCGCCATGGAGCAGCTTTCCACGCGCTTCAACCGTTGTAGCCTGCGCGAAGATGCCGAGCACGTCTCGAATCTAGCCGCCGATCTCGGCGAAGAGGGTTTGCAGTATCTGCGAAGCACTGTGCGAGGCGGCCAAATTACCGAAGCCGTCGAGATGGCCGGCCTTCTAAGCAAACTCGATCCGGAAGCGGTGGAAGTTTTCTTGCCCGCGCGCATGAAGGATTTTCCGCGAACCTCGCAGGACCGCATCGTCCGCCAAATTTCCGCCAGCGGCGCCCCGGGACGCTGCCGCATTCTTCTCGAGCTTCTCGATCACGTCGATCCATTGATCATGCCTCTCGTCATCGACGAAATTGGCGTAACCGCCGACCGCGAAGCCCTCGGCCGTTTGCTCACTATCGTCGACGGTGACTTGCCTGTTGGTGGTTCCCACTATTTACAGGTAAAGGCGCTCGAGGCTTTGGGCCGCATCCACGCTCCGGAATCCATCTCCACGCTCAAGCGCGTCGTCGAAGCCAAGAAAATGTTTGGCTGGCAGCATCCGCAGGAACTTCGCATCGCCGCGCTACAAGCGCTCCTCCAACTGGAACCCGAGTGGGCGCGCGATTTTATGGCCAAGAGCGGTATTGACCGCGAAGAATTGGCTCTGGCTCCGCTGGACATCATTCCCAACTCAAAATTCGTCCGCCAGCGCCGTCACACCCGCGTCCGGCTGCATAAGGCGGTGACCGCCGTGAGCACCAACCTCAAGGAAAACTGCCGTCTCGAGATTAAAACCGCCAGTCTCTCGGGCGGCATCGCCACCATCAGCCGCCACCTTGCCCCCGGCACCCACGTGCAGCTCAAGCTCCAGCTCGGCCTTCGCAACGTCCTGGCCACCGCCCTCATGCGCGACTACCGCGCCCAGGATATGGCCTTCGAAATCGTTGACATGACTCTCGACGAGCGGAGCAAGTACCGCCGCCTGCTTGCCGATAACCATTCCCCGTCAACCCCCGTGCCGGACGCGAAGGCCCAGAGCGTCGTGGCCGAACCGTCGGTCCGCTCCTAGCGGATTCCATCCTCTTCCATCCGTTTACCCGTGTCGACGTTCTTGGCGCTGGCGCATCCAACCAGTTAGAATAGAATGTTTGCACTTGCCGCGGGAGCGCGGCCAGTGCGTTTACTCTCGGAGCACCGCCAGGAGACGGCGAAACCCTTCATGGATGTTGCCAAGGCAGTTGACTCAGTTGTCGCTCGATTTATCGGCACCAAGCACGAGCGCGACATCAAAAAATTGCAACCGTACGTCGTGCAGATCAATGCGCACGAAGACGAAGTCCGCTCGCTCAGCGACGACGAGCTGAAAACTCGCTTCGCCGAACTGAAGAAAGAAGTGCAGGAGCAGCTCAAGGACGCTGACCCCAGCGAACCCAGCTACAAAGAATTGCTAAAGCAGGTGCTCGACCCGATGATCGTCCCTGCCTTCGCTCTCGTTCGCGAAGCCGGCCGACGGTTCCTCAACATGCGCCATTTTGACGTCCAGCTCATCGGCGGCATGGTTCTCCACGACGGAAAAATCGCCGAAATGAAGACTGGCGAAGGCAAAACGCTCGTCGCCACTCTTCCCGCTGCCCTGAACGCGCTCGCTGGCCGCGGCGTCCACGTCGTCACCGTCAACGATTACCTCGCACGTCGCGACGCCGAATGGATGAGCGCTCTCTATCGTGGTCTCGGTCTTTCCGTCGGCGTCATCGTTCACGACCTCGACGACGAACAGCGCAAAGCCGCCTACGGCGCCGATCTCACCTACGGAACAAACAACGAATACGGCTTCGACTACCTGCGCGACAACATGAAGTACGACCTCGCACAATGCGTCCAGCGCGGGCATCAATTTGCCATCGTTGACGAAGTCGATTCCATCCTCATCGACGAGGCGCGTACGCCTCTCATCATTTCCGGCCCCTCGGAAGAGTCCACCGACAAATACGCCAAGATCGACAAGATTATTCCGAAGCTCATTCAGGACGTCGATTACACCCTCGACGAAAAGCATCGCACCGCCACGCTCACTGAAGAGGGCTTCAGCAAGTGCGAACGCCTGCTCGGGCTCAGCAACATGTCCGATCCCGTCAACATCGAAATCATGCATCACGTGTACCAGGCGCTGCGCGCGCACGCCCTGTACAAGATTGACGTCGATTATGTGAATAAAGACGGTGAGATCATCATCGTCGACGAATTCACCGGCCGCCAGATGCCCGGCCGCCGCTGGTCCGATGGCTTGCACCAGGCCGTTGAAGCCAAGGAAGGCGTCAAGATCGAGCGCGAGAATCAGACGCTCGCCACCATCACCTTTCAGAATTATTTCCGCATGTACAAAAAGCTTTCCGGCATGACCGGCACTGCGGAGACGGAAGCCGCCGAGTTCGGCAAAATCTATAATCTCGATGTTGTTGTGATCCCGACCAATCGCACGCTCATCCGTGAAGAGCACCGCGACGTCGTCTACCGCACCGAAAAAGAAAAGTTTGAAGCGGTCGTCAACGGCATCCTGCAAGAAGACAATTCGTTCGCGAATGGTATTCGCCACTACCACGAACGCGGCCAGCCGGTCCTCGTTGGCACTATCTCCATCGAGAAATCCGAAGCTATCGCGGACATTTTGAAAAAAGCCCGCGTTCCGCACGAAGTGCTCAACGCCAAGCAGCACGAGCGCGAATCGCGCATCGTCGCGCAAGCTGGCCGCAAAGGCGCAGTCACCGTTGCCACCAACATGGCCGGCCGCGGCACGGACATTCTCCTCGGCGGCAATCCCGAGCAGATGACCCGCGATCATTTTCTGAAGAACAAATTGGCCATGCCCTACGCGGCCGCGCCCGCCGTCATTCCCGCCGACGGCTCCCCTGATGCGCAGCCTGCCATACCCATGGTTCTTTTCCAGCACGAAGGCAAAATCTTTCAAGTCCCCGCGGACCAGTGGAAACCTATCTACGAGCAGTTCGCGCAGCAGTGCAAAGCCGAACACGACGAAGTCGTCGCTCTCGGCGGATTGCACATCCTCGGCACCGAGCGCCACGAAGCCCGCCGCATCGACAACCAGCTTCGCGGCCGCGCCGGCCGTCAGGGCGACCCCGGCTCTTCGCGTTTTTTCCTTTCCCTCGAAGACGATCTCATGCGCATCTTCGGCGGCGAACGCATTCAGTCCCTCATGTTTCGTCTCGGCATGACCGAAGGCGTCCCCATCGAGTCTGGCCTCATCTCGCGCCGCATCGAGAACGCGCAGAAATCCGTCGAAGCGCAAAACTTCGACGCCCGCAAACACCTTCTCGAATATGACGACGTGATGAATAAGCAGCGCGAGACGATTTACGCCATTCGCCGCTCCGCGCTCGAAGGAAAAGATCAGCGCGATTACGTTCTCGGCGTCGCGGAAGATGTTGCCCGCGAACTCGTCGACACCTCTTGCCCGCGCGATCAGCATCCCGATCAGTGGAACACGACGCAGTTTCTCGCCGAAATCAACGCTCAGTTCGGCATCGACGCCAAAGCCTCCGGCGCTGATCCCGCCACGCTGAGCCACGACGAACTTGCTGACGCAACCGTAAAAGCCGTCACCACGCGCTACGAGGAAAAGGAAAAACAGTTTGGCGCCGATTTAGTCCGGTGGCTGGAACGCCGCATCATCCTCGATGTCGTCGACTCGCAGTGGAAAGACCATCTTCTTTCTCTCGATCACTTGAAAGAAGGCATCGGCCTCCGCGGCTACGGCCAAAAAGATCCCTTGGTCGAATTCAAAAAAGAAGCCTTCGTTCTCTTCGAAGACATGATGGCGCGCATCGACAACGAAACCATCCGCTATCTCTTCCACATTCAGGTGCAGCTGAACGAACAGCCTCCGCAAGGTGGATCGGGAACGCCTACCCAGCCTCGAGGAGCGCAGCAGCCTCCGCGCCCTCGCGCCGACGCCGCTATTGCCGGTGCTGCCGCCGCCCGCGCCAGCGAACCTCCTACTCCGCAGCGCCTGCCCGACTTCGCCCGCGCCATGGAGCGCAAGCAAGAGCGCCAGCAAAAAGAGCTGCAATATCAAACTGGCCCGGCCCAAGCCGAAGCCCCCAAGCCCGTCCGCGCCGGCGCCAAAGTCGGCCGCAACGATCCCTGCCCCTGCGGCTCCGGCAAAAAATACAAAAAATGCCACGGCATCAATGCATGATCGCACCTTCGCTATTTCGCGCCGCAAGCACAAAACTGTCATTTCGAACGGAGCAGGCCGACGTATTTTCTTTCGCTCCGCTCCGGCGGAGCGTCGGCCTGCGGAGAGAGAAATCTCTCTTCGATCTCACAAGCGAGAAAGCTTAACCAAATGCCCCCAGCACCGATGCCGCAGCCGCAACCCGAGCGCCACCCCATCCCCGGCGTAAAAAATCTAGTCGCCGTAGCCAGCGGCAAGGGCGGCGTCGGCAAAACGACAGTTGCCGTCAATCTCGCCCTCGCTCTCGTCAAACTCGGCCACAAAGTCGGCCTCATGGACGCCGACGTCTACGGCCCCAACGTCCCCATCATGCTCGGCACCCTCCAAGAGCCGCAAGCCACCGCCGAAAAACGCATCATCCCCGTACAGGTCGCCGGCATGAAAATGATCTCCATGGGCCTGCTTAACCCCGGCGACAAGCCGATGGTTTGGCGCGGCCCCATGCTTCACAGCGTCATCACGCAATTCCTGCGCAGCGTCGAGTGGGGCGAGCTTGATTATCTGATTATCGATCTCCCGCCCGGTACCGGCGACGTCCAGCTCACCCTCATCCAGACGGTAGCCGTCACCGGCGCGGTCGTCGTCACCACTCCTTCCGCCGTCGCTCTCGCCGACGTGCGCAAGGCCATCGAAATGTTTCGCCAGGTCAACGTCGAAGTCCTCGGCGTCGTCGAAAACATGAGCACATTCCGTTGCCCTCACTGCGATAAGCCCATCGACATCTTCGGCCACGGCGAAGGCGCGAAGACCGCTGTAGCCTATGGCGTCCCCGTCCTCGGCGAAATCGAAATCGATCCCCGCATCCGCATCGGCGGCGACACCGGCAAACCCGTCGCCGGCCTCGGCGAATCCGCCCCCGGCACCCAGAGCCTCTACGCCCTCGCCCGCGCCGTCACCGCCCGCATCGCCGAAGTCAGCGCCACCTCTTCCGGCCCCACCGTCTCCATCGACTAACGCGGTCTTCTCCGCCGGTCAGCCGGCTGGAGATTGACAGTAACTTCGCAAAATGCGAAGATTCGGCAATGCGGATCGTGAGCCGTAAAGCGATTCGAGACGCGACGGCGAAACATAGAGAGTGGAGCGCGTCAATCAATGCGTGGTACAAGATTGCGAAGGACGCGGATTGGGCGAACTTTGCTGATGTTCGGAATAGCTGGAGGCGGTCGGACATAGTCGATCGGTTTGTCGTATTCGACATAAGCCACAACAAGTGCAGGCTGATCGCGACAATCAAATACCGATGGAGAATGATCTATATCCGCCACATTTTGAGTCACGCGGAATATGACCAAAAGGAATGGCGACGGACATGATTGAGGTATCCGAAAAATACGCGTTGGAAGTTGGCTCGCCGACAGCGATTTCCTCGGAACGGCAGCATCAGGAGTATCTTGCCGTCCTCGACAAACTGGCGAACACCGCGAGGCCGACGAGCGACGAGGAAAAGTATGCGGAAGTGCTAATTACGCTGATCGAGGCCTACGAGGAAGAGCATCATGCCATTCCGGAGGCGGCACCCGTGGAAGTGCTGCGGGCCCTGATGGAGGCGAACGGCCTGCGACAGAAAGACTTGGCGCCGATATTGGGTACGGAAAGCCTTGTGTCGGAGATATTGCGTGGAAAACGCGAGCTGAATAAAGGCCAGATCGAGAAACTGAGCAAGCGATTTCACGTTTCGCCTGCTGTGTTTTTTTAGGAGCCTGGGCCGAGGCTTCTCTGGCACGGATTTCGTTCTGCCCGTAATGACTGTGCCATGTGAACTTAAATCCCTTATATGCAACACTTACGAATGAGCTCGTTAAGTGTTGCATCTAAAAGGGCTTACAGAAAAACTAACTCGTTTAGATGCAACACTTACACGAAATAGGGGGTGGGTCATCGACAATGTCTAACCAAATTCCCAGCGCCAACCCCACGCGCGGCTCGCTTCGACTGGGCCGCCAGCCCGACATTCGCGCTTACCGCGGCAAGTACCCGCAAATTGCCGCGTCGGCCTACATTGACCCCGCCGCCGTCATCATCGGCGACGTCGTCATCGGCGAAGATTCCAGCGTCTGGCCCTGCACGGTGATTCGCGGTGACGTGCACCACATCCGCATCGGCGCGCGCACCAATATTCAGGACGGCTGCGTCCTCCACGTCATGCGCGACGAGCACGCGCTGGTTCTGGGCGACGACGTCACCATCGGCCACTCCGTCACGCTCCACGGCTGCACCATCGAGTCGCGCTGCCTGGTCGGCATGGGCGCTGTGATCCTCAACGGCGTGCACATCGGCGCCGGCAGCATCGTAGCCGCTGGCACGCTCCTGCTCGAAGGCGCCAAAATTCCCGCGGGTAGCCTGGTCGTAGGCCACCCCGGTAAAGTGAAGCGTGCCCTGACCGGCATAGATCAAGCCACCATCGACGCCTACGCTCAGCGTTACGTCGAGTATAAGAATATTTACGTGAAAGAAGTGAGGAGTGGCGAGTGACGAGTGGCGAGAACATTCCGGA
>Ga0209415_10009459_pt1 | contig 16738 bp, 18 predicted proteins | sample PeaSoiSIISIP2007_FD_187696 | JGI IMG/M metagenome (GOLD analysis project Ga0209415, IMG submission 187696) | Peat soil microbial communities from Weissenstadt, Germany - SII-SIP-2007 (SPAdes) (version 2) | ecosystem: Environmental > Terrestrial > Soil > Wetlands > Peat | place: Germany... | reverse complement strand
GTCACGAGCTTCCGCTGGGCCCGGGGGAGCGTGGCCATCCGCGCGAAGATCCACTTGTCGAGCGCGTCCAGCTGCGGGACGTAGCGGGCGGCGTTCGCTCGGTAGGTCGCCGCGTTGGCCGGATCGGCTTGCACCATCGCGTCGCGGATGTTCGCGACCATCTGCGCGGCGTTCGGCACGGCGAACCAGATGTGGGGATCGCCCCGCGGGGACTCGGCGCTTCCGGGCAGCAGGGACACGCCCCGGCTGCTGTCGACGACGTGGACGCGCCGGTGCACGCTCTGCAGCAGGTTGATCATCCACGCGTCTTCCATGCCCGCGCCGTTTTCCACGAGCAGGTCGGCGGAGGCGATCTTCTGGAGATCGCCCGGGACGGCCTCGTAGTCATGCGGGTCGACGTTGGCCGGGAGAATCCCCACGACCTGCGCCGCGTTCCCGGCGACGATGCGGGCGAAATCGGTGACCTGCGTCGTGGTGGCGACCACCCGCAGCGGGCGCGCCGCGCTCGCGGTCGACCCGGCGCCGCCGAGCGCGAGCCCGAACGCGAGCACGGCCGTCATCCCTGCGAGCAGGCCTCGATGCCACGGTATGAGGAGTCTCACTCTCATCGTGGGTCTCATCCTCCCCTTCTGGAGTTGCGGTCGTCTGGGTGGCGTCGGCCACGCAGCGCCGCGGTCTCGCCCGGCGCCGGCAGCCGGGCGCCATCGAGTGTATGCCCACCCGGGCGGTCCCATCGGACATCGCGCCGGGCGCCCGGACATCCGAGCGCAGGCGTTGCGGGATGGTCGGGGGACCCGGAGTGCCGGCGGCCGCTCGACGTCAGCGGGGGGCGCTTCGCAGCGCACGTGCCCCGCGCCATACGCCGTAGCGCGGCGCGAACAACCAGGCTCCGAAGAACATCGCGGTGGCCACGAGCACGATCGCCCCGCCGGACGCGATGTTGAGATAGAACGAGGCATAGAGACCCGCCACCCCGGCGGCGGCTCCCAAGGCGGCGGCCACGATCATCATGGGGACGACCCGGTCGGTGAGCAGCCGCGCCGTGGCCGCGGGTGTCACGAGCATCGCGAGCGCCAGCACGGTGCCCACGGCCTGCACGGAGACGATCACGACGAGCGCGAGGAGCACCAGGAGCCCGTTGTCCAAGAGCGCCATGGGGAGCCCCATCGCCTGTGCCATGTCCCGGTCGAACGACGCGAGCGTGATCTCCTTGTGAAAGAGCCACACGGCCGCGATCACCAGGCACCCCACCGCGACCGTCAGCCAGACGTCCTGCGGCGTCACCCCGAGGATGTCGCCCAACAGGATCGTGGCGAGGTCCCGCACGTACGAGCGGATGCTGCTGATCAGCACGACCCCCAGGGCGAACGCGCCGACGAACAGCACGCCGATCGCGCTGTCGTTGCTGACGCGGCGGTGCTGGCTCACGGCGCCGATCCCGAGCGCGGTGAGCACCCCGAACGCGAGGCCGCCGAGCAGGATGTCCACCCGCAGCAGGAACGCGATCACGATCCCGGGGAACACCGCGTGCGCCATCGCATCGCCGAGAAACGCCATGCCCCGCAGCACGACGTACGTGCCGATGACCCCGCACAAGACGCCGATCAGCACCGCCTCCGCGAGCCCGCGCTGCAAGAACCCCAGCCCGAGCGGGGCGAGGAGCGCGTCAGCGAGCGGCATCGTAGACCACCATCCGTGCGTCGAGGACGGCGACGGTCGAGCCGTAGGTGGCGCGCAGCACGTCGGGGACAAACACCGTCGGGGGCGGGCCGAACGCCACGAGCCGGCGGTTGAGGCACAGCAGCCGGTCGCAGCGGGTGGCGGCGGCGCTCAGGTCGTGGGTGGACATGAGGACGAGCGCTCCCTGGTCCCGGAGGTCCCCGAGGAGACGGAGCACCGCGTCCTGGGTCGTGGTGTCCACGCCGGCGAGCGGCTCGTCCAGGATCACCACGTCCCCGCTCTGGGCGAGCGCGCGCGCCAGCAGCACGCGCTGCCGCTGGCCGCGGCTGAGCTGGCCGATCTGGCGGCGCGCGTAGCCCGCCATGCCGACCCGCTCGAGGGCCTCCATCGCGCTTTGGCGGTCGGCGGCGCGCGGCGCGCTGAGCCACCCGAGAGCGCGAACGCGCCCCATCAGCGCCACATCGAGGACGCTGACCGGGAACTCCCAGTTGATCTGCTCGTGCTGCGGCAGATACGAGACGTGGTGCCACGCCTCCGCGGGCGCCATGCCGTGGAGGCGGACCGCGCCGCGCGCCGGGGCGAGCACGCCGACCAGCGCCTTGAGCAGCGTCGTCTTGCCTGCGCCGTTCGGGCCGAGCAGGCCGACGATCGTCCCGGGCTGCAGCGTCGCGGTGACCCCGTCGACCGCCACATGGGTGCCGTAGGCGATCGAGACGTCCTCGAACTCGACCGCGGGCCCGCGCGGGTGGATGGCGACGATCGGGCGTTCCGGCATCGTCCGCCTACCGCAGCGCGGCTACGATCGCGTCGGTGTCGTACTGCATCATCTTCACGTAGGTGTCCCCGTCCGAGCCCGGCAGCCCCAGCGCGTCGCCGTACCAGTCGGTGACGATGCGGACGCCCGCCCGGCGCGCGATCTGCGCGGTCAGCTCCGGGTCCGCGGAGTCCGTGACGAAGATCGCCGTGACGTGCTGCGCCCGCACCCGCGCGGCCAGCGCCGCGACGTCGGCCCGCCCGCCGTCCGGCCCCGGGACCTCCAGGCGCACGAAGCGGAGCCCGTAGCGCGCGGCGTAGTACGCGAGCCCGCCGTACGTGGTCACGAGCGTGCGCCGCTCGCGGGGGAGGGCGGCGGTCCGCTGCGCGATCGCGCGGTCGAGCGCGTTCAGCTCGGCGATGTACCGCGCGGCGTTCCCGCGAAAATACGCCGCGTACGGCGGCGCCGCCGCGCTCAGCGCGTCGCGGATGTTGTCGACCATCCGCACGGTGTTCGGCACCGCGAACCACAGCTGCGGATCCCCGTGCGGTTCCGGCAGCACTGCGAGGCCCCGGCTCGCGACCGCGACGGGGACGAACACGTCTCCCCACGACGGGCCGTAGTGCCGCCCGTCCTCCGGCAGCGCCCGCGCACCCCATTTGGTGACCATCACCCGGACCCCCCGCGGATCCCCGTGGAGCACGCGGGCCATCCAGGCATCCTCGAGCCCCGCGCCGTTCTCCAGGATGAGGTCGGCGAACACGATGCGCTGCAGGTCACCGGGACCCAGCTCGAACTCCGCCGGGTCGACGTTCGCGGACAGGACCGGGTCGACGTGCGCCAACGCTCCGCCGACGTTGCGGGCGAGGTCGGCGACCTGCGTCGTCGTCGCGACGGCGCGCAGCATCGGCTCGCCGTCCGCGTTGCGCAGGTCGGGGCGGACCATCGGCTCGTTGGTCCACATCGCCCCGGCGGTCCCGCCGGCCGCCGCGCAGAGCAGGACCACGACCGTCACGCCGGTCGCGAGGCGCCGGCCCGCATTCCCACACCGCCTGGCCAACCCGACATCCCTCCCCGCGATGGCACACTAAGGCCCCCCTGCGTGTCATGCCCGCGGGAGGCGGGCGCTAGACGCGCCGGGGCGCCCGGGGATCGGCCGCCCGGGATGTCACCGGTGGGGCGGCCACTCGAGATCGTCGATCAGCATGTACCCGGTCGCGCCGAGAAGCGAGTGGGCCGCCGCGCCGCCGCCGGTGATCGCCGAGAGCACCTCGACCTGCACGATGCGGTAGGCGTCGTTCTCGTAAGGGGCGGCCGGGAGCGACGGGTCGTCGATGATATAGTCCCTGGTCTGGCGGAGCAGCTTGACGCTGCTGCCCGTCGACAGCCGCTGGCAGTCGCTCGCACCGCGCGGACCCTGTCCGCTCCGCTCCAGCTGCCAGGTTTCCTTCAGGCTGGGGATGGCGCCGCAGAACAGGGCGGTCGCACGGTCGCCGGTCGGCCCCGGGGGGACCACGAGGACCGAGCCGGGGGTGGCGCGAGCGTTGAAGGCGATCTGATCGGGGCGCTGCGGCATGGGATCCGCCGCGGCGGCCGCCGCCGCGGCGAGCGCGACGGCGAGCGCCGCGATGACCATGCGTACCATGCGTCGCACCGTCTCCTCCCTCCCGCTTGTACTTGCGACGGCGCTCGCGTCGTCCCGTCGCGATCCGCCCGGGGGCAGTGTTCCGGTTAGGGCTTGTTGAGCGGCACGTCCTGCCAGGTCACGGCCACGTAGTTGGTCAGGAGCGGCGTCCCAAGCGTCGGGGCCTGACCTCCGCACAAGCCCACAAAGCCCGACTTGTTGTTGAGGTCGATGAAGCCCTGGGCCTGAGGGCTCGTCTGCTGTTTGCCCTGGAGCCCGCCGTTAAGCCAGGCCCACGTGCTGCCGCTCCCCTGCGTGATGTTGCCCTGGGCGTAGATGTACCCGCTGAACACGAAGTTCCCGTTGATCGCGATGTCGCCGGTCGCCAGGATCACGCCCCAGTTGCCCGCGCTGAACGGTGGGTTGATGCCGGCGCAGGACGAGCCGGACGACTGGCCGGTCACCGAGCCCGTGATCGTGACGACCTGCCCCCCGCCGGTGTTGTTGCTGATGACGAGGCTCTCGGGGTTCGCCTTCGTCCCGGTGAACGTGACGCTCGTCGTGTTGACCGTGGTGGTCGGCGGGTTCGTGCAGCTCACGACGGCGCTGTTGACGTTGTCGAAGACGTTGGTGCCCGGGTTGACGTTCTCGGTGCACGCGTACGACAGCGCGTTGATGATCGGGTAGATCGGCACGTACCGGATGCCGTTCTGGTTGCCGTTGCCGTAGAACGTTGCCGGCGTCGTCCGGCTCAGGTCGTCGATCAGCAATCCCCAGTCGAAGTACCGCTCGGGGAACGTGCCGGTGTCGTCCGAGGAGTTGTTCGCGCTGCCGTTGATGCTGCCGTTGTAGCCGTAGTAGTCGGAGCCGTTGGCGCACGGGTTGCCCGCGGCCAGCGTGACCGCCCCGGTGGAGGTCTTCACGCAGAACGGCTGGGTGGCCGCGACGATCATCACGAAGCCGTTCGTCACCGGCACGGACGACCAGTAGGTCGGCGTGTACGTGCCGTTGGACGCATACGTGACGTAGGTCTGCGTCGCGGAGATGTTGGTCTGCGAGGCCTTCACGACGCTGACCCCGGCCGGCAGCGTCCCGGCGTTCCAGTCCTTGACGATGCTCGTGAAATCGCTGGACACCATGCCCTGGGGCGTCATCGGGTGCCAGTTGACCGGGTCCGTGTAGCTCTTGCTGAGCGCGATGGTGCTCATGCCCCCGGCCGTGTTGCTCGTCGACCGGCCGCCGTCCTGCAGGCACGAGGTGGGGGCGACCTCGCCGATCGCGGGGTGCCCCGCGCTGCTCGTCGGAAGCGGGCCGGATAGGCCCTTGCCCTGCTGGATCACCTGAAAGTACGCCTGCAGATCCTGGCACTCGCCGAAGTACGTCCCCGCGTTCGTCGGGCTCCCGCACGGCGGGGTCGTGTTGGCCCCCGCGGACTCCCCGTACACGATCGCCCCCGCCATCACCTGGGGGCTGACCAGATTGAGCGCCGTCGCGCTCGACGCGCACAGGGGGGAATACGTCCAGTCCTCGAACTCGACCGTCGAGTTCGAGTAGATGTCGTTCCCGGTGGTCGGGGTCGTGTCCCCGTCGAAGTTCACGCCCTGCCCGTAGATCTGGTACTCCCAGGGGTTGACGTTGATGTTCACGAGGAGCCGGACCTTCCGCTCCACCCCGCCGAACGTGGCCTCGGACAGCACCGGCAGCAGGGAGGGGTTGGCCTGCTCAACGGCCTGATAGTAGACCAGCCCCCACGCGCCCTTCGTCGCAGCCGCCAGGCTGTTCGTGAACGACGTCGGGGTGACGCCGGCCGTGTACCCGAACGCCGCGAGGCGGGCGAGGGCCTCCTGCGCCCCCGCCTCGGCGAGGTCCATCGCCACCATGCTGTTGCGGTTCAGCGTGCCGAACCCGAGATCGCCCTGGGTCGTCACCCCGAACGCGAAGAGCATCATGCCGACAAAGAACATGACGAAGATGGCGGTGATGAGCGCGACGCCGCGTTCGTCGCCGGGCGTACGCGGGAGGGCCCGGCCCTGCCCGCCGGGCCGCCGTGCGGCCGGGCGTGGGGTTCGGATTCGCCGTGGGGGGTTGTCCATGCTCAGCCTCCGAGGATCGCCCGCCGCTCAGCGCCGCGGCGGAGCCTAGAGATTCAGGGTGGCCCGTGCCCGGTCGATGCGATCGCGAAGGTGACCGAACGCGCGGACCTCCGCAGGGGACGCGTCGCCCGAGGCAAGCGCCTGCCCGATCGTCTGGGTCACCGGGTCGAGCGCGCGCGCGATCGTCCGCGCGTCCCCGGCCAACGTGTGTTCCCACCGGGTGCGGACGTCGCCGGGCATGTCCGCGCCGGCCGGGCTCTCCACCGACTCTCGCACGAGGTTCGTGAGGTTGGCCGCCGCCTCGGCGTCGGCCACGCAGGCCTCGACGGCCGGCACCGCGAGGCGCCCCGCGCGGGGCCGCCGGGCCGCACCGCACACCCGCGGCAGGACTCCCAGTACGTCCATCAGCTCCCCGTTTTCCTCTTCCAGAATGTCATCGAGCCCGCCGGCGTCCGAGACGTCCGAGCCGGACGGGTCCGCGGGCGCCAGCGCGCCGCCCGAGGGGCCGGTCGCCGGCTGTGCGGCGGCTTCGGGAGGCGCGGACGGCGCGCGGCTCCCTCCCAGCGCAAGCCATCCCGCCAGCGCGACCAGCGCGGCACAGCCCGCCGCGATCCTCAGGCGTGCGCTCATCTTCGCGGCGGCCTCCATGCGTGCGTGTGTCCTCCCATGGTCGTGCGCGCCTACAGCAGCCGGAACCGGACGATCTGTCCCGTCGGCGTCACGAAGACCATCGCGGCGGCGCGGTGTCCCGGCTCGATCTGGAACACGGTCGCCCCCTCGACCCTGTACCCGGGCGGCATCGTGAGGAGGTCGAAGTGGTTCGCCAGGAAGTGCGTGGACGGATCACTCGGGTAGCGCCGCCCCGTGGTGTCGACGAGGAGGAAGTGCTCCCGGTCGATCTGCACCACGTCTGCGCCGACGTTCTTGATCGCGATGTCGATCGTGACGTACATCGACGTCTCGCCGACCGTCCGCGAGTAGTACGGGTGGCCGATCGTGATCGCGAGATGGCCGGCGGGGAACGCCCACTCCGTGACCAGGATCGTGACCCCCGCGAGCGTCACGCCGACCGCGATCTGGAACAGCCGCCGGCGCCAGCGGTCGGTCATCGCGCCGTCCCCCGCGCGGTCCCCTGCGCCTGCGCCCGGACGCGCGCGATCCACGTCGTCGCGGCCCCGTCGTACCCGGGGATCTGTCCCACGGCGCGCCACGCCTGGATCGCGCCCGCGGTGTCGCCCGCGGTCATGCGGATGTGCGCGACGAGCCACAGCGCCTGGAACCGCTGGAGATCGTCGTCCGCGAGGCCGGCGGCGTCGTGCGCGAGCGCGGTCGCCCGCGCATAGTCGTGCAGCCAGCGCCAGTCCACCCACGCGGCGCCGGTGTGCAGGTCGAAGTCGTTGGGGTTGTTGCGGATCCCTTCCTCGTAGAACGCGGCCGCCTGCTGCGGATGGTTGAAGTGAAACGCCAGCCACTGTCCGCCGAGCGCGTACGCGTCCACGAAGTGGGGGTCGAGCCACGTGATGAGCCGCACGAGCGGCATGAGCGCCTCGTCGTCCGACTGCAGGAGCTCGCCGCCGACGATGCGGCGCCGGTGCTGGTACTCGTCGACCCGCAGCCACAGGAAGTCAGCGGCGAGGCCGCGGACCTCACCGAGAAAGCTCCGGACCACGACGGCCGCGACCGAGAACTGCACCCCGGCCTCATCGTTCACCACCAGGCGGTATGGGTCCACGAGCGCCTGCGAGGCGGCGACGCACGCCAGCAGCGCGGCGACGGCGGTCGCACGGCGGAGGCGCGGCAGCGACCTGGCCGTCAAAACTCGCGCTCCTCGAACAGCTGGGTGCCGAGGTATAGAAACAGGCCGATAAGCGCGGCGGCGTACAGCGTGGTCCGGCCGAGGTAGGCCCACGGGACGAGCTCGTCGTGCACCACCGCGGTCCGCGTGTTGAAGTTCTCGAAGTTCGGCAGCAGGTAGTAGAGCGCCTGGCCGAAATAGGCGACGACCGGATGCGCGGAGATCAGATCGAGGTACGTCGTCACCGCGCCCTTGAGGTAGCTCACGACGAACACGAGCACCGTGAGCGCCGCGGTCACGGTCGACGTCGCGACCGACGCGATCCCGAGCGCCACTGCGGAGAGGACCGTGAAGGCGAGCCACAGCATGTAGGCGCCCTTCACGGCTTCGAGCGCGGAGCCGCCGTGATCCGTGTAGATGAAGAACACGAGAATGGCGACCATCGGCGCGACCGCGAGCGCGATGGTCGCGATCGTCCCCACGAACTTGCCGACGACGAGCTCCCACCGCTGGATCGGCTTGCTGAGCACGTTGTAGATGGTGCGGCTCTCGATCTCGCCGGACAGCTGCGTGCTCACGATGACGAGCGTCGCGAGCGTGCCGAACATGAAGATCACCGTGAACGCGATGTCCTTGAAGAACTTGATCTCGACGCCGAGCTGAAAGAACGACAGGAACGCGCTGCTGACGATGATCCCGCAGCCGAACAGCACCAGGGCCGGCAGCGTCCGGCGCCGCGAGGCCTCCCGCATCGTCTGCTGCGCGATCACCACGATCGGAGAGGTCATCCCCGTGCCTCCTCGTCCGAGCGCCCCACCAGCTTCACGAACAGATCCTCGAGCCGCTCGCGCTTCGCGCCGAGCGACACGACCTGGCCGCCTGCGGCGCGGACGATCTCGATCGCCTGGTACACCAGGGCGTGCTCCGGCAGGATGACGACGGTCACGTCGGTGCCGTGCCGGATCTCCACGCCAGGTATCCCCTCGAGGTGGCGGCTGAGCGCGCCGTTGACCCCGTGGACGGTCAGCTCCATCTCGCGCCCCTCGGAGAGCAACTCGCTGATCCGCCCGCCCGCGACGAGCTCGCCGCGGTGGAGAATCGCGACGCGGTCGCAGACCGTCTCGACCTCGGCCAGGATGTGGGAACTGAGGAAGACGGTCTTGCCCCGGCCGCGCAGCTGCAGGAGGACATCCCGCATCTCCCGGCGGCCGATCGGATCGAGGCCGCCCGCCGGCTCGTCGAGGATCACGAGGTCGGGGTCGTTGATCAGCGCCTGGGCCAGCCCGAGGCGCTGCAGCATCCCGCGGGAGTATTTCCGCACGGCCAGCCGGCGGTGTTCCCAGAGCCCGACCAGCTTGAGCAGGTTCTCGACCCGCTCCCGCCGGACGCCGTGGCCGAGGCCGAACAGGCGCCCGTAGTAGTGCAGCAGCTCCTCGCCCCGGAGGTACTCGTAGAAGTACGGCGACTCCGGCAGGAAGCCGACCCGCCGGCGGGCGTTCACCGAGCCGAGCGGGTGGCCGAGCATCGTGCCGCCCCCGGCCGTCGGCGCGATCAGGCCGAGCAGCAGTTTGATCGTGGTGGTCTTGCCGGCCCCGTTCGGACCGAGGAACCCGTAGATCTCGCCGGCGGGAACCTCGAGCGTGAGCCCGCGCAGGGCGGCCCGGCCTCCGCCCGTGGGGTTGCGATAGTGCTTGGTCAGATTCTCGACGGCGATGACGGGTGTCACGGCAACGCACGCTCCTCGTCTGTGTCCTCCGGGAACGTCCGGAACGATTATGCCCGCCGCCGGCGCGGCGTAGACGTCCCTAGCCTGGCGGCGCGGCGCGCCCGCCGGCGTTCGATGCGTTGACGCCGCCGTCGGCCCCGCACGTCTAAGAAACGAATGGCGCGGGCACATACTCGTGCAAGAGCGCGGTGCAACCGCCGCCCGCGTGGGATGCCGATGGCGGCAAAAGGGGGCGAGTCGGATGTTTGGGTCGGTTATGCGGAAGATGCACGATCGTGAGGCCGGGTTCACGCTCATCGAGTTGATGATCGTGATCCTGGTGATCCTGATCTTGGCGGCGATCCTCGTGCCGCAGTTTGGCCTCGCGCAGGAGCGTGCCCGCAAGGCGAAGTGCGTCTCCAACCAGCGGAACCTTGAAACCGCGGTCGCCATGTGGGCCACGGACAACACGGGGGCGAACTACACCGGCGGCATTATGTCAACGACGTCCAACCCGAACTTTGCAGCGTTGACGACCACCGGCCAGCCGGAGTACACCACCCCGGGGGCGTTCATCGAGCCGGACGATGGCGTCGCCGCGAACCAGAGCGGCACCGACTACTACCTGTCGAACGGCAGCGCGTCCGGGGCCCTGGGCACCGCGAACTCATCGGCCCCGTCGTACGGGCACGTGACGTGCGCGTTCCAAGGCGTCGCGGACCCGTGGGTCGCCGACTACAACACGCCGAACTCCGCGAACACGCTCAACCATACCCGTGGTGCTGCGGCGTCACCGTAACGAGGCGGACACGCGCGTTTGCGAGTCTCGGCGCGGCGCGCCGTGGGATGAACGGGGCGACACGAGGGGCCAGACATCACGACGGGCGGAAGGGGGCGAGCACGGGGGGGGGCCGGCAGGATCAAGTCAGGCAGGCAGAAAGGAGTGGCCGATGTTTCGTCGACTGATGCAGATGCTCAAACAACGCGAGTCGGGCTTCACCTTGATCGAGCTGATGATCGTGATCTTGGTGATCCTGATTCTGGCGGCGATCCTGGTGCCGCAGTTCGGACTGGCCCAGGAGCGCGCGCGCAAGGCGAAGTGCGTGTCGAACCAGCGGAACCTTGAAACCGCGGTCGCCATGTGGGCCACGGACAACACGGGGACGAACTACACCGGCGGCACGATGGCGACGGTGTCGATTCCGAACTTCAGCAGCCTGGCCCCGGCTAGCGGCACGCCGTACACGACCCCGGGGGCGTTCGTCGAGCCGGACGATCCCAGCGTGCTCAGCGGCGCGAACTATTACCTGTCGAACGGTAGCGCGACCGGCAGCCTGGCCACGGCGAACGCATCGGCCCCATCGTACGGTCACGTGACGTGCGCGTACCAAGGGGTCGCCGACCCGTGGGTCGCCGACTACAACACCCCGGGGGCCGGAACGACCCTCAACCACACCAGGGGCGCCGCGGCGTCGCCGTAGCGCGGGCACACACCACTGGACGCAGATCGCGCTCGCGGAACACCCGAGGGGGCCAGGACGCGCGTCCGGCCCCCTCGGCACGATTGCCGGCCCGGGGGGCGCGGTCCGTCCGCAGCGCCGCCCCCTCGTAGGCGGCAGGGGAGTGAATGGGATGTCCGCATCTAGCGACGTCGCAGCGCCGCCGCGCCGGGTCGGGGAGATCGCCGCGTCGTTCGTGGACTGGGTCATGCTGGGCGCGGTCGCGGCGATTGTCGGCGTCGTCCCGCTGGTGGTCGACCCGCGCTGGTACGATCGGTACTACTGGCCGAAGGTCGAAGTGTTTTACGCGGCGACGGCCCTCGGGGCGGTCGCGATGCTCTGGCGCGGGCGGGCCGACTGGCTCGGGCGGCTGCGGTCGCCCGTCGGCTACGCGCTCTTGGCGTGGCTCGCCGCCCTCACGGTGGCGACGATCGTGTCGGTCGATCCGGCGACCAGCCTTGTGGGCGACGACTATCGGTACGAGGGCCTGCTGACGTGGCTCGCCTACGGCGGCGCCGCCGCGGTGACCGCGGCCGCGCTGGTGACGGCTGCGCGGGTGCGCGCCCTCGTGAGCGTCGCCCTCGGCGGCGGCGCGGTGATGTCGGCGCTCGCGCTCTTGCAGTACTGGGGGGCGCGTCCGGTCCCGGTCGATTTCGAGCGCGCCGGGTCGCTGCGCGTCTTTGGCACCGCGGGCAATCCGATCGCGCTCGGCGCCTACCTCGTGCTCCTGCTCCCGATCGCGCTCAGCCTGTACGCCGCGGAGGCGAGACCCGAACGGCGCGGGGTCCGGGGGGCCGTCGTCGTGGTGCTCTACGCCGCGCTGGTCGCGTCGCTCGCGCGGGGCGCCTGGGGCGCGCTGCCGGTGGGGCTCGCGGCGTGGGCCGTGGCCGTGGGGCCGCGCGCGCTGCGGACCGCCGCGCGGCCGCTCGCGACACTGGCGCTGTGCTGCGCCGCCGTGACCGCGGTGGTGCTGCTCACGGGACCGGTCTCGGGCCAGCTGGATCCCGCGGCCGTGGCGAACAGCCTGCACGGGCGGATGTTTCTCTGGCAGACATCCGGCACGCTCGTGCGGCAGCGCCCGCTGTTCGGCTGGGGCCCGGAAACCCTGGCCCAGGTCTACCCCGCGTACCGGACGCCCGAGTTCTTTTCGGTGTACCCGTACGCGCGGATGATGACCCTGACCGTGGACCGTCCCCACAACGACCTGCTGCAGCAGGCGATCGCGACCGGCCTGGTCGGCCTGGCCGCGTACCTGTGGCTGTGGGGCGCCCTGCTGCGGACCGCGTGGCGCGCCGCGCGCGCCGGCGGCGGGCCGGGGACCGCCGCGCTGGCGGCGGGGCTCCTCGGCGGGCTGGCCGCGTACTTCGCGCAGCTGCAGCTGGCGTTCAGCTACGTCAGCGTGGCGCCGGTGTTGTGGGTCCTGGTCGGCGTGCTGCTGGTCCTCGACCGCGACCCCTCCAGGACCGCGCTCTCCGCGTAGGCCGGCCCGGGGCCGGCCGGCCCGCCCCGGGGCAGGTCTGAAATACCCCCGCGAGCGGTATAACGAACGGTACGAAGGCGGAGAGTGGCGGCGGATGGGGCGAGGCGGCCGACGCGGGGAGGCGTACGTCACGCGAGATTCTCTCGCGGGGGACGAGTGCGGCTTCACCCTGATCGAGATCATGATCGCCATCATCATCATGACGGTCGGGGTCCTGGCCGTCGCCAACGTGTTTCCCAGCGGCCTGATGCTCTCGGTGTACGGCAAGGACCAGTCGAAGGCAGCGGATCTGGCGCAGCGGTGGGTCGAGGATCTCAAGAACAACCTGCCGTCGACGCTGGCGGCGGACGCGGGGGACTTCGGCACCTTGGCGAGTCAATACTACGACATCAACGGCAACGGGACGACCGCTGGAGCCGCGGTGTTCACGGTCGATCTGCAGGTGCAGTACTGGGTGTGGAATGCGAGCACGAGCCAGTACGTGGTGTCCGGGACCCCGTATACCGCGCCGGGTTCCGGGTCGTACGTGTACCGCGTGTCGGTGGCCGCGCACTGGCTCCAGGACGGGCACACGGTGTTTACGTCGGGCCACACGACGAGCCCGAACGGGTGCGTGGTGGGTGGCGTCGCGGTCCCGACCGGCCCGGGGTGCATCATGACCAGCACGTTCGTGTACCCATGAGGACGCGGCGCCGGCTGCACCTGCGCGGGCGGCTCGCCGATGCCCGGGGCATGACGCTCGTGGAGCTCATGACCGTGCTCGTCGTGTTCTCGGTTGTGATGGGCGCCGTGGTGTCGCTGCTCATCACGGGCCTGGCGGTGTACGCCAAGGGAGGCGTGAACGCGCAGGCACAGGTCGGCAGCCAGGTCGGGACCGACCGGCTCCAGCGTGAGCTGCGCCAGGCACGCCGGCTCGTTACCGGCATCGTGGAGACCGTCGGCGCGACCAGCTTCACGTTCAACACCCAGTGCTCCCCGACGCAGATCAGTTTCGCGCTGCCGCACATGGCGTCCGTCACGCTCTCCGACTCGACGATCATCTCCGCGACCGACGCCAACGGGCAGGGCGTCACCCCGTACGACGGCTGGTACGTCAGTTACTACCTCTCGTCGACGGAGACCGCAGCGGGAGCCTCGGCCGCGCCCGCCGTCAACGCGGTGGGACCGTATCTGATCCGGACGCAGTACGACTTGGTGGCGCTCAAGCTGTCGTACGCGACGGTGGACAACTACTCGGTGGCCATGACGATCTCTGCGACCGGCGGCTGCCCGACGGTCGCTTCGACCGACATCACGGTGAGCCTGCAGGGATCGGCGACGGCGTCCAACCAGTCCGTCGCGAGCACCGAGCGGGTCGTCACCGACGTGACGCTGCGCAATCAGCAGTAGCAGTAGAGGAGGGGGCGGGACGTGGACAGCGGGAGCGTGGGACAATCGAGGTCGCGGCGGCCGGTGGCGTCCTGGGACGACCGACGGCGCGCGGCACGCGGCGGCGCCGGGGAGCGTGGGCGCGCATGCGGGTAGGGGCGACGCTCACCCGGCTTCGAGACCGCGTCGCGCGAGGGCGCGGCGCCCACGGGCCCCAGGCCGCCGTCCCAGACGGACCCGACACGCGCCGGACCGCCGCGCGCGGGGCCACGTCGGTCGGCGTCGACATCGGGAGCGCGTGGATCAAGATCGTGGAGGTTGCAGGCGACCGCGACGGGCTCAGCGTACGCGCCCGGGTCACCGTGCCGACCCCCCCGGGGACGGTGCGCAGCGGCCGGATCTCCTTCCCCCCGGTGGTCGGGCGGGTGCTGCGCGACACGCTCAGCCACGCGGGCATCCGGACGCGCCGCACCGTCGCGTCCGTGAGCGGCCTCGTCTCGCTCGTCCGAGAGGTGCGGCTGCCGCGCCTCTCCGGGGACGAACTCCGGGAGGCGGCCCGGTTCGAGGTGATGCGGTATCTGCCGTACCCGATCACGGAAGCGACCTACGACGCGTTCGTGCTCGGGGAGACCCAGGACAGCGGCACGCCCCGGATGGAGGTCCTGCTCGCGGCCGCGCGGACCGACGTGCTGGCGCAGCATGTCGACACCCTTCGCGCGGCGGGGCTGGAGCCGGTCGTGATCGATGTCGAGCCGTTCGCGCTGCTCCGGGCGATGGTGCCGCCGACCGCGCCGGCGGGCCGCGTTGGACTGTACATCCACATGGGCGCCGCACACACGGACATCCTCATCGTGGACGGGACCAGCCCGCGGGTCGTGCGCAGCGTGGTCGTCGGAGGGAACCTGATCACGCAGCGCATCGCGGGGCAGATGGGGATCACCCCAGAGGAGGCGGAGACCTACAAGCTCCGGCTGTCCGGCCGGGACGTGCCGGACACCGAAGCGCGCCGCGTCGAGGTCGTCGTGCGCGACTCCGTTGGGGATCTCACGGTAGAGGTCCGCCGGTCGCTCGACTACTTTCAGGGACAGTACCGGGGCGCCATGCCGGACCGCATCGTTCTGACCGGCGGCGGGGCGATGCTGGCCGGGCTGTCGCGCCTGCTCACAACGGAGCTGGACATCCCGGTGCAGGTCGGAGATCCGTTTGGACAGCTGGTCGGCGCCCCGCTGCTTGAGAGCGCCGGCATCGCGCCGGAGCACGGCGCGCCGTTCGCGGTGGCCATGGGGCTCGCCCAGAGAGGGGTGGAGGAGCCATGATTCGGATCAACCTGCTGCCTGCGCGGCCGCGCAGGAGTCTGATTCCGGAGCCCGCCGTGGTCGGTGTCCTGGCCGCAGTCTGCGTGGTGCTTGGCAGCACGTACTTCTACGGCGTGTGGCGCACGAACCAGCTCAACGCCGAGATCAACGAGATCACCGCCGAGACCGCCGCGCTCCACCCGCGGGTGGAGGACGTCCTCCAACTAGAAGCCAGTATCGAGGATCTGCAGGCCCGCGAGTCGCTGCTGGAGGGGCTTGAGGGCCGCGCGACGCCGTGGGCCCGGTTGTTGACCGATCTCGCCGGCAGGACGCCGGCCGACGTGTGGCTGGCGAACGTCGCGTCCGTGAGCTCGGGTGACAGTTTCACGATCCAGGGCACCGGGCACTCGTACGATTCGGTGGCCGTGTTCATGCGGCAGTTGAAGGCCTCGCCGTTCTACGGGCGCGTCACGCTCGGGACCGCGCAGGACATCGACACCCGCACGGAGCAGACGGAGGCGGTGCAGTTCGGTCTGACCCTGACCCTGCGGCCGCCGGCGGACGTTGTGCAGCCGGATCTGCAGGGGGTCGCGCCGTGAATCACCGCGAGCGCGTGCTGTTGATGATTGGGATCGTCCTGTTGGGGGGGGTCTGCCTCAAGTTCTTCATCTACGATTCCCAACAGCTCACGTACACGTCGCTCGAGCAAACGCGCGACTCCGCCAGCTCGGACCTGGCGCGGCATCAACAGATCATGCTGCGCTCCGCGCAGGTGCGGGCCCGGTATCGTCAGCTCAAGGGGCAGCTTGCCAAGGTCGAGGCCAAGCTGCCCACGGGTGACGAGGTCCCCGCGCTCCTCACCGCGATGGAACAGTTTACGACGCGGCTCGGCATGCGGATCATCAGCATCAGCCCCGGCGCCGCCCACGCGCCCGATACGGTCGCCGCCGACGCGAAGAGCGCGTCCGCGACGTCGAGCGCCAAGTCGCCGCCGTATTCCATCATGCCGCTCAAGCTGACGGTCCGGGGGACGTTCCCTCAGGTGGTGCAGTATTTCCACGACCTCGGGAACTTCCCGCGCCTGGTCGTCGTGGACAGCATCGCGGTCTCGCCGGAGAAGCTGCCACAGCTGATCGTCAGCATGGGCGCGGAGATCTACGTGCTGGACGCGCCCACCGCGACGCCAGCCAAGACCACACGCTAACGGCGGCGGCGGGGCCGCGTGGGAGGGCGTGGTCCTGGAGTCTGGCCAACCGCGCGCCGGGGCATACATGGTAGAGGTATGTCCACATCGCAGCGTCCGATCCCGTCTCTTGATCGGCCGGGCCCGCCGGCCTCGGCATCGCCCCGCGCCGTTCGGCCCCGCGTGTGGCGGGTGCTCGTGCGAGGCGTCGGGTACGCGCTGGTCGGCTGGCTGCTTGCCGCGCTGACACCGCCCGCCGACT
>Ga0209415_10009458_pt1 | contig 16738 bp, 12 predicted proteins | sample PeaSoiSIISIP2007_FD_187696 | JGI IMG/M metagenome (GOLD analysis project Ga0209415, IMG submission 187696) | Peat soil microbial communities from Weissenstadt, Germany - SII-SIP-2007 (SPAdes) (version 2) | ecosystem: Environmental > Terrestrial > Soil > Wetlands > Peat | place: Germany... | reverse complement strand
AGTGGCTCCGGCAGGTTGCCGCGCAGGGTGTCGACGGCGCAGTAGTGGATGTCGAGCTGGAGCTGGATGGCGGGGTCTGGTTGGTAATCGGGAGGTGGTGTGTCGGTCATGAAATGTGGCGTCTCTGAAAAAGGAAGGTTAGATTTAAGCTAACCGTTAGTATATTCAAGGGGGGCGGTGCGACAATCGGCGTGCCTCAATGGCCCACCCTGACCGTGCAACCGCCGCCACGATGTGGCATCATCGGCGGCGCAACGGTGGGTCACGGCGGCGCAGATGGGCGCGCGGGTCTTCCTCTCAGCGGTGAGCAGTGAGTTCGGCGCGGCGCGCCTCCCCCGCCCTGGTTGTGGTCGCGGATTGGAAGCTGGCGTATTGTTACCGACATGAAGCGATTTTGGAGCGCTATCTGGGAGATTGTTCGAACGCACACCAGTCATTGGTTTGTCGGCGGTGCGATTGCAGCGGCTGTCGGCTTGTCCCCAGAGGCATGGTTCGAAAAGCTGTTTCATGCCACCGATGCTTCTGCCGACGCCCTCCATCTTTGGTCCGTTGGCTTGGATTTACGCTGGATATTTATTGGCCTGGGCGGCTCGATTATGGTGGCAGATATCGTTCAGCACATGCGTTCACATGGCTCGGCGGGTCATACTGCGGGCCAGCCAGCGCCTGGCAATGTGGCGCCCCAAGTGACTGTGGCGCCTCGGAACACCTTTGCACCGCAGAACAACTTCTCACCGACCAACGTTTTTGCCCCCCAAGTGATCATCAACGGAGTGTCTCTCGGGGCAGCTCGGTCGAAGCTAGGGGCAGGATCTCAGCCCCCGGGCGACAAGCCGATCGTCCTGCCCTACCAGACCCTCGGCACGCTGTTCATGGGCCGTGCCGCCTTCATGGCCCGCCTGCGCGCCAGCCTGGCCCGCCTGGGCGGCGGTACAGTGGCGATCCGCGCGGTGCACGGCATGGGCGGCGTGGGCAAGAGCCGTGCCGCCGTCGAATACGCCTGGGCGCACCGTGCGGACTACACCGCCCTGCTCTGGCTGGACGCCGAGACGGGGGAAAAACTGCAGGCCGGGCTCGCGGCGCTGAGCGGCCCGCTGCGCCTGCCAGAGCACTCGGCAAAGGAGCAGGAGGCGCAGGTGGAGGCGGCGTTGGGGTGGCTGAACGCCAATCCAGTCTGGTTCCTGATCCTGGACAACGTCGACACCCGGGCCGCCCTGGAGGCCGCGCACCGGCTGATGGGCCGGATCGAGGGCAGCGGGCACGTGGTGCTGACCAGCCGGCTGACCGATTTTCCGATGGAGGTCGTGCCGCTGGACCTGGATGTGCTGGCGCCGGACGACGCCGCGTCCTTGCTGCTGGCGGCAAGCCTGCCCGGCCGGCCGCCGGCATCCGACGATGCAGCGCGGGCCCGGGCGCTGGCCGAGGCGCTGGGCCAGCTGGCGCTGGCGCTGAGCATGGCGGCGGCGACGATGCGGGCGCGCCGGCTGTCGTTCGCACAGTATCGCGCGATCTGGGACGGCAACCGCGCGCGGGTGATCGGCTGGGCCGGCCAGGCGCTCACCGGCTACCACCACGCAGTGGCGGAGACCTGGCAGACCTCGGTGGACCAGCTCGGTGCGCCGGGAAGGAGACTGCTGGAGCGGCTTGCGTTCCTGGCACCCGATCCGGTGCCGGCGTTCCTGCTGGACGTCCCGGTGCCCGGGACGGCGGCGGATGATGCGCACGCGGCGCTGGACGACCTGGCGACGTATTCGCTGGCGACGCGCGATGCGGAGGGAGACGCGTTCCTGGTGCACCGGCTGGTGCAGGACGTGACCCGGCGGGGGCTGGGGCAGGCGGGCACGGCACGGGCGCGGCTGATGGAGGCGCTGGGCTGGGTGAACGCGGCGTTCGCTGGCGACCCGCTGGACGTGCGTAGCTGGGGCCGGCTCGATCCGCTGGCGCCGCATGCGGATGCAGTGGCGGGGTACGCAGATGCGGTGGGGATCGCTGAGCCAACCGGGCGGCTGATGAGCGCGCTCGGCTCGCTGTTCTGGGCCAAGGCGCTGCTCGGGCGCGTGGAACCGCTGTATCGCCGCTCGCTCGCCATTGCCGAGGCAAGCCCCGGCAAGGACCGTCGGAACGTCGCGGCCGCCCTCAACAACCTCGCCATGTTGCTGCGAGAGACTAACCGGCTCGGCGAGGCGGAACCGCTGATGCGCCGCGCGCTGGCCATCACCGAGGCAAGCCTCGGCAAGGACCATCCGGACGTCGCGATCCGCCTCAACAACCTCGCCGAGTTGCTGCGAGCCACCAACCGGCTCGGCGGGGCGAAACCGCTGTTGCGCCGCGCGCTCGCCATCGACGAGGCAAGCCTTGGCAAGGACCATCCGAGCGTCGCGGTCGCCCTCAACAACCTCGCCCAAGTGCTGCAAGCTGCCAACCGGCTCGACGAGGCGGAACCACTGATGCGCCGCGCGCTCGCCATCGACGAGGCAAGCTTCGGCAAGGACCATCCGAGCGTCGCGCGCGACCTCAACAACCTCGCCCAATTGCTGCAAGCCACCACCCGGCTCGGCGAGGCGGAACCGCTGATGCGCCGCGTGGTCACCATCCTTGAGGCAAGCCTCGGCAAGGACCATCCAAGCGTCGCGACCGCCCTCAACAACCTCGCCTCCCTGCTGCAAGCCACCGACCGGCTCGGCGAGGCGGAACCGCTGTATCGCCGCGCGCTCGCCATCTTCGAGGCAAACCTCGGCGATGATCATCCGAACGTCGCGACCGCCCTCAACAACCTCGCCCAGTTGCTGCAAGCCACCATCCGGCTCGGCGAGGCGGAACCGCTGCTGCGCCGCGCGCTCGCCATCGACGAGGCAAGCCTCGGCAAGGACCATCCGAACGTCGCGCGCGACCTCAACAACCTCGCCCAGTTGCTGCAAGCCACCAACCGGCTCGGCGACGCGGAACCGCTGGTGCGCCGCGCGCTCGCCATCGACGAGGCGACCTTCGGCAAGGACCATCCGAACGTCGCGACCGCCCTCAACAATCTCGCCGCGCTGCTGCAAGCCACCAACCGGCGAGGCGAGGCGGAATCGCTGCTGCGCCGCGCGCTCGCCATCGACGAGGTAAGTTTCGGCAAGGACCATCCGAACGTCGCGATCCGCCTCAACAACCTCGCCCAGTTGCTGTACGACGCCAACCGACTCGGCGAGGCGGAACCGCTGCTGCGCCGCGCGCTCGCCATCAATGAGGCAAGCCTCGGCAAGGACCATTCGGCCGTCGCGGCGGCCCTCAACAACCTCGCCCAGTTGCTGCAAGCCACCAACCGGCTCGGCGAGGCGGAACCGCTGCTGCGCCGCGCGCTGACGATCGTCCTCGCCTTCCAGCGCGACACCGGCCAAGCCCACCCGCACCGCCACGCGGCGATTGCGAGCTACCGCCGCCTGCTCACCGCCATGGGCAGGACCGAGCCGGACATCGCCGCAACGATCGCTGCGTTGCACCGCGAGGCGGGGCTGGACCAGGGGTGAGTCCCTCAGAGCCGTCGCCGGATACCGGGATCGGTGAAGCCGTAGCGCCCACGGTCCGACGGTTGTAATCAAAGCCTACGGCTGGGAAAGACCACCACCGCTTGGATATGGCTCGGCGGCGCCCCGGACCGGCCCGCCGGATCACGAGGACAACATGCCGAAGCTTGCAGAGCCCCAGTACATCGAAAGCACCGCCGGGGAAGTGGCGGCCGAACTGGCGCGCCGCGGCGTCGCGCCGAACCAGCGTGTGACAATCACGATCGAGCCGGACGAACCGGATTATTGGATCGCCAAGGCCCGGCGCTTCGCACGACCCAAGGTGATCGCCGAAGGCTGGTCGGACGAGGACATCGATCGGATCATCGAGGAAGAGCGTCAGGCCGTGCAGCCGCGTCCCGAATGAGACTTGTCGTTGACACCAACGTCGTCGTCAGCGCGGCGCTCAAGCAGGCATCGGCGCCGAGCGCGACCATCCGCTGGCTCGAAATTCATGACGGCCTGCTCAAGAGCGCCGTCACCCGGCAAGAGCTCATGGCGGTGTTGCAATGACCGCGGATCGCTCCCAAAATCGCACCCTTCATCTTCGACAATCTACGCAAGCTGTTTGCCGGCGCCGAGCTTGTGACAATCACCGAGCGCGTGACGGCCTGCCGGGATCCGAAGGACAACAAGTTCCTGGAGCTTGCCATCAATGGCTTCGCGGACGTGATCGTATCCGGCGACGCTGATCTTCTGACGTTGGATGTATTCCGCAGCATCCCGATTATCACGCCATCAGCGTTCGTCCACGCGCAAGCCGTCTGATCGACACCCTCATCCGAAGCTTCCCAAAAACGAACAGCACCGCGCGCTCGCCATCACCGAGGCAAGCTTCGGCAAGGACCATCCGAACATCGCGATCCGCCTCAACAACCTCGCCCGGTTGCTGTATGCCACCGACCGGCCCGGCGAGGCGGAACCGCTGATGCGCCGCGCGCTGGCGATCTTCCTCGCCTTCCAGCGTGACACCGGCCACGCCCACCCGCACCGCGACGCGGCGATCCGCAACTACGCCGGCCTGCTCACCGCCATGGGCAGGACCGAGGCGGACATTGCCGCCGCACTCGCGGCGCTGCACGGCGAAGCCGAACCCGAGCCGCGATAGCTCCCGCTCATCCCCCGCAGGTCCAGCCCTTCCACCACTTCCGCGATGAAACGGGCCAGGTGCCGTTCCGGCGGCCACTCATCGACCGAGGGCGGCATCAGGAACCAGGTCTCACGGTCGGTCGGGCGAAAATTGCTCATTCACGGCATCCACACTGGCGGCGAACCGACGTTGCGATTCTAGTACGGATGTCCGCGTCGTGTTAAGTCCGACAGGCTGCTAGAACAACCCGAACAGCCCACGCAGGAAGCCGGGCGTCAGCGCCGCCAGCGGGTTCACCGCCACATCCGGGTCCTCCATCTTGCCGCGCATGCTGTAGCTCGCGGCGAACAGGCCACCGCCACGCTCCGGGCTGAACAGCCGGCCGACCAGCGGCACGTTACCCAGCAGCGAGTTGAAGAAATACGCGGGCACGATCGTGCCCTGCAGGTCCACGGTGCCACCGTCGATATCGATCCGCCCCTTGGCGGTCAGCCCAAGCGACGAACTGAACGCCCGGGCATCGGCAAGCTCCAACACGTCGTCCGACAGCGTGAACGGGGCAACCAACCGGCTGAAGCCGAGCCCCGGTCCACGCAGGACATCGACCAACCCGTACAGCGTCATCGCCTGCAACAGCTTGCCCAGCCCCGCCGCGTTGGAAACGCGGAAATCCGTCAGTTCGGCGGTGCCGCGCAATGGGCGCCCCGGGCTGGCGTCGTCATAGGCGCCGCTGACCGCCAGGTTACCGCCTCGCATCGTGTCGATCACATCGAGCGCACGCAACAGGTCACCGCCATTGACTGCCGTCACCGTCAGGTGCCGGTGGACGCCCTCCGGGGCGATCCGCAACGCGAACGCCCCGTTGTCGCCGGTCGAACCCTCGACGTGCAGGCGCCGGAACACGCCGCCATCGTTCTCGGCCCGCACACTGACCGGCGCGAGCAAATAACCGCCCGCCACCAGGACCTGGTCAAACCTTGCATCCAGCGTCCACGGCGGCCCAGGGGGCGGCGGAGCCGGCTGGAGGGCAGGGCGCCCCACCTTCGGCCGCGCCAGCCGGGCGGAAAGATCGAGCAGTTTCCCGTTTAAACGGACCTCGATCGGGCCCGCGCGCGGCGAGGCGGGGAGCCGCACGGTTCCTTGCACATCGCTGCGGCCAAGCTGCAGGTGATCCAGCCGGACCAGCGAAATCCGGCCGGCGTCACACGCCGCGCTGGCGCGCAGCGTCAGGCCGTCGCCGTCGGCCTCGATCCGGTCGATGCTGTCCAGTCGGTCGTGTTGCAGCCGCAGATACGCCGTTGCGTGCACGGCGGTGCCGGACGGTTTGCGCCATTCCAGCGGCTCCACGGTCAGCGTTGTGCCGGTCAGGTCGGCGTCGACCGACACACTGCCGCTGCCGTTGCGTTGCTCCGCCAGCACCGCGTGCAGGCCAATCGGACCGGCCAGCAGGTTGGTCGCATCCAGCCCCGCGGCGGCGAGCTGCTTGGCATCCGGCCGCCCGCCCACCGTCACCCGTTGCAGCACCTGGGTCGGCGGGCCGGCACGGAAATCCATCGCCGCGTCCAGGGTTGCCGGAATGCCCGCCAGCAGCGCATTTCCCTTCACTGTCAGCCCGTCATTGGTCGCCACGAGGTCGAGCGTGCCGCCACTGAGATCGCGCCCGACGACCACGTCGCCAAGAAACGCGTTGTCCACATGGCCGCCGACCCGGATGGCGATGTCATCCAATTTGACCTGGCTATCCAGCGGCACGGTCGCGGCTACCGTCGCCACCGCGTCGCCGGCGGGGTCTCTCAGGCTGACCGGATGCCGATCCAGCAACTGCAATCGCGGCTCGCGCAGCAGGGCGATGACGTTTGGCAGCGAACCGGTGACGTCCGCCCGAATGGTGGCGACCTGGTCGTGCTGCGCCAGCCCGGTGATGCGCACCGATCCGCCGGTCAGCGCCAGCCCGTCGCCGTTCCTCAGGCGTTGCCGGCCGGAGGCGACGTCGATTTGCAGCGTGTCCGGATCGACTATCCGCAGCACCGCCTTTCCCTGCTCGATCGGCGGCACCGGACGCAACCAGGACACGGTCAGGCCGCTGCCGTCCAGCGAGCCGCTCGCGCGGGTCACGGTCGTTGCCGAGAAGTCGGCGTTGGCTGCCAGGCCGATCTCGGCGTGGCCGTCGCGCGCGATCCCCGCGGTGACGTTCTCCAGCATCCACGACCGCACGTCGCCGGCGACGCCTTCAGGCCACAGCACCGGCAGATCGGCGAACGACATCTGGTCAAGGCCGAGCGACAGGTCCGCGTGGATCCGGTCCGGGTCGCGCTGCACCGTACCGGTCGCGCTCAGCGTCGAGAGTGCTTCGCCGGCACGCGCGCGCAGTTGCAGTTGCGCGACGTCCAGCCGAATGGCGTCTGGCGTGCCCGAGGCGACCAGGCTGGCACTGACGATCGGCAGGCTGCCGGTGCCGATCCGCAGCGTGCCCGCGCTGGCCTGCAAGCTCACCTGTGCGTGCCGCAGGTCGAGCGCCGGCCCGAAATCGGCTGTCGCCTCGGTCGTCACCGGTGCGTCCAGTGCCGAAAGGAAGTCGAGCGAGGGGGCGGCCCGCGCCACGGCAGCGGGCGCGATGGCGGTCAGGCGGGCAGTCAAGTGGGTCTCGGCGGCGCCAGGCGACAGAGTTGCGGTCCCGGTCAGACGCGCCCGTTGATCACCCAACGCCAGCGACATATTTACCACACCGCTGACGCCACCTTCGGCGCCGCGGGTCAGGTCGATATCCGCCTGCGGTGCCCGCCAGGTCGCGCCGATCCTTCGATCGACCACCGTCACCACCGCGTCGTGAATCCGTACCCGCCGCAACTGGCCGAGCCAGCCGGACGCGGCGTTGTTGTCGCTCGATGGCGGATTGGCGAGCAGCGCCAGCAGCGCCGGAAGCGGGCCGCCGAGCTGATCGTTGGGCGCGCCTGGCTCCGTCTGCTTCGTCTGTTCCGTCTGCTCCGTCATGCTGCCGAGATCGATGCTGAGCGTGCCGTCCTCGGCGCGGCGCAGCGTCACCCGCGGGTCATCAAGTTCCAGGGCGCGCGGCCGCACGCGCCCGAGCAGCAGGGCACCAAGCGACAGCGACACCTCCGCGCGCGGAATATCGACCTGGCGCACGCCGCTGGCGTCGGTCAGCCGGATGTCGGTGAGGCGGAGGTCAACCGGGTGATCGACGCCGAGGCGAAAGCCCTCCCAAACCAGCGCGGTGCTGCCGATCGACAGCTTGGTGGGTCCGCCATCGGCGTTGGCGGCGGCTTCCAGGCGGCTGGTAAACCAGGCGAGGTCGACCGGTCCTTGCGACAGGCGCCAGGCGGCGGCGGCCAGCAGCACCGACAGGATCACCACCGTGCCGAACGCGATCGCCGCCAGCCGGTGGAGCACAAGCCCCACGCCGCGCGCCGCCTGATGGTGAAATCGCCTCAAGAAACCTCTCCCGCTGCGCGGGGTTGAGCCGCGAAGCGGATCGACGCGCCGGCAAGCGCCGGGTGTGGGTGCCGCGGCGGCCCAGAGCCAACCTTCCCCGCGGCACGCCGCAGGAGCGGTGCGATCCGTGGCACTCTCACCCTCGGCGCTCCCGCGCCTTGACCTCTCCCGCGTAGCGGGAGAGGTTTTTCTGGCAAATGGCACCGTTTCACCTGCCGTCGACCTGGCCCGCACCGCATGATCCGGCTGCGGCCGAGCGGCTGATCGAGCGTTTCTGCGAACTCGGCGGGCCCGAGGCGCGGCTCGCCAGGCGGCCGGCGGTCAAGGCGCTGCTGGCGGCGCTCGGCGGCAACAGCCCCTATCTGTCGGACCTTGCTGTGCGGGAGTCCGCCGCGCTCCGCGCCCTGGTCGCCCAGGGGCCGCAACTTGTGGCCGATCAGGCGCTGGTGGCGCTGCATTCGGTTCCGCCGGAAAGCGCGCGCGCGCAGGTCGCAGCCGCTCTCCGCCGGGCCAAGCGCGTCGTCGCCCTGGTGACCGCGGTCGCCGACCTGGGTAGCATCTGGCGGCTGGAGCAAGTCACCGCCGTGCTGAGCGACCTGGCCGAGGCGGCGCTGACGCTCGCTGCCGCCCATCTGCTGCGCGTGGCGCACGATGCCGGCGACCTGGTGCTGCCTGACCCGGACAATCCCGGGCGGGGGGGCGGGTTCACGGTGCTCGGCATGGGCAAGCTCGGCGCGCGCGAACTGAACTATTCCTCCGATGTCGACCTCGTGCTGCTGTACGATCCGGCGGCGCCCATATATACCGAACGCACCAAGGGGGATGCCACGGCCGGCTTCGCCGCGAGGTTCGCTCGCGGTTTGGTGTCGCTGATGGAGGCCCGCGACGGCGACGGCTACGTGTTCCGCACCGATCTGCGGCTGCGGCCCGATCCGGCGGCGACGCCGCCCGCCGTGGCGGTGACCAACGCCATCACCTACTACGAGAGCATGGGCCAGAACTGGGAGCGCGCGGCCATGATCAAGGCGCGCCCGGTGGCCGGGGACCTGGCCTTGGGGGCAGCGTTCCTCGAGGCGATCCGCCCCTTCGTCTGGCGTCGTGGGCTGGATTTTTCCGCGGTGGCCGACATCCACGCGATGAAGCAACGCATCAACCAGCACGCCATAAAACCTCTCCCGCAAAGCGGGAGAGGTCGGCGCGAAGCGGCGGGCGACGGTGCGGCGGCGCCCCAGGGCAAAGTTGCGATGCGGTCCGCTACAGCATCGGTCCGTACGACGGCACCCTCATCCTGGGCGCTCACGCGCCTCGATCTCTCCGGCAGTGCGGAAGAGGTTCTCGGCCACAACGTGAAGCTGGGCGAGGGCGGCATCCGCGAGATCGAGTTCCTGGTGCAGACGCTGCAGCTCGTCTGGGGCGGCCGCGACCCTGAACTGCGCGTCCCCACCACGCTCGGCGCACTGCGGCTGCTGGTGCAGGCCGGTCACATCCCGCGCCGTGCCGCCGCCGAACTGGCCGCCGCGTATCGCTTCCTCCGCCTGGTCGAGCATCGGCTGCAAATGGTCGCCGATCGCCAGGTGCACGCGCTGCCCCAGCGCCCGAGCGAGCTGGAAGCCTTTGCCACCTTCATGGGTTTTCCCACCGCCGCCGCGTTCGCCGATGCCCTGTGCAATCGCCTCGCCCGCGTGTGCGCGCGTTATGCCGAGGTGTTCGAGCAAGTGCCGCAGTTGCTGGAAGGCGAGGCAGCGGTCGGTCCGTCGCTGGACTTCAGCGGCGACGGCCTGCCGGAGGAGACGCTGGCGACGCTGCGCGACCTGGGATTTGCCGAGCCGGCCCGCATCGTCGATGTGGTACGAGGCTGGCAGGCGGGGCATGTGCGCGCCTTCCGCTCGCAGCGGGCGCGCGAGTTGATGGACCTGATGCTGCCGGCGCTGCTCGCGGCGCTCGCCCGGCAACCACATCCGGACGCGACCTTCGCCCGGTTCGATGCGTTCATCGCGCATCAGCCTGCCGGCGTGCAGCTCCTCTCGCTGTTCCAGCGCAACCCGCCGTTATTGCAGCGGGTTGCGGCGGTGCTCGGTGCGGCACCGTCGCTCGCCGATTACCTGGCGCAGCATCCGGCGGCGCTGGAGGGCCTGTTGGCGCCGCAGGAAGACGACCCGCCGGCCCGGTTGCTGCGCAGCCGGCTGCGCGACGCGCGGCTGCTGGAGGACGTAATCGGCATCATTCGTCGCACCGTGAAGGAGGTGGATTTCTCGCTCTCGGTGGCGACCATGGACGGCCGGCTGGACGCCGACTCTGCCGGCGAGCGTCGCAGCGCCCTGGCGGATGCCGCACTGGCGGCGTTGCTGCCGCCGGTGCTGGCCGATTTTGCCACGCGTTTCGGGGTGGTGCGCGGGGGTGGAATGGCGGTGGTGCTGCTGGGCAAGGCGGGCGGGCGGGAGATGATGGCCGGCTCCGACCTCGACCTGATGCTGATCTACGACCATCCGGACGACGTCACGGAAAGCCGCGGCGCGCGGTCCATACCGGTAAGCCAATGGTTCATTCGGGCAGCGCACAGCTTCGTCGCGGCGGTGACTGCGCCGGGGGCGGACGGTCAGCTCTATGCGGTGGACATGCGGCTGCGTCCGTCCGGCAACAAGGGGCCGGTGGCAGTGTCGCTGGCGAGCTTCCGCCGCTACCACGCGGAGAATGCCTGGACCTGGGAGCGCATGGCGCTGACCCGCGCCCGCGTCGTCGCCGGGCTGCCGGCATTGCGCGCGCGGGTGGAGGCGGCGATTGCCGAGGCGATCGCCGCCGCCGGCGACCCACCGCGGATCCGCGCCGACGCTGCGGCGATGCGGGCGCGGATGGAGCGCGAACTGCCGCCGGACGGGGTGTGGGACGTGAAGCAGCGGCCCGGCGGCCTGGTGGACGTGGAGTTCGTGGCGCAGGTCCTCCAACTGGTGTTCGCGCGGGACCACCCGGCGGTGTGCAGCCCCAACACCTGCGAGGCGCTGCGCCGGCTGGCGAAGATGGGGGGGCTGGAAGCGGCGGACGCGGCGCTGCTGGTCCGCGCCGACCGGGTGTGGCGCACCGTGCAGGGCATGCTGCGCATCACGGTTGGCCGCCGCACGCGGGGGGAGTTGCCCGAGGCGTCGGTGCGTCCGCTACTGCGCGCGACGGCGGCGGTCGGTGTGGCGGCGGCAGACCTGCCTGGATTGCGCGCTTCGCTCGATGCGCTGGCGGCCGCGGTTAGAGCGGTGTTTGGGCGGGTTGTGGGGAAGGGCGCAGGGGCGCGGGCGGGCGAGTAAGGTCTGATCCTTTTTGGCGTAACGCGTAGCAGCAGGTGTCGAGGCTCCCATGGCGGTAAAGCGGATCGTTGCGAACATTGCGACCCAGCGGGTAGAGGCGGCCCGGGCCTTCTATTGCGGCGTGCTGGACATGAGCGTGGTCATGGATCACGGATGGATCTTGACCTTTGCTGCGGATGGCAGCGCCGCACCACAGATCAGCGTGGCGGCGGAAGGCGGGTCCGGAACACCGGTGCCCGACATCTCGATCGAGGTGGACAACCTCGATGAGGTCTATCAGCGTGCCAGTGCGGCCGGACTGGCGATCGAGTACGGGCCGGTCAACGAGCCCTGGGGCGTCACGCGCTTCTACGTGCGCGATCCTTTCGGCCGCCTGCTCAATATCATGACGCACCGATAACGGTAGCTTTCCCGATCCGCTTCCACACCGGGTGGAGCACGCCCCGGTGCGGCTCCCGTCCGATTGACGTCACGAGCGGCAGGACCGGCGGCACCGTCATGGCGCCAGGACGTTGGCCTCGTGTCGTGCCGGCTGGCAACGGTCCCGGTTGCATAATGCGCGCAGCACGCCACACTCAGGCTTCGTTCTGCTGGGGGAGATCGGCGCATGAGCGTACAAGAAGGGGATACGGCACCGGATTTTTCGTTGCCGGCGAGCGGCGGTCGGACCGTCAGTCTGGCGGGGATGAAGAACCGCCCGTTCGTACTGTATTTCTACCCGAAGGCCGACACGCCGGGTTGCACGAAGGAGGCCTGCGCGTTCCAGGAGGCACTACCGCAACTGGGCAGAATCGGCATCGACGTGATTGGCGTGTCGCCCGACAAGATGAAGCCGATCGAGAAGTTCGCTGAAAAATACAAGCTGAGCTTCCCGCTGGCGTCCGACGAGACGCATGCGGCGGCCGAGAAGTACGGCACCTGGGTGGAGAAGTCGATGTACGGCCGCAAGTACATGGGCATGGAGCGCAGCACGTTCCTGATCGACCGGAACGGCAAGGTTGCGAAGGCGTGGCGCAAGGTCAGCGTCACCGGTCATGCGGCGGAGGTGATGCAGGCGGCCGCGGCGCTGAAGTAAGAAACTGGTTCATGATCCAGTTCCAGAGACTTCCGCGTCCGGCGTCCAGGTAAACAGCATGATCGCCGCTACGAAGCACAGGATCTTCGAAATGACGTTCAGCGCGAGCGGCAGCGGTTCGGCGGGAAAGGCGAACCCGAACGCAGCCCAGACGGCGAATACCACGAACATCCCCGCGAACGCGTACGAGGCGTACGCGGTCACCCGCATCGAAGGCAGCATCGTCAGCAGCGATAACGTTGAGAACTCGACCAGAAACAACGGCAGGAAGAAAAGCTGCCGATACAGCATCGGATGAGTCGGGATCGGCGGATTTGTCCGCGCCATGATGATCAGGTCGAAGGGGAACTCGAAGATCATCGGCGCCGCGGCGGTCCCGATGATGGCGCTGGCCAGCGCGACCTTCCAGCCCCACCGCCGGGTAAGGTAGAGAATCACGAAGAAGGCCACCGCCGCATCGACAAACGTGCCGACGCGCACGCGGGGCGCGACGAAGCCCGGATAGGCCTGCTTCACTTGCAGCCCATAGACGAACGTGGCGACGAGGACGTTGTAGATCGCCAACAGCCAGATCGCGATCATGAACCCGGCGGCGATGCCTCCCGGCCGCGTGACCCTGAGCGGTGCGCGCAGCTGTCGGCCGGCATAGGCAAATCCGCTGGCCACCACGAGCAGCACGATCGCCAGGAGGATTGCCTCGCCGCCGCCGTAGGAAACCCAGGAGGCGGGCGCGTACGGCGGCGGCGCGGCTCCTTGGGCCTGCGCAAGCCGAAGAAGCGCGTTGGCGCGCGCTAACCCTTCAGACATCCCTGGCCCATCGATCGAAACAGATGTTTTCATAGAAAACGTCTCCCGCTTCTCGCCCACGTTTGAGGACGCTGGCAGCCGTCTGCTCACCTGTTATACGCAGATCGCGACTTGCGTATAGCGAATGCAGGGATGGGCCCGGAAGCGAGCGCCGTTTCGTTGATAGTCCGGGCCGAATACCACCCGGTCAAACACGGTCGCGCGTCGCGGCACGGTCCGCGCGGTCAGAAAGCGGCGTACCGACCCGATCACCCTCACCCTCGACGCTTCGGTTGGTTCGCTTTGCGACCCAACCGACCTCTCCCACTTTGTGGGCGAGGTTTGCTATTCCACCGCCTCCGCCCGCGCCACCGTCGCGACGTAGCGCGGACGCCGCATCACCAACAGCAGCAGCAACGCCGGCAGCGTAGTAAGAATCAGTAGCTTGTAGTCGTCCGCATAGGCAATGATCTGCGCCTGCTGGTTCACCAGCCGATCGAGCAGTGCGGCCCCGTGCGGATGCGCCGGGTTCAACATGCCCAGCGCCGCCAGCGCGCGGTTGAACGGGTTGACGTCGGCGCCGATCGACTCGTGCAGCACCTGCGTATTGCGCGCCAGCATGGTGGTGACCACCGACACCCCGGCCGCCGCGCCGATATTGCGAAACAGGCTGAACAGGCTCGCACCCTCGGTGCGCAGCGTCGGATCGAGCGTGGCGAAGGCCAGCATCTGCAACGGTGTAAACACCAGCCCCAGCCCGGCGCCTTGCAGGATGATCGCCATGATCAGTTCATGCTGCGACACGTCCGGGGTCCAGCCGGTCATGATCCAGAACGACCAGCATTCGATCAGCAGGCCGACACCGACCATCAGCCGCGCGTCGATGCGCTGCGACAGCCGGCCGCTCAGCACGATGGTGCACAGATTACCGAAGCCGCGCGGCGCCATCACCAGCCCCGCCGTCGCCACCGGATAGTTCGCCAACGTCTGCAGCCACGGCGCCATGAGCGCCAGGCTCGACACCAGCAACGTGCCGACGGCGAACATCAACACGATCCCGGCGGAAAAATTCACGTCGCGGAACAACGCCGGGCGGATCAGCGGCCGCCGCGACCAGCCGAGATGCACCACGAACAGATAGAAGCCGAGCCCGGCCAGCACCGCCTCGACCACGATCTCCTTCGCCGCGAGCCAGTCCTTCTCCTGGCCGCGATCGAGCATCATCTGCAACGCGCCGATGCTGAGCGACAGCAGCGCGAAGCCCATCCAGTCGAACCGCAAGGCGCGGCTGCCGGACACGTTGGGCATGAAGACCAGCAGCCCCAGCGTGCCAAGCACGCCGACCGGCAGGTTGATGTAGAACACGTAGCGCCAGTTGTACCACGCAGTCAGATAGCCGCCGAGCGTCGGTCCCATGATCGGCCCGATCATCACCCCCATGCCCCACAGCGCCATCGCCCAGCCGCGTTGCTCCGGCGGATAGATGTCGAGCATGGTCGCCTGCGAGATCGGCACCAACGCCGCCGAAAACATGCCCTGCACCAGCCGGAACAATACGATCTGTTGCAGCGTCTGCGCCGCGCCGCAGAGCATGGACGCGATCGTGAAGCCCACGATGCAGGTCACGAACACCTGCTTGCGGCCGAAGCGCGAGGCGAGCCAGCCCACCGGCGCGGTCATGATCGCCGCAGCGGTGATATACGAGGTCAGCACCCAGGTGATCTCGTCGTAGCTGGCCGAGAAGCTGCCTTGCATATACGGCAGCGCGACATTGGCGATGGTCTGGTCGAGCGACTGCAGCAGCGTCGCGCCGATGATGCACCAGGTGATCATGCCGCGATGCGGGAATTTCTCCCCCGCGGACACGACGCGTCCCGCCCCGGCAACAAAACCGCTCATCGTTGCTGTAGCGTATGGACGGCGCAGCCGCCGGTGTCAGCCCTGCACCATCTTGCAGCCGCCCTGGTCGATCGGGCGAAACGCCCCCTCCGCGGGAATGGTGTGCTTCAGCGTGTAATAGTCCCACGGCTCCTTCGATTCGGCGGGCGATTTCACCTCGAACAGATACATCGCGTGGATCACCCGTCCGTCCTGCCGGATGCTGCCCTTGCCGAACAGCGGATCGTCGGTCGGCGTCGCCTTCATATGCTCAATAACCGCGCGCCCGCTCGCCTTGGCCTTCGCCGGGCCGACCGCGACGACGGATTTCAGGTAATCCGTCACCGCCGAGTACTGACCAGCATGTATCGAGCCTGGCATCGCGCCGTTGAACTGCGCCGCGAAGCGCTTGCCGAACGCGCGTGTGCCGGCATTCAGGTTCCAGTAAAACGGCTCGGTCAGCAGCACGCCCTGCGCCGACTGCAACCCCACGCCGTGCACGTCGTGCAACTGGAAGATCAGGCCGGCGACCTTCACGCCACTTTGCATGATGCCGAACTCGGCCGCCTGCTTGATGCAGTTCACCGTGTCGCCACCGCCATTGGCCAGGCCGATCACCTTGGCGCCGGAGGCGCGTGCCTGCACGATGAACGCCGAGAAGTCGGTGGTGCCCGGGAACGGCGCCAACGCCTCGCCCAGCACCTTGCCGCCGGCAGCGGTGACGAAGCCGGCAGCATCATGCTCAAGCGCGTGGCCGAACGCGTAGTCCGCGGTGATGAAATACCAGGTGTCGCCACCTTCCTTCACGGCCGCGTCCACCACGCCGTGCGGCATCGACCAGGTGTCGTACACCCAGTGCAAATGGTTGGGACCGCAATGCCCGCCGGTGATGTCGGCCGAGGCGCCGCCGGTGAAGATCGCCAACTTGTCCTTCTGCTTCGCCAGGTCGCCGATAGCGAAGGCGGCCGAGGACAGCGGCACATCGGTGACCAGATCGACGCCCTGGTTGGCGAACCAGTCGGCGGCGATCCCAAGCGCGACGTCGGGCTTGAGCTGCAGGTCGGCGAACACCAGCTCGACTTTCAGATCGGGGTGAAGCTTGGAAAAATCCTCGATCGCCATGCGCGCGCCAAGCACCGAGCCTGGGCCGGTGTTGGCGGCATAGACGCCATTCATGTCGGTCAGCACGCCGATGCGGATCGGCTGCGCCTGCGCCCGGGCGCGGTGCGGCAACGTGGCGGCGGCGGCGGTGGCAAGGCCGGCCTGCAGCATGCTGCGGCGGGCGATCGGCGCTGGCATCGTGGTTTCCTCCGGTGTCTCGATTCCCTCTCCCACGCAGTGCGAGAGTGTTAGGGTAAGCCTGCCACATTCAGCCGCGTACCCCAACCCACTCACAGAGCGACGGCCGTCCGATCTCGCACCCTGGCAGGCCCTGCGACCATCAGCCGGCCGTAGGCACTGACCCGCTCGGCCGCGGCGGCGCCCCGGGCGACGCGATCGAGCTTCCCTTCACGATTTGCAGGGCCGTTCCCATCATCGCGCCAATATTGCCGAGCTCGGCCGGGATGATCATGGTCGTGCTCTGCTTGGCGAGATTGCCCCATTGGTCGATGAAGCTCTT
>Ga0209415_10009457_pt1 | contig 16739 bp, 11 predicted proteins | sample PeaSoiSIISIP2007_FD_187696 | JGI IMG/M metagenome (GOLD analysis project Ga0209415, IMG submission 187696) | Peat soil microbial communities from Weissenstadt, Germany - SII-SIP-2007 (SPAdes) (version 2) | ecosystem: Environmental > Terrestrial > Soil > Wetlands > Peat | place: Germany... | reverse complement strand
GGGCGTGCGGACGTCGCGGGCGTTCGAAAGCGGCGTCGGCGCTTCGCTCTGCCGCCGCACTCCAGAGTCTCGACTGCAGGGCCGTCTGGTGATATGGAGTGCGGTGGCAAGCGGAGCGCGACACCGCTTTGGCTTGGGCAGCCACCGGCATTCTTGGAAGTCCCCTTCATCTTTTATCCTTTATCCTTCATCCTTCACCCTTGCCCTCGCCGTCGCGCTGGCCTGCGTCGCCAGCGCCCGGGCCCAATCCTTGCCGGAGTTTGACTTCACGCTGCCGTCCGGCGCCCTGGGCTGGGTCGCCCAGCACGACATCTCCCAACTGGCCGCCACGACCAATGGCTTGGTCCTGACCATCTCCGGCGATGACCCGTACATGGCCGGCCCGGCGCGGAATTACCCGGCCAATCAACTGCTGTGGCTGCGGCTGCGGCTAAAATCGGATCAGGCGGGCACCGCGCAGGTGTTTTACTTTCCGGCCCAAGGCGGCGCGACCGAGGCGAATTCGGTAAAGTTTTTTGTGCCCGGCGGCGTTTGGGCCGAGCCGCGCGTGCCGATGCCGGCGCTAGGGCCGCAGACCCGCCTGCGCTTCGATCCGCCCGGCATCGGCGGCGCCTGCGTCCTGGCCCAGATAAGCTTTGAACCGCGGCCGGTCCTGCCGGAGCCGTCGTGGCCCAAGCCCATGCCGCCCCTGCTCGCGTCCAGCGCGCCCGGCCTCACCTCGGGTGAACTGTCGCTGGCATACGACGCCAGCGCCCTCGGCGCATTTGCGGTGCGCGTCAACGGAACGAATCTGGCGGTGGGCAACACCCGCTCCCTCGTCGGGTACCTCCGGGGCCAGACGCCGTGGTGGTTCGAAGTCACCAATCCCGTGGCGCTGGCTCAGAGCAATGGCGCGTTAACCATGAGCGCCGGCGCAACCGATCCCGATGGCGGCCAATGGCAACTGCAACAAGTGTTCCAACCTGCCGCCATGCCCGGCGGCATCGAGGTGGAAAGCTCCGTCACGGTGAACCAGGCCCGGTCGGTGATTTTCCTGCCGATGTTCACCTTGCTGCCGGGCGTCGGCGCCTTCGGCACCAACAAGACCCAAGCCGTCATGGCCGGCCTCGAGTACCTGGAAAACGAGCCGAGCAGTTCGCAGGCGGACATCACCGCTGCCGGCTGGCAGCGCCAGGTGCCCGATCCGATCAAGCTCACCTTCCCCTTGATGGCGCTGGCCGCGGGCGGCAACTATGTCGGCCTGCTCTGGGAACCCTCCACGAATTTCGCCGCCTTGTTTGATTCGCCCGACCGCACCTTCCAATCGGGCGGTCACCTGATGGGCCTCATTTTCCCCGGGGCCGATCCGTCCGTCCGCTCGGACGGGAGTGTGCTCCCTTACGACGGCCAAGCACTCGCCGCCGGTCAGACCTTGACCTTGCGCGCCACGATTATCGGAGGCCGCGGCCACACCATCGTTCCCGCTCTGCGTCAGTTCGTGGCGCGCCGCGGTCTGCCACCCCTGCCCAGCACCGGCTACAGCCTCAGCAACTACTGTGCGCTGGCGGCCCACGGCTGGCTCGACACCCCGATCCGCAGCGGTGCCCTCTTCCGCAACTCCACCGCCGCCTCCGGCTTCGCCCCGGCAGCCGATGCCGCCCTCTACCTGGACTGGCTGGCCGCCAAAGTGTCCGATCCGACCCTCCAGGCGCGGTTGGCCAGCACCGCGAACTACGCCCGCGCCGCCGTTTCGCCCGCCAGCTACAACTTCGCCGCCGTCGGCAACATGACTTTTCCGGTCGAGGCCCTGCTCTTCGGCGCCGTGACGGACAATGCCGCCACCGCGCTCAACGACGGCCAGGCGCAGTTGACGCTGTTCCAGCCGGACGGCTCGATCCACTACCAGCCGCCAACCGGGGGCCTGGACCTGGGCAAGACCTATTGGTCCCCGGACGCCGACGGCCTCACGGCGACCCACGTGGTGACGGTGCTTGAGGACGCCGCGTTTTCCGGCGACCCAACGCTGCTTAGCCAGGGAGTGCGCCTGCTCGAGGCCTTGGGCAAGTGGCGGGACACCGTGCCACGCGGGGCGCAGACCTGGGAAGTGCCGCTGCACACGCCCGACATTTTGGCCAGCGCCTTGCTCGTGCGCGCTTACACCCTGGGCTACGAATTGACCGGCCAGCCCGCGTTTCTCGAACAAGCCCGCTACTGGGCCTGGACCGGCCTGCCCTTCATTTATCTCGAACCGCCGACCGCCCAGCCGATAGGCCTTTACTGCACTATCCCCGTCTTCGGCGCGAGTGACTTCGTCGCGTCCTGGTTCGGCGTGCCCGTGCAATGGTGCGGGTTGGTGTACGCCGACGCTCTCCGCCGGTTCGCCCGCTACGACCCGACCGGGCCGTGGCTGACACTGGCCAACGGTATCGCCGCCGCCGGCGTGCAACAAACCCATCCGCTGGCCGACACCGGGCTGGAAGGCCTGCTGCCGGACAGCTTCAACCTCCGCGCCCAGTCACGGAACGCCCCCGGCATCAATCCCGGCACGCTCTTGCCGGAGGCCGTTCAAATGTTCGGCCAGGACCCGCTCTATGACTTTCGCGTCTTCCCGCGTCACGGGCTACTGGTTCACGCCCCCGGTCCCATCACCTACTCCAGTGAAACGAGTCAGAGTGTGAGCTTCCTCGTCGACGGTTGGCCCCGTCAGCCCTGGTATCTGCTCATCAACGGTTCCACCGGCGGCACGCTGATTGTGGACGGCATCGAGACCGTGGTGGCGCCGGGCCCGCTGGTCCTGGGATTCAACGCCCAGGCCGCCGTGGAATTCCTGGCGCCGGCTAAGTCCAATGAGAACCGTCCCACCGAGCCGGCCGGAACTGCAGGGCGGACTCCGAGCCTGCCGGATTCATCCCGGGGGGATGAGAGCAGGTAGGCAGGGTCTAAACCGTGCGCGGCTTCAACCGCGTTGCGGTTGAAGGCACGCAGCATTTGTGTTTACGGCCGCTTAGCCTGACGCGTAAGGGCGGCGCCGCAACCCGGTTTGTGACAGCCGTCGGCAGATGGTAGATTGGCGCATGAAAAATGGGATCGGGGCAATTTACACCAGCGGTCGCGTGGAGAATCACGTTGGCCGAAAGCCCTATTATTCGATGAGCACGGAGGTTCGCCGGCGCATCCGGGTCGTGGAAAGGGAGGCGGCATGAGTTCGTTGGACGGCTTGATTCCCTACATCAACGTCAAACTGTCGTTGCTCGGGCTGCCGCAGGTCATGACCCAGGACGCGGCGGAACTGGGCGACATGGTCTCTTCGCTCATCGCCCAGTATCGGGAAAAAGAGCGGTTGCTGGCCAATTACCTTTGCCCGGCGGACCAGCGGATTCAAACTTTCCTCTATGATTACTTGCAGGACGCGCCGGTGGCCAAGCTGCCGCTGAGAACGCTGGTGCTGGATCGGCCGGGTCTGGCGCGGCTGCTGTCGCTGCCGGTGGACCGGGACGAACTGGTCTCGGGCATGGTCAGTTCTTATCGCGTGAAACAAGGGGTTTTGCACAACCCGCGCAGTGATCGGCGGACCACCACGGGAATCTTTCACGTGGCCGAAGGCGGCCTGCCGATCCCGGACGACAAGCTGGGGGTGCCGAAGGCCGCGTTCGGAAGAATGTTCAATCTGGCCTTCAGCCCGCCCCGCGAGGAGCTGTGTCTGCCATTTACCGCCACCCAGCCAAGGCCGGCGGAATGCTTCGTCTCGCTGTTTATTCGCCCTCTGGTTTCACCCGAAGTGGCGGGTTTCTCACCGGGCAAAACGATGGAGATTCGATTCTTTGCGCCGGGCGGCCTGGTGAGCAACTTGGATTTCGTGGAGAGCGTTTTCGGCAACGCGGGTGATCCGGGGCTGCCGGAAAACGACGCCGGCCTGGACACGGAGCATTGGACCGGCCACACCGGTTGCGTCATTCTCGCGCCCCATCTTACGAGAGTGACCAAGAAATCCATCGGCTTGCCGCCGTGGGACGAAGCCACGGCGCGCCAGCGCCGCGATGGCATGTGCTGGAAGGATGAGGGGGAGTTGTACAATAACGGGGAAGCCTTCAAACTCACCTGCCGCGACGAATCCGGGGTTATCGTGACGCTCATTGCGGACAACTATTTCGGCTACTGCAAGAAGGAGATCAAGACGCAGATCAGTTACGCGGCGAATTTGTTCGGGCTTTGCGAAGAGGAACACGCCGGGGGGGCGCTGGTGTTTCCCAGTTACGATTTGGGGGAGGAATTCAGCGGTGACGTGCATGTGAAATCGCTGGGACATTCCTTTGCGGAAGTGACGTCGCTTTACGGGGAGGTGATGGAGGTTCAGCCGGAGGGCTGCGCCGTGGACAAAAAGTATCCCGGGATCATCTACGTGCCGGAGGATGCGCGGTTTGATTTGCGCCGGCAAACGGTGTCGTGGCGGAGCGGCCAGGGCGAGCGCGCCATCCGGCTGTTGCTGGGGAAGACCTACGTGCGGCCTTCCGGATACAAGGTGCGGCTCGAGCCGCCCAAGGAGCACTATTCCTGGCGGCTGGTCGGCATCGTGGGCGAGGGCCTGCTGTGTCACAAGCCGTGTACGGTCTCCGGCGGCGGCAAATCGGAGATTTCCAAGCCGATTACCGACGCGGTGCTCACCGGGCCGGTGTTCGTTGCGGATTTCAAGAGGGATTTTGACCAGGTGGCGGAATTGATCGCGCGGGACTACAGCGGGCGTTTCAAGAGCCCGGCGCGCGCGGATCACCGTCCGATCCTGAGCGCGGAGCGTTCGCTGGGGTCGGTGATCAAGCTGCTCACGGTCGACGAACGGGATTACCGGCCGGAATACAATGCGTGGCTGGCGAGCGTGCCCCAATACATCAAGGAGCTGGTTTTCGTGCTGAAGCGTTTCTACAAGCCGGCGTGGGGCGGCGACTGGCGGGGCCATTTCAGCGTGGACATCATCAACGGCCGGCCGGCGAACGAGTTGAAGTGCGACAACCGCAAGCTGGTGGCGGCGCATCTGCGGGTGGGGTTCGACACGGATGGTTCCTGGCGCACGTTCGGGCTGCGCAAGGATTATTACCCGGCGGCAAAGATACAAGTCGAGGACGACATCACGGCCTCGGTCGTGGTGCCGCCCGGCCGGGTGAACGCGGTGCCGGGCGCGAAGCCGGGGGCGGCCTTGAAGTTCGTGGCCAACTGTGAGCAGCGCCTGTTCCAGCGGCCGGACGATGCCATCCATCGCGGCTACGACCAACAAACGGAGAGCGACTTCGCGACGGGCGACAACTTCTTCTCGAACTACGAACCCCTCCAGACTTCGGTCGCGCGGGAACTCGTGGAGGAGTGCATCGGCTTCCATCAATTCAGCGAGCCGGCGCGGCAGTTGATCCGCGAAGTGGCGGCGGAGGGCAAGACCGGCTACTTCGTGTCTTCCGCGTATCCGCGGATGGTCGCGGGCAGCCGGAGCAAGAATCCGCGTTATCTTCAGAGGCGTCCCGACCTGGTCCAGCACCAGGAGTCGTATCTGGCGGCGACTGCCGCGCGGCTGCGCCGCCGGCTGCCGCTGAGCCAGCCGGTTTACAATCCCGTGGGGGCGATCCTGCCCGGGCGGCGGAACAATCCGCCCGAGGAGGGGATCCGTTCGCTGGCGGTGTACAACCCGATTCACTACCTGGAATTGCCGGAGTTGTTCATGGAGTTTATTTGCAGCATGACCGGGAAGTCTCCCTCGACCACGGGCGCGGGTTCCGAAGGGGCGTTGACCAAGGGTCCGTTCAACGCGCTGCCGCCGATCATGGATTTGAACAACGCGCTCGTCGCGTGGGTGTTGACGGGCCACCACGGCTTTGTGACCGCGACCGGCTACATCGGTCCGAAGACGCGGGTGGATCACGACATCAGCCTGCTGGTGCCGGAGATTTGGTGCCGCATGTCCCCGGAGGAACGCGAACCCGAGTTCCTGAAGGCGAACGATTACTTGGAGAAATGCGAGGACTTCGAGCACCAGGGGAAAAAGGTCCTGGCCAGCCGTCTGGGATATCGCATCAACGCGCGGTTCGTGCGCGCATTTTTTGGCCGCGTGTTTAACCATCCGAGCGCGTTATTCACCGAAGAAATGCTGAAGCCGGAGCTGCAGGACCTGGAAATCTTTGTGGACGGCATGGAGAACATCGTGGCGACGCAAAGGCGGGTTGCCCAAATGTATTTTGACGATGGCAGCGTGAAGCAGGCGTGCCGGCCGCTGCAAGCGCTGTTGCACCTCATGCTGCACGACGAATGGGAGGCCAAAGGGCTGGGACATCCCGAGGTCCGAAAGCTCTTCACGCGCGAGGACGTTCTGGCCAGCGATTGGTACGCGGCGCGTCTGGCAGCCAAGCAAAGGGTTGACCGGCGGCTTTGGCGGCGGCACGTGGAGTATCTGCACCGATTCATGAAGAAGGCCAGTCACGCGGACGAAGCGGCGCGCCTCGGTATCGCCGGCCGGTTGACCCAGGCACGCGCTGCCTTGAAACGGGCCGAAGCCGCGGCATACGTGGAAGAGCTGCGCGGCGGCCTCGGCGCGGAACCGATTGAAAACCACTTGCAGCCACGGGCTTGACGGCTCGTTACTCGTTTCTCAAAGCCGACATGGGGTCAACGCGGGAGGCTCTGTGGGCCGGGAGGTAGCAACCGATCAGGGCGGCGGCCAACAGCAGCGGCGGCACGGCCAGGAAGGTGGCGGCATCCCTTGGGCTGACTCCCTGCACCAGGCTCGCCATCAGACGGGTCAGCATCCAGGCCGCGACCAGGCCGAGCGCCGTGCCGGCCAGGGCCAAGCGGACGCCCCATTTGAGCACCAGCAACACGATATCCGCCTGCCGCGCGCCGAGGGCCATGCGGACGCCAAACTCATGGCTCCTTTGGGTCACGGTATAGGCGATGACGCCGTAAATCCCTACGACGGCCAGCACCAGCGCCAGCCCGGCAAAGGCGCCCAGCAAGGCCGCGAGAAAGGTTGTGTCGCTGGCCACATCATCCAGCAGTGCGTCGAGAGTTTGCACCTCCGGGGCCGGCAGAGTCTTGTCCAGGCTGCGCAGGAGGGCCTGGATCTGGCCGGTCATCTTGGCCGGGTCAATCGTGGTGCGGACGACCAGCGTGTTGATAAATGATTTCTGGTACCAGGAGTTGTAATACTCGACCCGGCGGGCGCTCTCGATTCCGCCGGGCCGAAGGTCACGCACTACGCCTACGACGGTAATCCACGGCTCGTGGTGCGCGCCTCGACCGGCAGCAAAGCGCTTGCCTATCGGGTCCTCTCCGGGCCAGTACCTCCTGGCCATGGTCTCATTGACCAGGGCCACCTCGGGCGCTCCCTTGCGGTCCTGGGCGGTCAAGTCGCGGCCTTGAAGCAAAGGAACACCGATCGTCTTGAAGAAACCAGGGCTGACGGCACACCAACAAGTCCAGCGTGTCGGGGCCTCCGGCGCATCGGGTCGATCTTCCAAAGTTATGCCCGAGCCCATGCTCCTGCTAAAGTCGACAAATGTCGCGGCCCCCGAAGCTTCCACGGTGGGCCAGGCGTTGAGGCGGCTTATCAGGCGCTCGAAAAACTCGAGGCGCTGCGTGTCCTCCGGATAGCGCGCCTTGGACAAAGGCAGGTCCATTACCAGCACCTTGCGGAGGTCCACCCGTAAGCCCGGGTGCAGCAGGTAATAGACGCTACGCAAGGCCACTCCGGCCCCGAGCAGCAGCACCAGGGCCAGGGAGACTTGCACCACGACGAGGCCCGAGCGCAGCCAACCCCCGCGACGCTCGACCGCGCTGCGCTGGCCGCCTTCCTTGAGCGTCTCGTGCGGGTCGGTCCGCCAGATCCTCCAGGCCGGGAGCAAGCCGCAGGCTGTCCCAGTGAGGACCGCGACCGCCAGCGTGAACCACCCGACGGTGAGGTCCAGTCGAATCACCGCAAACTGAGGCAAATGCGGTCCGACCGAGCCCGACCAGAGGCCTCGGCTGCAAAGGGCCGCCAGCAAACCGACCACGGCGCCCATGAAGGAAATCAGCAGGCTCTCGGTCAACAGTTGGCGAACCAAACGGCCATTGGCCGCGCCTACGGCGGCGCGGATGGCCAGTTCCTTTTGGCGCGCCAGGCTGCGTGAAAGCAGCAGGTTTCCGAGGTTGGCACAAGCGATGAGCAGGACGAAGGCCGCGACACCGATGAGGATCGGCAGCACGGGGCGTATCTTGGCGATCAGTTTGGCATGGTATGAAGTGACGCGAACGCCCCAATCCCGATTCTCCCCGGGATACTGTGCCTCGAGTCGCCGAGCAATGGAGTCCATCTCAGCTTGGGCTTGGGCGAGGCTGACTCCGGGCTTTAGCCGGCCGATGGCCAAGCCCAGTTTCCAGCCGCGGTCGCGAAGCACTTCCTTGCTTTCCGGGAGCGGCAGCCACATCTCCGTCCGGGCGGGGAAGTTGAAGCCGGGCGGCATCACGCCAATCACCTGGACCCGCTGGGTATTGACCACGATGCTCTTGCCAGCGAGATTGGTTTCGCTGCCAAAGAGGCGTTGCCACAAATCGTGGCCCAGCACCGCCACCCCGCCCGCCTTTTCATCCTCCTCCAAAAACCCCCTGCCGAGCCGCGGGCTGACGCCCAAGGCGGGCAGCACCTCGGCGGAGAGATACCAGCCGCGCACGGGCCGGAGTTGCTCGCCCTCGGCCAGCCAAAATTCGTCATAGAATTCGGCGCCCAGGTGGGTGAAACTTCGGCTCATCGCCCGCCAATCGCGGTAGTCCGGCGCCGACACGCCCAACTCACCGCCGAGTACTCCTTTGCGATTGCTCCCGTTAAGCACCACCAGTTGCTCCGGGGCGGGATACGGCAAGGGCCGCAGCAGCACCGCTGATATAATGCTGAAGATCACCGTGTTCATCCCTATCCCCAGGGCCAGCGTGGCCACCGCCGCGGCAGTAAAGCCCGGGCTCCGGCGCAGACTCCTCAGGCCGTAGAGGACATCTTGCACGAACTGCTCGAGCCACAGAATGCCCCGCTGCTCGCGGCAAGTTTCCTTGATGCTCTCGGCCCACCCGAACTCCCGCAACGCCGCGTAGCGCGCCTCCTCCGGGGCCATGCCCGCCTCGAGGTTTTCCCGGGTCTGCATCTCGAGGTGCGCGCGCATCTCCGCGTCCATGTCGATATCGAGCCGGCGCTTCTCAAAGAGGGCACGGAACCGGAGGTACGTTCTTCTCAGGTGGTTCATGGAGTCAAACGGTAATGCTTGAAAAGCCTGGCGAGAAAACTGATACTTGAGGCATGAAATCGAGCCGGCTGACGATTAATGGCCAGATCACAATTCCCAAGAAACTGCGCGAGGCCTTTGGGTGGGCGCCCCATACCGAACTGCGGTTGCAGCGACTGGCCGACGGCGTCAAGGTGACCCGCCCGGACAGAGGAAAGGGCCGTGGGGGCCGAATCGTTGAGCGGTTGCGGGGCAGAGGCAATCGCAAGTGGCGCACGGGCGAGATCATGGCTTGGACCCGTGGCGAGAAGTCATGACCCTCGTGAGGACGAGGTTGATGGCCCGGGAGAGCTTTTCCCAGTTCGAGGTCTCCTCGACCAACTGTTTGCGGCCGGCCGGAGTGAGTTTGTAGAACTTGGCCTTGCGGTTGTTTTCCGAAACGCCCCACTCGGATTCGATCCAGCCTTGCCGTTCCAGCCGGTAGAGGGCGGGATAAAGGGAGCCCTGCTCCACGCGCAGCACTTCCTCGGAAGTCTGCCGGATCAGCACCGAGATGCCGAAGCCGTGCATGGGCCCCAGTTTGAGTGATTTCAGAATCAAGAGGTCCAAGGTCCCCTGCAACAAATCCATTTTCTCGTTGCTCATATCTTCCTAGACGTTCGACAGGAGAATACCCGGAAGTCCTGTAGGGTGTCAACAGGAAAGTTCGGTTGTTTGACAAGCGGGCGGAGACCTGATAGGCTCATCATGGGATAAAATTCAGCGTAAACCAAAGCCATTTTGATTATGTTCTCGAACTCGTTTGCTCGTTTCGGCCGCGTCTTGCGAACCGCCGGATTGCTGGCGGTAGTCAGCGCGATAGGCTTCCAAACCCAAGCCCGCGCGGCGGGCCCCACCATAGTCTCGGTGGTGCCAGCCAATGGTGCCAGCGGCGTCTCAGGGAGCGCCCCCGTCGTGTTCACGTTCAGCGCGGCGATGGACACCACGTTGACCACGGTGACGTTCCAGGACACCAATGCCGCAACGCTGACGACCGCTTCCACGTGGAGCGCCGACCAAAAAACACTCACTTGCACGCCAACCCCCCCATTTCCTTCGCCGGACTTCATCATCTGGCTCGTGAGTGGGCAAGACACCTCCGGCAATCCGCTGCAAGGGATCCCCGCGGGCACCTTCACCGTCGGAGGCAGTTCCGGCGGGGGCGGCGGCGGCGGATGCAACCCTCCTACCCACACGAACACCACGTTCACTTTGGAGGAGTCGTGGCGTTACGTGCAAACCAGCGCCAGCCCGCCGGCGCTTGATCCGAGTAATCCTTACGGTGTCATCGCGGAAGTCTCTCTGGTTTCCAATCTTACCGCCACCGCCGCCATCCTCACTCTGGCCGACTCCGCGGTGAGCAATCTCGACAACCTTTCTCGCGACGGACAAACGTTCTTGACGTACGATCTCACCACCAACGTGACTGAATTGACCGCCTCCTGGCCAGACGGCAATTACACCTTCAACACGACGGGCGCCGGGCTCCCGGCAGTCACCGTGGCCTTTAACCTCGCCCAGCCCAACGCGCCGCAGATCGCCAACTTCGCCGCCGTCCAGGCCGTGGACTCCACGAAGCCTTTCACGATGAGTTGGAATGCCTTTTCCAACCGGGTCGGTACGAACCAAATCTTCGTGAGCGTCGGTTACGATGCGTGCGCCGGGACAGGCTTCTCCACGAATCTTCCCGGCACGGCCACGTCGACAACGATTCCCGCCGGCGCTTTGCAACCGGGCACCAACTATACTAACTCCACACTCGGTTTCCTCAGTGCCATCGGGACCTCGAGTGCCAGCCCCAAGTACACCACAGGCGCCGTCCGGACCTCGGTCACTTCGTTTACGTTGACCACGATCGGCGGCAGCGGTTCCGGCTCCCTGAGTCTGGCCAATCCCGTTTGGTCGGGCGGCGCCCTCACTTTCGCCATCACCGACTCGCCAGGAAAGAACATAACCGTCGAATACTCCACGACGCTGGCGCCGGGCAGTTGGACCCCCCTGGTAAGCACTAACAGCGGCAGCGGCACCGTCACCATCACCGACACGCCGTCCAAAAAGTTTCCGGTCCGCTTTTATCGAGCGTACGAGTGAAATTCGACCGCCGAACTTGAGGCGCAGAGTAATTGAGGTTTGCGCATGAAGTTTTACCGCCCGCTTATCGGAGGGCTCCTGCCGTTGCTTTTCTGCGGCATGGCCCTGGCAGGGCAGGCGGCACCGGAGGCCACGCGCTACCTTGCGTTCCAGATTTTCACCGGCGCGTTCGACAGCGCCGAGATGCGACAAAGCCTGCCGCCGCCGCCGGACAGCCTTCGGAAAACGGTCGAGGGCATCCGCAGCCGAGTTTACGTGGCCGGCGCGCCGGGGCGCCGCCTGGGCTTCATCCCCGGGCCCCTGGCGTTCGACAACCCTGACGAGCAGGTGCGCCAGCTTATTGCCACGTCGTTCGACATCGCGCTGCAGACGGACATGGCGGTGGGCTTTCACATCGACGACTCGATGTTCTGGGGACGGCTCAAGAGCCTCAACCTGCCGGGCAACGTCGAGTGGCTCGACTGGAGCGGCAAGCCCGGGACGGGGCGGCGGCTGGATTGGTCGTCCAGGCCCCTGAAAATCCTGGCGCAGCTTTGCGTGAACAGTGAGGGGGTGAGGGAGGAAGTCAAAAAACGCGCGGCGCTGATCGGCGATGAAGTGCAGAGAGGTCTCAAAAGACTGCACGACGCGGGCAAGGACGAGCTTTTCATCGGCGTCATCGCCGGGTGGGAGACGCAAATCGGCAAAGATTTCGACACGGGAAAGCCGCTCGGCTATCACGCGCTGACCAACCAAGGGTTCAGCGCCGCGCATCCGCCCGCGGACTTCGAAGGCGCGCGCCGCGACCTCGTGCGGGAATTCGTGGCTTTCTGGGCGGAGTCGCTGGTCAAAGCCGGAATCCCGAAGGACAAGATTTATTCGCATATCGCCTTTATGTCTGAATCGCTGTTTCGGCTTGCGCAGCGCGTACGCCCCAAGCAGATGACCGCGTCCTACCTCGAAGCCATCAATGCGACGCCGCCGTCGGCCGCCTTCAGCCCGTTCAACCATCCCGGCTTTTCGACCTATCCGCAGGCGGGGCACCTGGAGCAGCTTCAGGGCGAACTGGCCCGGCACGGCAACCCGCCCTGGGCCTCGAGCGAGGGGACGGCGATAGATCCGGCGATGGCGGAACAGGCCGGGCCGGGCCGGGACATGGAAGGCTATCTGGGCAACCTGTTCAACCACGGCGCGCGGCTCGTGAATCTCTTCGGCTGGGGCGTGGGCGATGAGCACAACCCCTTCCGCAAGGTGGCCGAAGCGGACGCCTCCGTCGCCGCCTACCGCAAATTCCTGAAAGGGGAAGAGCTGAAGGAAGAGCCCATGCCCGCCCCCGAAATCCCTTCCGCGGAGCTTCCGCAGAAGATGCATGAGATCCAGCGGCGAGTGAGGGCATACGTCGACAAAAACGGCCCCGGGCGCCTCTCTTCGCTGATGCCGCGGCTGGACGAGCAGATGAAGCAACAGAAATTCGGGGCAGCGGAGAAGACGGCGGATGAAGTCCTGCGGATTTTGAAGTAAACGGCGGCTCGGGGCGGGCAAGGAATGCCTCGACCGTGGGAAGCGGCGAGCCCGGCCCCGTACTAATGGTGTTGATTTATGGCGAGGATCTCTCCTAACTGGTTGGCGCTATGACAAACTCGCATGCGATGAACCGCCGCGCCTTTTTGCGCCTGAGCGCCCTGGCTTGCGGCAGCCTGGCTATCCCCCCGTCACTCTCCGCCGCTACTCCGTTGACTGCCGTGCCCCGTAGTCGGCTCGATCGCCTGGCGACCGGCGCCAACGTCTGCCAGTGGTTTCGATTTCCCCGGGGCAACGCGGCTGAGCATTTCACTAACTACATCCCCGAGGACGAGGCCGCGTTCATGGCCCGCATCGGGCTTAAGCACGTGCGGCTGTGCGTGGCGCCGCGCGTCATCATGGAGCGATCCTCGGGCGAGGTCATCGAGGAACGCGGCAAGCAACTGGAGGCGGCCATCGAGCGGTTTCACCGCGCCGGACTGCTGGTGGTGGTCGACATTCACAACGAGGACCGCCCGTCGGAACTCGACCCGGCCTGGCAGGAGGCCTTTATCCGGTTCTGGGGCTCGCTGGCGGCGCGGCTCTCCCGGTTTGACCCCGAGTTGACCCTGCTGGAAATCATCAACGAGCCGGTGTTTGATCGTCGCGAGGAGGAATGGAACACGCTGAACGGGCGCCTGGCCGCCGTCATCCGGCAGAACGCGCCGCCGCACACCATTATCACCTCGGGACCCAACTGGGGCGGCATTGACGGCTTGAAGAAGCTCAAGCTCTTGCCGGACCGGAACGTGGTCTATTCGTTTCATTGTTACGACCCGTTTGCCTTCACGCACCAGGGCGCAACCTGGGCCGGGGACGCCGTCAGGCCGTTGCGCAACGTGCCATATCCCTCGAGCCCCGAAGCTGTGGAACCCCTGCTATCCGCCCTCGAAGCCTCGCCGGCCTCGAAGAAAATGGTCGAGTCATATGGCAAGGCACACTGGAACAAGGAGAAATTGGCCGCGCGCTTCCGCCAAGGCATCGAATGGGGGACGAGGAACCAAGTGGCGTTGTATTGCGGCGAGTTCGGCGTTTTTCCCGCGCACTGCCAGCCGGAACACCGGGCCAACTGGTTTCACGATTTCGGCGAGGTCCTGGCCGAGAATCGCATTGGCTGGGCCGTGTGGGGCTGGGATGAGGGCTTCGGCCTCCGCCGCAAAATGGTGAACGGAAAACCGGTGGTGGACGCCGTGGTGGCCCAGGCGCTGGGACTGAAGACCTAAGGGCGCTGGCGTCACCTAAGACGAAGCCACAGAGCTCATGATTGGGATGGCGCTAACCGCCTACACAGAAACCAAATCCGCCTCCAGCGGCTTGTCCTTTGTGAAGCGGCTTACGCCGAGGATGCTGAAGCCAATGACGCGGCCCTCGCTGTCCACGCGCTCCATCACGGCGTCATGAAGGGTTTCTTTCTCGTAGCCGGGGGCGTCTGAGAATCTCACCTCGAGGTAATCAGCTTCGGCGTCGAACCAGACTTTTACTTTGTCGGCCATAGATCCACTCCGGCTTTCGGTTTGTCGGTCAGATAAGCCGTGACCACAAACGCATCGTTCTCCACATATTTAACCACAAGACAGAGCCACTTGCCACCCACAATTGTCTGCGCGTAAAAGTTGTAAAAAAGCCGCGCCGCCTCATCCGAGCTCGAACGGCGAACCAATTGCGGCTGCCGCAACACCCGCTCAAGTTCCGCGGCCAGCTCCTTCATCTCCGCGTGCTCGAGGATATGCGCCAGCCGCTCATCGGTGAGCCTCACGCTACGCCCGAAGCAATCTTCCAGAATTCTCATTTGCCCTCGCTCTCATAACTCGCCTTCCATCATGCGGTCAAGATTTCTACCTAATCGGTGGTTGACGCTACCACCGCTATCGCAGAACACTCCGTTCATGTACGCGCATCAGAATTGGTCGGCCCGCCGCGGGTGGAGCTTCGATTTCTTCCTCATCTTTCTGGCCGCGGTCGGCCAGGGGCTCTCTCAGGAACCGGCGCAGACGCTGGAGACCGCCGCCGGGCAGCCGCGCCACGGCGTCCCGACCTTTGCCAAGGCCGATGGCAGCGCTGACAGCACCGGGGCGATTCAGCGGTCCCTCGACGAAGCTGCCAAAACCGGAGGGCCGGTCTGGCTGCCGCCCGGCCGATTCCTGGTCCGAGGCAGCCTGAGGATTCCCCCGGGCGTGACGCTCCAGGGCGTCATGGAATCGCCGGTCTGGAGCGCGCCCTTAAAAGGCTCGGTCATCCTGGCCACGGGCGGGCTCGAGCAGGAGGACGGGCCGGCCCTCTTCGAGCTGGGCCATTCCTCGGCCGTGCGCGGCCTCACGGTTTGGTATCCCGAGCAGCGGACCACCAACATCGTCCCGTACGCCTGGACCTTCCACCTCCAGGGCCACGACAACACGGTCGAGAACGTCACGCTCATTAACTCGTACAACGGCATCCGCATTGGCCCGGAAGGCAACGTCCGGCACCGCATCCGCAGCGTCTATGGCTGCGTCCTGCGGCGCGGCATCCTGGTGGACGACTGCTCGGATATCGGCCGCATCGAGAATGTTCAGTTCCACTGCCATTGGTGGTCGGCCCCGGAGGTCGGCGGCGATTGGAACCCGGTCCACAAGTTCATGTGGGAGAATTGCGAGGCCTTCATCTTCGGCCGCACGGATTGGGAATACGTCAATAACACCTTTGTCTTTCCGGTGAACATTGGCTACCACTTTGTGCAAACCAAGGCCGGCGCGGCCAACGGCCAGTTCTCCGGGATCGGCGCCGATGAATCCCAGGTGTGCGTGAAGGTGGAGGCGATCCAGCCCATGGGACTGCTGATTTCCAATGGGCAGTTTGTCTGCATGCACGGCGACCAGCGCATCGAGGTGCTGGTGGAAAAGACCTGCAACGGCTCGGTGCGGCTGGTCAACTGCGCCTTCTGGGGGCCGGCGCGCCAATGCGTGGTCTCCCACAGCCGCAGCTTCGTTTCCTTGTCTGACTGTTACCTCAGCAGCAGCGGCCGGGAGAAGAACCCGGGGATGTTCCTCGTCGAAGCGGATGGCGGGCGGTTGCAAGTGCGCGGCTGCAGTTTTGGCACGGATGAACCGAGCATTGCTTTGCGCCAGGGCCTCAAGCACGCCATCGTCACGGAGAACAATGGGGTGCGCGGGGTTGAGATTCTCAATGAGCTTGGCGGCGAAGCGGCCATGGCGAACAACGAACCGCAGCGCGGCGGCAAATAGGGAGGAGTGGAATGAGGAACGGCCCTTTGCCTTCGACGGCCTGGAAAGGGCGCACGATGGATTTCTCCGAACGCCCACGCTGCCGCCTGAAGGCGGCGTTCCGGTTGGCTGCGGAACGCCGCCTTCAGGCGGCAGCGAAGAATTGCTGTCCAGCGCCCGCGTGGAATAACCTCCCTTTAGGGGCTTGCGATTCCGGCCAAACCGGGCATAGTACCGGCGTATGGGCATGACCGCTTTCCCCGAATGGGTTCAGTCTCAGAAACTGGTCTCCGAACTCGCGGACCGGCTGGGTGGCGCCTTGAACGAGGCCAGCGCCCGGGCCATCCTTGCCGTTGAGTTGGACGGGCCCACCCCGGAACGGCGGCGCGAACTGGCCGAAAAGGCCAATGAAGGGGTGCTTGGCGCCGAGGAATTTGCCGAGTACGAAACTTACGCCCAGTTGCGCGGTTTGCTGTCGATCCTCCAATCCAAGGCGCGTCTCTACCTGCAGCCTCGGGGCCCGGCCTGATCGAGGACCTTGATCCTCATGAGGTCCGCTCGCCGATCCGCTTTTTGGCGGTTTCCCAGTCAATGAACTGCGCTTTGCCCTGCTGGACCAATCGCTCCCGCTCGTCCAGGAGGTCCTTGTGCCACTGCGGCACCG
>Ga0209415_10009456_pt1 | contig 16741 bp, 18 predicted proteins | sample PeaSoiSIISIP2007_FD_187696 | JGI IMG/M metagenome (GOLD analysis project Ga0209415, IMG submission 187696) | Peat soil microbial communities from Weissenstadt, Germany - SII-SIP-2007 (SPAdes) (version 2) | ecosystem: Environmental > Terrestrial > Soil > Wetlands > Peat | place: Germany... | reverse complement strand
ACCGGGGGCAGCACCAGTTCGAGTTGCTGGGCGCCGTACGACCAGAACATGCGATTCAACTTCTACGACAGCTACACTCTACCGCTGAACAATACCTTCGCGAACTACACCGTCCAGTTCACCCTCTACCACGACGACGCCGCAGGCTACCAGTCCGATGCGACGGTGACCCTCGCCGGCGCCCTAGTACAGGGCCGGATCCTCTACTCCGCTCCGGGGAACGCCCTGAATGTAAGCGCGCAGGTGCTTCCAATGAGCCGGGTGTACACGATCCTCTCGAACACGACGGAGGATGTTTCGAGCATCCCCGGCTACGGACTCCACTACGCTGGGGAGCAAGAATTCTACGCTTTCTACGTCAACCTCGGTGCTGGCGCGCCCGCGCCGTTTGTGTCAGGGATAAACCTTGTCCTCGAGAGCCGGAAGGCGTTCCTCGCCTCCCCAGCCTCCGCGATCCTCGGCAACGCGACGACTCAGTTCAACGGCTCGGTGCTGAGCTGCCTCGGCTCGGCCGATGTCACCGGGCGAACGACCGGTTCCACGCCTAGCGAGACCGGGATCGCCGGAACGTTCTCCGTCGACCTCTCGTCGAACCCCAGTTGCGCGAAAACCCTCCTGATGGAGCTCTCGGCTCGGAACGGGACAGGGGTGGTCGTCGGGCAGAATCGCTCGCTCACATCGGCCCAGCTCGATTTGTTCGGCCTCTCCGGGCAATCGGCCCAGCTGGCCGCCTATCAACCTCCGTCCGGGTTCAACAGCAACCCCGGCGGTCCCCCTACCGGTTTCCTGAACTCGCTCGTGGAGACTGCGGTGACCTACTTCGTCGCCGGCCTCGTCGCCCTCGGCAACTTCATCACGGCGGTCGCGCAAGACGTGGTGGCGTTCGGGCAGCTCGTCCTCGGCGCCATTGTCCATGCGCTCGGCACTGTCGCCGCTGCCGCGCAGGCGGCTGTGGCGGCCATTCAGGCGCTTGCAAACTTCATCGTGTCGATAGCTTCGTCGTTAATGAGCGCCTTGCTGGCCCCCGTAAAGGCTGCCGTCCAGTCTTGGGGGAACGGCGTAGCCAGCGCCTACCGTACGCTTTGGAGCGCCATGAACTCCTCGGCCAATTCGACGGTCCTCGGGAAGGACGCCGTAGCGCTGCTCACGACTATCTTCGCCGGGCCGTTTACCTTAGCTCTGGCCTTGGGCACCGCGACTTTGATTGTGATAGCATTGGTTACCGGTTTCACTCTGGGGGCCGGCTTCCTCGTGGGATTGATTGTTTCGCTCGTCTTGACTGCCCTGACTGCGGCGCTCAGCTATGCGGGATACAGCTACACGAGCTTCCTCAGCACATCTGCGCTGCAAGCAGCTGACGGAGTCTTCAACGCCTCGAAGAGCCTCGGACCCATGTCTCCTCCCACAGGGGGCTCTTGCGCGGGGTACGGCGTTATGGCAACGGATATCGGCGCTGCCGCCGGACTTCTTTCCGCTGCCTTCGCGGAGGATGACATCGTTCAGATTTACGATACCATTCTTTACTTCGGGAACTCTCCGGGCCAGAGCTGGTCGTTGTTCGTTCAGCCGATTGCCGAACTGGCGATGGGTATACTGGCCGCGCTGATGATCGCGCTGATCTACAATGGGTTGCTCCCTTCGTACATTGGGGCCATTCCTGTATTACTGGCGGGAGGGGGCATCCTCGGAAGCGTTGCGACACTTGTCACTGCGAAGAGATACGGTGGCTCTCTATCGAGCCCGTCACCATTCGTTCGCCTTACCGAAATCGCCCTTGGGGTGAACAGCCTAGCGATGGGCGTCGGCGTCTACGATCTTGCTACTCCCTGCTGAGATGGACTGGGAACGGAGTCTCCCTGGTGGTACATGGACGCAATAGCTAGGGAACGGCGTGACCAGGAGGTCACAGTAGGCTGGGGAGGTGCCGCGTCAGTTGGGCGTTACCTGATACTGGCCCTGCCGTTCGTTCTAGTGCTGGGCCTGATTCTCGGGTTCATTACTTCAGATCGGGGCGACCCTACTTGGGTCGTCCCTGCAGGGGCGGTCGCTACAACCGGCTTCCTCGTCTTTCTCGCCTATGTTCAAGCGGCCACAGCGCCGAGGAGAGTAAGGATTTCGGCGACTGGGCTTGTCCTCTCATATGGTTGGCCGAGCAGAATCGAGATGAGCGGTGATTGGAAAGACTGGAAGCCCATGGCAGGCTCACGCGTGATGTGGTGGGTCAGCTTGAAGTACATGAATGGTTCAATCTGGTATCCAATTACGCCCGCTCAGGCGAGGGCAATCTTTAGTCACCCAAGCTGCCCCGATTGGGAACTGCCCAAGGGGGTACGACGCGCCGTAGGGTGGCCCACGAACACAGTAGGCGGGGTAACGACAGGGTAAGCGGGCCAGAGTTTGGAAGCGGCAAGCCTGTCCACGATTCGAGCCAGCGATTACCGGGCGGGGAGAATCATCGAGACCGAAAGGTTCTCGGTGGCCGCGAACTCTCCCACCGAGGTTGCTCTCCACCATGGAACACCCCGCGGACCCTTGGCTCACCGTCGGTCGAACGATGGCGGCCGAGCCCCGTGGCTGGCGGCTCCTCTACACACGCGGTTACTCCCTAAGCGCGCCACCGGAGTTCGCCCGCGATTGGCTCATCCGTCATCTCCCCTTCCAAGGGCCGGAACGCACGGAAGACGGAGATCGGACCTCCGTTGTGCTTTCCCGTGGTCCGTCCCCCATTGTCCTTGTTTCGTATCGACGGCCTCGCTTGGACCGTATTACCGAGTGGGACCTTTCCTCGTCGGACACTGTCATTGCGACGGACTCCGTGTGGAAGGGTGACAGGCTCGAGGTGCTGGGACGGGAGGAGCACCATTTCATGGGAAACGCGAACGGCTCCACCGTGGAGTTGACCCTTCGCCGAAAGCCGATCTCACTCGTCTCGCGGCTCGGCTTCGCCTTGTTCCCGACGATGTCTGGAGTGTCAGTCAGCCGGGAAGACGAAGCTTTCGCGGCAATCGACCGCGCCTTTCGTGACGGCCACGACTGACGGTACTGGGACCCGTCGACGAAGAAGGCAAGCGCTCCGCTTGGCCGTGGACTGCCATCTCCCCCAGCCCTCGACCAGGTCGAACCCGTCCGGGCCCATCTTCCAAGGTCTTCGGCGCCGGTCCATCGGTCCGCGAGCCGCAAGGGCGAACGCCCGGGTCCCGCTCCCCGCTGCAAGTCAATCAGGGTTGACCTGCGGTCTATGAACTAGGCGTGTGCTACCTTGGCAGGCCGGAGGGGGGCGATGCAGGACCAGACTTGGTTCAATGGGGTCGCGATCGCCGCGGTCGCGGCGGTGTTGATCTTGGGGGCCGGCCTGTTCATGGTCGGCGGCTCAGGCAGTCCGACGCCCGCAGGAGCCCGCACGGCGACCCTTCCGCAGGTCGACCGAACGCTGGCGATCAGCTTCAACGCAGCGACGGGCTCCTACGACTTCTCGACGACGAGCCTGCAGGTGCCGTTGAACACGAAGGTGACCTTCACGATCACCAACTACGACCGGGGGACCGCCATGCTCGCGGTGCCCTGGGACAATCACGTGGTCGGGACGGTCGGAGGAACGGAGCAGGTCACCCAGGGAGCCTCCTCGGTGACGGTGAGCGCCCTGTCGCCCGAGCAGATCAGCCACACGTTCACGATGTTCAACGCCTTCTACAACGTCAGCGTCCCGATCCCGCCGGCCGCGGCGAACGGCCAGCCGGCGGTCGTGACGTTCTCCCTCGTGCTCACGACCCCCGGGACCTTCGCGTGGGGCTGCGTCGCCTACTGTGGGACGATGAACCCGCTCGAGAAGATGGCCGGGACCATGGACATCGCGGCCTGAGCCCGCCGGGTCCGTCCTCCGGGGACTTCAGGTCCATCGAAGTGGATCGGGTCGCTCCACCCGACCCGGGATGCGGCTCGACCCCCTCAGGGGCATCACGACCGCCGGGCGGCGCTCCGGACTAGATCGAGCCTCGGCCGGCCGACGGGTTGGGATGGAGGTCGACGGCCCCTCGGGGGACGAACCGGGCGCGGACCTCGATCGCCACTCGCACCGCGACGTAGAGGACGAACGAGGTGGTGACGATGAAGAAGCTCGGCGGATAGGGGTTGACCGACGCGGAGAAGAACGCGACGAAGAGCCCCAACCAGACGGAGAAGACCGCGACCGCCACGGAGACCGCGATCGCACCGAGCGGGCTCTTGGTCAACCGGACCGCGATCGCCGCCGGCGTGACCATCAGGGCGAAGATGAGCAGCACGCCGATGACCTGGACCGCGATCGAGATCGCCACTGCGAGGAGGACCATGAACACGAGCCCGAGGGCGAGCAACGGCAAACCCTTCGCCTCGGCAACGTCCTCGTCGAGCGAGGCGAAGAGCAGGCGTCGATAGAGGAGCACGACGACGACGAGGACGACCGCGCTCGCCTCGATCGTGAACAGGACGCTCGCCGAGCTGATGCCGAGGACCTCTCCGAACAGGATGGAGTAGGCCTCGGTGGCGAATCCTTTGTAAAGGCTCAGGAACAGGAGACCGAGGCCGAGCATGAACGCGAGGACCGTGCCGATCTCGATGTCCCGGCTCGCGGCTCTTCGGCCGAGGACCGCCATGCCGGCCGCACCCGACATCGTGAACGCGAGCAGCCCGAAGACCGGGTTCACGCCCAGCAGGACGGCCCCGGCGGCGCCGGAGAACCCGACGTGGCCGAGGGCGTGGGTCGCGAACGCCGAACGCCGCAGGACCACGAAGTAGCCGATGATGCCGGCGACGAGGGCGATCGTCGTCCCGGCCTCGAAGGCGTTGCGCATGAACTCGAACTGCCACATCAACCGGAAGTCGGTGACGATGTTCCAGCTGAAGCTCATGCGTGCTCGCCTCCGAGGCCTTCCTCGCCCCCGACGATCACGACGTTGTTGCGGGAATCGTGCAGCACTTCAACGTGGACCCCGTAGAGTGCCGTCAGACTCTCCGAGGTGAGGACCTCGTCCGGGGTGCCGGTCGCCACCCGGCCGTTGGCGATGTACACGACCTTGTCCAGTGACTGGATGAGCGGGTTGATGTCGTGGGCCACGAGGAGCGTGGTCACGTTGCGCGATCGGACCAGGTCCGTGACCAGGGCCACCAGGTCCCGGCTCCGCCGAAGATCGAGGTTGGAGAGCGGTTCGTCGAGCAGGAGCATCTCCGGGTTGCCGACCATGGCCTCGGCGAGAAAGACCCGCTGGAGCTCGCCACCGGACAGCGTGCCGACGCACTTGTGGGCCAGATCCGCCGCTCCCACGGACCCGAGGGCGCGCGCGGCGGCCTCGCGCTCCTCGCGACGCGCCAGCCCCGGGCCCCATCGGGTCCCGGTCACGGCGAGGCGGACGAAGCTCTCGCAGTCGATGTGGGTGTCGATGTCGACGGAGTGGCGCTGCGGAACGTAGCCGATGCGATCGTTCCCTCGCCGGGGAGGGCTCCCGAAGACCTCGAGCGAGCCCGCCAAGGGTCGATGCAGGCCGAGCAGCATCCGGAACAGGGTGGTCTTGCCGGCCCCGTTCGGACCGATGACGGCCACGAACTCGCCGCGCTGGATTTCGAAGCGGGCGTCCCGCCACACGACCTTGTCCCGGAACCCGACCTCCAGGTGCTCCGCACGGATCACCGTCGAACAGGCCCCGGGCACGGAGCCTGCCGCGTGCGGTCGCTGGACCGAGGATGCAGCGCTCACCAGGACCTACCTACCAAGCTGGCTGGAATCCAGCGCATTGTACAGTTGCAGGTACTGAGCGTCCATCCAGGCCTGGAACGAGACGTTCGAAGGTTGGATGGTCTCCGTTACCCCGACGGTCGTGACGTTGTTCGCCGCGGCCAGCGACCGCATCTGGCCGGTGATCGGGGTCACGGTCTGCTCGTTGTAGACCAGGACCTTGACGTTCCCGCTCTCGAGCTGGCACTGGAAGTCCACGACGCTCTGGGCGGAGGGGTCGTTCCCTTCCGCGACCGCCTGCATGAACTCCGGTGGCGAGACGAGATCGAGATCGGTGAAGTTGGCCAGGTAGACGAAGATGCTCTCGGTCGAGGCGACCTCGGTGCCGGCGAAGTGCAGTTTGATGTCGTTGGCCTCTCCAAAGAGGCTGGCCAGGGAAGCGTTGAGCGTGGCGTAGTTCTGCTCGAAGTAGGCCGCGTCCCCGGGAGCGATCTGCACGAGATCCGAGAACATCGCGGCCACGGTGTGGTTCACGTAGATCGGATTGTACCACAGGTGCGGGTTGCCGCTGACGATGCCCCCGCCGACGGTGACGCCGTTCAGATTTCCGACGTTGAGGACGACCTGCCCGGGATGATCGTCGGCCGCGATGAGGTCGAGCGCCCACTGGTCATATCCAACGCCGTTGACGATGACCAGGTCTGCGTCGTTGATCCCGATCGCGTCGGTGATGTTCGCCTCGTACTCGTGGGGATCCGCGTTGGGATCCGACACGATGCTCAGGACCGAGGTGTCGTTGCCGCCCAGCTGGGCCACCAGGCTGCCCCAGAAGTTCTCCGCGGCGACCACCGGGACGACCTGTCCGGAGGAGGCGGGGCGAGGGGAACGTTCGAGAGGAGGGGAGGGTGCCGAGGTTGGTGTGAGCACGGGGGTGTCGGATCCCGCGGGGGCCGTCGACGCTGCCGGCGTGGACGACGCAGAGGTCGTAGAAGCGCACGGATTCACCGGCGGCCCGGAACTGGTAAGCACCTCGAACCCACCCACTCCGGCGACGACGATCGCGACCACCACCGCGACCACGCTCCGCGTCCTCGGCTGCATGCTTGACCGGGCCCGGATCGTTCGATCCCGCTAGCCGGCCCGTCCAGAGGAACGGCACGGTGCGATGGGCTCTCCGTGCGGACAGGCGGCCGGGTGTTTCTGGGCCCGGCAGACCTCCTCGACGGTCCGGTGGGAGATGGCCATGTCGATCTCGCGCGCGGCCACGCAGGTCTCCTCGGGTGCGAGGCCCAGGCTCCCGAACAGCGTCTCCGCGACGCGGTGATGTCGGCGATACTCCAGGAGCGTGCCCCGGCCCTTCTCCGTGAGACGGCTCTTGCCTCGATACCGTTCGACGAGACCCAGGCCCTCGAGCGGCGTAAGATGCGCCAGGGCCGAGGGGGCCGTGAGGTGGAGCGAGGATGCGATGAGCTTCAGCGAGGCGCCCCGCTCCGGCGTCTCCTTGACCGAGATGACCTGTAATGCATCCAACTGACGGCGGGTCAGTCGCTGCAGCGTCTCCATCGAGGAGTGAGCAGGGCCGGTCCGATATAAATATCACCCTAATTATTAGGATATTACAATTTACTCGACCTGGACGAACGCGAACGTGGGACGCCGGGTACCCGGACCCAACCTGGCGCCTCCGCCCGTTCGAATGCTCGCGCCGGCTCAGCCGATCTTGCGTTCCGTGTCCCGGATCTGGCCGAGAAAGACCTTCCGATCGTCGGCGTCGACCGAGCAGGCGTCCAGCGCGTCGCGCGCCTTCTGGATGAACTCCCGGGCGAACCGGGTCCGGCCGGCCGTGCCGTGGGCCCGGGCCATCCCCTCGTAGGCGGTGGCGAGCACCTCCGTAAGTTCGTGCTTCGTGCAGAGCGCGAGGCAGGACTCGGCGAACTGCAGCGCGAGGTCCGGTTCGCCGATCGACGCATAGACCCTCGAGATCTGCCAGTCGCCGATCGCCTCTTCCTTCGGGCCCCCCACGAGGCCCCAGTGGTAGCGGGAGGCGTGCGCGAGGTGGAGCATCCGACGATCCCCCTCGTCGTCCCGGTTCCGGTCCTCGAGCAGGCTCCAGGCGTCGTTGAAGCACTGGGCCCCCATCTTGCGATGGAACTCCCGTTCGGACCTGGAGAGGGTCATATCGAACCGAGGGGGGAGGCGTCTCTTAATGGCCCACTCCTGGCACACCGGCTTCACACGGAATCCGGAGTGTATGTCCCACCCCTCTCGTCCGGGCTCCCGGCCCTGCCGCGACCCCCAAACCCCGGTCGACGGCGCCGACCGGGGGTCGCGTACTCGAGGCCCGCGGCCGCTGGGCGACGCAATGGGCGACCCGGGGGGGGAGCGTAGGATATGTTGGTAACGATGCATTGGCCGTCGATCGGGGATATCGGGTGCCGGATTCGAAGCGTCCATCGGTGTCGAAGCGGCTGCGGGCCGTTGGTCTTCGCGCGGCCGGTCGCGTGGCCGTGCGCCGAGCGCTCGGCCGAGAAACCCTCCCGTGGTTCCGCGAGATCGCGCCACTCGTCTCGGGCCGCATCGCCCTCGAGATCGGCGGACCGTCCGACCTCTTCGCCGAGGCGAGGTTGCTTCCCGTCTACCCCATCCTGACCCGGTGCGACACCATCGATTTCTCCGAGGCGACCCTCTGGAATCCGGGACGTGATGCGCCCGGCCCGGCTCCACCGAAGGGTGGGCCCCGTCGATCGGTCATGGAGGCGACCGACTTGGTCGGGATACCCGACGGCGCGTACGGCGTCGTCCTCTCCTCGCACGTGCTCGAGCACACGGCCAACCCGTTGCGGGCGATCAAGGAATGGCGGAGGGTGCTAGCGCCGGGCGGCCTGCTCCTCCTGGTGGTCCCGGACAAGACGAGGTCGTTCGACCACGCACGACCGGTGACCACGCTCGAGCACCTACGTGAGGACGAGAAGGCCGGCCGAGGCGAGGACGACCTCACCCACCTCGACGAGGTACTTCGCCTGCACGACCTGCGGCGTGACCCTGACGCCGGGACGCCGGAGGAGTTCGCGGAGCGCGGACGTCGGAACCAGGCGCTGCGAGCCCTCCATCACCACGTCTTCGATCTCCGGAGCGTCTCGGCGGTCGTGCGATCTGCCGGATTCGAGCTTCTCAAGAGCGCCGAGGCTGACCCCATCCACCTGATCGTCGTCGCCCGGCGACCTATTCCAGACTGACGGGCGAGATTTCGGGACGCCTCGGCGTATCCGGGGCTCTCGGCTGCGTCCGCGTCGCCGGGGCGCGACAAAGTTTATAAATGCAGGTCGCCCGGAACTCCTTGGGCAGCGCCGGGGCGCTGGGGAGAGACCTTGGCCAAGCAACCACCCACCGAGGGAACCGCAGGGACGACCGCCCCCGTGGACCAGGACCCGCGCTTCCTACCGCTGGAGGTCGGCGCTCCGACCCCCGATGCGCGTTGTGTCGAAGCCTCCCTCGCGTCGCTGGATGCCGAGATCACTCCCACGAACCGATTCTTCATTCGAAGCCATTTCGCCGTGCCCAAGATCGATCGCGCGACCTGGCGGCTGACGATCGACGGCCAGGTCGATCGCCCGTCCACATTCACCTTCGAAGACCTCCGGGACCTGCCCCACCGGGACCTCACCTCGACGATGGAGTGCGCGGGCAACGGCCGCGTCACGGTGAGGCCCAAGGCCGAAGGGGTCCTCTGGGGCCACGGCGCGGTCAGCACGGCGAAGTGGCGCGGCGTCCCCCTGCGGACGCTTCTCGAGGCGGCCGGCGTCCGGCCGACCGCCGTGGAGGTCCTCTTCCGAGGGGCCGATCGTGGTACCGAACCCGGCGCCTCCGGCGAGGTCGCCTACGAGATGAGCATCTCCGTGGCGAAGGCGCTCGACGCCGACACCCTCCTCGTCGACGAGATGAACGGCGAGCCTCTCTCCCCGAGCCACGGCTTCCCCGTCCGCATGATCGTCCCGGGATGGTACGGCATGGCCTCGGTGAAATGGCTCACCCACGTCACCCTCACCGACGAACCCTTCCAGGGACATTTCCGGAGCCGCGCGTACGCCTACATCTACGAGGGCGACCCGGCCGAGCGTCCGAAGGAGCCGGTCACGACGATGCGCGTGAAGTCGCTCATCACGTGGCCGAAGGAAGGCACGGTGATCGCGCCCGGGCCCCACAAGGTCCGTGGCGTGGCCTGGTCGGGCGACTCCCCCATCCTCCGGGTCGACGTCAGCACCGAGCCGGCCACTGGCTCCGGTGAGGTATGGCGACCGGCCCGGCTCGTCGGCCGTTCCACGCGCCACGCCTGGGTCCAGTGGGAGTTCTACTGCGATCTCCCACTCGCCGGGTTCTACGTGCTCCGGGTACGTGCGACGGACGAGCTCGGCCACACCCAGCCGGCCCAGGCCCGATGGAACTTCCGCGGGGTCGGGAACAACTCGATCCACTGCATCCCGATCGAGGTTCGGCCGGGCGGCCCGCCGGACACCGTTTGACCGGCTCCCCCCGGCGGAGGACCGTCGAGGTCCGAGAGCCGCCCGCCTCCGGATCGAGGGAACGAATGCGGGCGACACCGGGTCGGCCCGGCTCGGCTCGCCGCTGGACGCTTCGAGCGGCACGACATCGCCAGCGCGCGTTCTGGGACGAGCGGTTCGGCGGCGACATCGATCACATGGGGAGCACGCCGAGCCCGATGGCGCGGTGGGCGCTCGAGGAGCTGCCACGCGACGGACGCGGGCAGCGCCTCCTGGAGCTGGGATGCGGCACCGGCCGAGACCTCGTCGAGTTCGCCGGTCGAGGGTATGCCGTCGCCGCCGTCGACCTGTCCCAGGCCGGGGTGCGGGCGGCGCGGACCCGATCGATGCTGGCCCCACGAACCGCGGGGGTCCCGCGGCCGATCGTCGACCACGGGGAGGCCCTCGAGTTCCTTGCGACGCAGCCCGACGCCTCGGCGGACGCGGTGTTCTCGAACCTCTTCCTGACGATGGGCTCGCCCGAGCGGCACGTCGCACGGCTGTTCCAGGAGGTCGCGCGGGTCCTGCGGCCGGGGGGCCTCCACCTGTTCTCCGTGCGATCGACCCAGGACGCGTGGTTCGGCCGGGGCCGCCGGCTCGGCCCGAACGTCTTCGATCTCGCGCCCGACGGTCCCCCGGTCCGCTTCTTCGACGACGCGGAGCTGCGTCGACGCACCCGCGGCGAGTTCGTCCGGGTCGCACAGCGCACCGGACGGGAAGGTCGGGGACACTTCCGTCGAACGGTCCTCTACACGATCGACCGCCGGCTCGGCGCCGACGCGCGGGTCCATATGCCCGAAACGCCTAGGGCCGGAAGATGACGGACCCGACCGTTGGGGGCCGGCAGCTCCACAAGTCGGTGACCATCCATGCGACGCCGCGCGCGGCCTGGGACGCCTGGGCGACCCAGGCCGGGATGGAGAGCTTCCTGGCCCCGAAGGCGCGGCTCGACCTCCGACCGGGCGGGGCGTACGAGCCATTGTTCGACCTCGACGCAGCGGACGGGTCGAAGGGCGGCGAGGGGCTCACGGTCCTCAGCTTCGTCCCGGGCCGGTTCCTCTCCTTCACGTGGAACGCCCCGCCGGAGTTCCCGCACGTGCGCGCCCTGGGCGGGGTGAGCTGGATCGTGCTCGCGTTCTCGCCGCGCCCGAAGGACCGGACCTGCGTCGAACTGTGGCACCTGGGCTGGGGCAGCGGCCGCGAGTGGGACCAGGTCTTCGACTACTTCGAGCACGCCTGGGACACCGTGCTCTACCGGCTGGCCGAGCGCTTCACGTCGGGTCCGATCCACTGGGCCAAGCCCGTCCGGCCGCCTCCCGGCTGGTCGGCCAACGTGCCGGGCGGCTGATCAGCGAACACCCTCCCCCGATCTCGGGGGAGGGAAAGGAAAGGGTTTTCCGTCGGCTCTTAGCAGCAGCCGCCGCCGCCCGAGCCGCACCCACAGCCGCCGCCCGCCTTCGGGGCGGAGTCGTCGTGGAGCTTCGGGGGAGCGATGATCTGGAAGCCGGAGGCGTCCAAGCCCTGGACGAAGTCGATCTTCGCCCCTTCGATCTCGGAGGCGGTCATGGAGTCGACGACGACGTTGAAGCCGTCGATCGGGACGACCTCGTCGCCGTTGCGGGGCTTGTCGAACGCCATCCCGAAGGACAGCGAGGAGCCGCCACCGCCCGACCCGCATCCGCACCCGCCGCCGCTGCCACCGCTTCCGCAGCCGCCGGAACCGCAGCCCCCGCCCCCTCCGGCTTGGAGGAAGACGCGGACCGCCGTGCCCGGCTTCTGGGCCTTGATGAGCTCACGGACCTGCGATTGTGCTTCCTGAGTGACTTCCAATTTGACCGTCATGCTTAGGGCCCTCCTTCGACAACCCTACCTGTCATGGGGAGCGGAATTATTTAACACGGGTGTCGTCGCGGAGGCTACGCCGAGAACGATTTTCCGCACGAGCAGGTCGATTTCGCGTTGGGATTGTGGATCTTGAACCCGGAGGCCTCGAGCCCCAGGAGGTAGTCGACCTTGAGCCCCTCCAGAAGCGGCGCCGAGGCCTTGTCGACGACGACGGTGAGGCCCGATCCCTGGAAGGCGACCTCGTCGCCCGTCTCCTGCTTGTCGAACGTCATGCCGTAGGTCAGGCCCGAGCAGCCGCCGCCCTGGACGTAGAGGCGGAGCGCGGCGTCCGACTTGCCCTCCCGCTGGAGGATCTTGAGCACCTGCTCCCGCGCGGCGGGAGTGACCTCGATCAGCACCATCGGTCGCCTACGGCACTTTAAGGGCCGGGATGGGGTAAAACCCTTGCTTAGAGCAGTGGCACCCGGGTAACCCCGCGCGAACGGCTGGGGGGAGGTTTATCTTCCGAACGCCGGTCGCTCGCCCGATGTGCCGACTCTTCGGTCTTCTGGGCGGGCCCGTCGAGCCCGCCGAGCCGTGGCTCGTGGCCACCGACCGGTCGCTCCTGGCGCAGTCGGACATCAACCCCGAGATGCGCCAGTCGGACGGCTGGGGGATCGCGTGGTACCCCCCCACCCGCGTCCCGCGGGTCGAGAAGGGCGTCGGCGGCGCCTACGAGCCCCGGGAACGGGAGCGGTTCGTGCGGGCGGCGAAGCTCGCCACGGGTCCGGTCGTCATCGGCCACCTGCGCCACGCCAGCAATCCCCTGAACCTCCCCCAGGGCCGCCTCATCGGCCTCGAGAACTCCCAGCCGTTCATCCACGGCGGGACCCTGTTCGCGCACAACGGGTCGATCCACCTCCCGCGGGAGACGCGTGCGCTCCTGGGGAAGTTCGAAGAGCACGTCCGCGGCGTCAACGACAGCGAGATCCTCTTCTGGCTGCTCGTGAAGCACACCGAGGAGACGGGGGACCCGCTCGGGGCGTACACAAGGACCGTCGCCGACCTCGTCAAGGTCTGGTCCGAGAACGGACGGCCGGAGGAGGGACCGTACAGCGGGCTCAACGTGATCTTCACGCGGGGTCCCAACGAGCTCTGGGCGTTCTGCCACTGGATCGGAGAGCACGGGCCTAGCTTCTGCGACCCGAAGCGGCCGTACTACGAGATGACGTACACCGCCGATGCGAAGCACGCCATCGTCGGCAGCGAGCCGTTCGACTCGACCCGCCCCGACTGGCGCAACATCCCGAACGGCCACTACCTCGTGGCGAACGCCTCGGGCGGGCTCGTCGGCGCCAAGACCGGTCCGATCCCAGGACTCGCCCCCGTGCCGCGCCCGCCGGTCTAATCAACCGGAAGTGGCTGGCCCCACGGGTTCGGCCATGGCCTCCGTGCGGCTCGATGGGATGCTGAAGGAGTTCCTCCCGAGGCTCAAGCTCTCGACGGACGCGGTGAGCGTCCGCATGCTTCTCGAGGACCTAGAGGCGCAGTATCCCCGGATCCGCTCCAAGCTTCGGGACGAGAACGGGCGGCTCCGCCCGTACGTCCGCGTCTTCGTGAACGGCGAGGACGTCCACGAGCTGAAGGGGCTCGACACCCCGATCGGCGCGGCGGACTCCGTCGACGTGTTACACTCCATTCAGGGGGGCTAACCATGGCGAAGAAGGGAACCGTGCGGGTGTACGTCGGAACGCGCAAAGGCGGCTACGTCGTTGAGAGCGACCTGGCCCGGAGGAAGTGGAACGTCAAGGGCCCGTTCCACGAGGGCCGGGACGTCTTCCACGTGGTGCCCGACCCGCGCCACGAGGGCACCGTCTACGCCGCCGTGAACTCCGGCTGGTGGGGGCCGATGCTGATGAAGTCGACGAACGGCGGGGCGAAGTGGACGGAGCTCGCGACGCCGAACATGCCCCTGATGAAGAAGCGACCGGCGCCCGGCACCCCGGAGTCCGAGAAGCGCCCGATCACGAACCTTTGGCACATCGAGCCGGGGCGCGTCGACGAGCCGGATACCGTCTACCTCGGGGTGGATCCCGCGTCGCTCTACCGGAGCGACGACGGCGGCAAGAGCTGGGAGGGCGTCGCGGGGATCAACGAGCACGAGACGCGCCCCAAGTGGAACCCGGGGGCCGGCGGCATGTGCCTGCACACGATCCTCCTCGACCCGACGCGGCCCAAACGCATGTACGTCGGGATCTCCGCCGCGGGGACGTTCCGAAGCGACGACGGCGGCGAGCACTTCCGCCCGGTGAACCAGGGCGTGAAGGTCTCCTTCCTCCCCGAGAAGAACCCGCCGTTCGGGCAGTGCGTCCACAAGATCGCGTTCGACCCGGCGGAACCGGACACCCTCTACCGCCAGGACCACGACGGGATCTACGTCAGCCACGACGCGATGGAATCCTGGAAGCACATCGGCCGGCCGCTCAGTGACGACTTCGGCTTCGTCGTCACCGCGCCGAAGTCGATGCCCGGCAACGCGTTCTTTGCGCCGCTCCACGGCATGTCGCGCATCTTCGACGGCAGCCACGTCCAGGTCTGGCGGTGGAACGACCGTGCGAGGAGCTGGGCCAAGACGATCCAGGGGCGACCCTGGCCCGGCGACATCGGGACGCACCGGGAGGGCCTCGCGTCGGACGACTTGGACCCCGCCGGGATCTACCTCGGCACGACGTCCGGGCAGCTGTTCTTCTCGAACGACGGAGCGAAGAAGTGGGGGCTCATCCCCTACACCTTCCCGGCGATCCACTCCGTGACGGCGGGATCGCCGCCGTCGCGCTAGGGTCGAACCGCCCGGCTCCGGAGGTCGACCGCCGTTGCCCTGGGAGATGCTCTCGGGGCCGGACCTCGGCGGCGGGTTCCTCTTCCAGCTGACCGTCGAGCCCGTCGGCGGCCGGGCCCGCCTCATCTATCACGCCCAGGAGGGGGGCATCGACGCGAGCGGACCGCCGAAGGGCTCGCCGTTGCCGTTCGGGTTCGTCCGCACCGAATCGTCGTGCCGGATCGGGGGACGGGACTGCTACCACAGGACGTTCGACCTCGACGCCGAGGCGGTCCCAAGGGCGCGCATGGCGTATAACCGGCTCCGGTTCGTGACGGCCCCGATGCTCGAGCAGCGCTACGGCGGCGCCGACGTGCCCGTCCGGGCGGCGGTCGAGGAGATCGCGACCCGGCTCGCGCCCGCGTTCGCCGAGCGCCCGGACGGGTGGTTCGTTGGGGGAAGCGCCGCCGCGTGGCTGCAGGGGAGCCCCGTGCCTCCCGACGAGATCGATATCGGGGCGGGGCGGTCGGGCGTTGGAACGATCGCCTCCGCCCTCGGGGACTACCTCATCGAGCCTCTCGCCGAGACGACCTGGCGCGAGACCGGCCCGATCTTCGGGGCCCGGGCGTACGTCGGCACGCTTCGTTCCGGAGTTCGGGTACGGTGGGGGATCCTCCCGGAAGGCGCCCCCCGACGGGCCGGGGACCTGGGGGCCGATCCGGAAGAGGTCTCGACGCGCGCGCTCGCGGTCGGGGGCCGGACGATCCGGGTGAGCCGCGCGGAATATGGCCTTCTTCGGGCCGCCGAGCGGGGCGACCGCGCCGAGGAACGGGCGATCGCCGGGCTCCTGCGGACCGAGGGCGCCGACCCGAAGCTGCTCGAGCGGCTTCTGGCCGCGAGCGGCGTCGCCCCGTCGGACCGGGCCCGTCTGAGGGCCGCCGTCGGCGCCCCGATCGCCTGAACTCGGGTCCTGACCTCCGCTCGGACGGCGGCGCGCCCGGGGCCGCGTCCGGTCGAAGCGCAGGTTCATAGACCCCGACCGCGCGAACGAGTGCGATGGACGCAGGCAGCCTCGTTCTCGCACCGGAACACCTCACCCCGCACGACCTCGTCACCTACTCTCGATGCCCGTACGAGATGGAGGTGCTGCGGGCGCGTCGGGCCTCGATGCACTCCGGCGCGCCGGTCGCCACCGTCACGCCGCCGGACGTTGTCCCGCTGCGGCATTCCCCGCTCTTCTCCCCCCCGACCAATCGTATGGTCGTCAACGACGGCCGCCTGGACATCTACAACTCCGACACGTTGGTCTACCTCGACAACGGCGAGGACGACCTGCCGATGCTGTTCCCCTCGGACCGGATCCATCCGGACCCACGCTACCTGGGCCACGGCGGGAACCTGCGCGACGACGAGCTCGGGTTGAGCGGCCGCCCCGACTTCATCATGCAGCGCGCCGACGGCTCGCTCGTGCCGATCGAGTACAAGTCGACGCACCTGTTCACCGGCTACCACGAGTCGCACGGCCGCGCGTTCGACGCGATCCAGGCGATCGCCGAGTGCCGCCTCGTCCAGGCGGTCACCGGCCACCGGCCCACCCACGGGCTCGTCCTCTACGGGGACGTCGCCGGGAATGGCGAGCACGAGGGCTGGGTCGAGGTCCCGTACGGCGACAGCGAGGAGCACTGGCTCCGGGCGGCCCTGAGCCAGATCCGGTCGGACCGTGCGCGTCCCCCGGTACCGGCCGAGCGAAACTGCGCGAGCTGCGAGGCGAACCGGGACGCGCTCTGCCCGTTCGCGGGCGCCCGCTACGAGGGGCCCCACAAGGCCACGATGTTCCACCCGATCGCCCGCTAG
>Ga0209415_10009455_pt1 | contig 16742 bp, 20 predicted proteins | sample PeaSoiSIISIP2007_FD_187696 | JGI IMG/M metagenome (GOLD analysis project Ga0209415, IMG submission 187696) | Peat soil microbial communities from Weissenstadt, Germany - SII-SIP-2007 (SPAdes) (version 2) | ecosystem: Environmental > Terrestrial > Soil > Wetlands > Peat | place: Germany... | reverse complement strand
GGGGTCAGGGGTCAGGGGTTAGGGGTTGGGGGTTAGGGGTTGGGGGTCGGGGAAGTGATAAGCTCGGCTGTATGATTCGTCCGCTTTTGCTGCTGGTGTTGTCTGTCTCGTGCCTCGCCCAGCCTCCGCAACAGACCGTGGAATATCCTGCACCGCCCGTCGAAGGCGATTGGATTGCCCACGATTTCACATTCCAATCCGGTGAAAAACTCGCCGAATTGCGGCTGCATTACACCACGTTGGGCGCTCCCACCCGCGACGCGGCCGGCCACGTCAATAACGCCGTCATCGTGATGCACGGCACGGGGGGCAGCGGGCGCGCATTTCTGAGCGCCGGTTTCGGCGGAGAGTTGTTCCTCAAGGGACAGCCGCTGGACGCATCCATCCACTACATCATCCTTCCCGACGCCATCGGCCACGGCAAATCCAGCAAGCCGAGCGACGGGCTCCACATGAAGTTCCCGCACTACGACTACGAGGACATGGTGCGCGCCGACTATCTGCTGCTCCACGACGGCCTCCATGTCGATCACCTCCGCCTGGTGATGGGCACGTCGATGGGCGCCATGCACACCTGGGTCTGGGGGGAGTTGTATCCCGACTTCATGGACGCCCTGATGCCGCTGGCCAGCGGCACCGTGGAGATCGCCGGGCGCAACCGGATGTTCCGGGCCATGATCATCCAGGCCATCCGCAACGATCCGGACTGGAAGAACGGCGAATACACCAAGCCGCCGGTCAACGGCCTGATCGCCGCGCAGTACGCCTTGTGGATGATGACCAGCAGCCCGTTGCAGTTGCACAAAGCCAACCCCACGCACGACAAAGCCGATGCCGCGGTAACGGCGCTGCGGCAGCGGGCCACGCGGTCCGACGCCAACGACATGCTGTACCAGTACGAGTGTTCGACCGATTACAATCCGTCGCCCGAACTCGAGAAAATCAAGGCGCCGCTCTACGCCATCAATTCGGCCGACGACGAAGTCAATCCCCCGGAACTAGGAATAATGGACCGCGACATCCAGCGCGTGGCCCGCGGGCGCTACATTCTGATTCCCACCAGCGACGAAACCCGCGGCCACGGCACTCACTCGCGCGCCGCCGTGTGGAAGAGCTACCTGATCCAGTTGCTGCGCGAGTCCGAGCCGCACGCCGTTCTGCTCAATCCGGCTCTACTCAATCCGGAAGACCAGTTCTGGCGCGAGCGGGCGCCCGAAGTGTTCCAGGTGAAGGTGGCGACCACCCGTGGAGATTTCACGATCGAAGCGCGCCGGGGATGGGCGCCGACGGGCGTGGATCGCTTCTACAACCTGGTGCGGGCCGGTTTCTTTGACGATTCGCGCTTCTTCCGGGTGGTTCCGAATTACATCGCGCAGTTCGGAATCGCCGGAGATCCGAAGGTCGCAGGAGTATGGAGGAACGAGACGATCGCCGACGATCCGGTGGTCCAGAGCAACACCCGCGGGTTCATCGGATATGCCATGACCGGCCCCAACGCCCGCACCACGCAGCTCTACATCAACCTCCGCGACAACAGCGCGCGCAACGATCCGCAGGGCTTCGCGCCCATCGCCAAGGTGGTGGAAGGCATGGAGGTGGTGGACCAGCTCTATTCGGGGTACGGCGAGAATTCGGGGGGAGGGATGCGCGCCGGGAAGCAGGCCAGGATGTTCGAAGGCGGCAACGCATGGCTGGACGCGGAGTTTCCGAAGTTGGACCGGTTGGTGCGCGCGCGGATTCTATAGGCCAAGGCGAAGCCTCTTGACGCGGAGGCGCGGAGGCGCGGAGAAAGACGCGGAGGCAGAGAGAGTTAAGAGCAAATCAAGGCCAGAGAACGCGGAGCGAGCAGAGATCGCGGAGACAAGGAGGGAGGTTGAGGGCATTTCCACGCCAAGCGAACCAAGGAAATCCTGCCAGTGCCGGCACGAATCAACTTGGTCTTTGCTAACGGTCCCACCACGGGTCGGTCACTCCGAATGCCTTCCCCGCAGTTTCCGGATGCGCGATGGTCTCCATCAGGGTGTCCATGTTCACGGTGACTTCGACCACCGTGGCTTCGCGGCGCTGGAACGTCGCGATCAGCATCCGGGTCGATTTCCCGGCGTCGCCCGTGAAAATGTACGTCGATTCGCCATCGCGCCGCGAGCGCACCCGGATCAGCGGATGCAGGCTGCCCGTGCCCAGGCGATCCATCAACCGGTCGAGATCCGCCTGGTTGCCATACTCCGCCGAGGAGTCGAGATTCTGGAATACCGCCAGCTTGAAGCCGCTGGTCCCGGCGGGATGCGCCACCTTCACAAAGAGGTTGGCCGCGCCCATCAGCGGGATGTGCATCCGGCTGGTCCCGTAGTGGGTCTCGATCCCCTTCACCAACTGGTCGAACTCCCGATCGGCGCCCCACGCCGCGGCCGATGCCACCAGGAGCACGCTCAGCAGTCGCACCCTCACTTGGATTCCTTCCTTTCCATGCGGATGCCTGCTACATCGAGCCGGGGGATGCCGAATTGCCCGCCCAGATCGCCGAGTTGGGTGGGGTCCAGCGTCCCGATGATGTTCACGATGGTCAGCCTGCGCGGCTCCGCGGAGATCACCACCACGCCGCCGAGTTGCCCGTTCGCGCCGTTCTTGAAGTAGACGTCGGCGTTTTCCCCGCTGGACTTGGATCGCACGCCGACAATGCGCGACCACGCGGGCGCCTGGATCTGGGCACGCACCGCGTCCACGTCCGCCGCGCTGTATTCTCCGTCGCGCGCGAACTCGAAGCTGCGGACGATCACGCTGTCCAGCCCCGCAATCAGTTTCCTGGTCTTTGCCTCGTCGCCGTCGTGATCCGAGAGGAACCTGGCGGCCATCTGCAGCATGGACTTGTTCATGGTCACATCCACCGATTGCTCCGCTTTGTCCGCCAGTTTCTCGAGGTCCGGCGGCAGCTTGATCTCCTGCGCGCCTGACGGGATCGCCGCCGCTGTCAGGATGCCCGCCGCCAAAATCATCCGTGCGATGCTCATTTGGTTTCTCCTATTGTCCAATACGCCCGGCTGCCCGGCCCGGGATGCATCCGTTGGTTTCCCGCAACATGCAACTTTTTGGTTGCCTTTTAATCGTGGGGCGTGTATTATGCAACTAGGAGGTTGCATATGACGGTATCCGAGATGAGCCGGATTGAAAGGAAGATCCTGCTGCGCGCCCCCCGCGAGCGAGTTTGGAGAGCCCTCACCGACGTCGCCGAATTCTCGAAATGGTTCGGTGTCGAAACCGAAGGCGTGTTCGCGCCCGGTGCGCGCCTGCAGATGACGTGTACCAATGAAGGCTGCGGCGAAGGCTCCGAAAGCGCCAAGGGCGTCAAATTCTCCATGACGATCGAGCGGATGGAACCGCCGCATACGTTTTCCTGGCGATGGCACCCCGGAATGCCGGAACCGGGCCTCGACTATTCCCAGGAGCCCACCACGCTGGTCGTATTTCAACTGAAGGAGGTGGCCGGGGGAACTGAACTGACCGTGGTGGAATCGGGTTTCGACCGCATATCGCTGGCGCGGCGCGCCCGTATCTTCGCGGAAAACGACAAGGGGTGGGAGCACCAATTGGCGTCCATCGGGAGGTTTCTCGATGCCTCCGCTCGCGACTGAGCTGCGCAGCTCGGCGCCGGTCTTTGCGGCGCTGGGAGACGAGACGCGTCTGCGGCTGGTGGCTCGCCTGTGCGCGGGCGAGCCGCTCTCGATCACGCAACTGGCGTCGGGCGCGCAAGTCACCCGGCAGGCCATCACCAAGCACTTGCACGTGCTGGCCCACGCGCGGGTGGTTACGGGATTCCGCCAGGGGCGCGAGCAGCTCTGGCAGCTCAATCGCAGGCAGTTGGTGGAAGCGCGCCACTGCCTGGATCTGATCGCGCGCCAATGGGACGATGCGCTGGCCCGCTTGAAGGCGGCCGTCGAGGACGAAGGCTGAGTCATGATCACCACGTCAACCCCAACCGTATCGCTGTTCTCCTATGGAACTCTGCAAAACAAGAGCGTGCAGATCGCCAACTTCGGCCGTGAGCTGACAGGCCGCGAGGATGCGTTGCCCGGCTACGCCCGGCGGATAGTGACTATTACCGATTCAAGAGTGGTGGCGTTGAGCGGTGAATCGCAGTACTTCAACGTCGAACCGAGCTGCAATCCGGAAGATGCGGTCTCCGGAATCGTCTTCGAAGTCACTGAGCAGGAGCTGGCTGCCGCGGACCAATACGAAGAAGGCGCTGAATACCGCAGGATTTCGGTTACGCTCAGGTCTGGCGGCCAGGCGTGGGTGTACCTCCGGCCCTGACGATCGCGACGCAGGTCTGGCCGCCCTACCGTTCGTCGCCGGCCACGGGAGGGTTCCCGCGGCCGGCCCGCTTGAGGATGCGCTTGGCTTTAGCGATGTCGGCGCGGCTGGATCGCTCGCGGAAGTACTCCTCGGTTCGCAGGGCGGACGGGCGAAGGACTGCCTTGCTTTCTTTCATGGCTCGCTTCCTCGGATCTCCCGTCATATGGCTCCCGGCGGCGCGGCGTGGGCACGATTTGGATATCGCCGCCTCTGACTCCAGTCTAGCCGACGAACGTGGTTCCACGACTGCGAGATTCGGGGTCCAACCGCGACACTGCTCGCCCAGAATCTGAGAAGAATAGTTGTCAGGCGAAAGCGCCTGCCCCACCAAAGACGCAGGCCCCTGCGCCAACATGGGACAGGCGCGTCCGCTTCACCCCCCGCCGTGTAGTATCCTTTTGGTCGCACGGCAAGAAGGATCCCACATGAAGCTCATCGGTTCTCTTCTCTTCCTGACGGCTCTCGGCTCGGCGCAGTCCAATCCGGAGCTTGCCTCTCCCAACGGGCAACTGAAGATCGCGTTTCAAACCCTCACCCCGCCGCCGCCAACACCCGGTGGACGCGGAGGCGGACGCGGCGCCGCGGCCGCCCCGGCGGGCGCGCAATTGATGTACAGCGTCGCGTTTCACGGGCGGCCGCTCATCGATCCTTCGCCCATCCAGGTGGATCTCGAAGGCGCGCGCCCGCTCGGCGCCGACGTGAAAATCGTGACCGCCACGCTTTCCAGCGCCGACGAAACTTACAAACTCATTGCGGGCCGCGCCTCGACCGTCCGCAATCACTACAACGCGCTGGCCCTGGACCTTGAGGAAAACTCCGGCACGCACCGCAAACTGCAGGTGGAAGCGCGCGCCTACGACGACGGAGTGGCGTTCCGTTACATCGTGCCCGCGCAGCCGGCCATCCGCGAATTCCGCATGACCGGCGAGGACACCGAGTTCCGCATCTCGAAGGACGGTACCGCGTACGCCCTGGAGTTGCCCGGCTTCCGCACCATGTACGAGAGCGAGTACCTCAAGCTGCCGGTCAGCGCGTTCGCCAGCCCCGGCGGCACGCTCGGCACGCGGCTGATCGGACTGCCGACTCTGATCGACGTCCCCGGCGCCGGATGGCTCGCCATCACCGAGGCCGACATGCGCGGCAACGCGGCCATCTACCTGACCAACCCGGGCGAAGGACGCAGCCACCTCAAAGCCAAGGTCGCGCCCAGCGCGCAGAATCCGGACATCGCGGTCATCGGTCCCCTGCCCCACCACTCCCCGTGGCGCACCATCCTGGTAGCCGATCAACCCGTCCACATCCTCGAATCGAATATCATCACCAGCCTCAATCCGCCGCCGGCGATCGCCGACACTTCGTGGATTCATCCCGGCAAATCTTCCTGGGATTGGTGGAGCGGCAGCCTCGACCCGGATGGCAAGCCTGCATTCACCACCGAGAATATGAAGACCTACGTGGATTTCTCGGCGAAGTCCGGTTTCGAATACATGCTGGTGGACGCGGGCTGGTCCGCGCAGGGCGACATCACGAAGATGAATGGCCGCGTCGACATTCCCGCGCTGGTTCGCTACGCCGCGCCGAAAAACGTGAAGGTGTGGATCTGGTGCCACTGGAGCGGCATCGACGCCCAGCTCAACGAAGCTTTTCCGATTTACGAGAAATGGGGCGTGGCCGGCGTCAAGATCGACTTCATGTCGCGCGACGACCAGTCCATGATCGAGTTCTACTATCGCGTGGCCGAGACCGCGGCGCGCCATCACCTCATGGTGGATTTCCATGGAGCCACCAAGCCCACCGGCATGGAGCGCACCTGGCCGAACGTCATGGGGTACGAAGCCGTGCTCGGCATGGAGCAATCCAAGTGGGGAGCGCGCGACAACCCCGACAACCACACCAACCTGGCGTTCACCCGCATGCTCGCGGGCATGATGGATTACACGCCCGGCGGATTCGAAAACGTCACTCGATCCGATTTCGTGGGGCGCAACGCCAAGCCCATGGTGGCGGGCACGCGCGCGCACCAGCTTGCCATGTATGCCATCTACGAAGCGCCGTTCCAGATGGTCTCCGACTACCCGCACGCTTACGAGGACCAGCCGGCGTTCGAGTTTATCAAGGCTACTCCCGCCACCTGGGACGAAACCCGCGGCATCAACGGAGTGCCCGGCGAATACGTGACCATCGCGCGCCGCCGCGGCAACACCTGGTTCCTCGGCAGCATGACCAACTGGTCGCCGCGGCAGATCGAGATTCCCCTGACATTTCTGGGAAGCGGCCGGTATACGGCGGAAATCTACGCGGATGCGACTGACTCGGACAAGTATCCGAAGAACACCAGCATCCGCAAACAGACCGTGGATCGCAATACTACTCTAAAGGCCGATCTCGCTCCCGGCGGCGGGCTGGCGGTACGCTTCGTGCCGGTACAGTAGGGCAACTGGCGCAGTCGTCAGGACTATTTCTGAATCACCAGATTGTTGGTCACGTCACGCACGTTCTGGACATGTTTTGCCAGGGCAGACGCGCGTTCCTTGTCGGCTTGACTCGACACCTCGCCCTCAAGCGCTACGTTCCCGTCCTTGACGACGATATGGATTCGCTTAACCTCCTCTACCAGGTGGGGCGGACTCCTGGGGGGCGGACCCTTGGGGTCCGACCCACCACAATCGGGCGCAGGAAGTGCTTGCAAAAATATGAAAGAGCGCTTACCATAAGCAAGTGCTTATAAGTGGAGCGATGCCAGACCAGGTCTACCGCGCCATCGCCGACCCCACGCGCCGCGCGATTCTGGATCTGCTGGCGGACTCGGAGCGCTCCGTCAAAGAGCTGACAGCGGCCTTTTCGATATCGCAGCCCGCTATTTCCCAGCATCTGCTGGAGCTGCGGTTGGCGAAGCTGGTAGTGGCGCGCAGGGCTCATCGCGAGAATCGCTATCGCTTGACGGCGGAGCCGCTGGGCCGGGTGTTCGCATGGCTTGACAACTATCGTCATCTTGTCGATCCGGCGGGACATCACTGGGCAATCGGACCGGCTCCCCAGCAGGAGAAAACATGGCTATCGAAGGATCGGAACCGTTGCCGGGAGTAATCGTACCGTGCCTGGTGGTGGCGGATGTGGACGAAGCGATGCGCTTCTATCAAACGGCGTTCGGCGCCGAGGAGTTGTACCGTTCGCCGTGCGCGGGGGGAGTGGGCGTGCATGTGAATCTGCGCATCTGGAATTCGCTGGTGTGCCTGGCGCAGGAAGAACCGCAGGTGAGGGCCGACCGCGTGGAGTACTCGATGCTGGCGTCGCCCGAGACGCTGGGCGGCTCGACGTGCATATTCCAGGTTCGCGTGCCGGATGCCGACGAAGCTTTCGAGCGGGCAGTCCGCTCCGGAGCCGCGCCCACCATTCCGCCCAGCGACATGTTTTGGGGCGACCGTTACGGACTGGTACAGGACCCGTTCGGGTACATGTGGGCGATCACGACCGTGCAAGAAGTGCTCAAGCCGGCCGAAATTGCGACGCGGCTGAGCGCGGCCGCAGGAGGAAGATGACGATGACGATGCGGACGATGTTGATTGTGAGCCTGGCGTTGTGGAGCATTCTGCCGATGCGGGCGCAAGGCGCCGCTGACAAAGCCGGCGATTCGGCCTGGAAGAAGCTGGAATTCCTGCTGGGCAAGTGGACTGGCACTGCGAGCGAAAAAGACACCCCGCTGGGAGCGGGGCAAGGCGGTTTTTCCTTCGAGGCGGAGTTGAACCAGAAGATCATCGTGCGGCACAACCAGGCCGCTTACGATTCCGGCGTGCGCCACGACGACCTGATGGTGATTTATCTGGATGCGCCGAACGACACTCCGCGAGCCATCTATTTCGATACCGAGGGGCATGTCATTCGCTACAACCTGACATTCCCGGCGCCCAACCGCGTTACTTTCGAATCGGACGGGACCCAGCCGGGGCCGCGGTATCGCCTTACGTACTGGCTGAGTGGGCGCGCGCTCGATGGGAAGTTCGAGGTGGCGCCGCCGGGCGCCGAGTACAAGACCTACATGAGCTGGACGTCAAAGAAGGAATGAGACCGTTATGGATTACGGTCGAGCTTGAGCAGCGCGTCGGCAATGTGATTGACGGAGTGTTCCTCTTCGCGGCGATTGGCGTCGCTGCGCGGGAATTCCGAGACCACCGGCGCGAAATTCAGGTGGATCAATTCGTGCACCACCGTGAATTCCATGTCCTGCAGCATCTCCTTGAAAGGCAGCTTGTAATCGGCTGGGTCGAGGACCCGGATGGTGGCGGTCTTTTTCTCGAGATCCCAGTGGATGTTGCCGAGCGTCTTGGGCTTCAGCTCGCTGGCGCGCGACATGACCACCGCGATGTTCCAGTCTTGCAGGTTGAGCCGCTTCTGCCAGAGAAAGAGCCGCTCGGAAGTATAGCTCTCCGCAAGCAGCGTGCGCTCGCGTGCGGTAGGTTCATTTGGCAATTGTTGTGCAGGGGAAACACCTGCCAAGCCGAGGGACAACAACGGAAGGAAAAGGGATCCTAAAAGCATTTGGGTAAACCGGCCCAACATGTACGCTATGATACCAGAACTTACTGGAAAATTCCATAGGGTCTGGAAAATTCTACCGGGAGGGTAAGGATTTCATAGCGGTTACGCCAGGCTCATCCGAATGAGCCGTTCCGCGTTCTTCAAGGCCTCGGGTGTGAGAGTTTGGCCGGACAGCATGCGGCCCACTTCGCGCAAGCGCGCGGCGGCATCCAGTTCTTCGACCACGGCTACGGTGCGGCCGCTCGATTCCTGCTTCTCCACGCGATAGTGATGGTCGGCGAACGAGGCGATCTGCGGCAGGTGGGTGACGCAGAGCACCTGGCTGGATGAGGCCAGTTTTTTCAGACGCCGTCCGACGCCCTCGGCGGCGCTGCCTCCCACGCCGGCATCGACTTCGTCGAATACCAGGGTTCGAATGTGAGCGCCTTGGGGAGCCGTGAGGCACGCTTTCAGGGCGAGCGCGAAGCGCGAGATCTCGCCGCCCGAAGCGACTTTTTCAATCGGGCGCGGCTCCTCGCCGAGATTGGGCGAGAGCAGAAAGTCGACGCGGTCTGTCCCGGACGGAGACCAGGCTGCGCGCGCGATCTCAATGCGGAAGACCGTGCGCTCCATGGCGAGTTGGGCCAGTTCGGCCTCCACTCGTTCTTCGAGCTTGCGCGCGGCGCTGTTACGGCGCTCGCTCAATCCCGCGGCGAGTGTTTCGAACTCGGCGGCAAGCCCCGCCTGCTCTTTGCGCAAGGCGTCCATCCGCTCGCCGGCGTGCTCCACGGCGGCGATCTGGCGGCGGACCTGATCGAGGAAGGTCAGGATCTCGGCGATGGATTGGCCGTACTTGCGCTTGAGCTTGTCGATGGCCGCCAGGCGCGTCTCGATTTCTTCCAGGCGTCCCGGATTGGCCTCGAGCCGGGAGAGGTAATCGCGCAGCGTGTAGGAGACTTCCTGGAGGCTGAGGTCGGCAGCCTTAAGGTGCTCGCGCAGACTTTCGAGCGAGGAATCGATGCGGCACAGCTCGTCTACCCTCTTGGCTGCGGTGCGGGTGAGGGAAACCGCGGATTCAGGACCGTCGTAGACCGCGGTGTAGGCAGTCGAGGCGCTCTCCTCGAGGCGTTGCACATTTTGCAGGACGCGCCGCTGGTTTTCGAGGGCGGCCTCCTCGCCGGGATCGAGGGCGGCGCTTTCGATTTCCTTGCGCTGGAAGCTCCAGAGATCGAGGAGGCGCAGCTTCTCCTGCTCGGTGCGCTCCAGTTTCTCGAGCTCCGCGGCGGTGGCACGCCACTGCTGGTAGAGGGCGGCGACGCGGTCGAGCAGGTCGGAGTGGGCGGCGAAGACATCCAGCAGGTCGCGCTGCGCGTCGGAGGAAAACAGAAGTTGCTGGTCGTGTTGTCCGTGGATGTCGGCCAGGAAAGGCGCCAGCTCTTTGAGGAGCGAGGCGGCCACCGGGCGGCTGCCGACGAAGGCGCGGGACTTGCCGCCGGACAGGATCTCGCGCTCGATGAGCAGCTCGCCGTCTTCGATTTCGAGGCCCGCGGGTTCGAGCAGGCGGCGGATGGGGGCATGGTCGTGGACGTCGAAGATGCCGGCGACGCGGGCGCGGGGCTCGCCGGTACGGATCATGTCGGCGGATGCGCGCGCGCCCAGCAGGAGTCCGAGAGCGTCCACCACGATGGACTTGCCGCTGCCGGTTTCGCCGGTCAGCAGGTTGAGCCCGGAGTGGAAGTGGACGCGCAAGCGTTCGACCACGGCGTAGTTCTCGACGACCAGTTCGAGCAGCATGGTTGAAGCTGATTATAACGGGGTTTGGGCGGTGGAGGACACTTCACTGCGGAGACGCCGAGAACGCGATCGAGCATTTCGATGCCCTGCCGCGTGTCGCCGCGCAGAGCCGTGCTCATGGCCGGACTCAACAGCGCGTTGGCCTCTCCGATTCGATCGCCGGCCGCGCGGCTGATCGCCAGGGATCGATCATACGCCACCTTTGCACGTTCCAGGTCACCCATGATCTCTTGCCGGGTGCCGAGGAATTGCAGCGCGAATGCCAGGCTCGGCTGGTCGCCTGACTTTTCGTATAAGTCCGCGGCCCGCGTCAGGCTCTTCACGGCCTCCGGTCGGTGGCGCGGCGGCCATTGCGCACGGCTCGGCGCGTCTCACGCAGGATCTGGACCTCGTATAACGAACGTTCACCTGGGAACCTGACAGGCTGGTGGCCGCTCTGGCTAATTACAAGCCCTATCTGCGCGGTGTTCCGGCCGGACTCCCCTTCCGTTGGGACCGCGCGACGCTCGCGCGCGGGCTCAATTTCACGTTGACGACTTCGTTGGGTGAAATCGATCTGCTGGGCGAGATGGCCGGCGGCGGACACTATCAGGATCTCTTGCCGGGCGCGATCGAACTGTGCCTTTTCGAGACACGCTGCCTATCATGATGATCGACTTCGCGGTGGAAACCGAGCGCCGGGAGCACAAAGGTCCGGAAGAATCGATCTCCCAGGCCTGCCTGCTGCGGTTCCGGCCCATCACCATGACCACCATGGCGGCGCTTCTCGGCGGCCTGCCCCTGGCATTGGGTGGCGGGACAGGCTCGGAGATGCGGAGGCCATTGGACATTGCGATTGTCGGGGGACTGGCGGTGAGCCAGATCCTGACGCTGTATACCACCCCGGTGGTTTACCTGTATCTGGATCGATTGCGGATCCGCGGCGCGGAATTTCGCCGCCGCCTCTTGCGGAGATCGCCCAGGGAAGTCTACGGCGGGTCGTAACAGAGCCGCGACTATCAGGGAGCGGACCCACCTGAGGCGGTCAGAAAAAGCGCCGGCTCATCACCGAGCGGCGGATTCCATGATAGACCAGCAGGAAAAGCACCGACCCGGCGATGGCCACCAGCAAGCTGTTCAGGTTCAGCGTGGTGATGCCGGTCAAACCCAGAATGTGAAAAACCCAACCGCCCACGATTGCCCCGACAATGCCCAAAAGAATGTCGAGAACCATGCCTTCACCGCGGTGATTGACCAGGTGGCTGGCGATGAAGCCGGCCAGCAATCCAAGCAAAATCCAAGCGAAAAGAGACATTTATATACCTCCCGGCGCGTTCGTGACGAACGCACCTGTCGTTTCTTTTCAGGTGCAGGTGGCGTACCAATGGGATCGGTAGAACAGCGTACTAAAACCATACCCGTACCACCGGGACTTTAATCGAACCCTATCGTTGGTGAATACTCGACTCTTAGCCAGAGTAAACCGCATCCGCGGAAAGGAGTTCCATGAGCTGTCCGAAAGCGGTGGAATGGATCGATGAAATCTCTGCCGAACGGTATCGTCCCATGATGCGCCTGCTGGACGGCGAAGATTTCGAGTTTCTGCGCTCACAACCGGGCATTACCCGACGGCAAATCGCCAGAATCCGCATCCAGCGCTGCCGGATCTTTCGCGGATACCTGCGCTCGTTGAATGCCGACTTCGGAAGTGTCTGCGAGGCTCTCAAGCTGGTGGTGGCGGCATCGGGCGTAGACCGCCGCGATCTGGCTAGCCTGCTTCTGCGACACCAGGCGGAGTTCGCCCGCGCCATGATCCAGGTTCAATTCCGGCTGCTGCTGTATACCTGGGGTCTCGGCCGGGTCGATGTCTCCGGCCTCGTCGAGCTATTCGACGGGATGCGCCGGGAGTTGACGACCGTGGCTCCGGCTGCGGTGTGAAGCGACGCCGTAGCCTACGCTACCTGGCACTCTTCCAGAGTTGCCGGCGGCACGCCCTGCTCCTCGAGCTCCTCGTAGAATCCTTGCGTAACCTGGTCGTGAAACCAGTCGTGCACACTGAGGGTGGCGGCGTGGATTTCGTCGTCGTGCTGGACCAGGCAAACATTGCAGGGTCGAGATTCGGCCGGCATCGCGTCCTCCTTCTACCGTACACCCGCAGACTAGCGCCATGCGCCGCCGAACACAAGCCATGCAGTGGTAAGCAAGGACCAGTACACTTCGGTTACCGTACTCCTGCTGCCTGTCGTCGGCGCAGTACCGCTCTCCTCTAGCTTCTAGCACGTGTAACATGGCATTAGAATGGCGCCATTGGGCGAGCGCGAGATTCACCTTTGGTCGGCCTCGTTCGACATTGCCGAGTGGCTGTTCCCGCTGCTCTCGGATGATGAGCGTGAACGGGCGCGCCGCTTCCGGTTTGAGCGGGACCGTCATCGGTTTATCGCGAGCCGCGGATGGCTCCGCGTGCTGCTGGGACGATACCTGCAGACCGAAAGCGCCGCCCTGTGCTTCGGCTATGGACCCAAGGGCAAACCGTATGTCGAGGGCGGGCCGCATTTCAACCTTTCGCATTCCGGCGGGATGGCGCTGCTGGCAATTTGCGCCGAAGAGGAAGTTGGCGTGGACCTCGAGGCCATCCGTGAGATCGACGATGCGGAGGCGATCGCGCGCCGTCACTTTGCTCCCGACGAAATCGCGCGGTGGCTGGCGGCCCCTCCAGCGCTGCGCACCAAGGTCTTCTTCGATTGCTGGACGCGCCTGGAAGCGGTGGCCAAGGCCTCCGGCGAAGGGCTCGCGGCGGCACTGCCTGCCGGCGACACGTGGTCGCTGTTTGACGTCAGCCCTTCACCGGCCTATGCCGCGGCCCTGGCGGTTCGCGGCCAGGGGTGGAGCGTCCGATCCATGGGACAATGCGGACGTGCTGCCCCCGACTCTGAAGACCATCCCGATTGACGGCTTGGAACTCGCCGTCTGGGAATGGGAGGGCGCCGGTCCGCCGCTCCTGTTTGCCCACGCCACGGGTTTTCACGGCCGCGTCTGGGACCAGATTGTCCGCATGCTCCCGGGGCGCCACTGCCTGGCGGTCGACTTCCGCGGGCACGGGCGCAGCAGCAAGCCGGACCCTCCTTATCATTGGCCGAACTTCGGCCGCGACCTGGCGGCGGTGGCGGAGCGCCTCGAGGTGGAAGGGGCCATCGGGATCGGCCATTCCATGGGCGGCCACTCGGTGGTGTCGGCAATGCTGCAGCGCCCCCTGACTTTCCGCGCCCTGTTGCTGGTCGACCCGACGATCTTCCCGCGCGATTATTATGGACAGGCGCCGCTCGATGCATCGTTCATCCTGAAGCGCCGCAATACCTGGCGATCGCCGGAGGAGATGTTCGAGCGCTTCCGGAATCGCGCGCCGTTCTCGCGATGGCGTGAAGAGGTGCTGCGGGACTACTGCGACTACGGACTGCTGGCCAGCGGCGGCGAGTTCGTGCTGGCCTGTCCCCCGGCGGTAGAGGCATCCATCTACGGGCATTCGAAGGCTCCCGAATCCGATCTCTACCCGGGGATTCCGTCGATCGCGATTCCCGTCGCGGTGATGCGCGCCGGAACCGCGCAGAATCGGGTAGTGCTCGAGCCGACCGCGTCGCCGGCAGCCCCCGACCTGGCAGCGCAGTTTCCCAGGGGCCGCGACGTGCTGTTGAAGGACCACACGCATTTCATTCCGATGGAAGCTCCGGAACTGGTAGCGGAAGAGATCCGCGAGATAGAGCGCCCCTAATAACCCTTGAACTTCACCGATCCCTACCAGTATCCCAACGCCGGTTACGGTCTTTACTGCGTGCGCTGCCATGCATTCGCGGGCAAGGAATCCACCTTCGCCAGCCTCACCAACATAGAAGGCTATGTCGGGACGGATGGCGAATGGCCGATCGCTTACCGGGTGGACGACTCGTGGAGGGCGCCGGGTTGGCAACAGACTTACGAGAAGTATCTGGGGATCTGCAAGGATTGCCCGATTCCGTTGACCGCGTTGACCGCGTTGACCCGGCTGGCGCCGCTGCTCGAAAGCGCCCACAACAAGAACATGGAGTTGAGCGCCTTGCACGTTGCCCACCCCGGTCCGGCTCCAGTGGATGTTCCGAGTTTCCTGCAGACCTTCCCGCCGGAACCCTGGGACAAAAAGGTGGCAGGTCCGGAAGGCCATATGCCGCCATACCTGACATCGGACCAGTGCACCGGTTGCCACAGCGGATTCCCCAAGGCAGCGAATTCGGCGTTCGGTCCGAGCATGGTGGTCTATCCGCCGGGCACCACGGACGCTTCGAAGAACATCAACGTCTCCGAGTACGGCGAATGGCGCTGGTCGCCGATGGGGCTGGCGGGGCGCGATCCGGTCTTTTTCTCGCAGCTCGAAAGCGAGTTCTCGAGTTTTCCCGGGCAGAAACAGAGGATCACCAACACCTGCCTGAACTGCCACGGCGCCATGGGACTGAAAAGCTACTATCTGGACCACGGCATCGACCCGAATACGCTCGGCGCGGCGAATCCCACTCCGAGCGCGGTTCCGGGATTCGATGCCAATTGGGTCTTCCTGCGGAACCCGGCCGACCCGAACTTCCCATACGGCGGGTTGGCGCGCGACGGAATCAGTTGCATGGTTTGCCATCGTATGAAGCCACCGGCCGATAGCAGCCTGGACTACTTCTTGAGCCACACCATCAACGGCAACTTCGAAACCGAAGCGCCAGGCAAGCTGAACGGGCCCTTCAAGACCGAGGAGATTACGCAATATCCGATGAAGACCGGCCTGGGAGTGGAGCCACAGGGTTCGGAGTTTCTCAAGACTTCGAGGATGTGCGGCGCCTGCCACACGATCAACCTTCCCATCATGGACAAGCCGGGCTGCCAGGCCAATGCGGGCAAATCCGGATGCACCAGCGTGGAGCAGGCGACCTACCTGGAATGGCTGAACAGCGATTTCCAGAACGAATACGGCGCCGGCAGCAAGGCCAAAAGCTGCCAGGATTGCCATATGCCCCCAGGCTACGAAAACTCCGCGTCGGAGCTGAAGGTTCCGGTGATTCAGACGCGGATAGCCACCGTCCAGGACACCACTTACCCATACTCCGATCACATGGCTGCACCGGCGGACCTGAACGTGAGATTCCGCCAGGAAGGATATCGCCGGCACGAATTCCTGGGATTGAACGGGATTCTGCTCCAGATGTTCGACCAATTCGTCAACGAAGGCGGCAGTAACTACATCCTCGGCGTGCGGCTGAAGGATTATATGTCGGGACTAACCACGGACCTGAGCGCGGCGATTGCCAACATCGAGGAGCAGGCCGGTGGCAAGACGGCGAAAGTAACCCTACCGTCGCTCGCGGTCCACAACGGCAAACTCACCGCGCAGGTGAAGGTGGAGAACCTTACGGGGCACCGTCTGCCCAGCGGGGTGGGCTTCCGCCGGGCGTTCCTGGAGTTCGTGGTCTATCAGGATGGAACCCCCATCTTCGCATCCGGGAAGACGAATTCGAATGGCGAAATCGTGGACGCCGACGGCAACGTTCTTCCCACGGAGTACTTCAAGGACGGGAGCTTTCAGCCGCACTATTACGGCAAGGATCACCCCAGGATCGATTCTCCCGGCAAAGTCCAAATCTACGAGGAGCTGACGAAGGACGCCCACGGCAAATTCACCACGAGTTTTCTGCAACGCGACGAAATCGTGAAGGACAACCGGCTGCTGCCGGCCGGATACCGGCACGACGGTCCGCCGGGAGTCAAGATCCCCGAGTATTTCCTGAATGCCACCAGGCCGGAGGAGATCCATGACGATCCGGCGTACACGAGCGGATCGGGAACTTCGACGGTGGAGTATGAAGTAACGGTGCCGCCCGGCGTGGACGCGAGCCGGTTCATGGTGAGGGCGACGCTGCAATACCAATCGACACCTCCGTACTACTACGCGGACCGGTTCCAGACGACGTCGGCTGCCACCACCAGGCTGAAGTATCTGAAGAGCAACCTGGAATTGGGGGGCACGGGTTTTCAGAGTTGGAAACTCGCCATCGGTTCGGCGACGCTCACGGGCAGGTAGGGATCGGGGGGATGGA
>Ga0209415_10009454_pt1 | contig 16743 bp, 13 predicted proteins | sample PeaSoiSIISIP2007_FD_187696 | JGI IMG/M metagenome (GOLD analysis project Ga0209415, IMG submission 187696) | Peat soil microbial communities from Weissenstadt, Germany - SII-SIP-2007 (SPAdes) (version 2) | ecosystem: Environmental > Terrestrial > Soil > Wetlands > Peat | place: Germany... | reverse complement strand
TCAGCGGCCGGGCGTCACCCGGGCCCGTTGGTCGACCAACACGGGCACGAACGCCGGGGCGGGGTCCCCACCGGTCGCCGGGACGGGGGCCCGTCCCGGCCCCACCGCCGGCGACGAGCCCGGGGCGGGCCCGGGCTCGAGCCCGGTGGCCACCTCGGCGCGCGACGCCCGGACGAGGGCGCCGGCGACCACGGCGGCCAGCAGCAGCAGGGCGGCGCTCACCGTGAAGCCCGTGGTGTACCCGTGGACGGGGGCGGCGCCCAGCGCGCCGGGGCGGTGGAGGTGCCCGGCGAGGTAGGACGCGGCGGCCGAGGCGGCCACCGTGTTGAGCAGGGCGGTGCCCAGTGAGCCGCCCACCTGCTGGGTGGCGTTGACCAGCGCGCTGGCCACCCCGGCGTCGTGGGGGTCGACGCCCACGAGGGCCGTGCTGCTCATGGGGACGAACGTCATGCCCATGCCGAGGCTCACGATGATCTCGCCCGGGACGATGTGGGCCAGGTAGGAGCTGTCGACGCTCAGGCGGGTGAACCAGGCGAGCCCCGCGCTGGCCATGAGCAGTCCGACGACCATCAAGCGGCGGGGACCGATTCTCGGCAGGAGCCGGCTGGCCAGTCCGGCGCCGAGGATGATGCCCCCGGAGAACGGCAGGAAGGCGAACCCGGTGGCGATGGCCGAGTAGCGGAGGGTGCCCTGGAAGAAGTACGTCAGGAACAGGAACGTGCCGAGCATGGCGCTGCCCACGAGCAGCGACGCCAGGATGGCCCCGCCGCGGTTGCGGTCGAGGACCACCCGCAGGGGCAGCAGCGGGTGCGGCGAGCGCAGCTCGATGGCCACGAAGGCGCCGAGCACGCCCAGCGCGCCGGCCAGCAGCGCCATGGTGAGCGGGGCGCTCCATCCGTCGGTGCCGGCGGTGGTGAACCCGTAGACGAGGAGGAAGAGCCCGGCGGTGACCGACGTGGCGCCGGGGAGGTCGTAGCCGGTCCCCGACTGCCCGCGGCTCTCGCCGACCAGGCGGGTCGCCGCCACGGCGGCCACGAGGGCGATGGGCACGTTGATGAGCAGGGTCCAGCGCCACGACGCCAGCTGCGTGAGCGTCCCGCCGAGGACGAGGCCGATGGCCGCACCCCCGCCGGCGATGGCGCCGTAGACGCCGAAGGCCCGGGCACGCTCGCGGGCCTCGGTGAAGGTGACCGTGAGGATCGACAGGGCGGCGGGCGCCATGATGGCGGCGAAGGCGCCCTGCAGCGCCCGGGCGCCGAAGAGCATGGCCGGATCCAGCGCCAGGCCCCCCAGGGCCGACGCGGAGGCGAACCCGAGCAGGCCGACGACGAACATCCGGCGCCGGCCCAGGTAGTCGGCGATCCGGCCACCGAGGAGCAGCAGGCTGCCGAAGGCCAGGGTGTAGGCGCTCATCACCCACTGCCGGTCGGCGATGGAGATGTGCAGGGCGCGCTGGGCCGACGGCAGGGCCACGATCACGACCGAGGCGTCGAGGACGATCATGAGCTGGGCCACGGCGATCACGGCGAGGACCAGGGACCGCCGGGGCTGGTGCCCGGAGGCCGCGGGGTGGGCCGGGGGGGCGATCTCGGTCGTCGTCACTGGCGTACCTCCGGGTTTCCTTCGTGTCGGGGCCGCGGGTGGGCCCGCACCTCGGGGGGTGACCCTGGCGCTCGGGCCAGGGGTGGCATACAATCGGAGCGTTGGTTCCGCTTCGGCGGTACTATACGGAACGTCTGTTCCGTTTGTCAATGCCAGGCGGGGGTGCGGGCCTATGACCGCTGACGGAGGGAGGGGCGTGGACGTGGCGGGGACGGCGGACGGCGTCGACACCAGCGCGCTCCCGGTGCACGCCGAGGGGGACGACGGCGTGCCGGCCGAGGCGCGGCCCCGGCGGGCGGACGCCGTCAAGAACCGGCGCCGCATCCTCGAGGCGGCCGAAGAGGTGTTCGCCGCCCACGGCGTCTCGGCGCCGGTCGATCTGGTGGCCGAGCAGGCGGGCGTGGGTGTGGGCACCCTCTACCGCCATTTCCCGACGAAGGAGTCGCTGATCGAAGCCATCGTCGTGACGAGGGTGCAGGACCTGGCGGCGGCCACCGCCGGTTTCGCCGACGCCCCCGACCCGGGCGAGGCCTTCTTCGCCTTCCTCCGGCAATTCGCCCGTCAGGCGTCGAACAAGCGGGACCTGTTCGACGCGTTGGGCGACGCGGGCGTCGACGTGAAGGCCCGCTGCGCGTCGCAGTTCGCGCAGCTCGAGCGCGGCATCGACGGACTGCTGCACCGGGCGGAGGCGGCCGGCGCGGTGCGCGACGACATCACCACGAATGACGTGATCGGCCTGGTGGCGGGCGCCTGCATGGCGACGGAGCGATCGGGAATCGACGCCGGGTGCTTCGAGCGGATGGTCGAGATCGTGTGCGACGGCTTGCGCCCGCCACCCAGGTGAGCGACGGGGCCCGGACGCGCACGCCACACCCGGCCTCAGGGCCGCTCGTCTGGGAGGACCGCCTGGGTCTGGACGACCAGGGCCACGAGGCGCCCGGCGTCGTCGCGCAGCTCCGTCTCGACGGCGATGGTCCGGCGCCCCACGTGCAGCGGGCGGGCGGCACCACGCACGGTGCCCGAGCGTACGGCGCGGAAGAAGTTGGTCTTCGACTCGATGGTGGAGGTCGTGGCGCCGTCGGGCAGGTCGAGCACGGCGCAGATGGCGCCGAGGCTGTCGGCCAGAGCCATGAGGACACCGCCGTGCAGCACGCCGCCGGCCGTGCACCGGTGCGCGGCCCACGCCAGCGTGCCCACCACCCGTGCCGGGTCGGAGGCCTGGAGGGTGACGCCGAGCTCCTGGCTGAACGGCATCGAGGCCACGAGGTCGGCGGGCGCGGGCGGCGAATCGGGCATGGCGCGGCGCTCCTCGGGGGGTTCTGGAGATTGTCGCTCACTGCCACAACGGGGCCAGATCGACCCTGACCGCCGCCGCCGGGGCCGCCGGCACGCGGTGGCGCACGGGGCGCAGCTCCTGGACGTCCAAGGTCGCCGTCGTCGCCTGATCGAGGAAGCGGCTGGCCGGGGCGAAGCTGTGGCGGTCGTCGCGTCCGTGGCGGTGGTGCGGCATGCGCAACGGGGCGTACAGGTGCAGCTCGTCGCGCGCCCGGGTCACCGCCACGTAGAACAGGCGGCGTTCCTCGGCCAGTCCGGCGGGGGTGCTCAGGGCCATGTCCGAGGGAAAGGCGCCGTCGACCACATGGGGCAGGTGGACGATCGACCATTCGAGGCCCTTGGCCGAGTGGATCGTCGAGATCACGACGTAGTCGTCGTCCAGGCGCGGCGGGCCCGCCAGGTCACCGGTGGACCTCGGTGGGTCGAGGGTCAGCTCGGCCAGCCACGCCTGCAGGTCCTCCAGCGCGGCGGCCGTGGCCACCAGCCGTTCGAGGTCGCCGAGGCGTGCGGCGGCGTCGGGGTAGCGCGACGCCACCAGGGGGCGCAGCACGCCGAGGACGGCCTCGGCCCGCTCGCCCGGCGTGGCGCGTCCCCGGGCGGCGGCGAGGCCCTCGAGCGTGGCCGACAGGGCGGTGCGCGTCACCGCCGGGGCGGCCGCCACGGCGTCGGGCCAATGGGGCAGGACGTCGCGGTCCCCGGGTCGGAGCAGGGAGACGAGCGCCCGCGCCCGGGCCGGGCCGATGCCGTGGTGCAGGCGCAGCAGGCGAAACCACGCCACGTCGTCGTGCGGGTTGTCGAGCAGTCGCGCCGCGGTCACGAAGTCCTTCACGTGCGCGGCCTCGAGGAAGCGCAGGCCGCCGTACTTGCGGTACGGCACGTGCCGCACGGCCAGCTCGACCTCGATCAGGTCGCTGTGGTGCGCGGCGCGCACGAGGACCGCCTGCTCGCGCAAGGCGACCCCGCGCTCGTGGGCCTCGAGGACGGCCTGCGCGATGGCCCGCGCCTCGGCCGGGGCGTCGTGGCACCGCACCAGGCGCGGGCGAGCGCCGGTGGGCCGGTCGCTGTGCAGGCGCAGCCGGCTCCCGTGCTCGGGCGGGCGCACGGCATTGGCCAGGTCGAGGATGGGTTGGCGGGACCGGAAGTTGCGCTCCAGCCGCACGACCGTGGTGTCGGGCCACTGGTCGACGAGGTCGTGCAGGTGCGCCGCGTCGGCGCCCCGGAACCCGTAGATCGCCTGGGCGTCGTCCCCGACGACGGTGAGCCCGCGCCCGTCGGGGCGCAGGGCGCGCACGATGTCGACCTGGAGCGTGTTCACGTCCTGGTACTCGTCCACCAGGACGTGGTCGAAGCCGCCGGCCAGGTGCGGGCCCAGCTGGTCGTGCCCGAGCAGCGCCCGCCAGTACAGGAGGAGGTCGTCGAAGTCCACGAGCGCGCCCTCCCGCTTGCGGGCGGTGAACGCCCGGAACAGCTCGGCCATGGCGTCGAGGTGCGGCTCGCACCACGGGAAGTCGACGGCCAACACCTCCCGGAGGGGTCGCTGGGTGTTGACGCAACGCGAGTACGCCTCGACGAGGGTGGCCGACCGCGGCATGCGGACGTCGCTGCCCGCCAGGCCGTGTTGCCCGCGCAGCAGGTCCATGACGTCGGCGGCCTCACCCGGGTCGAGGACGGTGAACCCCTCGGGCAGTGCCAGCGCGTCGGCATACGCGGCCACGTAGCGGTGGGCCACGGCGTGGAACGTGCCGCCCCGGGGCCGGCGCGTCCCCGGGTCGGCGCCGATGAGGGCGGCCGCCCGGGCCAGCATGTCGTCGGCCGCCCGCCGGGTGAACGTCAGCAGGAGGATGCGCTCGGCGGCCACGCCGCGCTCGAGCAACCACGCCACCCGGGAGGTGAGCGCGCGCGTCTTGCCCGTCCCGGCGCCGGCGATGACCACCAGCGGGCCGTCCCCGTGGGTGGCCGCCGCCACCTGGGCGTCGTCCAGGCCCTCGTCCCACGCCCCGTCCAGAGCGAACATGTGTTCGACGTTAGCCCAAGGCCGTGGGGGCCACGGCCCGCCCCGGCTCCGGTCGAGGTTGTGACTTGTGGCCCGGGTGCCCCGACGGCGGGGACGGGAGACTGGAGGCTCGTGTCGAAGGAGGCCGTTCAATGGGACTGCGTGCAATGGGAGTGACCGTGGCCGGCGTCCGTGCCGTCGAGATCCTGGACTCCCGCGGGGGGCCGACGCTCGCCGTGACCGTCACCCTCGGGGACGGGACCCGCGCTCGCGCCGGGGTCCCCTCCGGGGCGTCGACCGGGTCCCGAGAGGCGGTCGAGCTGCGCGACGGCGATCCCGCCCGCTTCGGCGGCAAGGGCGTGCGGGGTGCGGTGGCGAACGTCAACGGCGAGATCGCCGACACCGTCGGGGGCCGGACGTTCACCGACCTGGGGGCACTGGACCGGACGCTCATCGACCTCGACGGGACCGACAACAAGGCGCGGCTCGGGGCCAATGCCATCGTGGGCGTGTCGATGGCGGTGGCCCGGGCCACGGCACAGTCCGCCGACCAGCCGCTGTGGCGCGTTCTGCAGCCCGCGGGCGTGGCGCCCCGGCTCCCCGTGCCGCACTTCAACGTGGTGAACGGCGGGGTGCACGCTCCCAACGACCTCGACTTCCAAGAGTTCATGGTGGCGCCGCTCGGCGCGCCGAACTTCGCCGAGGCGGTGCGGGCCGGTGCCGAGGTGTACACCTCGCTGCGCGGGCTGTTGGCCGGGAAGGGGCACGCCACCGGGCTCGGCGACGAGGGCGGCTTCGCGCCGCAGATCGCGCTGCCCGAGGACGTCATGGCCGTCCTGGTGCAGGCGATCGACGCCGCCGGCTACCGGCCGGGCGCCGAGGGGGTGGCCATCGCCCTCGACCCGGCAGCCAGTGAGTTCTGGCGCGACGGGGCCTACCGTGTCGCCGGCGAGTTGCTGTCGAGCGGCGACATGATCGACCGATACGCGCAGATGGCTGGCGCCTTTCCCCTGTGGAGCCTCGAGGACGGCCTGGCCGAGGGTGACGCCGAGGGCTGGGTCCGGCTGACCGAACGGCTCGGGGAGCGGCTCCAGCTGGTGGGGGACGACAACCTGGTGACGAACCCCGCCATCATCGCCGACGCCATCCGCCGGGGCGCGGGCAACGCCGCACTCATCAAGGTGAACCAGATCGGCACGGTGACCGAGACCCTCGAGGCCATGGCGCTGTGCCGGCGCGCCGGATGGGCGCAGATGGTGTCACACCGCTCGGGCGAGACCGAGGACAGCTTCATCGCCGACCTGGCCGTGGGGTCGGGGTGCGGCCAGCTCAAGAGTGGGGCCCCGGCCCGTGGCGAGCGGGTGGCCAAGTACAACCGGCTCATCGAGATCGAGGTCTCCGAACACCTGCCCTACGGCCTGGCCGGCTGAGCGGCGCGGCGGCGTGGCCCGGCGACCGTCAGCTGGCCGCCGCCGGCCTCATGCCGTGGTGCGCGTGCAGGAAGCGGCCCAGGAGCTGGGCGACGAGCGAGAACGGGATGGCCTTCACCTGGGAGGGGGGCGGGACCGAAATGGTCACGGGGTCCCCGTAGTGGCTGAAGGTCACGGTGGCCGAGAGTCCGAAGCCCTTCGGCTGGCCACCGCCGGCCCCCACGCTCCCTTGGACCAGGCGGCCCGACGCGTCGGCCCACACCGTGGCCGTGAGCTGCACCGTGCCCTTCACATTCGCCGTGATCTTGTCGCCGGTCACCGGGATGCCGTTGATCTTCGACGAACCGTCCGGCGTCACCGTGGCGTGGTGCGAGCGGGCGAAGGCGAGGATGTCGTTGACGTCCCCCAGGGCGGCCCCCGCCTTGGTGAACATCCCCGCCAGCGTGCCGGTGGCGCCCGACGGCAGCGCCACGGAGATCCACGGGGTGCCGGTGAACGACGCCAGCGACGGCACCCGCGCGTACACCGTGCCCCCCGACAGCACGAGGTGGACGACCTCGGGTGCCGCGACACCCCCGGGCAGCAGGCGGGCGACGGCAGCGGGCAGGTCGACGGCGGCCGAGACGGCGTCGTGGACGACGTCGACCTGGCCGGTGCCGGTGACGGCGATCGTCTGGCCGTGGGTGAGGGCGGCGCTGAGCGACACGGTGAAGGCGAAGGTGGCCGTCGTCACCGGCGTCGCCGCCGCCAGGGTCCGGGCCGCCGTGGGCCGCGCCGACGCGGCGGTGGCCAGCCCGGCGCCCGTGCCGATCCCCAGCGCCGCCACCACGGCCACCGTGGCCAGGACCTTCGTCCGCCGTGTCACGACAGCCCACCCCCTCGTGCCCCACGTGGCTCTGGCATCCCCGCTGTCGCGGTGATGACGCCCGGGTGCCGCCGCCAGCCTAGGCGACCCGGGACCACCGCATCGTCGAGGCCGGGCCCGCGCGCCGGTGGTCAGCGAGGACGCGGCGCCATCCCGGCCCAGATGGCGTCGACGGCGCGCTGCGCCCACCGGGGGTCGGCCTGGTCACCGCTGACCCGGCGGAAGAACACCGACCCGGCCAGCATCTGCAGGGCGAGCGCCATGTCGGCGTCGGCGTCCAGCTCGCCGCCCGCCTGGGCCTCGCGCAGCAGCGACAGCGCGTAGGCGCTCCTCGGCGCCACGACCCGCTCGCGGTGCATCTTCAGGGCATGGGGCTCCTCGCGGTCGCCGATCAGGCCACCGATGACCTCGAGGCACGATTCCGCGAAGCGACCGTCGAACTCCTCCAAGAACCGGACCAGAGCCCGACGTGCGTCGGCGGCGTCCGCGTGCCCGTCGCGTTCGACGGCGGCATCGGCGATCGCCGCCGTCACCAGGTCGGCCTTGTGCCGGTAGCGCCGGTAGATCGTGGCACGCGACACTCCGGCCTCGGTGGCGACCCCCTCCATGGTGATCCGCCCGTACCCGAGCGCATCGAGCTGGCGCAGGGCCGCGTCGGTGATGGCACGACTGGCGCGCTCGTCGCGCGGGCGCCCGGGCGACCGGGGGCAGTCGCCCGCCACGGCATCGTCGGGGCAGGGCGTGGGCGCGGGGGTTCTGGATGTCGATCGGGGCGACGAGGGGATCGTCGTGCTCATCGGACCGCCGCCTTCGTCGGCTCCGTCGACGGTGCACCGGTGCCCGAGGGCGCGCCGTCCCCGGCATAGCTCGGCACGAAGTCCTTCTGGCGGACGAGCACCAGCGCGAGCAGCGCGCCGGCGAGCGCCAGGACGGCCCCGATCACCATCAACTCGTTGAGGGTGCCCGAGAACCCGGCCCGGTAGGCGTGCAGGAGGGCGGCGCTGCCCGACTTGGACGGGATCGCCTGGGCGGCCTGGCGCACCCCGCCCGCCTGCAGGGCCTGGACCAGGCGGATCCCGCCCGAGCGCACCACCTCCTGCCCGACCGCGGTGGCGTTGAGCACGGCCATGGTCCTGTGCTGGATCTGGCTGGCGAAGACCGCACCCAGAGCGGCGATTCCCGTGGCGATGCCGATCTGACGGAAGGTGGAGTTGGCTCCCGACGCCATGCCGCTGCGTTGGAACGGGACCACGGCCACCGAGGCGGACGCCAGCACAGGATTGACCATTCCGATCCCGGCCCCGCACACGATGAAGCCCGGGAGCAGCTGCGTCCAGCTGGACGACACGTGGGTGGTCCCCATCAGCAGCAGGCCGGCGCTGACGAGCAGGAGGCCCAGGCCGAGCAGGTAGCGCGACTGGATCCGCACCGTGAGCTTGCCGGCGAACGGCGCCACGACGAACGCCATGACGGTGATGGGCAGGAACCGGATGCCCGCCGCCAGCGGGCCGTACCCGAGGCCGTCCTGGATGTAGAGGGTGAGATAGAGGAACATGGCGAAGATCGACCCGGCGAGGGCGAAGGCGGCGAGCGACGCCCCGGTCATGGCCGGACGCCTGAAGAGCGTGAGGTCGAGCATGGGGTCCTGCTGGCGCCATTCGGCGACGAGGAAGATCGCCATGAGCACGGCGCTCCCGACGAACAGCCCGACGATCTTGGTGCTGGCCCAGCCGTCGTAGTTCCCCCGGACGAGGGCGAGCACCAGCATGAACAGCGAGACGGAGAACGACACGAAGCCGATCCAGTCGATGCGCCTCGTGTTCGGGTCGCTCGACCGCTGCACCTGCGTCAGCGTGATGAACACGGCGACCACACCGATGGGGACGTTCACGAAGAAGATCCACCGCCAGCCGATGCCGCTCGTGATCGCCCCCCCCACCAACGGCCCCACGGCGACGGCTCCGCCGAGGACGGCTCCGTAGATGCCGAAGGCCGTGCCCCGCTCCTTTCCGTGGAAGGCCGAGGCGATGAGCGCCAGCGACGTGGCGAACATGACGGCACCGCCCACACCCTGGGCGGCACGCGCCAGGTTGAGCATGTTCGACGACGTCGCCAGGCCGCAGACGAGCGAGGACAGCGAGAACACGCCCAGGCCGACGGCGAACACCTCCCGGCGCCCGAACATGTCCCCGAGGACGCCGGCGGTCAGCAGGAACGCCGCCAGGGTCAGCGAGTAGGCGTCGACCACCCACTGGAGGTCGCTGAACGACGAGTGCAGCGACCGTTGGATGTCGGGGAGCGCCACGTTCACGACGGTGATGTCGAGGAGCAGCATGAAGGTGGCGGTGCACACCGAGATCAGCGTCCACCACTTGCGTTCGAGCACCGGCACGGCGGTCCCCCGTTTCGGTCGGGCGTCCGGCTGGCGTCCCGGGGCGGGACCCCGGGGGTGTGCCGCCGCCGGACGAGATTCGATACAGATCGTATCGAAATATGGCCCGGGACGAAATCCCGTCGACGGCCCGGACGCCGCGCCGGGCGGTCCGGGCCCGCTACGACTGGACGACCGGGAGGCCGTCGCCGAAGGTGACCTGACGGAGGAAGAGCAGCCGGCTGTGGGGCCACCCGACGGCCCCGGGGAGCCAGGCGTGGAAGGCGATCCACAGCCGGCCCTGGCTGTCGGTGAACAGCGAGGGCCCGCCCGGACCCGACAGGTTCGCCTGGGATCCGACGAGGGGTTGGCCGAGCGGTTTGGCGCACGGGCCCGTCGGGCCCTGGCACTGCGCCACACCGATGGCGTAGTCGGCGGTGTCCCAGTTGTTGGCCGAATAGAAGAGGTAGTACCGGCCCGACTCGAGCAGCATGAAGGGCCCTTCGATGATCCCCCCCTCCCAGCCCTGGCTGGGCTGAAGCAGCATCGCCGGTGCGGTGCCGACCAGGGCGGTGCCACTCGGACTGAGCTTCTGCGACCAGATGGTCGGGGGCTGTGCGTTCGCCCCCTCGGACTTCCATGTCAGGTAGGGGGTGCCCGCGCCGTCGAGGAACGGGCTCGGGTCGATCGAGCCGCCCAGGCCCAGTTGGCACACGAGGGGGGCCGTGGAGCCGTCCACGAACGGCCCCTCGGGCTGAGCGGCCACGGCGACGGAGATGCACTGCTTGGCGGTGGCCGCGTCGTCGACGGCGTAGTAGAGGAGGAACCGGCCGCCGAGCTCGAAGACGCCCGGCGCCCAGGTGGTTCCCGAGCGAGCCCAGGACGGGAGGTGGGGAACGGCGTCGCCGAGCACGTTCCACTGCGACAGATCGGACGACTGGATCATCTGGATGTTCCCGGTCGCCGAATTGGTGGCGTAGCCGTAGTACGTGGTCCCGACCCGGACGACGTCCGGGTCGGGAAAGTCAAAAGGGTAGACAGGGCCTCCGCCACCCTGACCTTGGGCCGCCTGACAGCTGCCCGCCACTGCCGATATGGAACCGACGGCGCCGCTCTGGTCGCCGACGGAGATCTGGTTGAGGGCCTTCTCGACGCCGCCCAAGCACGTGTTGAGGGTCACGATGCCGGTGTCGGCATTCGACAGGCTGCTCTGCGTCGTGGTCAGGTTGGCCCTGGCCCCGGCGAGCTCCCAGGCCGTGATATCGAGTGCGACCCGCAGCGTCTCGCCCTGGGTGGTGGTGGCGGTCAGGCTGGTCTTGACCGCCGAGAGGTTCTCGAGCGTGCTCGTCAGGCGTGTCCGTGTCGTCGAGAGCGACGACCGTGCCTGGCGGAGCTCGGACCGGACCTGGAGGTCCGACCGGACCGCGGCGGCGAGCACGGCCGACCCGACGAGGACGGCGGGCACCACCACGAGGACGAGGCGGCGCCGGCGTCGGCGCGGCGGCGTCTCCCGCGGTCTGGGCCCCGGCGCATCGGGGGCCGCCCCCCGCTGCGGGGCGCGGGCGGCCAGGTCGTCCTCCATTGCCGACGGGACGCCCGTGATCGACATTGCCGCAGATCATGGCGGGCCACTCTCACGGGGACCACAACCGCCCCTCAACGGTCGGACAACGGGCACGGCGGGACCGCACCCGGCGGGACCACGGGACGGGCCCGGAGCCCGGGCGGCGGGGCGACACCCTCGGGAAATCAAAGTTGACTAAAGAACTCAGCTTTGTAAGGGTTTGGGCCAGGTCACCGTCATCAGGGGCGAGCCGCGCCCAGGACCCGAGCAAAGGAGGCGATCGCCATGGCCGACTGGGGATTCGAGACCCGCCAGGTCCACGCCGGGGCCGTGCCCGACCCCACGACCGGCGCCCGGGCCGTGCCCATCTACCAGACCACGAGCTACACGTTCCGCGACACGTCGCATGCGGCGGCGCTCTTCGGCCTCCAGGAGCTCGGCAACATCTACACCCGGATCATGAACCCCACCCAGGCGGTCTTCGAGGAGCGCATCGCCGCGCTGGAGGACGGGGTGGCCGCCCTGGCCGTGGCGAGCGGCCAGGCCGCGGAGACCATCACCTTGCTCAACCTGGCCGAGAACGGTGGCCACCTCGTGTCCTCGGCGTCCCTGTACGGCGGGACGTACAACCTGTTCCACTACACGCTGCCCAAGCTCGGCATCGAGGTCAGCTTCGTCGACGACCCCGACGACCTCGACGCATGGCGCGCCGCGATCCGGCCGAACACGAAGGCCTTCTTCGCCGAGACGCTGGGCAATCCCAAGGGGGACGTGCTCGACTTCGAGGGCGTCTCCGCGGTCGCCCACGACCACCACATCCCCCTCGTGGTCGACAACACACTGGCCACGCCCTATCTGGCCCAGCCCCTGCGGCACGGGGCCGACATCGTGGTGCACTCCGCCACCAAGTTCATCGGGGGCCACGGCACCTCGATCGGTGGCGTCATCGTGGACGGTGGCGCCTTCGACTACGAGGGCAGCGGCCGGTTCCCGGCGTTCACCGAACCCGATCCGAGCTACCACGGGCTGGTGTTCGGCGAGCTCCCCGATGCGCTGTTCCCCGCGCGCTTCGTCCTGAAGGCTCGCCTGCAGTACCTGCGCGACACCGGGCCGGCGATCGCCCCGCTCAACTCCTTCCTCTTCCTGCAGGGCCTCGAGACCCTCAGCCTGCGCATGGAGCGCCACGTGCAGAACGCCACGGCGGTGGCCCAGTGGCTCGAGGCACGCGACGAGGTGGCGTGGGTGACGTACCCCGGCCTGGCGTCGAGCCCGTGGCACGAACGCCAGCAGCGGTACCTGCCCCGGGGCGCGGGCGCCATCATCGCCTTCGGCATCGCCGGTGGCGCCGAGGCCGGCCGGAAGTTCATCGAAGGGCTCGAGCTGTTCAGCCACCTGGCCAACGTCGGTGACGTGCGGAGCCTGGCGATCCACCCGGCGTCGACCACGCACTCGCAGCTGACCGAGGCGGAGCAGACCACCACCGGGGTCACCCCCGATCTCGTGCGGCTCTCGGTGGGGATCGAGTCGATCCAGGACATCCTCGCCGACCTCGAGGCCGGGTTCCGCGCCGCCAAGGGAGCGTGACGCAGATCCCGCTCCCCGGCGTCTGGACTCCGGGCGACGACCCGGGCCGGCGAAGGTTCGTCGCGCCCCTCGGCGAGGGCGAGACCTTGGCGCTCGAGGCCGGCGGCCGGCTCGCAGGCGTCACCGTCGCCTACGAGACGTGGGGCCAGCTCGATGCCGACCGGGGCAACGCCGTCCTGGTCCTCCACGCCCTGACCGGGGACTCGCACGCGGCGGGGCCCGCCGGCCCCGGGCATCCCGCCGCCGGATGGTGGGACGGGTTGATCGGACCGGGAGCACCGATCGACTCCGAGCGGTACTTCGTCGTCTGCCCGAACGTGCTCGGAGGCTGTCAGGGGACGACCGGGCCGGCCTCCCCGGGCCCCGGCGGCACACCGTACGGGTCGCGCTTCCCGCTCATCACCATCCGTGACCAGGTGGCGGTCGAAGCGGCGCTGGCCGACCACCTCGGCATCGAGCGGTGGGCCGCCGTCGTGGGGGGGTCCATGGGCGGAATGCGCGTCCTCGAGTGGTGCGTCGGCCACCCCCAACGCGTGCGGAGGGCCGTCGTCCTCGCCGTGGGGGCGGCGGCCACGGCAGACCAGGTCGCCCTGTGCTCCCTGCAGGCGCGGGCCATCCGCTCGGATCCGGCGTTCGCCGGTGGCGACTACTACGCCACGACCGCCCGTCCCGTCGACGGGCTCGCCCTGGCGCGGGGGATCGGCCAGGTGAGCTACCGGACGGCGCTCGAGCTCCAGGAGCGATTCGGGCGCCGCGCCCAGGCGTCGGAGGAACCGCTCAAAGGGGGCCGGTTCGCCGTGGAGTCGTACCTCCAGCATCACGGGGACAAGCTGGCGGAGCGGTTCGACCCGAACTCCTACCTCGTCTTGAGCGAGGCCATGAACCACCACGATGTCGGCCGGGACCGGGGTGGGGTGGCCAGAGCGCTGGCCGGCGTGCGCGCCACGGTGACCGTGGCGGGCATCGCCTCGGACCGGCTCTATCCGATCCACCTGCAGCATGAGCTCGCCCGCCTGCTCCCCGGTGCGCAGCCGGTGACGGTGATCGAATCTCCGTCCGGTCACGACGGGTTCCTGTTGGAGGTCGAGCAAGTCGGCGAGATCGTGGCGTCGGCCCTGGGGACGTGACCCCTCCCCGAGCCTCCTGAGGTCGGTGCACCGACCGCGCTGAGGGGCGGCCGGGCACCGCCACCGACCGTCGTTGCTTACGGCCCTACACCGAGACCGGCAGCCGGTGCCAACCCCGCACGGTGCTCGTGTGCACGCGCTCGGCTCTGTGCTCGAGGACCTCCCAATCGGGGAACCGGTCGAGGACCTCCTCCAGGGCCACGCGTCCCTCGAGGCGGGCGAGGGCCGCCCCCAGGCAGAAATGCAGCCCGTAGCCGAACGTCAGGTGGTGGTCGATCGTGCGGCGGACGTCGAAGCGGTCGGGATCGGCGAACTTGCGCTCGTCGCGGTTGGCCGACGACGTCAGCATGAGCAGGACCGAGCCCTCGGGCACCGTGGTCCCGTGCAGCTCGACGTCGCGGTTCACGTAGCGGGCCTGGACGGGCGAGGGCGCCTCGAAGCGCAGGATCTCCTCGATGGCCCGGGGGACGAGGCTTCGGTCCTCGCCCACCAACCGGCGCTGCACGGGGTGGGTGCCCAGGAGGTACCCCGTCCAGCCGATGAGCTTGGTGGTCGTCTCGTTCCCCGCCGCGGCGAGCAGCCCGGCATAGTTCAGGATCTCCTGTTCGTCGAGATTGCGCTCGACCCCGTGCTCGTCGACGAAGCGCACCTCGATGAGGTCGGTCAACAGGTCGTCGGTCGGGTGGGCGCGCCGGTACGCGATGTAGTCGAGGAACTGCGCCCGGTTGGTCATGAGGTCGGCGTCGGGCAGGTCCGGGACCTCCCCCTCGGTGATCTGCATCCCCCGGTCGATGCGGTCGCGCAGGTCCTCCTGGTCCGTCTCGGGGATCCCGAGGAGCTCGCTGATCATGCGCATCGGCATCTCCGCACCCAGGTCGCGAACGAAGTCGAAGCCCCCGGCGCCGACGTGCCGGTCGAGCGCCCGCGCGCAGAACTGGCGGATCCGGGTCTCGAGTGCGCTCACCCGCCGGGGCGTGAACATCCGGCTGAGGAGCCGGCGGTGCAGGTTGTGCACCGGCGGGTCCTCGAAGATGAACATGCCCCGGGGCACCTCCATCTGGGCCTTGATCAGCTCGAGCACCGTTCCGCGCCCCGAGCGGAACGTCTGCCAGTCCACCGAGCACGACTCCACGTCGGCGAAACGGCTCACGGCGTAGAAGTCGAAGCGATCGTTGCGGTAGAGCGGCATCTCGTCGCGTAGCCGCTTCCACACCGGGTACGGGTCGGCGTCGATGTCGAAGTCGTAGGGGTCGTAGTAGATGGCACCCGCGCCCTCGTCCACTGCCACCCTCCCTCGCGGTCGTCGAGCCCGCCTGTCCGAGGGCAAGCTACCCGCCGTACCGGGGCGCCGTGGCCGGCGAGGACGAGGGCCGAGCCGGGGAGGCCGCGCCGTGGCGGTCAGCGGTAGGTGAAATGGTCCGTGACCGGGGTAGACCCGAACGACCGTCGGTCGAAGGGTGGTAGACCGATCAGGGAAAGAGCGGGTTCGCTGCATGAGAGGACGGCCGATGCGCGTTGGCATCCACTTCGTCAACTTCACCTTGCCCGGTGGGCCCGAATCCCTGGGTCCGACGCTGGCGACGACCGCCCGGATCGCAGAGGACAGTGGCGTGTCGGTGTTCACGCTGATGGACCACTGGTTCCAGATGGAGATGATGGGGGGCGCCGAGGACCCCATGCTCGAGGGCTACACCTCGCTCGGCTTCCTGGCCGGCCACACCACCACGATGAGGCTCGGCCTCCTGGTCACCGGGGTCACCTACCGCCATCCCGGCCTGCTGGCCAAGATCGTCACCACACTCGACGTGCTCTCCGGCGGGCGCGCCCAGCTCGGCATCGGCGCCGCATGGTACGAGCGCGAGCACCTCGGCCTGGGCGTCTCCTTCCCGCCCGTGGCCGAGCGCTTCGAGCGCCTCGAGGAGACGCTGCAGATCTGCCTGCAGATGTGGAGCGACGACGACGGGCCGTACGAGGGGCGCCACTACCAGTTGGCCGAGACCGTCTGCTCCCCACGACCGATCAGCGCGCCCCGTCCCCGCGTCCTCGTCGGAGGCGGTGGCGAGCGCAAGACGCTCCGGCTCGTCGCCCGCTATGCCGATGCCTGCAACCTGTTCGCCTCATCCCCCGCCGAAGTCGCCCACAAGCTCGGGGTTCTCGCCCGGCACTGTGGTGACGAGGGTCGTGACCCAGCGACGATCGACAAGACGATCTTGGCGTTGGGCGATCCCCTCGATGACCCGGACGGGTTCGTGGCGCAGATGGAGTCGTACGCCGAGCTCGGGATCGACGCCGTTGAACTGGTGCCCTCGGGCGACCCGGTTGCCTTTGTGGAGCACGTCGGGCACCGCGTCATTCCCCGGCTGCAGCAGCTCGGCCGATGATCTCGGCACCGTGTGCGGTGGTCGCGTCCGTGCACGTCCCGGGGGTCGCACCGAACGCTTGAGGGCAATAGGCGGCCGCCGTATAGCCACCCGGCCCGGCGTCCAGTGCTCACCGACGTGGCCTCCGCCTTGCGGTGACTGTGCGCTCCGTTACACACGCACCGTCGCCCCGGACACAGACGCGCGACACGGACACGGGAAACACTGCCTCCATACCAGGTGGTGCACGTTCATTGGGCGAGACAGGTGGAGGGCATGATGCGCGAACGTCCGGTGCGCAGCAGGCAGAACAGGTACCGCGCCGCCATCGTCGGAGCCCTGACCGTCGTGGCGATCCTGGCGGGGGCGTGCACCGGGCAAGGCTCACAAGCCCATCATCGGTCCCGGACGGCCCACGGCGGCGATGCGGCCAACGTGACGCCCGTGATGACCATCGTGACCGCACCGCCGGTGACCGCACCGCCGGTGACCGCACCGCCGGTGACCGCACC